>ERZ808049.63-NODE-63-length-122245-cov-19.753479_pt1 | contig 122245 bp, 121 predicted proteins | sample MGYA00380198_ERZ808049 | MGnify/ENA primary metagenome ERZ808049 (study PRJEB31490, sample SAMN06133414) | mouse gut metagenome | isolation source: Z2_2 | host: mice | place: China: Chengdu | collected 2015-05 ...
TTGGGCTGTTCGCCCATTAAAGCGGTACGCGAGCTGGGTTCAGAACGTCGTGAGACAGTTCGGTCCCTATCCGGCGTAGGCGGAGGAGATTTGAGAGGAGCTGTCCTTAGTACGAGAGGACCGGGATGGACGGACCGCTGGTGAACCTGTTGGCGACCAAGGCCAAAGCAGGGTAGCCAAGTCCGGCAGGGATAAACGCTGAAGGCATCTAAGCGTGAAGCCCCCCTCAAGATAAGATATCCCTCACAGAAGTGAATAAGACCCCTTGAAGACGACGAGGTAGATAGGAGATAGATGTAAGTATAGAGATGTATTGAGTTGAATCTTACTAATCGGTCGAAGGCTTATCCTGAGAGGTATGGGAAAGTAAGAAAAGAATGTTGGAGAAAGATGGATAGATAATTAATTTTTGTGTTCGGTTTTGAGGGAATACGACCTCAGTTTTCCTCGATAGCTCAATGGTAGAGCACTCGGCTGTTAACCGAGTTGTTGTAGGTTCGAGCCCTACTCGGGGAGTTAAGCGTGGATTAGCCCGGTTTCGCTTAGTATTTATTTGGGCTCCATGGTCAAGCGGTTAAGACATCGCCCTTTCACGGCGGTAACACGGGTTCGATTCCCGTTGGAGTCATTTGTGCCGATGTGGCTCAATTGGCAGAGCAGCTGATTTGTAATCAGCAGGTTATCGGTTCGAGTCCGATCATCGGCTTAACCATCTATTGTTTTGGACCTTTAGCTCAGTTGGTTAGAGCAACCGGCTCATAACCGGTCGGTCCTGGGTTCGAGTCCCCGAAGGTCCAGTTTCCTTTTTGGTATATTGCAAAGTTTATATAGATTTTTAATATGGAAGAACAAAGTTCTTAGATGGTTTTGCAAAGCAAAGACATTGGCCTCGTGGCTCAGTTGGTTAGAGCGCCGCCCTGTCACGGCGGAGGTCGTCGGTTCGAGTCCGATCGGGGTCGTTAGGGGATCTTAGCTCAGCTGGGAGAGCATCTGCCTTACAAGCAGAGGGTCATAGGTTCGAGCCCTATAGGTCCCATATATTTAATATGCCGGCGTGGCGGAACTGGCAGACGCACGGGACTTAAAATCCCGCGGGTAGAAATACCTGTACCGGTTCGATTCCGGTCGCCGGCATGATATTTTAATCAATAGATATCTGTGCGTTTAGCTCAGCTGGATAGAGCGTTTGGCTACGGACCAAAAGGTCGGGGGTTCGAATCCTCTAACGCACGTTGCTTTTTAAGATGGCGAGAATGCTTGTAAAATGGGCATTCTCGCTGTTTTTTATTTTGAGTGTTTTACAAAAGTGTAACAGATTTTTGTTACACTTTTTTTATCTCTGCTAGCCTGAAAAATCCTGCTCAAGAATTTTTTCGAGTTCTTCCTGTGCTTTACGACCACGGCAATACTTCATAGTCATCTCGATATTTTTATGTCCTGCCATCCTGCGTATACTGTCAGGGTTAATTCCCAAATCGAAGAGATGCGAGATATAAGATCGGCGAATATCATGACAACTCTTTACAAACGGAAGGTCGAGATGCTTAGGATTACAGTATTTCTTTAGTCTGCAGTCAAATACCCGTTGGTTGCACATTCCTTCTTTTCGTTGAAATATGAGGTCGGTGTCCGCGCAGGGATAGTGGTTCATTTTATTCAATTCTTTTATCTGCGCGAAATATGCTCTAGCTTTTTCGGGCAGATATATTTTCCGCATGCCAGCCGAGGACTTTGCGTGCTCGACTATTTTGTAACCGTTTCGGGTGAGTTCGCCATCTGAAGTTTCGATTTGGTTTTCTATCATCATTCTGCAGACATAAAGATAATTGTCGTCAATATCGCAGTTGCGCAATGCACATAATTCTCCAATACGCATACCAGTCAGGAATAGGATGCAGATACCAAGGGGTATTGCAGAATCATGTTCTCTGCTGTCGTTTTCAGCTTCTTTCATGACCAGTTCCTGCTCCTGCTCGGTAAACACTTCCTCATTTTCTTTTTTAAATGAAGTAGGCGTATACAGATGAGAATTAATTTTGATACTTCGCAAATGATTTATAGAAAGAAGCTCTTCATCCACGGCAAAGTCTAATAGAGAATTCAGCGTTCTCTTTACATTTGCGAAATACTTCTTTTTCATCTTATGGTTTGTAATTATTTTACCAGACCATTGTCTTAGGGCTGTTCTGCTGAGTTGATTTAATGGAATGTCTGCAATTTTATCTGTGGCAATATATTTTTTCCAATATTCTAAATCATCCGCAAGTGTGTTACGACTAATTTCGTATCGCCTTAATTCGAGCCATTGGGGATATATTGTTTTCAAGGTACAATTGTCCGCTGATTTTTGGGATTCTCCCATTCTGTAGTTTCCTTGAGGTGCAAGTGTCAGTTGTTGAAACTGTTGTTTTACTTCTGGCAGATAGTATGTAATGAGTGCTTGCTCTAAGTCTTCTTTTTTAGTCTTGACTATCTGCTTGCCATCGGGTAGTCTGGTATACCAGCGTTTGTTCTTTGCGTTCTGCGTAATGGGCGATTTATGTTGTTGTAGTATCGTTTCACGAATTGTTATCATATTGCATAACTGCGCCAGTTCCCTCATTGACAGATTATTAGATTTTGCCAAGTTAGTCAAGTTCTTTTGTAATTCGGGGGACATGTTTAAATAGTCTAGTATTTCCACTATTTCTGCCCCCTCTCACATGCGCCGTATAAAGTTGCGCCATCAAATTTAAAGGATGTGATAATGCGTTCAGTCGTAGTGGGATTCAGTATAACATCCACATAATAAAAGCCATGACCATAATACAGATCATCAATGCATCCCTTCATATCTATGTTGTATTCCTCAAAATTTTCCTCGTTCTGATATTTATGTGGTGCTGTGATTCTGCAGAAATAAATGAAGTCATTCTTATTATTCTGCTTTACCAGTCTTAGCAGGTTGGCTAGATGCTCATGTTCTTTTTGACCAAATTCATTTTTTTTGCTGTTGTACACATCGGCGTTTAAGTACGGCGGATCAATAATGAACAGCACATCCATCTGCTTTCTATACCGCTTAATAATCTCGAAGATGTCGAGGTTGAAAATTGTAGTGTCTGGCTTGCCAGAAGTTGTGCGTTCTTTCAACCGTTGATGCAAGGAATGGATGGATGACAAAGCATTGAAATAACGTGCTTCGGACGCGTTATTATCCATTGTAGCCCCTGTGTTCCTATATGAATTCAAATTTAAATACAAGTATGCTGCCGCAATTGCATAATCTACTGCTGATGTTGGCTGCGTATTCTTGATAAATTCCTTTAACCTGTCAAATGTTACCTGATCAACCGCCAAAGATCTTGCCTGTATAATTAGTTCACGTGGATTCTCCTGTATTGCCCTGTACAGATTTATTTTCTTCCAATCCAAGTCGTTCAAAATTTCATTTTGTGAAAACTTGAATGTCGAATAAATTCCAAGTCCCCCCGCACACGTTTCTACGCTGGTAGTCCATGTATCTCTTACCGCGGTTGCTTTGATATTTTCAATCGCAGCCTGCATTTCTTTGTCCCATTTGTTTCCCATAACACGTAAGAGCTTGAGGTCAGAAACACAGGCGCATGTTGGGTGTGAGGCAATGTATAACACCTGACTCAACATCATTGAGACTATTTCGCTGAAATTGCGTTCGGAAAGTGTCCCTATAATTTGAAACAACGCTTTCGGGATTCGGATCGGAAAAGATAGAACATTTCTTCTGTCCTCAACATTGGGAACGATATTGTGCAACGCGAAACTTCTAAGTTCTTGCTTTTCAAGTGGCAGAAGAAGAAAATCAGCGAGTGCATTGTTGAGCGCTTTAGAGGCATTCTCTGTATTGTAGTGTACTTTGCATTTTTCTACTAATAGAGTTGGAAGTTTTAAGGTTGTCGAAATTTTATCTGTAGTCATTTTTTTATTTCCTTTCAATCAATTTTTTTGCGTTGAAAAATCAACTGAAAGGAATAAGTCATCTTAAATGTCATCTTGAAATTTTTAAAAAACTGCAGAAAAAAAGTCTGCCTTGCTTCAAATTTGCCTGCCTTGCTTTTAAATTTGCCTGCCTTGCTTCTAAATTTGCCTGCCTTGCTTCTAAATTTGCCTGCCTTGCTTCTAAATTGGTCATTCTTGCCGTTTTTTCTTAAACTTGTAAAAATCTTCATCTCAGATGAAAATTTTTAATACACTTATTAAAAAGCAAATTCCAGACGCATTCCCCCTGACAAATTAGCTGACCAGAGATAGATTTTTCACATCATCATTTTTTGTAATCTGTTGATGCGTTTTCTGTGCAGTATTGTAGTTTTATTTTTTATGTGGCATAGGAAGCTTCAAATATTCGAGTTGCATAAAATAGAAAATTTGTATTATTGAAGATGAAAAAAACACTTGAAATGTAGTCTGTATATTAAAAAATGATTTCTTTTTGTAATATTATGGATACGCTGAAATACCAATATTGTAATTTAAGAATGCTTGTATATGAAGTAAACGTAGTAATTAAAACACACAGAATGGATAAAATGTAATCTATTGATAGTAATTTGCTTCAGAAATGTATTTTGATTGTTTTCAAACATATGCCAGTTTCCATTTTGGAAACATCCATAAATGCAGAAATTGTAATCTGATGTGTTCCCTGATATAAGATATTTGTAATACTCAACCTTTATAAAATTAAATAATTGTCATATTGTGACAGAAGAAATTCCTTAATTGTGAGTATTTTATTTCCAGAAAGATGCTGATTTGTATTTTGGAGACATGCACGAAACACAGGTAATGCCGTCATTGAGGCGTCATAGTTTTTCTGTTTGTATTATTTTTTATGTGAATATTGTAATTTTGTCATTGAGTTTTCTGCCACAAACAATTCGGGCATACGTCGGAGACAGGACTAAAAGCACAGTATTTTTTTGACTGTGGTCTGCCATAAATAGTATAGATGTGTCAGTAAATGTCTAAGTATTACGGTCTTTTCTGAGTTTATCAAATTACTGTGAATATGCTCTGTTTATTGGGGCAGACGCATTCAACTGACAATAACTAGAATCGACTATCAAGACAATAACAGGAATCAGTTTTAATTTGAGATTAATTATACTTCATCATCATAAACAAGATCATTAAATATAAAAAATATTAGATGCCTGTTAAACATATGAGTTGCTGGTAAAAAGTAGAAAGACTAGACAACATTGTAATATTGCAGTAGTAGTTGAATGGATCAGTTCTATTAGATGAATGACAGATATGGGTACAGTTGTAGAGACATCAGGGTGGTGGGTGGGAGGCAGTCCAATATTAGCAATACAATTATTTCAGGTTATCAGGTATTATTCTAATGATTCCCTTTATTCACAGATTAAGAGCAATCAAGCGTACTAGATACAATTCAGACATAAACACATTGGTAGAGAGATTAGGGTGGTGGGTGGGAGGCAGTCCAACATTAATAACACAGCTATTCCAGACTTTTACGTATTACTGCAAGTGTCTCCCTGCCATTAAAAGAGCTCTAAATATACTATCAGCAATTACATAGATATCAAAGTATACTGGTAGAGATCAGGGTGGTGGGTGGGAGGCAGTCCAATCATTAGCAGTATTTGCTGATTTAGTTCCCTGTGTCTGTCAAGATATTTAAAATTTTTAATCTAATTCCTATCTTGTTAAGTTTGACTGGCGATACAGTCATTCCCTGTTTTTGCTTTCAAATTGACACAGTTTATTGAATCAAGGTATACTCCAACTGAATCATATTGCGGCACTATTACTGACAGATTATCTGCTCAGTTTCATTCCCTGATTTTTCTTTGATTTTTAAAGACTTTTTATTACCCTTTGGTTATTTAGGATGCAGATGACCGCATAACCAACAAAGACACCTGTTCTTTTCTCTACTATTTTTGATTACTTTAACTTGTATAAATGATTTGCAATACTCCCCCACCAGAGGTATCATAAACACACCGAAGGAGAACATGCATACGATTGGAGGAAAGCAAATGAGAACACAGAAACTTGGTATTGAAATTGAGATGACAGGCATTACAAGAGAGAAAGCGGCAGAGGTGATTGCAAAGTATTTCGGCACTGAATCTTCCTATATTGGGGGTAGTTATCAGGCGTATAACGCCAAAGATCGTCAGGGACGTATCTGGAAAGTGATGTCAGACGCTTCTATAACCTGCCAGAGGAAGACAGAATCAGGGAGTAAGATTATAGCAGGGCGCGATTATTCTACAGAAATCGTCAGTCCGATTCTTACCTATGAAGACATCGAGGATTTGCAGGAGGTAGTCAGACAGCTTAGGCATGCAGGTGCATTTGTCAATAAGTCCTGCGGCATCCACATCCATATCGATGCAAGCCGCCATACTCCTGCCACTTTGAAAAATTTAGTTAATCTTATGGCTCAGAAGGAGGATATTTTGTACAGGGCACTGCAGATTGCTCCTGAGCGGCTGAGATATTGTCAGAAAGTGAATGAGGACCTGATAGGGGTAGTGAATCGGCAGAAGCCGCAGACGCTGGAAGAACTTGCAGATATGTGGTATGCAGGGACTTTTGGTGACAGGACTGCTCATTATAATAAGAGTCGGTATCGTGGCTTGAATCTTCATGCTACATTTACAAAAGGCACCGTCGAGTTTCGCCTTTTTAACAGCACCACGCACGCAGGCGAAATTAAGGCGTACATTCAGTTCTGTCTGGCGCTGAGTCATCAGGCATTGAGCCAGAAGAAAGCCAGTTGCCGCAGGAGTGTGACTGATAACGAGAAGTACTGTATGCGTTGCTGGCTGTTGAGGCTGGGGCTGAATGGTGACGAGTTCAAGACCTGCCGTCACCATATGACAAAAAATCTTTCAGGGGATTCGGCATGGAGACATGGAAGATGTGCATAAGCACATCTCTCCTGCCTGCTGGGGTATTAAAAACACACTATAACATTATTATAATATGAAGAAAGAGGTTTATATGGAAAGAGAAAATTATTATATTGCATATGGCAGTAACACAAATGTCAGACAGATGGCACTTCGGTGCCCCGATGCGGAGGCAGTGGGTACTGGAGTAATTGAAAACTACAGACTAACTTTCAAGACACTATATTCAAGTGCATTTGCCACAGTCGAACCATGTGAGGGAGAAACTGTACCAGTGGTAGTCTGGACAATCAGCAGACGGGATGAGGCGTCACTTGACCGCTATGAGGGGGTACCGACACACTATACTAAGGAGCGCATGGAGGTCATTATGAATGGTAAGGCTGTCAGCGGTTTGGTGTACGTCATGAATCCGAAGGCAGTTCCACAACTTCCCTCAGAAGGATATTTTGATGTTGTCCTATCGGGGTATCACAGTTTCGGATTAAATGAACAGATACTTTATGATGCGTGGCACAGGATAAAAAATGGAGATACACTCATACATAATACACTACAGCATTATAGACAGATGAAAGGCATGACACAGGTACAGCTTGCAGATGCAGCACAGATTTCTGTCAAGACACTTCAGAAGTATGAGCGTGGTGAGCGCAATATTCGGAATGCGCACAGCAACACAGTTTTAAAGCTTGCACAGGTACTGGACGTATCACCCTATCTTCTATTGGGGTAGTGAAAAATCTGCAGGATACCCTATAAAATTTGACAAGGTGGAAAAAGCCGATATTCATTTGCTTGAAATACAGCAGATGGGTATCGGCTTTTTATGAGAACCCTGTTTTATTTAATATGTGTTTTCTTCTTCTGGTAAATCGCTGGCATCATCATATGAGACCAAAAAGTCTTCCATGTGCATATTAAATAATTTGTGCATATGATAAAGATGATCAATAGAGGGCATGATTTGTCCGTTGATCCACCTGTATATTGGCTGAGGGCATCCTAAATTCAGGGCTATCTGGAGGGATTTGACAGTGTATCCATTCTGTCTTAGAATTTTTTCAATTTGCTTTCCTGTTCGGATAGTATCTAATGATAAACAATTTGGCCTCATATGTAATTCACCTTCCTATAATGTCAAGTCCTAAATTAATGATTTTACAGACTTTTCTTTAAATTTTTACCTCATAAAACAGAGCCAAAAGTGTATGACAGTCATTGTATCTTGTACTGAATAGTTAAATAAGGGTATAGTTTATAAAGCGTCCTATTGTTTCGCTTTATAAAGGCTATAAGTCCTTTCTTAATTTCCCAAGTTTTTGCTTTATATCGCAGGCATTTTTAGCATGATAAACGATCAGGTATTGAATAGTCAATACGACATACTGACAAAAAATCAGCCAGTACTTAGTGCATCAGTTCCAAGTTTAGATTGGATAATCAATAATTCAATATGTCGGGGGTACTGGCGGATATTTCATTTTGTTTTAAGGTTGACTATATTGAAAAGAGATTTGCATATTGGGGCAAATAGTAGGAGTTCTTATATTTACATTTTCCAATTAGAAAATCAGTCCATTTAATTTTTTATATGCCCCAAAACAAGTATTTTGATTATGAATTAAAAGTAAGTAGTCGATGATAAATCAAATAGATGCAAGCTGCTGAAAAAAATAATACAGAAAAAGCTACAATGACAGCAACAATTTTAATAGTGAAATTGGAACCAGCTTTTTAAGATGGCACTTATCTGGCACAAGATGGAGATATAGTAATTAAAAAAGAGGAGGTTCTTTGGTATGGTGTATGGTTTAGTTTCACAATTGGATAATGAGAACACAATGATCTTTTTTAGAGGTAAAAAGATTCAGGAGGAGAATATTGCGGATTCATACCATTTGGGTGAACTGGCAAGACATTTGAAAAGGGGGGACGCTGTGTATACAATGAGTGTAAACCGTTTTAACAACATTACCCGTTTATTAAGTTTTGGCAGGTGCTGTATGGTGAATGGGGTAGATCTGCATTTCATGGCACAGCCTTATCTTGATATTGCCAAAGGGAAGCACTGGAGAGATTCCGTAATCTGGCAGATGGAACGCGCTAAAGCTATTGAGTATGCATGTAAGAACGCGCTGGCACAAGGATTTAAAATGAGTAATGAGCAGTGGAACTTTTTGTTTCAGTGTATTGAAGAAATGAATTTAGAAGTGCTCGCACATACGTTCAATCCAGACGGTATCCTGAAACGTGGAAACTGAAGCGTGTCCTGTGGCTGTGGCTGTTCCTGTGGCTTGACGTTGGCTTTTTATATGTTTGTGGTGGGAATCTCGGACATTGGCTTTTCGGTGCCACAGCGCGCCGATTACGGTCTTGTGGGGCGGTTCGTATTCTTTTCGTTTTATGAACTATGCCTTATTGGCTGGGGTCGTAAGTGCATCAGCCAGATTATATGAACTCTTTATACGTTATTTTAGGAATTGGGGGATTTATTTGAATAAAAAAACAAGAGCTGTAGATGAAGAAACATACAAAAGGATTATTTCTGTTATCAGACAGGGATTCCTTTACGAAGGAACACACTTTAAGCCAAATGAGCGCATTGCAACAGTTTTAGTATTAGAATATAATCTGGGCTTGCGCGTAGGTGATATCCTGCAATTGCGGATGAGTTCTTTTGTGAGAGATGGCAACAGGTATCACCTTGATATTTATGAACAAAAGACGGGAAAATATCGCAATTTTACAATCCCAATGGAAGTATATCATTTTGTAAGGGAGTATGCATACAAAAATGGGATAGGTCAAAAGGCGAGGCTGTTTCAGATTACGGAGCGCGCCGTATTAAAACATTTGAAAGCAGCCGCAGACTTTTTGGGGTTAGAAGGCATTGGAACACACAGTTTCAGAAAGGGATTCGCAACAAATATCTATGTTAATAACCAGTACAATATTGAGTTGGTTCGGGTACTGCTTCAGCATTCCAGTGTTGTGGTGTCACAGAGGTATATTGGAATAGGGAGCAAGGAGCTTGAGGATGCACTTGTCAAGAATATCAGTTTGGTGTAAAAGGCTGTATTTTGTGCTTTAGAGTTATACTGGCGGTCAAAAAGACTGACCGCTCAGTATAATGTGATGCGCACAGCCGCATAAGGAAATATGCTACTTCGTGGCTGCGGCTGGCGCGATACTCACGGCAGATTTCATCTGTCGTGAGTATAATCCAAGATTGGCTTTGGCAGAACGAGATGTATTGATAACGATTGTGGGTTATGCTATGATAAAGGCAGAAATTAAATTTTATGGGTAATTTTCACTTGTGGATAAAGCCATGGAACAGTATAATATAATTATAAGAAACTGTAAAGATTAATTCTTTACCAGTTTCTAAAGATTGGAGTACAGAAGATGGGAAGAAATTTGAAGCCTGATACAGTTCTAAAAGAGTATTGGGGAAATAATGAACGATTTGCGGATTTTTTTAATGCGGTGCTCTTTGGTGGCAGAGAAGTCATAAAGGCGGAGCAGCTACAGGAGAGGGATACGGAAGAGTCTAATGTTCTGGAACTTGGAGACAGGCAGGAATCTATTACGGCGGCACGCGATTTGTTTAGGGTACTGAAAACTGCTATGGGCGTGGAGTTTGCCCTTGTAGGGATAGAAAACCAAGACAAGGTGCATTATGCAATGCCCATACGGGTAATGAATCTTGATGCATACGCATATGACAGGCAGTGGAAAAGGCTGAAACAAAAGTACAAAGATGAAAAGGAAATGACGGAGGATGAGTATCTTTCCCATATGCGAAAGGAAGACAGATTTCTGCCAGTCGTTACGGTGGTAATCTATTATGGTGAGAAAGCATGGGATGGGGCAAAAGATTTGCATGGGGTACTGGATATTCCTGATGAGATTAAGCCGTTTGTGGGGAACTATCCGATGCATCTTGTAGAAGTGGTGGATAATAAACTGCGGTTTAGGAATGCAGACAACAGGGATTTGTTCCAGTTATTGAATTTAGTATACAATGCGTCACTGGATAAAAAGGAGCGGCTGAAAAAAGCACAGGAGTACGAAGTTTCCCATACCGTTGATGAAGATGTCGTGCGTGCCTTGGCAGCGACGAATCATATAAAGATAGAAAAGACAAGTAGGAAGGAGCGGATAAAAGTGTGTACATTATTTGAAGAGATTGCAAAGGATAGTAGAGATGAGGGAAGAACAGAAGCAAATATAGAGACAGCCAAGCGTATGCTAAAAGGTGGAAAGTTATCTGTAGAAGAAATTGCTGAATATTCAAATCTTTCGGAAGAGATTGTATTAGAATTGCAAAAGCAGAAAGATCTGCAATTGGTATAGGATATCAGGGGTAGAAAAGACAGGGACATTGTATGAAAAATCATCTTGGTTAAGGGTAAAAGGCTGTTACACTTTTGTTACACTCTTTTGAGGGAAAGTGGCGCAAACTCCTTTCTTTATTGGGTTTTGGCGTGTTTTAAAGTCAGCTTCGAATCCTCTAACGCACGTGCGAAGTGTATTTATTACATTTTATGAAAAGGACTGGAATATTTCAGTTCTTTTTTTGCTTTTGAACAAATGTTTCTTTCTATTAGACAAAAGGCGGATTTGGCATAGATTTTAAAAGTTTACTATAAAAAACGGTGACAAAGTGTACTATAAAAAACAAGAAAGTTTGTTGATGGATTTGACATTTCGCGGATTTGTGATAAAATTTTAGAAAGTCACTATTCACTATAAGATGCAGAATGGAGATTCTTATGAAACAGCAAAAACATAAGCGCAAAGAATCCTTTTCGCTCCTTCTCGTGTCCAATACGGGAAAAGATATTAGACAGTTTTATATCTCACTTCTTTCAATACGCCTGATTATTGTACTGATGGCATTAATCTGCGCCACTCTGGCATGGAATATTTATCGGTCAGGTGCCCATCGCAGAAGTGAGTCCGAATATCGGAAAAAACTGACTGCTCAGGAGCAGCTTATTAAGCAGCTAGAAAATGAAATGGAAACTTTGACTGCAAAAAATGAAATGCTCTCAGTTGAGAACGAAACATTGAAACAGCTAGGGCTAGTGGAAACAAAAGAAGAAAATAACACATCAAAGGATACATCGATTCCAAGTCAGTATCCTTATACAGGAGTTGGTGTATTAAAAGAACAGTATTCCGAAGAACATCCATGTTTTTCAATCAGCACGCAACTTGAGGACCGTATTGTTGCCGCAGGTGACGGGACAATCGCATCAATTGGATCAAATGATACATATCCTCTGATTGTGGTGGTGGAACATGGAAACGGTTATATGACACAGTATTTGTGCACAAAAGAGGCGCAGGTGCAAGTGGCAACCGGAGATCAGGTACAGATGAAGGAAACGTTGATTATTGTTGACAAAGAAAATACACAGTTGGATTATCAGGTAATTTATAAGGAGCAGGCAATTGATCCGCTGCAAGTGTTGGAAGCGAAAGGATAACAAAAGGAGGAGAAAATAATGTTAGGAAAAGGTAGGAATTCGATAGGGGATAACAGAGAGAAAGTCAGTACTGTGATTGGAAAGGATACAACTTTTGACGGTGATTTGACTTCAGCGGAGACGATACGGATAGACGGTGTGATAAACGGAAATTGTACTTGTGAGAAAACATTGATTCTTAGCGCAGACGGGCAGATTAAAGGCAATATTTCAGCATATAGTGTTGTCATTTCAGGAAGAGTGGATGGGGATATTACTGTGCAGGGAAAAATGGAACTGTTGTCCACTGGAAAGATTGCAGGAAATATTATAGCAGGTTCACTTGTTATTGATGAGGGTGCGTGTTTTGATGGCAGATGTACTATGGCGGCTGCGATTTCAAGTGGTATGAGTAGTTTTGACAGTTTGGACTCATAAGGAACTTGCCTAGGAATAAGGGGAATTGAGGTATATTAGCAAAAGCTGATAGATGGTTCCTGTATGAGTGGAAGATGATTTCTTTGTCAGTGAAATTATTTTCAGATAATTTAATAAATTTACATAATGTTTTGAAAATAACTAAAGTATTGCGAAAAATAGGCCGATATAGTTACTGTAAACCACTTTAATGGCACTTTTTGAGGTCCCAGCAGTTTTTATTGTAAAAAAAGTATGAAAACCCTTTGAAAAATGGTTAATTTAGGTTATAATGGCTTAGTTATAGTATCTCTTCATAGATATATCTGGAATGGGAATACTAAATTATCAGTGGAATATGCTGAATGAGCGAATGATAAATAACTTAAATTTTCCGTTGAAACAAATTTGAAATTAAAAAGAAGGGGGCATACAGCCATGCAATACACAGATATTGGAATTGACCTTGGAACCGCAAGTATATTAGTATATATCAGAGGGAAGGGCGTTGTGTTGAAAGAGCCTTCCGTTGTTGCTTTTGACAGGGATACGCAGAAAATAAAAGCCATTGGAGAAGATGCACGGCTGATGCTTGGTAGAACGCCGGGAAATATTGTGGCAGTTAGACCGCTTAGGCAAGGTGTAATTTCTGATTATAAGGTGACAGAGCAAATGATGAAGCACTTTATTCAGAAAGCGCTGGGTAGAAAGACGTTTCGCAAGCCAATTATTGCTGTCTGTGTGCCAAGTGGTGTCACAGAGGTCGAGAAGAAAGCAGTACAGGATGCGACGTTCCAGGCGGGGGCGAGAGATGTCAAGATTATCGAGGAACCAATTGCTGCTGCAATTGGTGCTGGTATTGATATCTCAAAGCCATGCGGAAATATGATTGTGGATATTGGGGGAGGCACTTCTGATATTGCGGTTATTTCGCTGGGCGGTACAGTAGTCAGTGCATCTATCAAGGTGGCAGGCGACGATTTTGACGAAGCACTCGTCAGATATATGAGAAAGAAACACAATCTTTTGATTGGTGAGAGAACAGCAGAAGATATTAAAATTAAAATTGGCTCAGCATTTAAAAGAGCAGAAGTAGATTATATGGATGTGCGGGGACGGAATCTTGTCACTGGTCTGCCAAAGACGATTCGGGTTTCTTCGGAGGAGACTGAGGAGGCGTTGCGTGAGACGACAGCACAGATTATTGATACAATCCACAGTGTTTTGGAGAAAACGCCACCAGAATTGGCGGCAGACATCGCTGACAGGGGCATTGTTCTTACTGGTGGTGGCAGCCTTCTTTGCGGATTGGAAGATCTGATTGAATCCAGGACGGGCATTAATACAATGACGGCAGAAGATCCTATGACCGCGGTTGCAATCGGTACAGGAAAGTATGTGGAGTTTCTCGCAGGAAACCGCGATGAGTAATTGATTGTGGAATGCTTCTTGAAAATGCAGAGTAATAAAATCGAATTAGGAGGAGCTTATGCTTAGAGGTCTATATACAGCATACACTGGCATGAGAAATGAGCAGTATAGAATGGATATTATGTCAAACAATCTGGCAAACGCAGATACGACTGGTTTTAAGAAGGAAGGTTCTACTAGTCAGGCATATGCGGAAGTGATGGCAGTGAAGATTAAGGATGTATCAGAGAATCCAAATACACCTAGGCGTCTTGGAAAAATGAGTCTTGGCGTAAAGATTGGAGAGACTTTCACAGATTTTTCACAGGGTTCTTTGAGAGACACTGGCAATACCTATGATATTGCAATCGGTGGCAGTGGATTTTTCAATATTGAATTTACTAACAAAGCAGGTGAGACCTCTACGAAATATACAAGAGATGGAGGATTTACAATCACGAAGGACGGCTATCTGGTTACAAAAGATGGTGATTATGTTCTTGGAGAAAATGGTAGAATCCAACTCTCAACAACAGCGGGCACCACAGTGTTTGACCGTTCCGGAAATATTTTCCAGGACGATAGACTTGTGGCAAGCCTAAAGATAACAGATTTTGAAGATACCAATTATCTGACCCACTATGGGGAGACAATGTGGGATGCCAAGGAAGGTGCAGTGGAGCAGGATGCAGAAGATGCCCAGATTTATCAGGGGTATCTGGAAATGTCAAATGCATCTGTTGTCAAGGAAATGGTAAATATGATAACGATTTCTAGGCAGTACGAGTCAAACCAGAAGATGCTGACAACCTTTGACGAGTCGTTAGAAAAATCAATGACATTGAGCAAAGTATAACGGGAATTATATAAGGTAATAGGAGGGGAAGAATTATGGTACGGTCATTATGGACAGGCGCAACAGGTATGATTGCGCAGCAGCTAAATGTAGATAATATTTCTAATAATCTGGCAAATGTGAATACGACAGGATATAAATCAGAGGTGATGGAATTTAAATCCCTTTTGTATCAGACAATACAGACAAGGACTACGACAGCAAATGGTGCAAATAAGCCGATTGGTGCTGAGGTAGGATTGGGTGTTAGAAATTCTGCCATCACATCAATTTTTACAGATGGAAGTCTGCTTGAAACACCTGGACCGGCAAACTTCGCATTAAACGGGCGCGGCTTTTTTGGTATAAGAGGCGCTGATGGAAATACATATTATACAAGAAATGGTAATTTTGTCTTTGCAGTTGGCAGTGAGGGGATAACACTGGAGACAACAGATGGACTTCCTGTACTGAATTCGGAGGGCGATCCAATTATACTAGAAGACGACGATATTGTGACCAGCAAGATTACTGTCAGCCAGAAGGATGGGATGCTGTATTATCCAGATGATGATGGGATACCGCAGAGCTTAGACATTCAGATCGGCTTGTGGCAGTTTAATAATCCGGCGGGGTTGAGCAAAGAAGGTGACAGTTTATTCTCTGAAACAGAAGCGAGCGGTGAGGCAATGAATGAGGCAGAAAATGACAATCTGCCCAAAACAAAAATGATTCAGGGATACCTGGAAGGTTCTAATGTGCAGATAGCAGATGAGATGGTAAATTTAATTGTGGCGCAGAGAGCTTACGAGATGAACTCCAAGGTAATTACAACCTCAGATGAGATGCTTCAGCAGGCAAATCAATTAAAGAGATAATCGTGTGAAAGAATGAGAGTTAACAGGAGGAGCGCGGTGATATGGATATAGGTGGAGTAGGTTCTGTATATGCGGATTACATGACAAGCCAAGCTTCCAGCAAAAGGACGGAGACGCTGCAAAATAAATTGGAAAATAGCAGTGCAGCGGCTGATGACGCAGAACTCAAAGAGGCGTGTAAGGAGTTTGAGTCTTATTTTGTGGAGCAAGTCTTTGATGCAATGCTAAAGACAACAAAGATATTTTCTGATGAGGACGAGAATGGATATGCATCGAAAATGGTAGATTATTTTAAGGATTTTGCGGTTCAGGAGTTATGTGATAAAGTGACGGAGGGACAGGGACTTGGATTGGCAAATACCCTTTACGAGCAGATGAAGCGCAACTACGGCATTGGTGTGGTACAGCCGGAGGAGCTTTCGGAGGAAATTGAGTAGAGAAGATTACTTCCTCTCGCCGCGCGATCCGTGCGCCGCTTTAGCGGCTTATTTCTATGTGAAAAACTTTCTTATATAGTTTTTCACATTTTGCACGGGTCTGCGCATAAAAGACAGCCGACCTTGTTTGGTAGAAACGGGTCGGCTGTTTCCTGTTGATAGACTCTTGGAGTCTTATTGTATCTGATGTTGCAAGAAGATTTTTTTGTAAGATGTGCGAGGGAGATTTCGAGACACTATATTGAGGATAAGGAGGCACAGATTGGAGAAACTGAAAGGCTTTGTAGAACATATTATCTATAGAAATCCTGACAATGGTTATGCGGTAATCAGTCTTATGGTTGAGGAGTTGGAAATCACCTGCACTGGTTTTTTTGCAAACATTGATGAGGGGGAGTGTATTGAGGCGGAAGGCACCTATGTGGAACATGCTGTGTATGGAACACAGTTCAAGGTAGAGCGTTATCAGATGACTGCGCCTGAGGACAAAGTTGCTGTGGAACGTTATCTTGGTTCGGGGGCAGTCAAAGGGGTTGGTGCTGCGCTCGCAGCCCGCATTGTAAAACGTTTTGGCGATGATACATTTCGCATTATTGAGGAGGAGCCGCATCGGCTTGCAGAAATAAAGGGAATTAGTGAGCGAAAAGCGCGTGAGATTGCTGAGCAGATTGAGGAGAAAAAAGACGCGCGGGATGCGATGCTGTTTTTGCAAAAATATGGTATCTCAAACACGCTGGCGCTAAAAATTTATAAACAGTATGGAATGGGAATCTATAAAGTGATGCAGGAAAATCCTTATAAGCTCGCGGAGGATGTGTCTGGAATTGGATTTCGCATTGCAGATGAAATTGCTGGGCGTGTTGGAATCCATACAGATTCAGATTTTCGGATTCGGAGCGGGATACTATATACACTGTTGCAGGCGGGGGCAGAAGGGCATGTGTTTTTGCCAGAAGAGGAGCTTTTAGATAAGGCTGCTGGAATGCTTGACTTGAGGCCAGAACAGATTGCACCACAAATTATGAATCTTGCAATTGATAAGAAACTTGTGATTAAGGAGAAGGAGCTTTCAGGAGGCCAAAAATTGACCTGCATTTATGGTTTGAGTTTCTACTATGCAGAACTGAATTGTGCCAGAATGTTGTATGAGCTTCAGCAGGCTTTTGACGGGGCAGAACGCTTTACGGCAGTGGAGATGGAACGTCTTAGGAAACAGATTGAACAGATGGAACAAAACTGTCATTTGGAGTTGGACGAGCTTCAAAGAAAAGCTGTTATGGAGGCTGTTCAGAATGGTATTTTTATTTTGTCAGGAGGTCCTGGAACTGGAAAGACGACAACAATCAATATGATTATCCGCTACTTTGAGCAGGAAGGCATGGATATTTTCTTGGCAGCACCAACTGGAAGAGCGGCGAAGCGCATGACGGAGGCAACTGGATTTGAGGCGAAGACAATCCATCGACTTTTGGAGTTAAATGGAGATGTGTCAGATGATAAAAGGGCTTCTGCGGCACATTTTGAAAAAAATGAGTTGAATCCTCTCGAAGCAGATGTCATCATTATTGACGAGATGTCAATGGTCGATATTCATTTATTTCAATCGCTGTTAAAGGCAATTGCGCCGGGAACAAGATTGGTGATGGTTGGCGACAGAAATCAGCTTCCTTCTGTTGGGCCTGGACAGGTTCTGAAAGATTTGATGGAGAGTGGCTGTATCGCAACAGTAGTATTGTCAAAGATTTTTCGCCAGGCGGGTGAGAGTGATATTGTAGTGAATGCGCATAATATCAACGAAGGGAAACAGATTAAGCTGGACAACAAGAGCAAGGATTTCTTTTTTTTGGAGCGGGATAACGTCAATGTGATTTACAAACATTTGATATTGCTTATTACACAAAAGCTTCCTAAGTATGTGAAAGCGGGCATATATGATATACAAGTGCTCACACCTATGCGCAAGGGGGCGCTGGGTGTGGAGACTTTAAACGGAATCCTACAACAGTATCTAAATCCGCCGTCTGCTGAGAAGATGGAGTTGATACATGGAGAAGGTGTTTTCCGACTGGGCGATAAGGTGATGCAGATTAAAAACAACTACCAGTTGACATGGGAAATTGTGAGCAAATATGGGATTGCGATTGACAGCGGTCAAGGTGTTTTTAACGGTGATGTGGGTATCATAAAGGAAATCAATGTGACAGCTAAGACAGTTGTGGTGGAGTATGATGACTTGCGCAGAGTTACATATCCTGCATCTGGACTGGATGAGATTGAACTTGCCTATGCAGTTACAATACACAAGTCGCAGGGCAGCGAGTATCCGGCTGTGATTATTCCAATTCTGACTGGCCCCAAAATGCTGTTAAATCGAAATTTACTGTATACAGGTGTGACAAGGGCCAAAAGTTGTGTAACGATATTAGGCAGTAGAACAGCAATCGAACAGATGATTGCAAATGAAAATGAATTGAAGCGATATACGGGATTGAAAGAGAGAATATGCGAGATAATGAATCAGAATTTACAGTGAAGGAAGCGTTGATAAATCTGTTATTTCCCAGAAGGTGCCCAGTATGTGATGATATTGTTCCAGCGGGAGAAGGACTTGTTTGTAGACAATGCCTTACAAAACCACAATATATTATGGAACCGCGGTGCAGACGATGCGGCAAACAGTTGTCTAAAGATATTGGTATATACTGCAAAGACTGCACACAGCGCAAGCATGTGTTTGACTACGGATATGCGCTGTATGACTATCAAAGTATGCGAAAGAGCATTTATCGCTTTAAATATAGCAAAAGATGTGAGTATGCGGCATTTTATGCAGAGGAGATTCACAGAAGGCTTTGGGATGAGATATGCATGATGAACGCGGATGCTATCGTGCCTGTACCTATACACAGATCAAGGTTGCGGAGCAGGGGATTCAATCAGGCGGGGCTTGTCGCAACAGCGTTATCGAGACGGACAGGGATTCCTGTGTACGAAAATTTGGTACAGAGAGTTAAAAAGACAATACCACAGAAAGCGCTTAACATTCAAGAAAGACAAAATAATTTGAAAAAAGCTTTCAATATTAGCGCAGATGTTGTAAAATTAAATAAAACTATCCTGATAGACGATATATATACAACAGGTAGTACATTGGATGCCGTTGCGCTCGAACTGAAAAAGCATGGTGTGGAATCTGTTTATTTTATCACACTCTGTATAGGGGAAGGTCTGTAAGACGGTAAAAAGATATGATACATATTGGACACACAAAACAAATAACGGAAAGATGTTAGTGGAGGGGATTCAATGAATGTAAGAAATTGCAGAAAATGTGGAAAACTTTTTAATTACATGATGGGTATGCCAATCTGTCCTGCATGTAAGGAAAAACTCGAACAAAAGTTTCAGGAAGTTAAAAAGTATATTCGGGAAAATCGAATGTCTGGCATTAAGGAGGTGTCCGAGGCGTGCGACGTTGAACCAGGGCAGATTCAGCAGTGGATTCGTGAGGAGCGCCTTGAGTTTACACCGGATTCACCTGTGAAAATTCCATGTGAAAATTGTGGTGAAATGATCCGTTCTGGTAAATACTGTGAAAAGTGTAAACGTGAGATTACCAACAATCTGTCAAGCGCAATCGAAAAACCGAAAGCTGTCCTGACAGAACCGAAGAAAATACAGTCAAACGGAAACAAGATGCGTTTCCTTGACCGGCAACAGTAGTCCGCTGCAAATACCGCAGGACAGGACTGCACAGGAAAAGAGTTATTATGTTAAATGAAGAGAGAATTAAGTTAATGACTAAGATGGCGTGCTATGAGGCTGACGAGGGAAGAAAAAATGTCGCGATAGGAAGCTATTTCCGGGGGGATTATATCGGACTGCAGGTCATTAAATCTATTATCAGTGCGACAATAGCATATGCCATTTTTTTTGCAATGTACATTTTTTATGATTTTGAAGTTTTTATGGCAGATATTTACAAGATGGATCTGCTGCAATTTGTGAAGTCGGCGATTATTAATTATCTGATCTTTATGGTCGTATATGCAGCTTTTTCTTATGGAGTTTTTACCTATCGGTATACAAAGGCAAAAAAGAGCCTTAAGACATATTACAATAATCTCAAGAAACTTGCTTACCTGTATGACAGGGAAACAAAGAAACAGGGATGAAAGGTAAGGTTAGAGAGGAAATTATTATGACGACTCTTTTGGTTTTTCGAGAACAATTAAAAAATTTTTACAGTAAGTATGAACTGTACTTGACACCGCTTTTTAAATTTTTGCTTGCGCTGGTGACGCTTGCAATGATCAACAGTAGTATTGGCTATATGAGCGAACTTAAGAAGACAACAGTAGTGCTGGTACTTGCGTTAATGTGCTCAGTTATGCCCATGAATTTTATTGTGTTTGTGGCGGCGGCAGTGACACTTGGACATCTGTATAAATTTTCTATGGAATGTGCTCTGATTGCGCTGGTAGTTTTTTTACTGCTGTTTATTCTTTATTTTCGTTTTTCGTCGCACGATACGATTGCGGTATTATTGACACCGCTTTGTTTTATTCTAAAAATACCTTATGTGATGCCAATTGCGATGGGGCTTGTTGGAACACCATTTTCGACAGTGTCTGTCGCAAGCGGAGTTATTGTGTACTATACAGTGAGATATATGGTCGGCAGCGCGTCAGTGCTAAATACATTTGAGGATGACGGAGCACTGGAAAAATTTCGCTACATTATTGATGGATTAATTGGCAATAAAGAAATGTTTGTAATGATCGTGGCATTTGCTGCGGCATTGATTGTGGTATATTTTATCAGAAGGTTGAGCGTTGACTATGCATGGACAATTGCAATGGTCACAGGGGCGCTTCTTGACGTTATGATTTTATTGTTTGGGGATTTGATGTATAATACAAATCTTTCTATCATAGGTTTGATTATCGGCAGTATTGCGTCTGTTCTCCTGGCAAAGATTTTTGAATTTTTTGTCTTCAATGTGGATTATTCCCGCACAGAGTATGTACAGTTTGAAGATGACGAATACTACTACTATGTGAAGGCTGTGCCAAAGAATGCGGTGTCAGCGCCACAAAAAAGGGTGAAGACAATAAGAGTACCTGAAAAAGCAGTTGGACAGCAGAAGAGGGATGGATCAAAATGAGTATGATTCTTGAACACTTTAATTCATATATTGATACTTTGTCATTGCGCAGTTTAAACATCAGGTGGGAGGATATAGTGGAGGTCATCATTATATCCTTTTTACTGTATGAGATTATGGCGTGGGTAAAACACACCAAGGTATGGCTCCTAATGAAGGGGATTATTATTATCATTGCGTTTATTCTGTTAGCGCTTATTTTCAAGATGCATACCATTATATGGATTGTAGAAAATGTGCTGAGTATCGCAGTCACGGCGGTGATTGTTATTTTGCAGCCAGAGTTGCGACATGCACTTGAGGAACTTGGGCGGAAAAGTTTTATCACAAATATTATTTCCTTTGAAAAGCCGACAGATGAGCGCTTTTCTGATAAGACTGTCAATGACTTGGTAAAGGCAAGCTTTGAGATGGGCAAGGTAAAAACAGGCGCACTGATGGTCATCGAACAAAATGTGTTGCTTACAGAGTATGAGAGAACAGGTATTGAGGTGGATGGTCTGATTTCCAGTCAGCTGCTTATTAATATTTTTGAGCATAATACGCCACTTCACGATGGTGCAGTTATCATACGCGGCAACCGTGTTGTGTCAGCAACTTGTTATCTGCCATTGTCTGACAATATGGGAATCAGTAAGGAGCTGGGAACAAGACACCGTGCCGCTGTGGGAATCTCTGAGGTGACAGATGCGCTCACAATTATTGTGTCGGAGGAGACGGGACATGTCAGCGTCACTTATGAGGGAAAATTGTACCGTAATCTTGACGCAGATGGCTTGCGGGAAAAGATTAATATGATACAGAATAAAGAAGTGGAGGAGAATAAGAAACAGAAGCGCAGGCTCTGGAAAGGTAGGGCTAAGGATGAAAAATAGTCTGTTAAAAAAAGCTGTAAGAATGCTCACCAACAATATTGGATTGAAACTTCTGGCAGTGATTGTATCCTGTGGCCTGTGGTTTGTGGTGAACAATATTACAGACCCAATAAGATCACAGAATTATAATAATATTCCTGTTGAGTTTGCCAATACGGATGCAGTGACAAATGAGGGAAAGGTCTATGAGGTTCTTGATGGAACCAATGTGGTCAATGTGACAGTGACTGGAAAAAGTTCGGTACTTACAAATATATCGCGAGAGGATATCAAAGCAGTTGCAGATATGTCAGAGCTGACTTTTATGAACACTGTGAGAATTACTGTGTCTAGTGTGAGAAATAATTCAGAACTGGACTTTAAGACTAACATTGAAAATGTAAAGCTTTCTATTGAGACAAAGACGAGTATTCAGAAACCAATTCTTGCTTCTACAACAGGTTCTCCTGCAGAGGGCTATGTGGTTGGAAAGGTTGAGATCAGTGAGAACGTTGTCAGATTTTCTGGACCAGAATCTCTTATCCAACAGATTGACCATGTAGAGGCGGTGACTAATATTGAGGGAAGTTCTTCTGATATCAATACAAGTGTTGAACTCAAATTTTATGATATCGAAGGGAAAGAGATAAAAAATAATTCTATTAAGATGAATATTTCCAAAGTAAATGTGTCTGTTACAATCTTGGCGACCAAAGATGTGCCGCTGAACTTTACGGTTGCAGGGGAACCTGCTAGGGGATATGTGGTGAGCGAAGGTATTGTGAGTGTGCCAGAGACTGTAAAGATAGCGGGTAGGGCCAGTGCTCTGGACAGCATATCAAAGATTTCTATTGCAGATGCAGCGCTCACTGTAGAGGGTGCGCAAGAACCTGTGACAGTTGTGCTCAACATTAAAAAGTATCTGCCAAGCAACGTGCAGTTTGCAGATAGCAACTTTAGTGGCAATGTGAGTGTTACTGTTGGGATTGAACAGCTTGTGACAAGGGAATTGCAGATACCAGCTAGAAACTTTGCAGCCGGCAGCAGACCAGAGCAGCTCAATTTGACCTTGCAGGAAGTGGATACACAAGATTATTATACGATACGTATATCAGGAACACGCGCGGCTGTTGATGCTGTGAGTGTAGAGAATACAATTGGAGTCGTTGATATGGATGCGCTTTTGGAAAAAGTGGGACTTGCAGAATGGGTTGCGGGAATGTATCAAGGAGAAATTACATTTAATCTTCCTGAGAATGTAACACTACAACAACCATATCTAATGACAATTGTGCTGGAGGAGATTGTGGAAGATACAGGAGACGAAGGCGCAGAAGGCGGCGAAGATAATAATAACGCTGAGAACGAGTAATTGGAGGATGGAAAAGATGGCAAGGTTATTTGGAACAGATGGAGTGAGAGGTGTGGCAAATGATGAACTGACCCCGCTGCTTGCAATGCAGTTGGGGCAGGCAGGAGCCTATGTATTATCGAAGGAGAAGGCCCACAAACCAACGATTATGGTCGGTTGTGATACGCGTATTTCAGGCGATATGCTGGCGAATGCACTGATGGCGGGCGCATGTTCTGTCGGGGCAAATGTAGTGTATGTGGGTGTGGTGCCCACGCCGGCAATTGCCTATCTGACAAAGAAGTATAGAGTCGATGCCGGAGTTGTGATTTCGGCTTCACATAATCCAGTGGAGTTTAATGGTATTAAGTTTTTTGATGGAAATGGATTTAAACTGCCAGATTCCTTGGAGGACGAGATTGAGGAATTGATACGCAGTGGCATGAAAGATGTACAGTTCCCAACAGGACCAAGTGTGGGAAAAATTAAGTATCGCACAGACGCGAGAGAGGAGTATATCAATCATACAGTGCAGTCTGTTCCAGTGGAACTTGCCGGCATGAAGATTGTAGTGGATTGTGCGGAGGGTGCTTCTTATTACACTTCTGTCGAGACGCTTAAAGAACTTGGCGCGGAGGTTGTGGCCATTCACAATAATCCAGATGGGACAAATATCAATGCAAATTGCGGTTCTACACATATGGGGGAACTTCAGGCAAGAGTTGTGTATGAGAAGGCGGATATAGGTCTTGCGTTTGATGGGGATGCGGACAGATTACTTGCCGTGGATGAAACTGGAAAGCAGGTTGACGGTGATGTGATTATGGCAATCATTGGCAATCATATGAAGGTTAAAGGGACTTTGAAGGACAATACAATTGTGGCTACCGTCATGAGTAATCTGGGCTTTTTCCTTATGGGAAAGGAGAAAGGTATTCATATTGAACAGACAAAGGTAGGGGATCGGTATGTACTGGAACGGATGCAGGAGATAGGTGCAAATCTTGGCGGGGAACAGTCGGGACATATTATTTTTCTTGATGAAAATACTACAGGAGATGGCTTACTCAGCGCACTTCATCTGTTACAGGTAATGGTTGAGACAGAAAAGCACCTCTCAGAACTTGCCACGATTATGACCGTGTTACCGCAGGCACTTGTGGGGGCGAAGGTTCCAAATCATAAGAAGAACAGTTATATGGAGTACACGGAGATTGCAGAAGCCATCAAACATGTGAGTGCTAAATTTGCAGACGAGGGCAGGGTATTGATTCGACCTTCAGGCACAGAGCCCCTTGTGCGAGTTATGATTGAGGGCAGGGACCAGGAACTGATTGAGAAGGAGGCAAGAGAGCTGGCAGAGTTGATACAGAATGTAATGTTGTGATGTACGATAGGAAGATTTAGAAATTCGGAGGGATGAGATATGGTGCGTCAGAAGGTAGTCATTAAAAATCCAACAGGGCTACATTTGCGTCCGGCAGGTATCTTATGTAAGGAAGCGATGCAGTTCAAAGCGCTGATAACCTTTACATTCCGTGGAAATACGGCAAATGCTAAAAGCGTGCTGAGCGTGCTGGGGGCATGCGTGAAAAGCGGCGATGAGATTGAGATTATCTGTGATGGTTCCGATGAGAACGAAGCTTTGTCAACTATGGTAAAAGTCATAGAAGACGGCTTAGGTGAGTAGGGAATGAGATTAGTCCGAAGCTGCTTCGGACTAATTTCATGTAAATCTTGTTGTTTTTCTTAGGAATTGTTCAGTGGGCTACGGCGAGGCCTTTTGATATGTGTAATTGGAGAAATAGACAAGTCAAGATGTATAGGTTATTTATTCATAGTTCCTTATAATGAATAGTCTTAAGGATTCGGAGAAAAGATAAAGAATACAGGAAAGGAAATTGATTTTTATGGGAAAAGCAAGAAAGAAAATAATAGTGACAGGCTGTAATGGGCAGCTCGGGCGCGCAATCAATAAAAAGTATCAAGACAGCACGGAATTTGAGTGTGTGAACACAGATGTTGGTGAGCTTGACATCACGAACGTAGAGGCGGTGGACAAGTTTGTATCGGAAGTGGAACCGTTTGCAATCATTAACTGTGCAGCGCACACCAATGTAAATGGCTGTGAGACAGATGTGGACAATGCATATAAAATCAATGCAATCGGTCCAAGAAACTTAAGTATTGCGGCGGCGAGATACCATGCGCGACTGATGCATATCTCCACAGATTATGTATTTGACGGAACCGCAAGTACGCCGTACACGGAGTTTGACAAACCTAACCCAAAGGCGGTGTATGGGAAGACAAAACTTGCGGGTGAGCAGTTTGTCAAGGAATTTGCAGAAGAATATTTTATAGTTCGCACTGCATGGCTGTATGGCGATGGAAAAAATTTTGTAAAGACAATGCTTCATTTGTCAGAACAGCATGATCGGGTCACGGTCGTAGGTGATCAATTTGGTTCTCCTACAAGTGCAGACGAGCTTGCAGGAGCGATTGTCCATCTGCTGCCGACTGATAATTTTGGACTTTTTCACGGCACTTGTGAGGGCATTACAAACTGGGCTGATTTTACAAGAGAAATATACAGACTTACTGGTAAGCATACGGTCGTTGAGACAGTGACAACAGAGCAGTACAACAAAAATACAAAGGGAATTATCGCGCCAAGACCAGCGTATTCTGTGCTTGAGAATTATATGCTTGCTTTGACGACGGATTACAGATTTGCAGATTGGGAAAAGGCCATTGCAGAATATATAAAGGACTTGTCATATTGATAAAGTATCTGTATACTAAAAGAGAAAATGGAAGAGATTGGAAGTTATGATAGAATTTGGAAAGGAAAAAGGATTTAAATGAATAATATAGCGTTGATTACAGGAATAACGGGACAAGATGGTTCTTATCTGGCAGAGTTTCTTCTGGCAAAGGGATATGAGGTTCACGGGTTGATTCGCAGGCACAGCATATCCAACACAATGCGTATAGATCATCTGATTCAGTCTGAGTATTATAAAATCAAATTTTTTCTCCATTTTGCAGACACGACGGATTCTTCAAATCTAATGCGGATTATCGGTGAAATTAGACCGACAGAGGTTTATAATCTTGCGGCGCAGTCACATGTGGGTGTGTCGTTTGAAGTTCCAGAATACACTGCGGATGCGACGGGAGTGAGCACATTGAAATTGCTTGAGGCGATTCGGGTAAATGGAGGAAATTGTAGATATTATCAGGCGTCCACATCAGAACTTTTCGGTGGACTTCCTGAGACTGCGCCACAGAGTGAGACAACCCCATTTTATCCAAAGAGCCCGTATGGCGTGGCAAAATTATATTCTTACTGGATAACTGTGAACTACAGGGAATCTTACAATATGTTTGCGTGCAATGGTATTTTGTTTAACCATGAATCGCCGCGACGCGGTGAAAATTTTGTGACAAGAAAAATCACGCTTGCCATTGCAAATATGATTGCTGGGAAGCAGAACAAAATTTCACTAGGCAATATGAATGCCAAGCGGGACTGGGGATTTGCAGGCGATTATGTGGAGGGCATGTGGTTAATGCTTCAACAAAAGGCACCAAACGACTATGTGTTAGCGACAAATGAAACGCACACAGTACGCCAGTTTGTTGAGGCGGCATTTGGCGAGCTGGGAACCATAATCCGCTGGGAAGGGGAAGGTGTCAAGGAAAAAGGATATGACGCAGAGAACGGAAGGTTGCTTGTCGATGTCAATCCTGAGTTTTACCGACCTGCAGAGGTGGAGTTTTTATGGGGAAATGCAGCAAAGGCGGAGAAGGAACTTGGATGGAAACGCAAAGTCGATTTTAAAGGGCTTGTTTCGATGATGATGGATGCTGACCTAAGGGCAGCAGCAGGAATTTCATGCGCGGAATACAGGGCGCAAAGAAGGGAAGGAAGAAATGATTCAGTCTGATAAAATCTATGTGGCAGGACATAGAGGACTCGTTGGCTCCGCGATTATGCGGAGTCTTGATAAAAATGGATATAAAAATGTGATTGGCAGAACGCACAAGGAACTAGACCTTACAAATCAACAGGCAGTGCGGGATTTTTTCGCAAAGGAACGACCGGATGTGGTAGTGCTTGCGGCGGCGAAGGTTGGCGGAATTAATGCCAACAATACAACGCCTGCAGATTTTGCCTATGAAAATATGCAGATTCAGTGCAATGTAATTCAGTGCTGCCATGACTATGGGGTAAAAAAGCTGCTGTTTCTAGGAAGCACTTGTATCTATCCCCGCATGGCGCCGCAACCGATTCCAGAGGAGGCACTGCTGACAGGACCGTTGGAGGAGACAAATGAGGCATATGCAATCGCAAAGATTGCGGGGCTGGAAATGTGCAAATTTTTTAAGCGGCAGTACGGAGACAATTTTATTAGCTGTATGCCAACAAATCTCTATGGACCCTATGATAATTATGACCTCTCGGGTTCTCACGTGATGCCGGCGATGATTCGAAAATTTTATGATGCAAAACAAAAGAATGCGCCAACTGTAGAATTGTGGGGAACAGGGACACCGCTGCGGGAATTTCTGTATGTGGATGATATGGCGGATGCTTGTATATTTTTGCTGGAGCACTATGACGGAGAGCAGCATGTCAATATTGGTACAGGGGAGGAGGTTTCTATCAGAGAACTTGCTAGCACAGTTCAGCGTGTAGTCGGCTACCAAGGAGAGATTGTCTGGAATGAGAACATGCCAGACGGCACGCCAAGAAAGCTCACTGATGTGACAAAGCTTCATGAATTGGGTTGGACGCATAAGGTGACTCTTGAAGAGGGCGTCCGTCTTGCTTACGAATGGTTTTGTGAGAATGCAGGAAACGCCAGATTATAGAAATTTGGCGAATTAGGATGTGATGAAAGTAAATATGGATGATGAGTGTTCGAGAGCAGATATCCTCAGACAAACTACATGCCATATGATTAGATTGGGATTTCAGGCGAGACAGCGGGGATACCGCTATCTGCGGGAAGCGGTCCTAATAGCTTATCAAGAACCTGAAACTTTAACCGCTGTCACAAAATGTTTGTATCCAGAGGTGGCAAAGCGTTATAATACTACAGATAAACATGTTGAGCGTGCAATACGAAATGCGATAGAGACAGCATGGAATGGAAAAGAATCAGAACCCTTTAAAACATTATTTGAGAAAAGCTATAAAAATATAACTACAAGACCTACCAATAAAGAGGTCATAGCGAAAATCGCCGGATTGATTAGAGATACGATGGAGTCCGATAAGTGAATTGGAGGATAGGCAGTTGAAGGCATATGCAAAGATGTTGAGTATTATTGTGCCCTGTTATAACGAGGAGGAGAGTGTGCCGCTTTTTTATGCAGAAGCAGTGAAGCAGGAATCTTTTTTCCATGAGAAGGATGTGGAGTTTGAGTTTATATTTGTAGATGATGGTTCCAAAGATGGAACTGTAGAGGCAGTAAAAGCGCTGCGGGAAAAGGATGCGCGGGTACACCTCGTTTCGTTTTCTAGGAATTTTGGAAAGGAAGCTGCCATAATAGCAGGGCTTGAGAAAGCGGAGGGAGACTTTACGGTATTGATGGATGCCGATTTGCAGGATCCACCGGCAATCTTGCCTGAGATGTATGGTTATATAGAACAGGGGTATGACTCTGTGGCGACAAGGCGTGTGGATAGGAAAGGAGAGCCGCCAATCCGATCATTTTTTGCCAGAAGATTTTATGGTCTTATGCGAAGGATTTCCAAGACAGAGATTGTTGATGGAGCCAGAGATTACAGACTAATGACACGCAAAGTGACAGATGCGATTTTGTCAATGCGGGAGTACAATCGTTTTTCAAAAGGAATTTTTGGCTGGGTTGGATATCAGACAAAATGGATGGAGTATGAGAATGTACAGCGGGCAGCAGGTGAGACAAAATGGTCTTTCTGGAAACTGTTTTTGTATTCTTTAGATGGAATTATGGCATTTTCGACGGCGCCCTTGTCAATCGCATCTATATTTGGGATTTTGTTTTGCGTCGTTGCGTTTGTGTTTATGATTTTTATCTTTGTCAGAGCGCTGCTTTACGGGGACCCAGTTGCTGGCTGGCCGTCTATGATGTGTATTATTTCTTTAATTGGTGGCGTTCAGCTGCTCTGTATTGGCATTATGGGGCAGTATATGAGTAAAATGTATATGGAAGTGAAGGACCGGCCCAAATATCTTATAAAGGAAGAATTTTAGGCATGGGCGAAAAAAGGGCGGGGATTGTAAGCATTATTGTGCCAGTGTACAATGCAGAACAGTTTATCCGGCAGACGATTAATTGTGTGCAGGCGCAAACTTATACAAATTGGGAGCTTTTGTTGGTGGATGATTGTTCGAGTGATAAAAGTCGGGAATATATTCAGGAGAAAAGCAGCACAGACCAGCGTATAAAACTTGTATCACTCAAGAAAAATAGTGGTGCGGCGGAGGCGAGAAACAGAGGTGTCAAAGAGGCTTGCGGGCAGTATATCTGTTATCTGGATGCGGATGATATCTGGCTGCCGGATAAGCTTGTGGTAGAGGTTGAATCACTAAGAGACATACAACGGATAGAGAATACCAATGCCGGTTTTGTGTTTATGAGTTATGAATTTGCAGATGTGTCTGGGGAAGGGCTGGGAAAGGTGGTACATGTACCTAGGCGTATCACATATCGACAGGCACTGAAAAATACAACAATTTTTACTTCCACAGTGATGATTGACAGAGAGAAAATCCCGGACGAGGATATCTATATGCCGCAGATTGCGAGCGAGGATACAGCCGCATGGTGGCGGATTCTAAAAAGACATGGTGCGGGATATGGGATTGATAAGAATCTGGTGAGATACAGAAGAAGCGCAGATACATTGTCGTCAAACAAACTGACAGCAGTCAAAAGGATTTGGAATCTGTATCGCAGGCAGGAAAAGCTGTCTGTCGCAGAAAGTGTGTACTGTATGTTTTTCTGGGCATTTCGGGCTGTGTTGAGACGGATTTAGGGTTACAGTTCACACCCCACTATATTTTAGCACCAATTTAATTCTCCTAAGTGTGAACTGCAACATTTTTGCACACAAAATGCGAAAAGGCACGCATTTTGGCGCATGATTCTCACTATTTTTATGAACGAGTGAACAGTAACGATTTAGGCTGCATTACAGGCAGGAGGCTGGACAGTGGGACGGATAGAGGCAGTAAAAAGAACAATTATATTACAGTTGTCGTTAATAGGGTTATTTGTTCAGACAATCTTGTATATCTATGTCTGGCAGAACATCTACAATGACATTATGCAGAGCGGTATGTGGAGAAGCTTTCACAGAAAAGGGTTCTGGCTTTTGGCCGCCGTTTATTTTATATTGTTGTTATTTTTTTCAGCGACTTATGGAGGACTTAAGGTAGGATACCTTAAACCGATGGATGTGTTCTTTTCTCAGGTGATCTCGCTGCTGTGTACAAATATTGTCTCTTACTTTCAGATTTCCCTGTTGTCGTTAGGGCTTGTCACGCCCTATCCGCTTTTGCTTATGATGCTGGGGCAGATTATTGTAGCTGCTGCTTGGACCTTTGTCAGCCATAAATTGTATCAGCGTTTTTTTCCGCCTAAGAATTTACTGTTTATCAGTGGAGAGCGACCGACAGAGGACATTTTAATGAAATTTGAGTCGCGCAAAGACAAGTACAATATTGTGAAGTGTGCTTTTGAGAGTGACGGATTGCAGGCGCTAGAGCAAGAGATTTTAACGAACTATGACGGTGTAATATTGTGGGATATGGACACAGCGCTTCGCAACAAGCTGTTAAAATTTTGCTATAGCAGAGGAATCCGAGTGTATATGATGCCCAAAATTCCAGATATTATGATAAAGGGATCAGACCAGCTTCATCTATTTGACACGCCAATATTGCTCACGCGGGAATATGCCATGACAATTGAGCAGCGCGTGGTCAAAAGGCTGATTGATATTGTGTGTTCGTTGCTGTTGATGATTGCTGCATCGCCGTTTATGCTTGTGACGGCCATTGCTATAAAATTGTATGATGGTGGTCCTGTATTTTACAAGCAGGTGCGCTGTACACGGGATATGCGGGAGTTTCAGATATTAAAGTTTCGGAGTATGCGCACCGACGCCGAGAAAGATGGCGTCGCTAGACTTGCAGAAAAGAATGACAGCCGTATTACACCAATTGGCAAATTTATTAGAAAGGTGCGAATTGATGAACTTCCACAGCTTTTTAATATATTGAGTGGAGAAATGTCCTTTATTGGTCCAAGACCAGAGCGACCAGAGATTATCCGACAGTATCAGGAAGATATGCCAGAGTTTACGTTTCGCACAAAGGTTAAGGCTGGGCTTGCAGGGTATGCGCAAGTGTATGGAAAATACAATACGACGCCGTATGACAAGCTAAAACTGGATTTATTTTATATTGAAAATTACAGTGTGTGGCTTGATCTGAAACTGATGTTGTTGACTCTAAAGATATTGTTTCAGTCGGAGAGCACAGAAGGCGTAAACGCGGGGCAGACAACTGCGGCTAAGCATGTATCCAAAGAGATAAATGATGGAGAAAAGAGCGGATAAAGTGGAAAAGACAGGGATTGACAGCAGGGCACTATTTGCCACATATATGATAAAACTTCCAAGATTATTGATTCTGGCAGTGGCCGGTGCCGTTTTGGGCAGCGGTCTTTCTCTGATTGTTGCGCTTTTGCAGATGCATGAGAGATATTATGTGTCGGAGACAGAGTACTATGTTGAGTTTGCAGAAGGGCAATTGGAAGCAAAACACCATTATAATGATTTTACTTGGAATGATGTGCTCACGTCGAATGAAATCCTTGGCAGAGCGATGGAGCTGCTTGGTGATGGCTATGATAGAAGCCAAGTGCAAGAAATGCTGACGGCTGATATTTTATCAGATGTGCGTTATCTGACAATCACTGTGCGCGGCTTGGATTGGAACCAAGTGGAATCTGTCAAAAATGCGATTGGTACTGCACTGGAAGTTTTTGGACAGACTAAGAAGGAGTTTGACAGGATTTATAAAATAGACGATTTGGAGATTGTGCAGGAAGAAATTCCTCTTTTTACAGGGAGAGCAGCCGTTTTGGGCGGTATTTTGGCGGTCTGTGCAGGGATTTTTTTAATAGCGCTTCGCTTTGGCATAGGTTCTGTATTTTATACCAAAAGGGATATCACAAAGCATACAGGTATGTCTGTATATGGTATGACATTTGTGGGATGCTGCGAAAAAGACCGTTTTCGGGCCATTCAGAATAGACAATTGAAAATGCTTTCTGAAAATTTGCAGCTACTGACACAAGCCGATTCGGAAGTGCTATTGTTTGATGCTTCAGGGGGACAGGAAGCAATGGCATTTTTCCAGGCGATGCAAAATCAAGGATTTGCTGATAATGCGCGATTTCGGATTTTTGATAGCGAGAATGATAAACAGACAATGGCAAATGCAGTGTTTCTGGCGGTAATTCCATTTGGACAGTGCTATCGAGAAAAAATAATTGACGAGATGGACTTTGTGCAGCTTCAGGGCGGAAGCGTCGCGGGAGCAGTCCTTGTCAAAGCAAATATATTTTGGACAGCAATTTATTATGGAAACGACAAAAGTCGTCTTCCATAAAATAGCTTTTCTGGAATTGTTTATGGCAGGAAGGAGGTGGGATTTCGATGAAACTGCAGGTGTTGGTGTCGGCTGTCAATCAGGATATCTTGACAATTGCGGAGCGTATGGGGCTGGAAAGTGATGCGATTATAATTAATCAGACGGATCACTTTGGCTATGAAGAATATGCGTATAATGGTCGGCGAATACAGTGCTATGAATTTCAGGAAAAAGGGGTTGGTCTTAGCAGAAATAATGCATTGATGCGTGCGGAGGCGGATATTGTGCTCTTTTCTGACGAGGACATTCGGTATGAGAAGGGATATGAAAAGCGGGTGCTCGACGCGTTTGCAGCGCATCCAGAAGCGGATTTTTTACTGTTTAATGTGCGAGTGGGTGCTTCGCGGGCGACTTATTATACAAAACAGTATCATAGAGTTCATGTGTGGAATGCAGGACGTTATCCGACCTATTCCTTTGCGGTGCGGCGCGAGAAACTACATGCGGCGCACATTACGTTTTCTTTATTGTTTGGAGGAGGAGCCAAGTATAGCAATGGCGAGGATAGTCTATTTTTGAAAGACTGTTTAAAATATGGTCTTGTGATCTATGCCATTCCTATTGAGATTGGTTCGGAGGTTGAGCGCGAATCGACATGGTTTGCGGGATATACAGATAAGTTTTTTATAGACAGAGGTGTGTTGTATCACTTTTTGTATGGCGGGCTGGCTTACCCAATGGCGGTGCGATTTATTCTGGCACATGGAAAAGTAATGTGCCAGGAAATTCCAAAGAAAAATGCACTGGCATTGATGCGAAAAGGGATTCAGTCTGTGGAAGGATTGTGAGAAGGAGGCTTTTGTGACAGCGGACAGAATATGCTCTATTTTGTTTTATTTATTCATAACCGCAGTGACGTGCAAAATGGCCTGTCAAATACAGCCATATCAGACAGGAGAATCCATTTGGATTTGTGGACAGCGAACAGTGAAAAGTTTTCAGAACAGATTATATCTTATAGGAATATTTCTGGTGCTTTTTCTAATGTCCGCGCTGCGCTTTGACATTGGAAATGATTACTGGCAATACACACAGACTGCCCATGAAGTGTATGTTGGCGGCTATGTTGTGACAGAGGTGGGGTTTAATTGGCTGGTAAAGCTTTTGTATCTGCTCTCAGGCGGAGAGTATTACGAATTGGTGTTTGTATTTTTTGCTTTTGTTACCTTATTTTTTTTCCTGAAAGCGTTTGCGGAACAGAGCGTTCATTTTTCACAGAGCTTTTTTCTGTTTATGACATTGGGATTGTATTTTCAGACATTCAATACCGTTCGATATTATCTGGCTTTGTCAATTACACTTTTTTCTATCAAATATGTTTTGGAGAAAGATTTCTTGAAATTTGTATTTTGGATAGGATTCGCGGCGCTGTTTCATAAGTCGGTCTTGCTGGTGATTCCTGTTTACTGGATTGCTTCGTTTGATTGGAAAAAATGGCAGATTATGGCGGGATTGGTAGTGAGTGCCGCCTGTTATGTGGGAAAGGGAGTGATTTTAAAGTTCGCGCTGGTATTGTATCCCTCTTATAAAAATACTGTTTATCTAGCAGGGGGCAGCAGTTTTTTTGGCATTCTGCGTACTCTGGCAGTCCTTGCCTTTTATGCATGGTTTTTGTATACTCGCGCTTTTGTGGGACAGGAATACCGCAAGAAGCCGCTTAAATCTTTGCTTGAAGCACAGAGTTGGTACCGGGAACTTCGCTTTTATGGGCATTTGAATTTGCTGGCGTTTGTGACAGGAACACTTTTTTCTTTCCTGCCAGTGGTGACACGAATTTCTTATTATTTTGGGGTATCGCAGCTATTTATGCTCCCGCTGCTCTTGGAACATATACAGGATGTGAAAACACAAAAAAAGGCAAAAACAATTCTCTTTGCGGTATGTCTGGCTTCTTTTCTAATCTTTTTATTGCAAGCACATCAAGATGGCGTGGGATTGCTTCCTTATCGGAGTTGGCTTTTTGAAACACAGCGCTATGTGCATAAATAGGTATATCATTTTTTGTTTCTGATTTTGCAGAAGCATTTGTTCTAAGAGGAGAAACAGTATGGGACAAGAAACTTTTTTCAGCATTATTATAGTTTGTCTAAATTCTGGTCAGCGGCTCTATGATACCATAGATAGTATTTTAGAACAGACATATCCTAATTATGAAGTAATTATAAAAGATGGCGGCTCCAAGGACGGTTCTGTAAAGGCGCTTGCAGAACGATATACAGATGTAAGGCTTCATGTGTATACAAAAAAGGATAGTGGTATCTATGATGCGATGAATCAAGCGGTTGCATTGGCAAACGGAACATATTTTCTATTTTTGAATACTGGGGATAATTTTTATGATGCAAAAGTGCTAGAAAAAATAACTGCGGAAATTAAGAAACTGCAAAAAGAGGGACATCAAGCGGATATTGTGTATGGAAATCTGTATCATAAGGAGCAGGAAACCGTGATATATGCATCGCCGGAAATCAATGACTTCACTTGTTATCGCAATGTGCCTTGCCATCAGACCTGTTTTTACCATCGCACAATGTTTGACATGAGAGCGTATCGTCCAGAGTATACTGTAAGGGCAGACTATGAACATTTTCTGTGGTGTTTTTATGAGCGAAAAGCAGAGATATTGTATGTGCCTGTGGTGGTCGCCTCCTATGAGGGAGGTGGCTACTCTGAGACACGAGAGAACAGAAAGCACTCTGCCCATCAGCACCGAGAGATTGTGGTGCATTATCTAGGAAAAAAAAAGGCTGACCGATATCGGTTGCTTCTGCTGTTAACTTTGGCGCCGCTGCGGAGTGCCATTGCGGAAAACCGGCATTTATCAGGAATCTATAATAGAATCAAAAGGATTGTTTACAGGATTCAGGAGAAGGGGATTGTATGAGAGTTCTATGGTTATGTAATATTATGCTCCCGTTTATTGCAAGGAGTCTGGGGCAGAAAATCGTGATTAAGGAAGGATGGCTTTCCGGTCTTGCGGGAAAATTGACAGCGCATCAGGACAGAAATGATATAACGCTTGCAATTTGTTTTCCAGAATCGGAGAGCAGAAGATTTGTGAAAGAAGACACTTCTCTGTTTGTGAAGGATAAGGCACAAGGAATTAACTATTATATTTTTCGCGAGGATACAGTGCATCCAGAAAAATATGACGCTGCTTTGGAGGAGAGTCTTGGCGCTGTGATAAAAGACTTTGAACCGGACATTGTTCATATCTTTGGCACAGAATATCCACATACACTTGCCTGTGTGAAGGCATTTCAGCATCCATCGCGCACGTTAATTGGAATACAAGGACTTTGCAGCTCGATAGCGGAAGTGTATATGGCAGACTTGCCTTACTCTGTGCAAAAGAAAAAGACTTTTCGCGATATTCTTAAGAAAGATGGTCTGTTTGAGCAGCAGGCAAAGTTTGCAAAGCGCGGAGAGTATGAAAAGGAAGCGCTTTCTATGGTGGGGCATGTCACTGGAAGGACAGATTTTGATAGAGAGATGACAAAAAAACTTGCGCCCAATGCAAGATATCATTTTATGAATGAGACACTACGCGCAGATTTTTACAATGATACATGGAGTATAGACAAAATTGAGCGATACTCTCTTTTCTTAAGTCAGGGAAATTATCCAATTAAGGGTTTGCATTATGTTATTGATATTTTGCCGGATATTTTGGAGGAATTTGAGGATACCGTTGTCTATGTGGCTGGAGATGTCATTACTGCAAATGATAGCATTAAGGATAAGATAAAGCTGTCTGGATATGGAAAGTTCCTGCTCAAACAGATAAAACAACATAAATTGGAGGACCATGTGCGTTTTGTTGGACGATTGCAGTCCGATAAAATGTGTGCTCGTTTTTTGAAAACACATGTATTTTTATGTCCGTCGGCAATTGAAAACTCGCCAAATTCTGTCGGGGAGGCGATGCTTTTAGGAGTGCCTGTCGTCTCAGCGAATGTCGGTGGTGTGCACAATCTGGTTGATGACGGAAAAGACGGCTTTTTGTATCCAAAGGATAAGCCCAAGCGATTAAAGGATTCTATTTTACGCATTTTTGAAGATGATAAACTTGCAATATCACTCTCGTCTAATGCAAAGGCACATGCGCTCAGAACACATGACCCAGAGACAAACTACAGGAGGCTTTTGGATATTTATCATGCGATTAACAATTGTGTCTAACTATATTAATCATCATCAAATACCAATGGCGAATGTGTTGTATCAAAAACTTGGTGCGGATTTTGCCTTTATACAAACTTCTCCGATGGAGGAGGACCGCGTGAAAATGGGCTGGGGAAGTGAGGTCAACGCCATTCCTTACCTGATGCTTTTCTATAAGGAGTCAGAACAGTGTGCCAAATGGATTATGGACAGTGATGTGGTGGTGTTTGGAGGCGTTGAGGATGAAAGTTATATTAAGCCTAGATTGAATGCGGGAAAGATTGTGATTCGTGCCAGTGAGCGGCTTTATCGGGAAGGGCAGTGGAAGTCTATCTCTCCGCGCGGTCGAAAAAAAAAGTACGAGGATCACACACAGTATGCAAATGCGCCAGTTTATTTATTGTGTCATGGTGCCTATGTGGCGTCTGATTTTGCGCTTGTTCATGCATATCCAGAGAAAAGGTTTGTCTGGGGATATTTTCCGGCAGTAAATACCTATGATTTGGATAGATTATTTGAGGGGAAACAGCATCTTAGCCAGAACGGTAAATTAGAAATTAGAATTTTGTGGGCAGGACGCTTTTTGAAGTTGAAACACCCAGAATATGCAATCAAGGCAGCAAGATTTCTCGAACAACAAAACGTTTGTTTTCATCTGGATATGGTGGGTGACGGAGAACTCGCTGAAACGCTTTTAGAACTTGTGCACAATTGGCATCTCGAACATAGAGTTACATTTCATGGGTTTCAGCCGCCGCAGAAAGTGCGGCGTTTTATGGAAGAAGCAGAGATTTTTCTGTTTACAAGCAACTATCTGGAAGGCTGGGGAGCAGTCCTAAACGAGTCGATGAACAGTGCATGTGCAGTCGTGGCGGGAAGTGGCATTGGGGCAGTTCCATTTTTAATAAAGCATAGAAACAATGGGCTAGTCTATAAGACAGGGCATTATCATGAATTTCAGGAGCAGGTATTAACCTTGTGTCAGGACGAGGAATTGCGAAAAAAACTGGGGATGAGCGCGTATCATACAATTGCGGAACTGTGGAATCCTAAGGAGGCTGCGGACAGGCTTTATCGTTTCTGTGAGGGATTGATAGAAGGGCGTGTGGTGCCGGAAAAAGAGGGGCCGTTAAGTCCAGCACCGCTGATTGCGCCAAGGAAAGGTTATCAATATACCAGAAATGCAAATACAGGCAGGGGATTATAAATGAAAAAGACAAAGAGCAGAATATACGTTTGCCATACTTTCTATCATGTCTATGTGGCAATCTTAAAAGAAATGAAGGTTGTAAGACAGACACCAGCCAAGCAATATCAAAAGGCAGATATCGCGTTAAGTTCCATATCGACGGACTTTGAACATCTGGGGGATAGACTTGAAAAGACAAGAATTTTTCATAAGGTTTTTGCGCTGGATGAAAAGCGGGAGGACTTTTTTCCAGAGCTTGCAAAATATAGAAAAAGCTATAATAATTTATTAAAACATATGGTAAATCGAATTATTTTCACAAAAAAGTTAGCAAAGTGTGAGATTCCATATTTGCAGGTCATTGACTTTGCGGCGTATAAAGATATTTATGTGTTCTGCGACAGTGACCCAATTGGGTATTATCTAAATTATAAACATATTTATTATCATGCAGTGGAAGACGGGTTGGACTGTCTCAAAAATCTGGATGACGCCTATGTTGCAAATCACGGACATTTTCGATTAAAGACTTGGCTTTCGCGTTTGAATCTTATTTTTATTATGAATGGTTGGGGAAAGTATTGTATTGACATGGAAATTAACAATAGGAGTGTCGTGCCCACCGACTGCCCGCGCTTTGTCGAGGAGCCAAGAAAACCATTGGAGTTGGCACTGACTTCGGAACAGAAAAAGATGATGATTCAGGCGTTTATTGAGGAGGCAGAGGATTTGATGGAGCAACTAAAGCCTGCACGGGAGGGTGAGGAGTTTGCCTGTTTTTTGACAGAGCCACACCCTGTTGATGTGGAGGCGCGCAAAAGAGTCTGCCTTGATGTGATTGCGCAGTACTGCAAAGGTTATCGGGTACTGATAAAACCGCATCCGAGAGATGCAATTGATTATGAGGTGCTCTGTCCAGATGCGGTGGTGCTTCGCGGACGATTTCCAGTAGAGGTTCTTAATTTTTTTGAGGGACTTCATATTAAGAAGGCGGTTTCTATTGTGACAACAGCGCTTAACAATATGGATTTTGTGGAGGAGAAAATAAATCTTGGCGCGTCTTTTTGGGATGCGTATGAGGACCCTGAAAAACATGCATATAACAAAAAGGCGGGGCTTACAATGGCGGATAAATAGTTACTTTTCACACCCGCACCATGCACTTGCTGCATGGTGTCGGAGCCAGCGCCAAAATGCCTGCCTTGTGGCATTTTTTGTGCATCAATTGTTGCAATTCACACAAAATCATCATAAATGAATATGAAATCTGGCGTGAGTGTGAATTGTAACCTTTGCATTTACTGCAAAGTCCGTGAAATAATGTAATGGTTGAGATGCATCAAGCCACCACGAAGTGGTTTTGCATGGCTTAATGCTTGTAACAGGAAGCCGAAGGCTGAACTGTTACGAAAATTGTATCATTCTTTAAAATAAAGGTTTACTTAATTTGTAATTTTATGTATAATGAAATATGTTTTGCAGTAGTTTTATGATACGAGTGCAAAATAAATCACATTTGAAAGGATAAGAGTGAACAACATGATCGGTGCTGACGCAATCGTAAGATGTCTTGAAAAAGAGGGCGTTACCACAGTGTATGGCTATCCAGGAGTGGCGATTTGCCCATTTTACAACAGCATTCTCGATTCGGGAATCAGGACAATATTAGTTAGAACAGAACAGAATGCTGCGCACGCAGCAAGCGGAGAAGCCCGAGTCACCGGTAAAGTAGGAGTGTGTGCTGTGACAAGCGGACCAGGTGCAACGAATTTAATTACAGGTATCGCTACAGCCTTTGCAGATAGTATTCCCATTGTATGTATTACAGGACAGGTAAAAAGTGAACTGATTGGGAGCGATGTTTTTCAGGAAGCGGATATTACGGGGGCTGTTGAGTCTTTTGTAAAATATAGTTATTTGATAAAAAACGTAGAGGAGATACCTCGCGTATTTAAAGAAGCCTTTTATATTGCAAATTCTGGAAGAAAAGGTCCCGTATTGATTGATGTTCCAATCGATATTCAGAATGCAGCTATTAGAAATTTTAAATATCCAGAAGAAGTTAATATTCGTGCATATAAACCGACAATCAAAGGAAACATAGTGCAGATTAAGAAGGTGGTCAAGGAGCTGGAGAAGGCAAAGAGGCCAATTATCTGTGCGGGTGGAGGTGTCCATCTGAGTGAAGCGGTTCCCGCACTTCGTGAATTTGTTTATAAATATCGGATTCCCGTTGTGTCTACAATGATGGGGATTGGAGTTATCCCCACTGAAGACCCGATGTATTTTGGTATGGTTGGAAACAATGGAAAAGCATATGCAAATCGCGCGATGAACGAGTCTGACCTCTTGATTATGGTTGGCGCGCGCGTGGCGGATAGGGCTGTCAGCCAGCCAGATTTAATTACAACAAATAAGATTTTGGTACATATTGATGTGGACCCTGCAGAGATTGGTAAGAATGTTGGGCCTTCCATTCCGCTTGTAGGAGATGCAAAACATATCTTTGAAGATATTGCAAAAGAAGAATTTACATGTGAACATGAGGCGTGGATTCAGACACTGGAAGGCTATCGTGAGACAATGGTTCAAAAGCGCAATCCTAACCCTGCGTATGTTGACCCAGCAGCGTTTATCGCAATGCTTTCCAATGAGATGAAGGAAGATGCGGTCTATGTTGCTGATGTGGGGCAGAACCAGATTTGGAGCTGCAATTACCATATTGTGAAACAGGGACGTTTTCTCACTTCGGGCGGCATGGGAACAATGGGATATTCCATTCCTGCTGCTATGGGTGTGAAGCGCGGTGATATGAGTAGACAAGTTGTGGCAGTTTGCGGTGATGGCTCATTTCAGATGTCAATGATGGAGCTTGCGACAATCATGCAACATCATATTCCGGTAAAGATTATTGTTCTTAAAAATAATTATCTTGGTATGGTACGTGAATTTCAGCATTATACTTACAAGGATAATTATTCTGTTGTAGATATCAAAGATGGTACGCCGAATCTGGAAAAGCTTGCATCAGCATATGATATTCCGTTTATTCGGGTGGAAAATATGTCTCATGCGCAGGAGAAGTTAAAGGAGTTTTTGGCGCAGGACAATACCATGCTTATGGAGTGTCTCGTAGATCCGTTGGATTTGGTAAAATGAGGAGGTTCTAGCTTATATGAAAAAAATATATTCTGTATTGGTAGAAAATAGGGCCGGCGTACTTTGTAAGGTTTCCGGTTTGTTCTCAAGAAGATGCTTCAATATCGATAGTCTGGCAGTTGGTGAGACAGATGACCCAGCGGTTTCCTGCATGACAATTGTAAGTTCTGGAAATCAGCGAACAATTGAGCAGATTGAAAAGCAGCTCAATAAAAAGTTGGATGTCATCAAGGTAAAGACTTTTGATGAAAAGGATAGCATTAGCAGAGAACTTATGTTGATTAAGGTAAAATACAACCGTGGAACTCGGCGTGATATTATGGAGATTTGCGAGATTATGAAGGCGGATATTGTTGATATGTCCAACAACAATATGATTATACAAATCTGTGACATGCCGGAGCGCATTAAGGTTATGCTGGATATGTTAAAGTCCATCAGCATTGTAGAAGTGGCGCGAACAGGGACTTTAGCTTTGCCTAAATGTATTGACAATTAATAGTAGACTTGCTACAATAATTTTTGGTTATTTTATGATTTACATATAAAGGGAGTGTATCTTTATGCAGAATAGAGTATTTCAGCTTTTGGTCGATAACAATTCCGGTGTGTTAAGCCGTATCTCTGGTTTGTTTTCCAGACGTGGCTACAATATTGAAAGTATTACGGCAGGTGTCACCGCAGACTCGCGCTACAGCCGTATAACCATAGTAACTTCGGGAGAAGAGGAGATTCTTGACCAGATTGAAAAACAAGTTGCGAAACTGATTGATGTCAAAGATATTCGAGAGTTAAAACCGGAGAAAAGTGTTTACAGAGAACTTTGTCTGATCAAGGTAAGATCGACTCCTGAGAAACGTCAAGGGGTTATCTCCGTGGCGGATATCTTCCGCGCGAAGATTGTTGATGTTAATGTGGACAGTTTGATCGTGGAACTTACAGGCAGCCAGTCCAAGATAGAAGCGTTTATCGGACTTCTTAAGGATTATGAGATTCTTGAGATTGCGAGAACCGGTATCGCGGGGCTTGGACGGGGCACAGAAGATTTGGTAAATCTTGAGTAGCATATTCGCGCTACTTTCATGTGCGTGTGTATAAATATACTTTTTAGGAGGAGTAAAAATGTCAGAAGCTAAGATTTATTATCAGGAGGATTGCAACCTCTCTTTGTTGGAAGGCAAGACAATTGCAGTGATTGGTTATGGAAGTCAGGGACATGCCCATGCGCTGAATGCGAAGGAGTCTGGGTGCAATGTTATCATCGGTCTCTATGAAGGCAGCAAGTCTTGGGATAAGGCTGTAAAGCAAGGATTTGAAGTGTATACGGCAGCAGAGGCAGCAAAGAAAGCAGATATCATTATGATACTGATTAATGATGAACTGCAAGCAGACATGTATAAGAAGGATATTGAGCCTAATCTGGAAGCGGGAAATATGTTGATGTTTGCGCATGGGTTTAATATTCATTTTGGATGCATTAAGCCTCCTGCCGATGTTGACGTTACAATGATTGCGCCAAAAGGACCAGGACATACAGTGCGTTCTGAGTATCAGGCTGGAAAGGGTGTTCCTTGTCTGGTTGCTGTAGAGCAGAATGCTACTGGAAAGGCACTTGAGCTTGCGCTTGCCTATGCACTTGCAATCGGCGGTGCGAGAGCTGGTGTTCTTGAGACTACTTTCCGCACAGAGACAGAAACTGATTTATTTGGTGAGCAGGCTGTTCTCTGCGGTGGTGTATGTGCATTGATGCAGGCTGGTTTTGAGACTCTTGTAGAAGCTGGATATGATCCGAGAAATGCTTATTTTGAGTGCATTCATGAGATGAAACTGATTGTGGATTTGATTTATCAGTCTGGTTTTGCGGGAATGCGGTACTCTATCTCCAACACAGCAGAGTATGGTGATTATATTACTGGACCAAAGCTGATTACAGAGGAGACAAAGAAGACAATGAAGAAGATTCTCTCCGATATTCAAGATGGTTCTTTTGCAAAAGAGTTCCTTTTGGATATGTCTCCAGCAGGACGTCAGGTACATTTTAAAGCAATGCGCAAACTTGCAGCAGAGCACCCTTCAGAGAAGATTGGAGAAGAAATCAGAAAGCTTTATAGCTGGAACAATGAAGAGGACAAATTTATAAACAATTAGTCAAAGAATACAGGAAGGGAGAAAGAGAAAACATACGTTTCTTTTTCTCCTTTCTTTTTTGGACAGGTTGTGTTATAATAGTTAGAGTAAGCGCAAATTATATTTGCGTTTGGGGTGGAAATATGTATGCATATATGAAAGGTGAGATCGTTGATATTACCGACGATAACTTGGTATTAGAGTGTAATAATATTGGCTATAATATTAGGATACCACTCAGTGTGGTACAGCGCCTGCCAGGGGTTGGGGCCACAATAAAAATATATACTTATACGAGTGTGCGGGAGGATGCATTTCATCTATTTGGCTTTCTGTCAAAAGATGATTTGGAAATCTATAAGAAATTGATTGCTGTCAATGGGATAGGTCCAAAAGGGGCATTGAGTATTTTGTCTGCGATGAGCGCAGAGGATCTTCGGTTTGCCATTCTTTCAGGAGATTCCAAGGCAATTTCTAAGGCGCCCGGAATTGGGAATAAATCTGCTGAGAGAATTATTCTTGAGCTAAAAGATAAAGTGCAGCTTATCTATGCAGATTCGGCAGGGCAGGTATCTGCGGGGGATATACAGTCAGATTCCAGCGCGAAGAATGAGGCAGCAGAGGCGTTGGTTTCATTAGGCTATACGCCTGCGGAAGCATTCAAAGCGGTCAATCAAATAACGATTACAGAGGAAATGGATTCAGGAGCAGTGCTAAAACAAGCCCTGAAAATTATCAGTACATTTTAAAATGTTTGGAGGGTTCATATGGCAGCCAGAGTGATTGAGACAAAGCTTTTGGACGAGGATATTAAAATTGAAGGAAGTCTGCGTCCGCAGTATCTAAAAGAGTATATCGGTCAAAAAAAGGCAAAGGAAATTTTAAAGATTTATATTGAGGCTGCAAGACAGCGGAGCGATTCTCTGGATCATGTGCTTTTTTATGGACCTCCTGGTCTTGGAAAGACAACGCTTGCGGGCATTATTGCAAATGAGATGGGAGTTAACATTAAAGTGACCAGTGGACCTGCTATCGAAAAGCCTGGAGATATGGCATCGATATTAAATGCACTTCAAGAAGGGGATATCTTATTTATTGATGAAATTCACCGGCTAAATAGACAGGTGGAGGAAGTATTATATCCTGCTATGGAAGATTTTGTGATTGATATTATGATAGGAAAAGGAACTTCTGCAAGGTCTGTTCGGCTTGATTTGCCGCGTTTTACATTAATTGGTGCCACTACTAGAGCCGGACTTTTGACAGCGCCTTTGCGGGACAGATTTGGTGTGATTCAGCATCTGGAATTTTATTCTGTTGAAGAATTAAAGTTGATTATTCAGCATTCTGCGCGTATTTTGAATGTGCAGATTGATGAGCAGGGCGCGCTGGAGCTTGCGAGAAGAAGTCGTGGGACACCGCGCCTTGCAAATCGTATGCTGCGGAGAGTCAGAGACTTTGCGCAGGTAAAATATGATGGTCGAATAACGCTACAAGCCGCAAATACAGCGCTTGACATGTTAGACGTGGACAAACTTGGATTGGACCAAACAGACAGATTAATCTTAATGACAATGATTGACCGATTTGGTGGCGGGCCAGTCGGTTTAGATACATTATCTGCCGCGATTGGTGAGGATAGTGGCACTATCGAGGAGGTGTATGAGCCATATCTAATAAAAAATGGCTTTATAACACGCACCCCGCGCGGAAGAGTGGTATCGGAGTTTACATATCGTCATTTTGGACTTGAAATGCCGGAATAATCTGATATAATTTATAATCATAGTTAAGGATCTGTAGAAAAATAACTGACGTATCTTGACTTGTCTATTTCTCCGATTATGTATGCCAAAAATCCTCGCCGTAGCCCGCTACGACTATGTTTTTTGACATATATTCTCGAAGAAATATCCTGCGCAACTTGCATTCGTTATTTTCCTACAGCTCCTAAGGGTGTTTTTCATCTTGAAACATATACGGAGAAAGGGGCAAGATTATGTCTGCCAGAACAGATACAGAGGTTATTATCGGAGGAAAGGTACTGACGGTCAGCGGCAATGAAAGCGCCGAGTATTTACAGAAGGTTGCATCTTATATTAACAATAAGGTGAATGAGTACGCAAAACTGGACAGTTATAAGAGACAATCTGTTGAAAAGCAGAATATGCTTGTCCAACTAAATATTGCTGATGATTATTTTAAGGCAAAGAAACAGATTGACCTTTTAGAACAGGATTTAAAAGCGAAAGATAATGAGCTCTATGATCTGAAGCATGAATTGATTGCGACACAGATCAAACTTGACAATGTGTCAAAGACTCTGAAAGAAGCAAATGAAACATTAAATGAAAATTCCAAACAGATCATTCGCCTTGAGACAGAGCTTAAAGAATACAAGAAATAAGATTGAGCAATCGGGCAGTGCGGTATGGTCTGATTGCTCATATTTGATAAGGAACTGAATATCATGCGACACCTGCAATGCATGGACCATTTCAGGCCGCATGGCCATCTTGCTATGAAAGTGGCCTTTACTTTCATAACAACTGTTCTGAAAAAGGATGACATTATGAGCGTTAAAAAAGTGGAATTGTTGGCGCCAGCAGGGGATTTTGCCTGTTTCCGGGCAGCAGTGAACGCCGGCGCTGACGCAGTGTATCTTGGCGGTGGACAATATGGTGCGCGCGCTTATGCGACTAATTTTACAGCGGAAGAACTTCAGAAAGCACTGCGAATTGCCCATCTTTTTGGCAGAAAGATTTATCTGACAGTCAATACACTGGTAAAGGAGCAGGAGTTTGCGAATCTTATCCCATATATACAACCTTTGTATGAGACTGGTCTAGACGGTGTTATTATTCAGGATATGGGGGTGCTGCAGTGTCTTCGTGAAAATTTCCCCGAACTGGAGTTGCATGCAAGTACACAGATGACAGTCACTGGAATTTATGGTGCTGCATATCTGAAAAAACTTGGAGTGTGTCGTGTTGTGCCGGCAAGGGAACTTTCTCTTGACGAAATTCAAGATATCAAAGAAGAGACAGGCTTGGAAGTGGAATGCTTTGTGCACGGTGCGATGTGTTATGCCTATTCTGGGCAGTGCTTGTTTAGTTCGATTCTAGGTGGTAGGAGTGGAAATCGTGGGCGCTGTGCAGGACCGTGCCGTTTGCCATATATGGACGGCAGCGGAAAGAAACTGTATCCGCTCAGTTTAAAGGATATGTACACGTTGCCGATGTTGCCAGCGCTGATACAGGCAGGAGTGGATTCTTTTAAGATTGAAGGACGCATGAAAAGCCCAGAATATGTTGCCGGTGTGACAGCTATTTATAGAAAATATCTGGATTTGTATTTGGAAAATCCAGATAGACCATATAAAGTATCTACAAAAGATGAGCAGAGTATACGCGGATTGTATATCCGCTCAGACACTTGTGAAGGATATTATCAGAGACACAATGACAAGTCTATGGTCACGTTGAAAGAACCAGGATATTCGGGCAGTGCGCAAGAGATTCTTGATACTGTTCGAGAGAAATATATTTCCAAAGATATACTGCTGCCAATCACTGGAACTGTAAAAATTCGTGTGGGAGAACCGGCGGAATTGACCTTTTCGCAGGCGGAGATATCTGTGACAGTGAAAGGGGATTTGGTCAGTCCTGCGCTTAACAGACCACTCACAAAGGAGGATATTTTACAAAAAATTGGCAAGTTGGGGGACACTTTCTTCACGCTTACAAAACTTACAATTAACACAGATAACGCTTCTTTTTTACCGGTTAAGGCACTCAACGAACTTCGGCGGGCAGCATGTTTTGAATTGGAGAGTCAGTGCTGCGATAGGTTTAAATTGACAGTCAAAAAGAGACAGTACCGTCCAGAGGTGTTGCACTGCAGAGTGAATGATTGTGAGCGGGAAACGAATGTTTTGTGCGTGCTTGTCGTGACAGCAGAACAGCTTTTAACAGCGAACAGTTTTTCTGAAATACGTAGAATTTATGTGGACGCGGATTTGCTGCTAAAAGGAAATTTGCAAGAAAACTGTTTATTGCCTGAAAAGGAATACATTCTTGTTTTGCCCTATATATTTCGCAAGCAGTCTTATTCTTATATAACGCGATACAAAGAATTAATTGCAAGTGGTTCTTTTGGTGGTGTGATGGTTAGAAATTTTGAGGAGCTTGAATGGCTCAATACAATAGGGTACGCGGGAGAGGTCTATTCTGATTATACTTTGTATGTGTGGAATAATGCTGCACTTGGATTTTTATCAGAGCAGTGCGCACAAGTTACACTTCCTTTGGAATTGAATCAGAAGGAGTTGGAGAATCTTACCGCGAGCAGCAGTGTTGCGCTTGTTTTATATGGTTTTCTGCCATTGATGTTTTCTGCAAATTGTGTGAAGAAAACCTTGGAACTCTGTATAAAGAAGGCCACAGATACAGATAATAGATATCATTTGACGGACCGATATCAGAATGATATTACAATCGTACAAAATTGTATACACTGTTATAATATTCTTTATAATACGGTGCCTTTGTCGCTTCACAAACAGCTTGCGCATATTTTGCAAAAGAACTATCAGGTATTGCGACTGGATTTTTCTATTGAAGATAAGCGACAGACAAGCGCAGTGATTGCGTACTATTTAAGTCAAATAACCTGTCCGAACACAGATAGAACAGCGAAATTTCCGCTGGGGGAATTTACAAATGGACATTATAAACGTGGAGTAGAATAATATGCTGAGAGCGGTGATCGAATTATCAAAATATATCCTGGCTGCAAATGTGGTGCTGTATACAGTTACCAGCTATATTATCCTTTGGCGTGATGACAGGGAACGCAGGGACTTTGTTTTTGTTTTGCAGTACATTATGATTTTTATCAACCACACAATAGGAAGTCTTGTCTTACTTTCGTCAAGAAAAGATTTTACATATCTTTTTTTGCCTTTATTTCAGATAATTATTGTGTTTGCATTTTTGGTTTTAATGCGCGTGATTTATCCAAAGGCAGACAGACTGATACAGAATCATATAGCACTCCTTTTGTCTGTTAGCTTTGTGATTTTAACACGGTTGTCTCTCACACGTTCTATCCGACAGCTTACAATTGTGTCAGTGTCTCTTGTGGTGGCGCTAATCATTCCGGCTTTTATGAAGTATTTTCCGATGATAAAGCGTTTTGAATTTTTATTTGAATTTCTTTTTGCAGCGGTTGGCATTGTGACATTGGGGATTGTGTTAATTAGAGGAAGCATAACAAATGGTTCTAAGTTGTCGTTTTCTGTTTTGGGATTATCGTTTCAGCCGTCGGAGTTTGTCAAGATTATCTATGTGATGTTTGTCGCGTCAATCCTGTCAAGAGCAAAACACTTTGGTCATATTTTGATCTCCGCTGTATTGGCAGGAATCCATGTTTTGATTCTGACAGCGTCCAAAGACCTTGGCGGTGCTTTGATTTACTTTATCACTTATATTGTATTGCTGTATGTGTCCACGCATAAATTAAGATATTTGGCAGCAGGATTTCTGGGAGGAGCTGTTGCGGCATATGTATCTTATTTAATGTTTTCGCATGTGCGCGTGCGCGTTGCGGCATGGCTGGACCCATGGACGGATATCAATGCCACTGGCTACCAGATTGCACAGTCTTTGTTTGGCATTGGAACTGGTGGCTGGTTTGGTATGGGAATTGATGCTGGGACCCCTAGTTCAATTCCTTATGTGGAACAGGATTTTATCTTTTCAGCTATCTGTGAAGAATTGGGTGTTATATTTGGTATTTGTTTAATTGCGGTTTGTGTCAATTTGTTTTTGGAGATTGTCCGCATCGCACATTTTTGTCGCATGGTTTTTGCAAAGTATACAGTGTATGGGCTTGGCTTAATTTATGCAATACAATTGTTTCTTACAATTGGCGGGAACAGTAAATTTATACCGCTTACAGGTGTGACACTGCCATTGATTAGTTATGGTGGAAGTTCTGTGTTGGCGACATTAATGATGTTTTCCGTAATACAGGGACTTTACATCAACCAAGCGTTGTATGATGAGCAGAAATATGGTAATGTGGAGGGAGCTAGCGATACAGACAGTGGGAAGGCTTTGCGGTTCCCCCAATTTTATATGAATCTTGCAGCGGGAGCTTTTGCCGGACTTTTTGTGGCGATTAGCGGTTATCTGATTCATTATGTGCATTTTGACAGCCCGCAGGTTATCAATAATGTTTACAATACGAAACGGCAGGATCTTTTGGCGGCGCAGACTATACGCGGAGATATTTTATCCGCGGACGGGCAAGTGCTGGCGACAACGGATATTGATACAGATAAACGTCGTTATCCTTTTGATGAAATTTTCGCACATGCAATAGGATATGCATCGAATGGACGAATGGGCATAGAACAAAGTGCTAATATGTTTCTTGTCTCTTCTAATGTTCCACTCAATGACAAACTTCAGAATGACTTGGCAGGCGAGAAACATATGGGAAATACCGTTGTGACCACATTTGATGCAAAATTGCAGAAAATTGCATATGAGGCTTTAGGATTGTATGATGGGGCGGTGGTAATCACAGAGCCAGCAACAGGAAAAATTCTTGCAATGGTATCCAAACCTGATTTCGACCCCAACACAATCAAAGAGATTTGGGACGATATTATTGAGGATACAACAAGTTCTGTACTGTTAAATAGAGTTACACAGGGCGTGTATCCGCCAGGGTCAACATTTAAGATTCTTACCGTTTTGGAGTATATTCGAGAGAATCCTGATACCTATGAAGATTATCAGTTTCAGTGTACAGGAAAGTTTACAAAAGAGAATTATACAATTCGCTGTTTTCATAATACCAATCATGGAACGGTTGATTTAAAAAAGGCGTTTGCAAAGTCCTGTAATTCTGCTTTTGCTAACATTGGATTGGAGATTGACCGAAAAAAATTTAATCGGACACTTTATAGTTTGTATTTCAACAGAGATCTTCCTGTGGATTTTCCTGCAAAGAGCAGCAATATTTCCGATAAGATTACGGAGAATGATGGTGTGATGTTACAGACGGCCATTGGCCAGGGTACGTCACAGATCACACCGCTTCTGATGGCTATGGTCACTGCGGCAATTGCAAACAACGGAGAAATGATGACGCCATATATGATAGACCATATTGAAACTGCGGATGGAACTGTGATCAAACAATATGCACCAAAATCATTGGGGCAGCAGATTACCCAGCAGGAGGCGGCAGCGTTGCAGGAGATGATGACCGCAGTTGTCGCTGAGGGGACGGGGACACGTCTTGAAAGTCAACTGTTTGGTGCGGCGGGAAAGACGGGTTCTGCGGAATATAATAAGGAGTCTGATTCCCATGCATGGTTTACAGGGTACACTTACAATACCGAGCAACCACTTCAGATTACAGTTATTATGGAAGGTGCCGGTTCTGGTGGAGAGTATGCTGTTCCTGTGGCGAGAAGGATTCTGGAACAATACTACAAAGAAAAATGATATTTTTTCGTTATAGTTTTTAATAAAAATTTCAATAATTCTTTGTAATTTTTTGTAAAAAGGTGTATATTAGAATGTAGGTATAATTTGTGCAATGACAAATTAAGTATGATTATAGAAAGGAGCCGAAAAATGATCAACCGCTTATTTGGAAACTATTTGGTAAACAAACAAATGATAACACAGGAACAGCTTGACGAATTGCTTCCTGTCCAAAAAGATTTTAAGGCTGAGGTGGAGACCATAGCAGTAATTAATAAAGTTCTCACAGCTGCTGCTACGCGGGAACTTCTGGAGCGGATAGATAAAAATAATGAGCGTTTTGGTGAGACTGCTGTGGAGGCTGGATATATCACAGATGATAAATTAGATGAGATATTGTCTTATCAGTCTAATACGTTTATGAGGTTTGTACAGAGTCTACTGGATAAAGAACTGCTTAGCCTAGAACAGATTAACCCATGTTTGAATGAATTACAGCAACTTGGAGGATACAGTGATACTGTTATGAGTGCATTAATTCATGACGATCTAGAACAATGTGTCGATGCATTTGTTCCGCTAAAATCTAAGCGCCTAAAAGAGTATATTCTCACTTTTGTTCAGACAGTTCGTCGATTGATAGACAGCGATATGTATCTGGAAAAGGCATACACAGCAAGTTCACTACAGCTTGACAAATATGCATGTCAGATGATTGTGGGTGATATGCATATGAAAGTTTACATAAGTGCACCTGATGATGGTTTGCTTGCCATTGCCAACTACTTTACAGAAGATACTTACAGTACAGTAGATGAAGATGCATTGGATAATGTGGGAGAGTTTATTAACTGTGTAAATGGTCTGTTTGCTACAGATTTGAGTTATGATGATTTCTCGATTGATATGAATTCACCGGAATATTCTGTAGAAGGACCTTTTGTCAGCAATGAGAAGTTATATATTGTTCCTGTTCATGCCAATGGATATTATTTTAAGGCAGTTTTAGAAGTATATGAATAAGAATATGCAGATTGAAATTTTTAGAGGATAAGGAGAGTTAAATATGAGTACTGTTTTAATAGTAGATGATTCTAAAACATCCAGGTATATGCTTCGACATATTCTTGTAGAAAATGGTTATGAAGTGCTTGATGAAGCAGAGAACGGACAGGAAGGATACGAAAAGTACTGTGAGCTGAACCCAGATTTCGTGACGCTTGATATTACTATGCCCGTGATGGATGGATTAGAGACGCTTGTCAAAATTAAAGAGTATGATGAGGATGCTAAGATTATCATGGTGACGGCTTCAGGACAGAAAAATAAAATGTTGGATGCGATTAAGTTGGGCGCTGCGGATTTTGTGACAAAGCCTTATGAGACAAGTCAGATTATAAGTATTATGGACAGCATGAAAGATTTTTAGATAGGTACCCTACAGGAGGAAAAATATGATACAAGCTACTAGCTGTGGCGGCGTAGTCATTTTCAGGGGGAAAATTTTACTTTTGTACAAAAATTTCAAAAACAGGTATGAGGGATGGGTCTTGCCAAAAGGAACCGTTGAGATGGGGGAAAAACATGTTGAGACTGCCCTGCGTGAAGTGTTTGAAGAGTCAGGCGTGAAGGCTACTGTCATGAAATATATCGGAAAAAGTGAATATACCTTTAATGTGCCTCAGGATATTGTGGAGAAGGAAGTCCACTGGTATCTGATGATGGCGGATAATTATTACAGTAAGCCACAACGGGAAGAATTTTTTGTTGATTCGGGGTATTACAAATATCATGAGGCCTATCACTTGCTGAAATTTTCTAACGAAAAACAGATTTTGGAGCAGGCGTATCAGGAATATCTGGATCTTCGGAAGAACAAACAATGGATAAAACTTCGTTAAAACAACCAAAAAGAAGGTCAGTTCTGACCTTTTTTTGATTTGTAAAATCTTGGATGATATGATAAAATAGTTTTATTGGATTATCTGATAGATTCCGAGAGGCTATTCTAAAATATAGGAGCAAAAAAGAATGGTGCGTTTTAGTAAAAGATTGTATATTAGCCCATCATTAGATAAAAAACGCAGGAAGATAATGTGGAAACTGCGTACAGGAAGACCACAACCCTGTGTATACATTATTGCACTTGTAAAAAATAGGGATTTACTGGAAATTTATCACAGTGGTATACTCAAACAGAAATACTATAAGAAAAAGGCAAATGCTCCCTATATTGTCGGTATCGCTGCAGGATACAGCGGAGCAGTTGATTTGGTGATAGACATGGTTGAGGATGTCTATCAGGAAAATGGAACATACAACGTAAAGTTACTTTTCAATCATTAAGGGGAGCTTATGGCATCGATACTTTTCACTGTACTGAAGATAGTAGGAATTGCGTTTCTTGTTATTCTCGGACTTGTTATTCTCATATTGCTGTTGGTTATGTTTGTGCCAGTGCGTTATCGCGGAAATGGTAGTTACTATGACAGCGCGTTTTCTACAAAATTAAATTTTTCCTGGCTTTGCCATATGGTATCAGTATGGGGTGTGTTTCAGAAAGGACAGGAACAGGGATTTCATATTTATCTAAAAGTTTTTGGCATTACGATTTATGATAATCTGGGAAAAACGAACAAAAAAAGGAAGCATAAAAAAATAAAATCCACAAAAACTAAATTAGAACACAGCAGTGAAATTCAGGTGGCAGCGACACAAGATACGATTTCTGATCAAACTGCTGTGGAAGAGGAAGAACCACTTGAAGAGGAAGCGTATTCGGATATTGAAGATATCGCGCTTGAAGAGTCTGATATACCAGAGGAAAAGCAAACAATTCTGCAAAAAATTAAGCGATTTTTTATTAAGTTTGTAAAATTTTTTAAAAATATAAAGTTCACATTCAACAAAGTTTGTGATACAATGGTTAAGATAAAGGATAACATAAAATATTATCTTGAAGTGCTGCAGCTTGAGAGCACAAAATTGGCATTTGCGACATGCCAAAAACAGCTTGGTTACGTTCTGCGAAAATTGTCTCCGCGCAATTTCCAGGTAAATTTGCATTTGGGATTTGACGACCCCGCAGTGATGGGAGAAGTGCTCGCAATTTGGGGAATGCTCTACCCGATTCATATGGGAAATATAGATATACAGCCGGAGTTTGACAGGGTTGTTATGGAAGGGGACTTTTCTTTTCGAGGATATATCAGTGCGTTTGTGTTTGTGAAAACCGCCTGCATTCTGTTTTTTAACAGAAATATTAAGTGTCTGATTAAGCAGTTAAAGCGTGAGGAAGCCTGATGGATAAATTAATTTTGGAGGTATAGAATGTCTGATAACAGTTTTAATGAAGTAGTAAATTCTATGATGCAGGGAATGGAGAGTTTTCTCTCTTCCAAAACCGTAGTCGGTGAGCCGACGCAGGCAGGAGATACAACGATCATTCCATTGGTTGACGTGGCATTTGGTGTCGGTGCAGGTTCTGCTTCTCAGGAAAAGAAAAGTGGCGGCGCGGGAGGAATGACAGGAAAAATGTCTCCGAGTGCAGTGCTTGTGATTAAGAATGGGCAGGTAAGACTTGTCAATATTAAAAATCAGGATACAGTGACAAAGATTATTGACATGGTTCCAGATTTGATTGATCGCTTTACGACAAAAAAGGAAGAGATGCCGAGTGATGACGAGGTGATCAACACCGCATTTCCAGAGTACGACTATGAAGAATAGACGGATCTAAGGAACTGTTCAGAAATAAATTAAGCGCGCGGCGCATATAATAAAGAAAGATGTGCCGAGGTGCAAGATGTATGTGTAAGTTGGTAGGTTATACTTTGTTTTGGATTGCAATCGGCATGCTTTTTATGCTTGTTATCGGAAGCACTTGGATTGGATTAATTTTGATTGCATTTTTTATTATTTTGGGGTATTATCTATTTGATTGTAAATAAAACAAAAAGGGAGTAGAAATATGTTGGATTTTGATGAGGCGCTTATGGCGGCTGAAGATTCAGACGACATTAAGAAAATGAAAGCCTGGATGTTTCAGGAGCAGGTCAGAATTCAGTCAAAGAGAGATGAACTGCATGAACTCAGCCGTGAACTACAGGATTTAAAGCGAAAACTTGAGCGGGAAAAAAATATTTTGGACATGCGTGAGAAGACGATTCAAAAGCGGTATGATGACAATGAAATTTTTATCGCAAAGAAACAGAAAATTATTGAGAATGCTTATCAACAATTGGCAATTGACCGGAAGGCATTAGAGTGCGAACGTTTGAATTTTGAACATGAGAAGAACAAATACAGGCGACAGAGAATGTCTAGTGCGAAGTCAGCGCATGCGCAGTATGAGTCAGGGGCTTATGAGAGTACAAGCTTTTTTCGGGGTGTGGACAATGATATGGCTCTGCGCAAACGTTATAAAGAATTGTTAAAGATTTTTCACCCAGATAACAAATGTGGTGATACGAAGACACTGCTTTTAATTCAGACAGAATATGAAAGTTTAAAGAGTCGGTACTATGAAAGTTAAACAGTACCGACTCTTCTTGTGCACACAAGCGTGCAAATGAAATATGTCAGCAAAGCTGACGGACGCTCGTGTACAACAAATAGGGAAAGATAAATCTTCCCCTATTTAGTAATATAACTATGATTTTAATTATGCTCTTTCAATCGCTCCAGAACGCAGACATCTTGTACATACATGCATTCTCTTAGCAGCTCCGTTTATTTTGCATTTTACTCTCTTTACATTGGAATTCCAAATTGCATTGGATCTTCTATGAGAATGGCTTACGTTGTTACCGAAATGAACGCCTTTGCCACAAATATCACATTTTGCCATCGTTAGCACCTCCTCGACTAAACTAAGTCATTCGACTCACAACATTTGTATCTTATCAAAAAAAGAGGTATTTGGCAAGCTCTTTTTCATAAAAAATGTAATTTTTTTGTAAACATTGAAATCTATAAAAATATATGTTTCTTTTTTTCCAAAAAACGGTTATAATAATAACATTAATGCTTTTTATTTATGCGCAGTTGCGCGGCGAGTAGAGAAAGACTTTTCTACTCAATAATGGAATAATAGAAGGAGGATTTCTATGAAAGGATCAATGAATACCCATATGGGGAATATCTATATCGATCCTGAAGTTATTGCCCAGTACGCAGGAAGTGTAGCGGTGGAGTGCTTTGGAATTGTTGGTATGGCTTCAGTGAATGTGAAGGATGGATTGGTAAAGCTTTTGATGAAGGAAAGTATTACGCATGGAATATCAGTAAATATTGTCAATAATAAACTGCTTCTTAATTTTCACGTTATTGTTGCGTATGGCATTAGTATTATTACTGTGTGTGACAATTTGATTAATAATGTAAAGTACAAGGTTGAAAATTTCACAGGTCTCGAAATCGAAAACATCAACATCTTTGTTGAGGGCGTTCGAGTGATTGATTAAGGAGGATTTCTGAAGTGGGATTAAATGTAATCGATGCGAAAATGTTATCAAAGATGTTTCTTGCCGGAGCAAAAAATCTGGAACATAAAAAAGAGTGGATCAATGAATTGAATGTTTTTCCTGTTCCAGACGGCGATACCGGCACCAATATGTCGATGACAATCATGTCTGCTGCCAAGGAAGTAGCAGCTATCGCAGAACCGGATATGGTTTCTCTGGCAAAAGCAATCTCGTCAGGTTCTCTAAGGGGCGCGCGGGGAAACTCTGGTGTCATATTGTCACAGCTTTTCAGAGGGTTTACAAAAGTTATTCGGGAGTATGATGAGATCAATGTGGCGATTCTTGCCTCCGCCTGTGAAAAAGCAGTTGAGACCGCATACAAGGCGGTTATGAAACCAAAGGAAGGAACAATTCTGACGGTTGCAAAGGGCGCGGCGAAGCGTGCAAACGACCTTGCAATGGCAGGGGAAAAGGATTTAGAGGTATTTATTGGCGAAATCATCAAGGAGGCAGACGCAGTGCTCGCGCGGACGCCGGAGATGCTTCCTGTGTTGAAACAGGCAGGTGTAGTTGACTCCGGCGGTCAGGGATTAGTGGAGGTGCTAAAAGGCGCTTATGATGCATTCCTTGGCAAGGAGATAGACCTGTCACTGGATATTTCTGGCAAAGCAGAATCCGATGCAAAAGGGACTCTTCAGGGCACGATGCCCTCTACAATTGAGGCGCAGGCAAATGCAGAGATTAAGTTTTGCTATTGCACACAATTTTTGATTATGCTGAACAAACCGTTTAATATCAAACAGGAGATGGATTTTAAAGAGTATCTATCTTCAATCGGTGATTCTATTGTGGTTGTGGCAGATGATGAGATTGTCAAAGTGCATGTGCATACAAATGACCCCGGACTTGCAATGCAGAAGGCACTTCGATATGGTTCTCTCACGACAATTATTATCGAAAATATGCGCCTTGAACGCGATGAAAAGGTTTCTGATATGATGGAAAAACAGATGCAGAGCGCAGTGCTTCCAGAGAAGAGTGCACCAGTTCCACAGGATAATGCAATGGTTGGTCATAAGGACACCGGATTTATAGCGGTTTCGATTGGGGAGGGAATGAATGAGATTTTCCGATCATTGGGAGTGGATTCTATCATTGAGGGCGGTCAGACAATGAATCCTAGCACGGAGGATATGCTTAACGCGATTGAAAAGCTTGACGCAGACAATATTTTCATTTTCCCTAACAATAAAAATATCATTCTCGCAGCGAATCAGGCAAAACAGTTGACAAGTGATAAAAATATTATTGTGATTCCGACAAAGACAGTGCCCCAAGGCATCACAGCTATTATCAATTATGTGCCAGACATTTCCGTGGAGGAAAATGAGGCTGTTATGAAGGAAGAGGTGCAGCATGTCGCAACTGGTCAGGTAACCTATGCAGTGCGGGATACTATGATTGATGACAAGGAAATTCATCAGGGCGACTTTATGGGAATTGGCGATAAAGGCATTTTGGCAGTTGGTACAGATTTGCAGGAGGTAGCATTCAATATGATTCGGGAAATGATGTCGGACGAGTATGAGCTGATAAGCATTTATTATGGCGATATTATTCAGGAAGAACAGGCTCAAAAACTTGCAGATGTGGTTCGTGCAGAGTTTGGAAGCTGTGATGTAGAACTTCAGTTTGGAGGCCAGCCGATTTATTCCTACATTGTGTCTGCGGAGTGATGCTATGATGCATTTGAATGATCCGATCACAGAGCTAAAAGGCATCGGTGAAAAGACAGCAACGCTATATCACAAATTAAATATTTTTACGGTGGATGATCTGATAAAACATTATCCTAGAGATTATGAGGAATGGCGTGATATTGTAAAGATAGGGGAGTTGAGAGTAAATCAGGTGTATGCAGTGCGCGCTATGGTTATCAATGCTCCCCAGACCATACATATAAGGAAAAATATGTCCGTCACGACTGTGCGAATTAAAGATGAGAGTGGTGCATGTGATATTATTTATTTTAATATGCCTTATATAAAAAATAGTCTACAGGTTGGAAAACAATACATTTTTCGCGGGCGCATTGTGTTAAAAAATAACCGGATTGCGTTCGATCAACCAAAGATTGTGAGTCCTCAAGAATTTGCACAAAATGTGCATCGGCTTACTCCAGTTTATCCGGTCACAAAGGGACTTAGTATCGCTGCAATCACAAAGACAATGCATATGGCACTTGACTGTCTGAATTGGGGACAGGATTACTTGCCTGTGTCTGTGCGTCAACAGTATGGATTGCCTGATTTCAAGGCGGCTGTGACTGGAATCCATTTTCCAGAAGATTATAAAATATTCACTGCTGCCAGAAAACGCCTTGTGTTTGAGGAGTTTTTGTTCTTTATTGTATCTGTTATGTTTTTAAAGGATTTGAACGCACAGGAAATCAATGATGCGCCAATGGTGTGTGTTGATGCTTGTCAGGATTTAATCAACAGACTTCCCTATGAACTTACAGGTGCGCAGAAACAGGTTTGGAAACAGATTGAACAGGATATGTGTTCGACCCATATAATGAATCGGCTGGTTCAGGGTGATGTAGGTTCTGGAAAGACAATTGTTGCAGTTTTGGCAATACTTTTGTGTGTGATGAATCATCACCAGGCAGCGTTTATGGCACCAACAGAAGTGCTTGCCAAACAGCATTATGCGTCTATTATGGAATTGGTGCAAAATTATCAGTTGCCGTTAAAACCAGTACTTCTGACAGGTGCCCTGACAGCAAAAGAGAAGCGAAGAGCTAAGGAAAGTATTGTTCTAGGCACTGGCAATGTGATTATTGGAACCCAAGCACTGTTGCAGGATGATGTGGATTTTTGTGATCTTCGTCTGGTAATCACAGACGAACAGCATCGTTTTGGCGTGAAACAGCGCGAGACACTGGCGCTAAAAGGACTACAGCCACATATTTTAGTTATGAGTGCGACGCCGATACCAAGGACACTTGCTCTGATTTTATATGGGGATTTGGATATCTCGGTGATGGATGAGCTTCCGACAAACAGGCTTCCAATCAAGAACTGTGTCGTCAATACAGATTACCGACGAAAAGCATATGATTTTATTGCAAAAGAAGTAGCAAACGGCAGACAGGCATATGTGATTTGCCCTATGGTCGAGGCAAATGATGAGATTATGGGGGACATGCCAGTTCTGGAAAATGTGATAGAATACACAGAAAAGTTAAAGAAAGCATTGCCGGAAACGGTATGTGTGGAATATCTTCACGGGCAGATGAATCCGAAGGCGAAAAATTTTATTATGGAGGAATTTGCAGCGCATCATATTGATGTGCTGGTTTCTACTACCGTTATTGAAGTTGGTATTAATGTGCCAAATGCTACAGTGATGCTGGTGGAAAATGCGGAGCGTTTTGGTCTTGCGCAGTTGCATCAGCTTCGCGGGCGCGTCGGACGTGGTAAAGACCAGTCTTATTGTATATTTATTTCCAGTACAAATCAGAATGATACGATGGAGCGATTACAAGTACTCAATCACTCCAATGATGGATTTTTTATCTCCTCAGAAGATATGAGGCTGAGAGGGCCAGGAGATTTATTTGGTATCCGGCAAAGTGGTCAGTTTGAATTTCGGCTCGGTGATATTTATCAGGATGCCAAAATCCTTCAGGAAGCGCAAAGTTGTGCTGCTATGCTGTATGATGCCTATATCCATCAGGAAAAGCAATCGGAAGAATATCAGGAATTTTGGAAGCATTACGAGACAAATGTTGCTTCCAATGTTGAGTTTATCAATATTTGACAGGAATTTTAGATTCCTTATAACTGTTAGAAAATAATTTGTGGCAAGTTGTTTCTTAACAGGTATTTCGCTTGTATGAAAAGCAATATACAGGGAAAACTATTATTTTATAACAACAGGGAGATAGATGATATGTCGAAAATAGCAATTGTTACAGACAGTAATAGCGGTATCACGCAGAGTCAGGCAAAGGAGCTTGGAATCCATGTATTGCCAATGCCTTTTATGATTGATGGAGAGACTTACTATGAGGAAATTACACTGAGCCAGAAGGAATTTTATCAGAAGCTTGCACAGAATGCGGATATTTCTACTTCGCAGCCGTCGCCTGAGTCTATCCTAGGGCTTTGGGACACAATTTTAAAAGAGAATGATGAAGTGGTGCATATTCCTATGTCAAGTGGTTTAAGCGGTTCTTGTCAGACTGCGGCAATGTTGGCACAAGATTATGATGGAAAAGTGCATGTTGTGAACAATCAGCGGATTTCTGTCACACAAAAACAGTCTGTATTTGATGCGATTGCACTTATGAAAGAAGGGAAGAGCGGCAGTGAGATTAAGGATATTCTGGAGGAGGACAAGTTTAATTCCAGTATCTATATTATGATTGACACGCTCTATTATTTGAAAAAAGGTGGACGTATAACGCCGGCGGCCGCTGCACTTGGAACACTGCTGCGCCTAAAACCAGTATTGCAGATACAAGGGGAAAAACTAGATGCCTTTGCAAAAGCAAGAACTATAAATCAGGCAAAATCTATTATGATTAACGCAATTAAGAATGATATTGAGAAGCGTTTTGGTGGCATTTCCCGTGACAATCAGATTTATCTGGCAATTGCGCACACGCAAAATGAAGAGGCGGCAAAAGTATTTCAGGAGGAGGTTCAGGCACAATTCCCAGATTATCCAATTATTGCAGTGGACCCATTATCACTGAGTGTTTCCTGCCATATAGGACCAGGTTCCTTGGCAGTGACATGCTGTAAGAAGTTAAGATAGAAATGAAAAGCAGGTGATGAAAACCTGCTTTTATTATGCGCACGAACGCGGAAAGGAAATATGCAGCTAAAGCTGCCCGCGCCAGACCCGTGAATAGGAAATATGCTGCTCTATACATAAATTGATTGAATTGTATAAAAAATATGCACAATTCACTACATTATTTTTAAATATTACCGATATACTATTATAGAATAATAGAATAGTATTTATATTGACAGTATTGTGCAAAAATGTTTTTGCAGATGTAAATGCTTTCGAGTTTTTTTGTGGGGGTGATATAAAATTAAGTAACATTTTTTTATGAAATATTTCGGTGAACATTATAAATAAGGAAGTTTATAGTGCGGTGCAGCATATTTGCTGTATGCAACATTCAAACAAGGAAGTTAAGGAGTGTGCAGATAATGATAATACAACATAACCTTTCAGCATTAAATGCGAACAGACAATTAAATATTGTACGGAAAACGGGTTCAAAATCGGCGGAGAAGCTTTCAAGTGGGTATCGGATCAATCGTGCGGCGGATGATGCGGCGGGATTGAGTATATCAGAAAAAATGCGCAAGCAAATTAGAGGACTCACAAAAGCGAAAGAAAATGTTGAGGATGGTATATCATTATGTCAGGTTGCTGATGGTGCTATGGCGGAGATGCATGACATGACAAATCGGATGAATGAATTATGTGTACAGGCTGCGAATGGAACAAATTCAGCAGACGACCGCTCTTATATTCAGATGGAAATAGATAATATTGTGGAGGAATTTGGTAGAATTATTAACACCACAAAATTTAATGAGGTTTATATTTTTAGAGGGGAGGAACCTTTTCAAGCATTGGCGGGAAGCGAGATTGAGTATGCACCTAGTGGAACTGGAATTGGTTCAGTAGAGGGTGTAACAGCATATGAAGGAAGTAATTTTGGTGATGCACTAGACGAAGATATTTATAATAGTACTGATTGGATAACAACGAGTACTCCATTTTCTGGAGCTAAAAGGAAGCGCAATTGTGCATGGATTGATTTTACAGATTTTGAAGCAAGTTCACGAGAAGAATTTATCGCAAAATTGAATGGTCAGGGATTTGACAGTTCTTGTTGCTATTGTGATTTGTATGCTGGTATAAAATTTGTATCAAGTGTAACAAAAGATGCCAGAACTTCTCCAAATGGTATATCTTATGATTATCATCAGCTACCGCTTCCACCTGCTATTCCTGATCCTTCCAATTCTAAAGAGCAAGTACGAATAGATCTGAATGACATTTGGAATAGGTATGAGAAGGATAAGAGTAAATCGCTGGGAGAAGTTATTTGTGAGTCCCTTGTAGACGTAATTGAACAAGCAGGAATGAACGAACCACACTCTCTTTTGACACAAGATCTTGTTGGATATGCTTACAAAAAGGGAACAGGAAAACTTTATATTCTTGATTCCGTTGATGGCCTTTATTCCCCAGACGCAGGCAGTTCTACATTTAGTGTAACCCCTAGAAGTGATACAGGAGAGCTGGAACCTGCAAAATCAGGCAAAAGTAAGCCTGTGATTCCCAAAGTTGGACAAATTACCTCACAGCAGCTTGCTATACACGCCGGAGCAGATGCAGATGGCACAAATAAGGTAATTATGAAGATGCCTACTTTTAAAAATGAGAATTTAAAGATCAATAGTGTTAGTGTTCTCACAGAAGATCTTGCAACAACCTCGATTGATGTTTTGACAGATGTACTACATGTAATTTCTTCTAATCGAAGCCGCATAGGCGCATATCAGAACCGCCTTGAACATACTTCTTTGAATTTAGATAATATTGTTGAAAATACAACCGATTCAGAATCCAAAATCCGTGATACCGATATGGCAAATGAGATAGTGCGGTATTCCAATAACACCATATTGACACAGGCAGGACAATCTATATTAAGTCAAGCAAACAACAATACGCAAGCTGTTTTATCGCTGTTGAGTGCATAAGGCGGCACTGTTATTTCTATTGCCATAAAAGGAACAAAATCGAGTAGGGGAAGTAAATTTCCCTACTCGATTGCGTTTTTTATGCGCGCGCCGATGCAGAGGAAATATGCCATTGCATGGTGCATCGGCAGTGCGTGAGTAGGGAAGATGAGACTTCCTACTCGATTATTTGATTTGGTTGCACAAGGGATCTGTCTACACTAACGCCGCTGTAATAATCGCCATGGAATATACCTCAATCGCATTACATCCGCGGGAGAGGTCATTGACTGGTGCGTTCAAGCCAAGAAGAATTGGACCATATGCCTCGAAATTACCCATTCTCTGCGCAATTTTGTAGCCCATATTTCCAGAGCTAAGATCAGGGAAAATAAAAGTGTTTGCATGACCTGCAACTGCGGATTTCGGGCATTTTGTACGCGCTACACGCGGAGAAACGGCAGCGTCAAACTGCAGTTCGCCTTCGATGGGGGTCATTGGATATTTTACTTTTGCTTTCAAAGCAGCATTTCTCATTTTTTCTACATCAGGACCTTTGCCAGATCCAAGTGTAGAGTAGCTAAGGAATGCAACTTTTGGGTCCACGCCAAAGATTTTAGCGCATTCAATCGTCTCACCACAGATTTCAACAAGCTCGTCTTCTGTAGGATTGATGTTGATGGCGCAATCACTCATGGCAAGTACTTCGTTTTCACCTGTTGCACCGGGACGTACAAGAATAAAGCAGGATGATACAATATTGTTGCCAGGTTTTGTCTTGATTATCTGAAGGGCAGGGCGAACAGTATCTGCTGTAGAGTATGTTGCGCCGCCAAGAAGAGAGTCTGCAACGCCCATTTCTACAAGCATTGTGCCAAAATAGTTTGGCTGAGATAAAGTTTTTCTTGCTTCTTCTGGTGTCATGCCTTTTCCTTTGCGAAGTTCACAGAAGCGTTCAACCATCTCATCAAAGCGGTCGTAATTGTTGCTGTCTATAATCTGTGCACCGCGAATGTTGTAGCCGGCTTCCTCTGCAGCACTCAAAACCTCTTCTTCATTGCCAACAAGAATTGGATGAAGGAAACTGCTTGCTAGGAGGCGGGAAGCAGCCTCAAGAATACGTGGGTCTGTACCTTCTGTGAAGACGATTGTCTTGGGGTTCTTTTTCAGTTGGTCAATCATTGTACCAAATCCATACATAGTTTTAATCCTTCCTTTTCTTTAAAAATTTTTGTTTTTGCAGCCTGTCTATGAAAGCGTTTACACCATGATGTTTAAAGGACTTGCTTATGTTCTAATTACTATTGTATACAAATTTTTTCCATTTGCAATGGTTGTATTCAAAATAATGCAGGAAAAATAATTTTTATTCAAATAGTATAAAAACGTATGTTTGAAAATTTCTTGAAAAGTATTTGCAATGTTGTAAAAATGTGGTATACTCTAAAAGTCAAATTTTTTGATATATAAAATAGGAGAGAAAGGCGTGGTTGGCGCAATGGCAAAAACGGATAAGAATGTTTATGATGCCTCCAGTATTACAGTTTTGGAGGGACTTGAAGCTGTCAGGAAAAGACCTGGCATGTACATAGGAAGTGTGTCCACAAAAGGACTGAATCACTTAATATATGAAATCGTCGATAACTCTGTGGATGAACATCTTGCAGGTGCGTGCAGTGAGATACGAGTTACTCTTGAAAAAGATGGTTCCGCCACAATATCAGACAATGGTAGAGGCATTCCGGTGGGAATGCATCAGAAAGGTGTCAGTGCAGAGCGAGTCGTTTTTACAACGCTTCATGCAGGTGGTAAGTTTGATAATAATGTATATAAGACCAGTGGTGGTTTGCATGGAGTGGGTTCTTCTGTAGTAAATGCGCTTTCCACACAACTCACAGTCACTGTAAAAAGTGGGGGTCAGATTCATCAAGATAAGTATGCATATGGAAATCCCGTTGTAGAACTGATTGACGGGCTTCTTCCTGTAATTGGAAGGACAAAAGAAACAGGAACAACAATTAATTTTACTCCAGATCCTTCTATTTTTGATAAGACGCGATTTAAGGCGGAAGATGTGAAAAGCCGGCTTCACGAGACAGCATATTTAAATCCAAAACTCACAATTATTTTTTCTGATTTGCGCGGGGAAGAGCCAGAGAGAATCACTTATTCTGAGCCGGAAGGAATTATTGGATATGTAAAAGACTTAAATAAAAATAAAGAGGCATTACATGATATTATTTATTTTACGGGAGTCAGTGAGGATATTACTGTGGAGTGCGCATTCCAGTATGTAAATGAATTTCATGAAAATGTGCTTGGTTTCTGCAATAATATTTACAATGCAGAAGGCGGTACACATCTGACTGGTTTTAAGACCATGTTCACTACTATCATCAACAATTATGCGCGTGAACTGAATATCTTAAAAGAAAAAGATGTAAACTTTACAGGTGCTGATGTGCGTAACGGCATGACAGCAGTCGTCTCTATCAAGCACCCTGCCCCTAGATTTGAGGGACAGACCAAAACAAAACTGGACAATCAGGATGCTGCAAAGTCAGTCAGTAAAGTTACAGGTGATGAGCTTCCGCGTTATTTTGACAGAAATGTTGAAGTGTTGAAAAGCGTAATCTCCTGCGCAGAAAAAGCTGCAAAAATTCGCAAGACGGAGGAGAAAGCTAAGACCAATATGCTTTCTAAACAAAAGTTTTCTTTTGATTCCAATGGAAAGTTGGCAAACTGTGAATCGAAAGATTACAGCAAATGTGAGATTTTTATTGTGGAGGGAGACTCTGCTGGCGGCAGCGCAAAAACCGCTCGCAACAGAAATTATCAGGCAATATTGCCAATCAGAGGAAAAATATTGAATGTGGAGAAGGCAAGCATTGATAAGGTTCTTGCGAATGCTGAGATTAAAACAATGATCAATGCTTTTGGATGTGGATTTTCGGAAGGATATGGCAATGATTTTGACATCTCTAAGCTTCGGTATGATAAGATTGTTATTATGGCGGATGCAGATGTGGACGGAGCACATATTAGCAATCTGCTGCTCACTCTTTTTTACCGTTTTATGCCGGAGCTCATTTATGAGGGCCATATTTATATTGCTATGCCTCCTTTGTATAAAGCCATGCCTGCAAAGGGAAAAGAAGAGTATCTATATGATGACAAAGCACTTGAAAAATACCGTAAAAAGCATAAGGGAGCTTTTACTTTGCAGCGGTATAAAGGGCTTGGGGAGATGGATGCCGAGCAGCTTTGGGAGACAACCTTAAATCCAGAGACTAGAATGTTAAAACAGATTGAAATTGAAGATGCGCGTATGGCCTCTGAGATTACAGAATTGTTAATGGGAACAGATGTTCTTCCTAGAAGGACTTTTATCTATGAACATGCGACAGAGGCAGAACTTGATATATAGACTCTCAAAATCTTCTCGCAAAAGCAGGTGGAAGGGAGATTTCGAGAGGCTATAATATATAATAAGGAGTAAACAAACTGATGGAAGAGAGAATTATAAAAACAGAGTATTCGGAGACCATGCAGCGGTCATTTATCGACTATGCCATGAGTGTCATTATTGCAAGAGCACTGCCGGATGTCAGAGATGGATTAAAGCCAGTACAGCGGCGCACTTTGTATGATATGCATGAGTTGGGGATACGATATGACCGTCCCTATAGAAAGAGTGCCCGTATTGTCGGCGATACAATGGGTAAATATCACCCACATGGAGACAGTTCTATCTATGATGCGCTGGTAGTCCTCACTCAAGATTTTAAGAAGGGGATTCCGCTCATTGATGGGCATGGCAATTTTGGCAATATTGAAGGGGACGGCGCTGCTGCCATGCGATACACAGAAGCAAGACTTCAGAAAATTTCTCAGGAAGCGATTTTGGCAGATCTTGACAAGGATGTTGTGGATTTTGTCCCCAATTTTGATGAGACGGAGAAAGAGCCAAGCGTCTTGCCCTGCAGGTTTCCCAATCTGCTTGTAAATGGTTCTGAGGGAATTGCCGTCGGCATGGTCACAAGTATTCCACCACATAATCTGGGAGAAGTGATCGAGGCGACCAAAGCCTATATGATGAATGAAAATATTACTACACAAGAGCTGATGAAGTATATAAAAGGACCCGATTTTCCTACAGGCGGGATTGTCTGCAATAAAGATGACCTTTTATCCATCTATGAAACTGGGGTCGGTAAGATTAAACTTCGCGGCAAGGTTGAGGTGGAGAAGGCAAAGGGTGGAAAGTTAAATTTGGTGATAACTGAGATTCCTTATACAATGATTGGGGCAAATATTGGGAAATTTTTGCAAGATGTCGCTTCTTTGTATGAGCAGAAAAAAGCGCCTGAGATTTTGGATATTTCAAATCAATCCTCAAAGGAAGGGATTCGCATTGTTATTGAGTTAAAAAAAGATACTGATGTTGAGAATTTTAAGAATCTATTATATAAAAAGACACGCTTGGAAGATACTTTTGGCGTGAATATGATTGCGATTGACGACGGCCGACCAGAGACGTTGGGATTAAAGAGTATTATTGCGCGAAATGTGGCGTTTCAGTATGAGATTACCACAAGAAAATATACGACACTGTTGAACAAAGAGCTGGAAAAGCGAGAAATACAGGAAGGTTTGATTCGCGCCTGTAATATTATTGATTTGATTATAGAGATTTTGCGCGGTTCTAAAGACAGGAACACAGTGAAAAATTGTCTGACGAGCGGTGTGATAGATGGTATTAAATTTCGTTCTAAAGAGTCCTCTGTCATGGCACAGCAGTTGAATTTTACGGAGAGGCAGGCAAATGCAATTTTGGATATGCGTCTGTATAAATTAATTGGGTTGGAGATTGATGCGCTTATAAAAGAAAATAAAGAGACCAATGCCAATATTTATCGGTATGAGGATATTCTTGACAGACGGGATTCTATGGCCCAGGTTATTATACAGGATCTCGACGCACTAAAGAAAGAGTATGCAAAAAAGCGCAAAACACAGATTGAGAATGCACAGGAGGCTGTCTATGAGGAAAAGAAGCTTGAAGAGATGGATATTATGTTCCTTATGGATAAATTTGGTTACTGTAAAACAATTGATATGACAACGTATGAAAGAAATAAAGAGGCAGCGCACGCGGAGTTTAAATATGTTGTAAAGTGCCGTAATACCGGCAGAATTTGTCTGTTTACCAACACAGGGCAACTGCATACAATCAAGGTGGCGGATATTCCCTTTGGAAAATTCCGGGATAAGGGATTACCAGTGGATAATATTAGCAACTATAGTTCTAGTACAGAAGATATCCTCAGCATTGCAAGCCAGTCAGAATTAAATCTTTATCGATTGCTTTTTGTCACCAGACAGGGAATGTGCAAGATTGTGAGCGGTGGAGAATTTGATGTGACCAAGCGGACAGTTGCGGCGACAAAGCTTGGAGAGGAAGACGAATTGATTGGCATTGCGCTTGTGACGGAACATCAACATTTAATTTTACAGAGCAAAGATGGTTATTTTCTGAGATTTGACACGAACGAGATTGCAGCGCTAAAGAAGACAGCAATTGGCGTGCGGGGAATGCGACTTGGAGCGGGTGATGTTATTGAAAATGTGTACTATTGTCAGCCTGGTTCGGACGATTCGATTGTATATAAAGACAAACAAGTGCCAATCAGCAAAATAAAACTGAACAAAAGGGATACAAAAGGGACGAAGATTAGAGTATAATAAAAAGATATATTGATGGGGAATAAATTGGAGGATTATTATGAGAGTAATTGCAGGAACAGCCAGACGCTTACTGTTAAAAACACCAGAAGGATTAGACACACGTCCGACGACGGACCGGATAAAGGAGACTCTTTTTAATATATTAATGCCAGCATTGCCAGATGCGGTGTTTGTCGATCTCTTTTCGGGCAGCGGTGGAATTGGCATTGAAGCGCTTAGCCGAGGAGCGCGAAAAGCGTATTTTGTGGAGAACAATCAAAAAGCGATTGCATGTATTATGGAGAATTTGAAGCATACGCATTTGACAGACAAGTCCATAGTGCTAAGACAAGATGTTTTTTCTGCACTTTACGGAGGCATAAAAGAGACTGCTGATGTTATTTTTCTTGACCCGCCTTACAATCAAGCGTATGACAGGCGGGTTTTGGAGTTGTTGCAGAATGCATCGTTTGTGAATGAGGACACATTGATTGTTGTGGAGGCTTCCACAGAAACTTTATTTGATTATGCTCAGAGGTTGGGCTTTGTTGTTGAGAGAGAGAAAGTGTACAGCAAGAGTAAACATGTGTTTATCAAAAAAGATAAATTGTGTAATAGTTCAGCCATGCAGAATTGATTGTGCAAATTGTACATGGGAGCTTGCTCACTAAAGACGATTTGTACAATTAATTCTATAGGGTGGACGCCCGTCATGAAATAAGTCGCCAGCAAAGACCGAATATCATTGATAAAAATATACATTTTGGCGACTTATGAGTGGCATGACTGAATAGTAACGAAATTGTAATACAATATTGGAGGAAATAGATGCCATGAATGCTGCAATTTACCCGGGGAGTTTTGACCCAATGACGCTTGGACACCTTGATATTATTAAGCGTGCGTCCATAATGTTTGATGAATTGACTGTAAGTGTTTTGGATAATAAGGCAAAGAATGCGTTGTTTTCTGTTGAGGAACGTGTTAGTATATTAAAAGAAGCTACAAAGGAGCTGTCAAATGTGACAGTGGACTCTTTTAATGGGCTTTTGATTGACTATGCAAGACAAAAAAATATTCATATTTCCGTGCGTGGATTGCGTGCGATCACGGATTTTGAATATGAGTTGCAGATTGCACAGACAAATAGAAAGTTATCAAATGGCGAGCTTGATACTGTTTTTTTGACGACGAGTCTTGAGTATGCTTATCTCAGTTCGTCGAGTGTGAAGGAGATTGCGGCTTTTCATGGAGATATTTCACAGTGTGTACCTGACTTTGTAGCAGAACTTGTATACAAAAAATTTAGAGTAGTAGAATAAAAGGCTCTGCTTTTGTTGACAGAGCTATGGAGGAACAATATACATGAGCAGCAGGATAGAGCAGTTAATAGATGAAATAGAGGAGTTCATAGACAACTGCAAGTATAAGGCGTTTTCAACAGATGTAATTATGGTGAATAAGGCAGAGATTGATGATTTGCTTCGTGAACTGCGTATGAAGACGCCGGAGGAAATCAAACGCTATCAGAAAATTATTACAAATAAAGAGGCGATTTTAAATGATGCAAAACAAAAAGCACAGGAGTTGCTAAACAATGCGGCTGTACAGACAAATGAACTAGTGAGTGAACATCAGATTATGCAGCAGGCATATGAACAAGCAAATGAGATTGTGGAGATGGCGACTAGACAGGCACAAGAGATTTTGGATAATGCGACAATGGAAGCAAATGCTGTTAAATCTGCTGCAATGCAGTACACGGACAGTATGCTTGCCAATCTTGAAAGTGTTCTGAAAGAGTCAATAGCGACTGCTACTCGTGATTATAATACTCTGGTAGGAAATCTTCAGGAGATAGAAAATATTGTAACCGCAAACCGTGCAGAACTTGTACCGCCAGAAGATGCGGTGGGAGAAGTGCAGCCTGGGGCTGAGACAGATACGGGAAGTATCGCGTTGATTTAAAATATGGTACAAGTAAAAGGAGAGAATATATGAGATTTTTTAAACATAAGATAACAACAGTTATTTTATTGGTTTCTATTACAACAATAATATTTTCAGGGGCGTGTATGTCCAATGTTAGCGCCGCGGAACCAGTAGTAGTTGTGATAGATCCAGGTCATGGCGGTTCTAATTTGGGTACAGATTATTTGCCGATCCCAGAAAAGAACTATACAATGGCAGTGGCATTGTACATGAAGGAACAATTAGAAAAATATCAGAATGTGCAGGTGTATTTGACCCACTCTGAAGATATAGATATGTCTTTGGAAAAAAGAGCTGAATTTGCAGACAAGGTTCATGCAGATTTTGTTTTTTCTCTACATTTTAATATGTCTATCTCACATATTCTCTATGGAAGTGAAGTGTGGGTACCGTCGGAAGGGATGCTGTATAGTCAAGGATATTCTGTGGCAAATGAGTTCTTGACACAGTTTGAGGAGATGGGACTATTTAATCGTGGTATTAAGACTAGGATTGGAAGCAAAGGGACAGATTATTATGGAATTATACGTCAGTGTGCTCTGCGAAATATTCCAGCGGTGATTGTAGAACATTGTCATGTGGACCACAATAATGATGCGCCCTATATACAGTCACCAGAAAAGCTTAAGGAGTTTGGAGTTCGCGATGCCGAGGCGGTTGCCAGATATTTTGGACTTGTATCGAAGGATGGCAAGACAGACTACAGTGGATATGCGCCATTGGCTGTTCCTGTTCCTTCAAATCGTGTATATAATGATACGACAGCACCAACACATGTAAGTGCAAATCTTTTGAATTATGATAAAACAGGAAAATACGCGACTGTGGAGTTGACAGCATTAGATGCAGAATCGCCAATTCAGTATTATTCCTATTCCTATGACAATGGTTTAACATGGTCACTTCTCCAGCCGTGGACGAAGGGAAGCCCGACAATCACTGTGTCTGTCAACATGGAGTACGGCAAAAAAGAAAATTTGATTTTTAAGGCATATAATCTGTACGATAAAAGTACAGATTCAAATGTGATAAGACTTTCTTCTGTCAATTGAGGAGCTATTTAACAGCTCCTAAAATTGTAATAATAAAATAGTAACTTGCAGAGATAACTGTGATGACCAGCTTGTGTTTGAGGTAACGCGTGATGGACAATCCAGTTTTTTCTAGGAAGCTGCTCGTTTGTAGGATACAGGATATACCGCCGAAACATAGCGCAGTCATAATCCAGAAGATTTTTTGTGCCGATGGAATAACGGTTGTATAGATTGCCTGAACGCCGCCAATAATCTCTAAAAAACTGGATAAGATGTTTTTGCTGTTGGCAGATAATGGTACAAGGTCAAGAAGTATACGAAAAGCATTGGTAAATGTAATATAGCCGCCTAGAATAATAAGGGATTGTGTGTTGTCCATACAGGACTTTTTTAGGGCTGCTGCCAAGGAAAGTTTTGGTGTCTCATGTGGATTTTGACTGAGAATTTCAGAACATGTGTTTAAATTTTGCGTTTTTTGGACTTTGGCAGCAGTGAGATGTCCTATAAAAATCCCATAAATTGCTGGAATTCCATACATACCAAACAGGAATGGCAGTGTGTGGTGATATCCACAAGTATGTAGTATGGGGATAATGATTCCCATAAAGTATGCTGGTCCAATATTGTTGCAAAAAGCAAGCAGAGATTCCGCTTCTAATTTGCTCAGCTTTTGATTTTCATACAGTTCGCTTACAACTTTTGCACCCATTGGAAATCCGCAGAAAAATCCCATAAAGATTGCATATAGTCCATAGCTGCTGTATGGGTAGATGCGTTTTAGGACACAGTTGAGCATTTGTCCAAGTGCGAGGTCGGCGCCGCTGTAAACCATGATAGAACTAATCATCATAAACGGGAAGAGTGTAGGAACCATTTTGGCAGCCCATTGGTATAGTCCTTCATAGGCATATTGAAATGCGGCGTCTGGTCGACTTAAAATAATAATAATTAGCAGTAAATATGCCAATGTTTTGAACAGCATAAGCATCCTCCATGTTTTGATATTTGATAAGTATTTGCGTAAAGGCGCTACCCTTGCGCCGTGCATCTGATTATAAGAAGCTGCCCTTGCTTCTTATAATATATTTTATAAGAAAAAATCATTTTGCGTAAAGGCGCTACCCTTGTGCCGTGCATCTGATTATAAGAAGCTGCCCTTGCTTCTTATAATATATTTTATAAGAAAAAAATCATTTTATGAAACGATAGATTAAAATCTAGTGAATGATGTACTTGTACACTGAAATTTAAGATTCTGGCACATCGACGCAGAATGATTGATAGGAACTGTTTATGAGACTGGATAAATTTTTATGTGATATGCAGATTGGAACACGAAGTCAGGTGAAAGCGTTTGTTAAAAAGGGGCTTGTATCTGTAAATGGCACGATTGTCAAACAGCCTGATTTTCAATTAGATGCAGAAAAAGATAATATTTGTTATATGGGGCAAAGTTTAAGCTATCAGAAGCGATATTATTATATGCTTTATAAACCTGCTGGGGTGGTGACAGCGACAAAAGACCATAGAGAATCTACTGTGATGACGCTGCTGTCTGATGCTCGCGGAAAGGATTTATTTCCTGTTGGAAGATTGGATAAAGATACCGAGGGGCTGCTGTTGATTACAAATGATGGAGAATTGGCACATAATCTGCTTTCTCCTGGGAAACATGTGGATAAAACCTACTATGTGGAGTGTGCAGGAAATATTACGAATTCTAATATTAGACAATTAGAGCTTGGTGTGGATATTGGGGATGCTACACTAACTCAGCCAGCAAAGGTGAATCTTTTGTCACAGTCGGAAGGGTGTTATTCTATGGAATTAACGATTACCGAGGGACGATTCCATCAAGTAAAGCGAATGATTCAGGCTGTGGGTGGTTCTGTTACTTATCTAAAGCGCCTTTCAATGGGAACGTTGCATCTGGATTCTTCTTTGCAAAAGGGTGCTTTTAGACCACTTACAGAACAGGAAATTACGAATTTAAAAAAATAGAATCATATTAGGAGGATTGTGCATTGTCACTTGCGAATGGTTTTCTTCCCATGACTATGGAAGAGGTACAGGAACTTGGTATACAACAGTTGGATTTTATATATGTCACAGGTGATGCCTATGTAGATCACCCTTCTTTTGGACATGCAATTATTGCGCGGGTGCTCCAAGCGCATGGTTATTCTGTTGGAATTATAGCACAGCCAGATTGGAAAAAAGAAGATAGTATTACGGTGCTGGGGACTCCGCGTCTTGGGTTCTTGGTATCTTCTGGTAATATGGATTCTATGGTAAACCATTACTATGTGTCAAAAAAACGTCGCGAGACAGATGCCTATACTCCTGGAGGGGTAATTGGCAAAAGACCAGATCACGCAACCGTTGTATATAGTAATCTAATTCGCAGAACGTACAAAAATATTCCTATTATTATTGGTGGAATTGAAGCCAGTTTACGGCGCATGGCACATTATGATTACTGGTCGGATTCCTTAAAACACTCGATTTTACTGGATAGCCAGGCAGATATTATTTCTTATGGTATGGGTGAGAAATCAATTGTTGAAATCGCAGATGCTCTAAACAGTGGTATTGATGTCAAAGATTTGTCATTTATTGCCGGAACTGTGTATAAAACAAAGGATATTTCTAGTCTTTATGATTATGAACTTCTGCCATCTTATAATGAAATGTTGGCGGATAAAATTTTGTATGCCAAAAGTTTTCGGCTGCAGCATGAGAATACGGATGCCTTTAATGGAAAAACTTTGGTGGAGCCATATCCAAATGGTATTTATGTTGTGCAGAATATACCACAGAAACCGCTTTCGACGCAGGAGATGGATGATGTCTATGCGCTGCCATATCAGAGAAACTATCACCCATCATATGAGTCGCAGGGAGGCGTTCCTGCGATATCTGAGATCAAGTTTTCCTTAATTAGCAATCGAGGGTGTTTTGGCGGATGCAATTTCTGTGCGCTTACATTTCATCAAGGACGTACTGTGCAGGTGCGCAGTCATGAATCCATTATAGAAGAGGCGAAACTGATTGCGCAGGAGGAAGATTTTAAGGGATATATTCATGATGTGGGCGGTCCAACGGCGAATTTTAGACAGCCTTCCTGTCAAAAACAGTTGCGCGACGGCGTGTGTAAACATAGACAATGCCTCTGTCCAAAGCCTTGCCCAAATCTTGAAGTAGACCATTCAGATTATCTGTCGCTTCTGCGCAAAATAAGAGCACTTCCAGGGGTTAAAAAGGTGTTTGTACGTTCGGGAATCCGTTTTGATTATTTGATGCTTGATAAAGAAGATACTTTTTTTAAAGAACTTGTGGAACATCATATTAGCGGGCAGCTTAAAGTGGCGCCGGAGCATATTTGTGATGCGGTTTTGTCTAAAATGGGAAAACCAGAGAATACTGTTTATGAGGCGTTTGTTAAAAAATATCAAAAGGTCAATCAAAAGCTGAGGAAAAATCAATTTTTAGTACCTTATTTGATGTCTTCGCATCCAGGTTCTACGCTTAAGGAAGCAGTTGCGCTTGCAGAGTATTTGCGAGATATTGGCTCTATGCCAGAACAGGTACAGGATTTTTATCCAACCCCTTCCACAATGTCGACAGTAATGTATTATACTGAAGTGGACCCTGTGACAATGGAACCGGTTTATGTCTGCAAAAATCCGCATGAAAAGGCAATGCAGCGTGCATTGATTCACTATCGCAATCCGAAAAATTATGACCTTGTTTGGGAGGCGTTAAAGCTTGCAGGGCGAGAGGATTTAATTGGATTTGATAAAAAATGTCTCATTAAACCAAGGAAATTGGCAGGTGAGCAGAGACAAAAGAAAGACCAACTGCACAGAGAGAAAACACAACAAAAGATAGAAAAGAAAAAGACCATAAGAAATGTCCACAAACAAAAAAGGCTTGTTAAGTAAGGGAGATTGAGGTATGAATATTATATTGATTACAGGAGCTTCATCTGGTATGGGGGTGGAATTTGCGCTGCAGTTGGACAATGTTTTTCAAAATATTGACGAAATATGGATGATTGCACGCCGCAAGAAGGAATTGTTAGAAGTAGCACAGCATTTGGAACACACAACACGAATTCTGGATATGGATATTACAAAAGAGGAGCAGATAGAGCGGCTGAGAAAGCTGCTTGCGGACGAAAAACCAGTGGTTCGTATGCTTGTCAACTGTGCAGGATATGGTATTTTGGGAGATTTTACCGCTTCCAATATCAGTGAAGAACTTGGTATGATAGAAGTAAATTGCAAAGCGTTGACGCAAATGACGCATCTGTGTCTTCCGTACATGAAGAAAAATAGTCGGATTATTCAGCTTGCATCTAGTGCAGCTTTTTTGCCACAGCCCAACTTTGCAGTTTATGCGGCAACAAAAGCTTATGTTTATAGCTTTTCCAGAGCATTGCGACAGGAATTGCGCCGTAAAAAAATCTGTGTGACTGCAGTGTGCCCTGGTCCGGTTGACACACCTTTTTTTGATATTGCAGAGAAAACTGGCAGCAGGCTTGCAGTAAAAAAACTTACATTAGTACGCGCGGATAGAGTAGTGGAGAAAGCGATTCAAGATTCTTATCATAAAAGAGAGCGGTCTGTGTATGGAATCTGGATAAAGAGCTTTGAAGTCTTGGCGAAAATTGTTCCGCATTGGATTCTCTTGGCAGGAATGCGATTTTTAAAATAATCTTTATTTGTGTGTTTGCTAGAGCGATAAATGGGAGTTAATGTGTTAAAGAGCAGGAGACAACAGATGAAAATGCAAAGGCAAAAAAAAGGAGAATTTGGATATCCTCCTTATGAGCGAAAAAAAGTAGTTATTCGCACAGCAGTATATTTTTTGATCTCGATTTCGGTATTTCTGCTGGGGTATTTTTTAACAGGAAAAACGGACAATCTTCTAACAATTGTCGCTGTTCTGGGAATGCTGCCCTCTAGCAAAAGCCTGGTATCGGTTGTGATGTATTTTAAAATTCCGAAGTTTAGTGAAAAAGTTTATCAGGAAATTTCTGTACAGCAAGGAAATGTGCCTGCTTTATATAGCATGTACTTGACCTCATATAAATTAAATTTCCCGATAAACTGTTTTGCTGTGCGTGGAAACAATTTGATTGGGTACACGGAATTTTCAAATTGTGATGTATCTGCATGTGAGAAACATATTCAAAGTATCCTGAAACAAAATAGATTGCAGAATATTACCATCAAGATTTTTTCTGAGAAGGCGCGCTTTATAGACCGACTAGAGCAGCTTCAAACATTAGAATCTGGAAAAAAAGAGATGGAGATTCTGGAACTTTTATGTGATATTTCGTTATGATATTTTTTATGATATTCCTTTGCAAAATTTGTTTATGAATTATTGAGATTAAAAAGGACGGCTGTTATGATTTTAAAAAAGATTTCTTCCAATGAAGCAGGGCAGCGGTTTGATAAATATTTGAAAAAGCTGTTAAAGGAGGCACCAGATAACTTTATTTATAAGATGCTTCGCAAAAAGAATATTGTTTTAAATGGAAAGAAAGCTGACGGTGGAGAGAAGCTCTCTATTGATGATGAAGTGAAATTTTTCTTAGCTGACGAAACTTTTGAAAAGTTTTGTGGAAAAATAGAAAATTGTTCTTTCTCTTTCAATATTGTGTTGTATGAACAAGCATATTATAAAATGCGCGATTTGGATATTGTATACGAAGATAATAATATTTTAATAGTTAATAAACCCGCTGGAATCTTATCGCAAAAATCAAAATCAGAAGAAATAAGTGTCAATGAATGGCTGATTGGTTATTTGTTAAGGAAAGGTTTTGTTACGAAAGAGTCGCTTGCAACATTTCGTCCTTCTGTCTGTAACCGATTGGACAGAAACACTTCTGGAATGGTCGTTTGCGGTAAAACTTTAGCAGGAAGTCAGTATTTAAGTCGCATTATTCGAGATAAATCTTTAAAGAAATATTATTATTGTCTGGTTTCTGGAGAATTTTCAATGGCAAAACGCGTGACTGGTTATTTGTACAAAGATTCCATAAAGAACAAAGTGACAATCTATCAGAGCAAAAATAATATTCCAGAAGCGTTTCAGAAGGAAGCTGTTTTTATTGACACTGCATATCATACAGTTCGCATAGCAAATAATATTACGCAGTTGGAAGTGCAGCTCTTTACAGGCAAGCCGCATCAGATTCGTGCACAGTTAGCCGCATTTGGATATCCGATTATAGGAGATTGTAAGTACGGTGAAGCGAAAACAAATCAATTATATGCGCAAAAAGGTGTAAAAAGTCAGCTTCTTCACGCGCATAAACTAATTTTTCCCGTTTCGCAGTGCGAAGATTTTGCTCAGGTTTCAGGCAGCATATTGGAGTGCCCTGCGCCTAAGATTTTTAGTAAATTAATGCGGGAGGAATAGAGTTATGCCCACATGGAAATCTCGTGGACTGCGCGGTTCGCTTTTGGAAGAAATGATTAATATGACAAATGAAAAGTATCGGGAGAGTGGGCTGGCACTAATTCAAAAGGTTCCGACACCAATTACGCCAATCACTATAGACAAGAAGACAAGGCATATTACACTTGCTTATTTTGAACAGAAAAGCACAGTGGATTACATAGGTGCAGTGCAGGGGATTCCAGTCTGCTTTGATGCAAAAGAGTGTGCGGTTGACTTGTTTACACTGCAAAAAATACACCCACATCAGGTTCAGTTTATGCGGGATTTTGACAAACAGGGTGGTATTGCTTTTTTTCTGATATATTTTACAGCGCGCGATATTATGTATTATATGCGTATACATGAGTTGAACGTTTTTTGGGACAGAATGGAACAGGGCGGCAGAAAAAGCTTTCGGTATGAGGAGTTAAAGGATAAGTATTTTATGAAGCATAAGGGTGGACAGATGGTGCCGTATCTGGATATGATTCAGATGGATTTAAACGACAGGGAGAAGAATGAGTTGACACCATAATGAAAAACGTGTATACTTCGGTAATATACTGTGCTAATTTGATAACGAATTAGCACGTTAAAGTGATAAAGCAACTGCGATTTAGAGAGGGGATTTACAATGGATTATAGCGGAAAAAGACTTCTGCACACGCCGGAGGGCGTGCGGGATATTTATGGTAGAGAATATGCAAGTAAGCAGATGGTCCAAAAGCTTTTTGGGGAAAAACTATATAGTTATGGTTATCAGAATATTCAGACGCCTACTTTTGAATTTTTTGATGTATTTAGCCGTGAAATTGGTACAACACCATCAAAAGAACTTTATAAATTTTTTGATAAGGAAGGAAATACATTGGTGTTAAGACCGGATTTTACGCCTTCGATAGCTCGATGTGCCGCCAAATATTTTATGGATGAGACAATTCCACTCCGCTTTTGTTATTCTGGAAATAACTTTATCAATACAAGTGATTTGCAGGGAAAATTGAAAGAGACAACGCAGATGGGGGCTGAGCTTATTGGAGATGCTTCGCCGGAGGCGGATGCAGAGATGATTGCTTTGCTTGTCGAAGCACTCTGTAATTCTGGATTGAAAGAATTCCAGATTTCTGTTGGGCAGATTGAATATTTTAAGGGACTATGTGTAGAGGCAGAACTTGATGAGGAGACGGAGTTTGCGCTGCGTGAATATATTTCCAACAGAAATGAATTTGGTGCACAGGAACTTTTGTTGGATAAGAATATACCTGCAAAAACAATTGAGGCACTTTTGAATGTCAATAGTCTGTTTGGTTCCTGTGAAGTTTTGGACAGAGCATTAGAGCATATTAACAACATGCGTTCTTGCAAGGCGATTGAGCGATTGCAGGAAGTTTATAAACTGTTGAAAATATATGGCGTAGAGCAATATATTTCTTTTGATCTTGCGATGGTTAGCAAATATAATTATTATACAGGTGTTATTTTTAGTGCATATACATATCAAGCGGGAAGCGCTATTGCAAAGGGCGGCAGATATGATAATCTTTTAGAAAAATTTGGGAAATATGCGCCGGCAACTGGTTTTGTTGTAATGATTGATGAGCTTGTGACAGCGCTCACTAGACAGAAACGTTGCCCTGTTTCTGCCACAAAAAATATTTTGCTTTTATATAGTGGTGTATTTTGTGAAGCACTAGAGAAGGCAAAAGCGTATCGCGAACAGGGATATGCTGCTGTGCTGATGAAAAAAGAGTATTCGGAAGAACACTATAAGAAATTTGCTGTGGACAATAACTTTTCTGAAGTTGTGTATCTGGATAGCGCTGCTGGAAAGGAAGGGAATTGATATGGAGTATCTTACTTTTGCGCTTGGCAAGGGCAGGTTGGCTGCGAAAACGTTGGAACTTCTGGAGCAGATAGGGATTACTTGTGAGGAAATGAAGGATAAATCCTCGCGGAAACTAATTTTTGCCAATGAGGATTTAAAGTTGAAGTTTTTTTTGGCAAAAGGTTCCGATGTTCCTACTTATGTAGAATATGGTGCTGCGGATATTGGTGTGGTGGGAAGCGATACCATTTTGGAGGAGAATCGAAGAGTATATGAGGTTTTAGATTTGGGATTTGGAAAATGCAGAATGTGCGTTTGTGGTCCGGCTTCCGCAAAAGAGCTTTTGCAACATCATGAAATGATACGAGTAGCCAGTAAATATCCAAAGATTGCAAAGGATTATTTTTATAATCAGAAACATCAAACAGTCGATATTATTAAATTAAATGGTTCTGTTGAACTTGGACCGATTGTGGGACTGAGTGATGTGATTGTTGATATTGTTGAGACGGGTTCTACGTTAAAGGAAAATGGACTGGAAGTTTTAGAAGAAATTTGTCCGCTTTCTGCGCGAATGATTGTCAATCAAGTCAGTATGAAAATGGAGGCAGAGCGCATTAGGAAGATTTTACAGGCGTTAAAGGAGGCGTTATAAAAATGCGAATTGTAAAATTAACAAATGATACAAAACAGAGTTTGCTTGAAAATTTATTAAAACGAAGTACAAATGATTACAGTGAATATGAGAAGGTGGTAACAGATATTATTGCAGCGGTAAAGGAACAGAAAGAGAAAGCCATATTTGAATATTCTCTCAAATTTGATAAATGTGTTATAACAAAAGAAAATTTTAGAGTCACCAAAGAGGAAATTGCAGCAGCTTATGAGGAGTTAGATGCACATTTTATACAAGTGATGAAAGATTCCGTAGCAAATATTCGTGCTTATCATGAGAAGCAGAAAAGGAATAGCTGGTTTGATGCCAAGGAAGATGGAACGATATTAGGACAGAAAATTACGCCTATGCAGAAGGTTGGAGTTTATGTTCCGGGAGGAAAGGCGGCTTATCCTTCAACAACCTTGATGAATGTGATTCCAGCAAAGGTTGCGGGGGTTCCTAATATCATTATGACAACACCTGCTGGCGCAGATGGAAAGGTGAATCCGGCAACGCTTGTCGCGGCAGATATTGCGGAGGTAGATGTTATTTACAAAGTAGGCGGTGCACAGGCAATTGCAGCGCTTGCATATGGTACAGAGATGATACCAAAGGTTGATAAGATTGTGGGACCAGGAAATATCTTTGTTGCATTAGCAAAACGTGCGGTTTATGGTCATGTTAGCATTGATTCTATTGCAGGACCTTCAGAAATTCTTGTGCTTGCTGATGAGAGTGCTACACCAAGATATGTGGCAGCAGATCTTTTGTCTCAGGCGGAACATGATGAATTGGCTTCAGCGATTTTGATTACGACAAGTGAAGAGCTGGCTAAAAATGTTTCTGATGAGATTGACTGTTTTGCTGCAGTTCTTGAGCGCAGGGAAATCATTCAGAAATCGCTTGACAATTATGGATATATTTTTGTGGCACCTGATATGGATACTGCTGTTGAGGCAGCAAATGAGATTGCTTCTGAGCATCTTGAGATTTTGACAAGAAATCCGTTTGACACAATGACAAAAATCCGAAATGCCGGTGCGATTTTTCTGGGTGAGTATTCTTCAGAACCATTAGGAGATTATTATGCAGGTCCCAATCACGTTTTGCCAACCAATGGCACTGCAAAATTTTTCTCGCCATTAAATGTGGACGATTATGTAAAGAAGTCAAGTATCATTTGTTATTCGAGAGAGGCACTTGAGAAGGTTCATAAGGATATTGAACTTTTTGCAGAGAAAGAAGGGTTGACTGCACATGCCAATTCAATTCATGTGCGTTTTGAGTAGTTGGAAAGGAATGCTATCATGGAAAGAATTGCAGAAGTAAAAAGAAAGACGAAAGAGACAGATATTTGTGTAAAATTAAATCTGGATGGTGAAGGAAAATCAATTGTCAATACAGGGATTGGATTTTTTGACCATATGCTTGAGGGATTTTCCAAACATGGATTTTTTGATTTGGAGGTTGACATTGCCGGAGATTTGGAGGTTGACGGACACCATACTGTCGAGGATGCGGGGATTGTGCTTGGAAATGCGATTAAGGAGGCAATTGGAGATAAAAAAGGTATCAAACGATATGGTTATTTTATTTTACCAATGGATGATGCCTTGGCGTTGTGTGCTGTTGACTTGTGCGGTCGGCCTTATTTGCAGTTTGATTGTAGTTTTCCGCAAAATATGGTTGGTAGTTTTGACACTGCACTTGTGAAGGAATTTTTCTATGCGGTGTCTTACAGCGCTGCTATGAATATACATATTAAGATACTCAGTGGTGAGAATAGTCACCATATGATTGAAGCTGTATTTAAGGCATTTGCAAAAGCACTTGATGAAGCGGTCTCTATAGATGGACGTGTTAAGGATGTGCTTTCTACGAAAGGGAGTTTATAGTACATGAGAAAACAAAAATTAATGAATAAAGTTACGCGAATCCTTTGTATATTGATTGCAATTTGTATTTTAAGTAGTGTACCGACTTTTATGACAAAGGCAGCAGTTGTGGAGACAGGAATTGATGTCTCTAAATGGCAGGGGGCTATTAATTGGCAGGAAGTTGCACAAAGTGGTGTTAAATTTGCATTTATCAGAGTTGGTTCGACAAAGAAAGGGATTGACGAATATTTTTATTATAATATGCTTGCGGCACAGCAAGCGGGTATTAAAACGGGTGTGTATATTTATTCTTATGCTACCAATGTGCAGGAGGCTGCAATAGAGGCACAGTTTGTATTGGATGCGATTCAGAATGTGCAGGTATCTTATCCTGTGGTGTGGGATGTTGAGGACAATGTACATAAGACGCTTTCCCCGGAAACCTTGTCTTTGATGGCAAATACATTTTGTGCTACATTGGAGGCGGAAGGGTACTATCCGATGATTTATTCTAGTACCAGTTGGTATCGTGACCGCATTGGCCCAGTATTTTATGACAAATGGGTTGCACAGTGGGCAGAGGCATGTGAGATTCCAGATGCTGCTGTGTGGCAGTATTCTTGTAAAGGCAGGATTCCAGGGATTAAAGGAGATGTTGATTTGGACTATGCGCTTAAGGACTTTTCAACAAGTATTGTAAATACTGGATGGGTGCCACGAAAAGGTTTTTTATATTATTATATTAATTATAAAATGCAGCGTGGATGGCTTGATCTGGGCACTGCAAAATATTATCTTGATCCGGCTGGTCGAATGGTGACGGGATGGCTTCCGTTAGAGGATGGGGTGTATTATTTACAGCCGGATGGCGTTATGGCAGTCGGATTTACACCAATTGGTTTAGGAATGTATTGTTTTGGCATTGATGGCAAAATGTTGACTGGACTTCAGAATTTAGATGGTCTTTTTTACTATTTTGCAGAAGATGGTATAATGTATACTGGATTTCTTGATTTCCCTGATGGAAAGCGGTTCTTTTCGACAGATGGGCATATGTTGGTTGGATTAAATACAATTAATGACAATTATTATTATTTTAATACAGATGGATATTTACAGACAGGTTGGCAGACAATTGGCGATCAGACATTTCTTTTTGCGATGGATGGACCTATGGTGCGTGGTTGGTTTAATGATGGTACATACAATTATTATTTGTCTATAGAAGATGGCCATAGAGTGAGTGGTTGGCAAATAATAGATGGAAAAACGTATCTGTTTGATGAATCTGGTCGTATGATGACAGGTGCAATAACATTGAATGGTCTTTCTTATCTGTTTGCTGCTGATGGTTCTATGGTTACAGGCTGGTTTAATGATGGCATTTCTGCGAAATATTATGAAGCGGATGGACATATGGCAGTTGGACTGACAACGATTGATGAAAATGTTTATTATTTTGATGTTAATGGAAATATGCAGACAGGAATTATTGAAATTGATGGAGTGCCATATATGTTTGATGTGGATGGAAAAATGTTGCCACAGGAGTTAATACAAGAGATTTTATTACAGCAGCAGCTTTTATTAGAACAACAACTTTCGCAATAGGATAGGTATAATATGAGAAATTTAGCATTAAGTGATGATATTTTAATGAAGGTTGAAAAGCCTGCTCGCTATATTGGAAATGAAGTAAATAGTGTAATGAAAAGCAAACCTGACATTTCTGTCAGGTTTGCAATGTGTTTTCCAGATGTCTATGAAATTGGCATGTCACACTTGGGTATTCAAATTCTCTATGATATGTTTAATCGCTTTGAGGATACTTGGTGTGAGCGCGTTTATTCTCCGTGGCCGGATTTAGATGCGATTATGCGAGAGAAAAAGATACCTTTATTTGCGCTGGAATCACAAGACCCAATCAAAAAGTTTGATTTTTTAGGGATTACAATTCAATATGAAATGTGTTATACCAATATTTTACAGATACTGGATTTGTCGGGAATTCCTTTCATTGCTACGGAGCGGACATGGGAGTGTCCAATTGTTATTGGAGGAGGTCCCTGTAGTTATAATCCAGAACCGATTGCGGAGTTTTTTGATATATTTTATATTGGAGAGGGAGAGACACAGTATCGTGCACTTTTGGATTTGTACAAAAAATGTCGAGACAGCGGTGTGTCCAGAGAGGCATTTCTTGCAGAGGCTGCCAAACTCCCCGGAATGTATGTGCCACGATTCTATGAAGTAACATATTATGAGAATGGTACAATTAAATCCTTTGAACCCACATGTCCAGATATTCCTAGAACTATTTTAAAAGAGGTTGTCACAGATATGTCGAACACATATTATCCTGAGAAGCCAGTAGTGCCTTTTATTAAATGTACACAGGATAGGGTGGTTCTTGAAATTCAGCGTGGGTGTATTCGTGGATGCCGCTTTTGCCAGGCAGGACAATTATATCGTCCTGTGCGGGAGCGTGATGTGGAAATGCTCAAGAAATATGCGATAAAAATGTTGGATAATACTGGTTATGATGAAATTTCACTTAGTTCTTTGAGTTCTAGTGATTATACGTATTTGGAAGAGCTTATAAATTTCCTGATTGACCAATGCAAAGAAAAGAAGGTCAATATATCGCTACCGTCTCTTCGCATTGATGCTTTTTCACTTGATGTGATGAGGAAGGTACAAGATGTGCGAAAAAGTAGCTTGACATTTGCGCCGGAGGCAGGAAGCCAGCGTTTGAGAAATGTTATTAACAAAGGTTTGACAGAAGAAGATATTATAAAGGGTGCCACTTTGGCATTTGAGGGTGGATGGAATCGGGTTAAGCTCTATTTTATGCTGGGGCTGCCAACGGAGACAGAGGAGGATATTCGCGGAATTGCGGAGCTTTCCAACAAGATTGCGGTTGCCTTTTATGATACAGTACCAAAAGAAAAAAGGACTGGCAAGGTGCAGATTGTCGCTAGTACATCTTTCTTTATTCCAAAGCCTTTTACACCGTTTCAATGGGCACCACAGTGCACGAAAGAGCAGTTTTTGGAAAAGGCTTATAAGACGCGCAGAGCGATTTCGGAACAGCTTAATCAAAAAAGTATTAAGTATAATTGGCATGAGGCGGATGCAAGTGTTATGGAGGGGATTTTTGCTCGCGGTGACAGACGTTTGAGCAAGCCTATATTAAAAGCCTATCAAAAGGGATGTATCTTTGATGCATGGGGAGAATATTACAAACATCATATATGGATGGAAACCTTTGCGGAATGTGGAATTGATATTGCTTTTTATACAACGCGGGAGCGTAGTCTTGATGAAGTTTTCCCGTGGGATTTTATTGACTGTGGTGTCTCCAAAACATTTTTAAAGAAAGAATGGCAGCGTGCATTGACGGAACAAGTGACGCCAAATTGTCAACAGCAGTGTAATGCTTGCGGTGCTGCTAGATTTCAATGTGGGATATGCAGTGCTAGATAGATTCCCAGAGTCTATTTTAAAATTAAGGAGGTTCTCTGTGAAATTACGGGTAAAATTTTCAAAACATGGTGTGCTTCGATTTATAGGACATCTTGATGTTATGCGATACTTTCAGAAAGCAATACGTCGCGCAGAGATTGATATTGCCTATTCAACAGGATTTAGTCCACATCAGATAATGTCTTTTGCGGCGCCGCTCGGTGTGGGACTTGAGAGCAATGGGGAATATATGGACATCGAAGTTCATTCACTGACAAGTGCGAAGGAATTTGTTGATGCGCTCAATGCACAGATGGCAGATGGGATTAAAGTTCTTGAAGTTAAACTTCTTCCAGATAATGCTGGAAATGCTATGGCAAGTGTGGCAGCAGCGCGCTATACAATTGCATTTCGCAAGGAATATCAACCACTTTTTTTGAGTGCATCAGTTGTCAATAATTTTATGTGCCAAGAGAATATTATTGTGACAAAAAAAACAAAAAGAAGTGAGTCCACTTTTGATATAAAGCCTTATATTCTTGAATGTTGTTTTGATGAAGAAAATTGTTCCATAATGCTGACTGTCGATGCAAGTAGTGCTAATAATTTAAAACCATCACTGGTTATTAGAGCTTTGTATGAGGCAAACAATCAGGAATTTGATGATTTTGGACTTCTTATCACAAGAGAAGAGACCTATACTAATGTTGGCACAGTGAATGCTGTGCAGTTGGAACCTCTCGGAGCTGTTGGGAGTGAATATTGATGAGTGACATGCGTTATATTATTACAGAATATGCTTTTCGTGATACAAAAGGGGTTCTTTCGTTTTCTTTAGATATGAAAACAAATGTAATGACATCTGTAAATTTCACACCTTTTAATCAGGAGGATAATATCGCAGCGATTGGGGATATTTTTGTGGCAAAAGTAACAAATGTTGTAAAACAGATTAATGCAGCATTTATTTTGTATGCTCCCAATAAAAAAGGATATCTGCCTATTCATGCGGAATATACACCAATTATTGCAAATCGTCGATATGATGGTAGGATTTTAGTTGGTGATGAAATTATTGTTCAGCTTGAAAAAGAAGCAGTGCGGACAAAAGAGCCTGTATTTACCATGAATTTGTCTCTAGCAGGCAAATTCAGTGTGATTTCTTATGCGAATACTTATAAAGGTATCTCAAAGAAATGTACTAAATTAGAAAGAGAACAACTTCGCAGGGCAATTCCACAAGAGATTGCTTTCGGTGTTGTGGTTCGTACCAATGCCGCATCACTTTTATCAAAGTTGGATGAGGAGCAACCTCCTGATATTTTACAGCCTGTGACAGAGGAGATAAACTATTTGAACCAAAAGATGTCATTTTTGATTCAAGAAGGGATTCACAGAACATGTTTTAGTCGTATATGGAAGTCTCCTTCTGGTTATCTGACAGCAATGCGAGATGAGGGCGCCGTTTATCAGCAGATTATTACAGATAGTAGTAATCTATATCAAGAATTGAAGGATTTTGCAACACTTTATATGCCAGAACAGGTTGCAAATATTTCTATGTATCAAGATAATTCTTATCCACTACAGAAGCTTTATCGTGTGGAGACACAGATTTCGGAATTGCTTTCAAGAAAGGTATGGTTAAAATCCGGTGCTTATCTTGTTATAGACAAAACAGAAGCAATGTATGTGATAGATGTTAATTCTGGAAAAAATATTGCAAAAAAAGAGATGACTGCGTATATTTATGAAATTAATATTGAGGCAGCAAATGAAATTATGCGGCAGATTCGCCTGAGAAACCTTACAGGAATGATACTGGTGGATTTTATCAATATGGATGAAGATGAGAAAACAGGTGCGCTTTTACAAGAATTAAGAACTTTGGCAAAAGAGGACCATATTCAGACAACAATTGTTGATATGACTGCGCTTGGACTTGTGGAAATCACGCGTAAAAAAACGACAAAATCGTTGGCAGAACAGCTTGGATTATAGGTTATATATTGTTGTTGGAAGCCGAAAACTTTTAGAAAGGAATGTATTTAAGACGGGAAAACATTTTAATAGTAGTTATTGAGAGAACAGAGACATTCTTTGGAGAATTTTAAAAATGAAAAAGAGAATACTTATTATTTTAGGGAGTATTACGATCTTTTATGGGATTATATTTGCATCAGTTCTGTCAATGACATTGATTTTGCCTTCTCGAATATATAATGATGAACGGTTTCTTGTCAAAGAACTAAATACTGCAAATAAAAAGAATTATAAGAAAAATAAACAAGATGAAATAACTACAATTACTTGTGAAAAGATGACAATTTAATAACTTTTAAGGTGCAAAAAATATTGACAAGAACCCTTAGTAATGCTAATATATATGAGTATGCCGCATAACTAGGTTTAAATGTATCGAGAAATACTACCGAAGTTAGCGAGTAATTATTTAGGAGGTGCAATATGTACGCAATTATTGCAACAGGTGGAAAGCAGTACAAGGTTTCCGAGGGAGATGTCATCAAGGTAGAAAAGCTCAATGTGGAGACAGGAAACACTGTGACTTTTGACAATGTTATTGCTGTTAGCAATGAGTCTCTTAAAGTGGGCGCTGATGTAGCAAACGCAACTGTTTCCGCTACTGTTATGGAGCAGGGCAGAGGCAAAAAAGTTATCGTCTACAAATATAAGAGAAAGACAGGCTATCACAAGAAAAATGGTCATAGACAAGCATACACACAGGTTAAGATTGATAAGATCAACGCTTAATGGATGTTGTTAGTGAAATATTATGACTACGATTGTAATTTTTAAATCCAACGATAGTTATAAAGGATTTACCTGTATGGGACATGCACGCTTTGGACAGTCTGGAAAGGATATCGTATGTGCTTCTATTTCTATCTTGGTAATTAATACGCTCAATGCTATTGAGGTATTGGCAAATGAGCATATGATTACAGAGAGCGATGAGCGAGAAGGGTATATTGAATGTCAATTTCCAGATGAAATTAATGACAAAACAAAGCTGCTAATGGATTCTTTGGTGATGGGTTTAAAAGAGATCGAACAGAATTACGGTAAAAGAAAACGACTTTTTTTAAAAGAAAAGTGTTATTTTGAGCTCATAATTAAGGAGGTGTAAAACATGATGAAATTAAATCTTCAGTTTTTTGCTCATAAAAAGGGAGTTGGTTCTACAAAGAATGGCAGAGACTCTGAATCTAAAAGATTAGGTGCAAAGAGAGCAGATGGTCAGTTCGTAAAAGCAGGCAACATTTTATTTAGACAACGCGGAACAAAGATTCATCCGGGTGTAAATGTTGGGATCGGAGGAGATGATACATTGTTTGCATTAGTGGATGGTGTACTCAGATTCGAGAGAAAAGGAAGAGATAGAAAACAGGCTTCCGTTTATCCTGTAGAGAAGAAATAGTGTTATGCTTACGGATTTACTAAGGCTTCAGGTTTCACCTGAAGCCTTTTGCATATGACTGACTGGTAAAAGATTTCCAAAAAGAAAGGTTGAAATGAATGTTTGCAGACAGGGCCAAAATTTACATTAGAAGTGGAAAAGGCGGAGATGGACATGTATCCTTTCGACGAGAAAAGTACGTACCGAACGGTGGGCCAGATGGTGGAGATGGCGGAGACGGCGGGAGCGTGATTTTTGAGGTTGATAAAGGTCTAAATACATTGACCGATTTTCGACATATTAGAAAGTATTGTGCACAAGATGGGGAGCGAGGCGGAAAAAGAAATTGCCGTGGGAAAAACGGTTCAGATATTATAATAAAAGTACCAGAGGGAACTGTAATAAAAGAATTGGAATCTGGCAAAATTATTGCAGATATGTCTGGTGAAAATTGTAGACAGATAATTTTAAGTGGTGGAAAAGGTGGTAATGGTAATCAGCATTATGCAACTGCAACAATGCAGGCACCAAAATATGCACAACCAGGACAGCCGTCGAAGGAATTAAATCTTTTTCTTGAATTAAAAGTTATAGCAGATGTAGGGCTGGTTGGTTTTCCAAATGTTGGAAAGTCTACATTATTATCTCGTGTTACAAATGCACAGCCTAAGATTGCGAATTATCATTTTACAACATTGAACCCTAATCTTGGGGTAGTAGATCTTGAAGGTGGAGAAGGTTTTGTTATTGCAGATATCCCAGGATTAATTGAAGGTGCTTCTGAGGGCGTTGGACTTGGACATGAATTTTTAAGACATATTGAACGAACAAAAGTTCTTATTCATCTTGTCGATGCTGCTTCTACAGAAGGACGCGATCCCATTGCGGATATTTATGCAATCAATAAGGAACTGGAAGCTTACAATGCTGATATTGCTAGTAAACCACAGGTAATTGCAGCAAATAAGATAGATGCAATCTATACTGCGGAAGATGAGAATCCAATAGATAGAATTAAAAAGGAATTTGAGCCAAAAGGGATTCGAGTATTTCCTATATCAGCAGTGTCTGGACAAGGATTAAAAGAGCTTTTATATTATGTGGCGGAGCTGCTTTCTCAAATTGAGGAACCACCAATTACTTTTGTACCTGAATTTAATCCAGATACAGACATTATTGTAGGAAATGAACCTTTTACAGTTGAGTATGACGAGAAAAATCAGGTATATGTTATTGAGGGACCTCGCATTGAAAAGATGCTTGGTTATACGAATCTAGAGTCTGAGCGCGGATTTAAATTTTTTCAACAGTTTCTTAAAGACAATGGAATACTAGAAGAATTGGAGGCACTTGGGATTCAGGAAGGCGATACTGTGCGAATGTATGGTTTTGCATTCAGCTATTACAAGGAATAAATTTAGGAAAGGAAAAGGCAGTTATTTTATAAAATGGTTGCCGAACAACACAAAAAATGACAAGTAAACAGAGAGCTTATTTAAAAGGACTGGCAATGAACTTAGAGCCTTTATTTCAGATTGGAAAATTGTCTGTTACACCGGAAAATATTGAGGCAATTTCAGAAGTTTTTAATACACATGAACTTGTGAAGATTTCTGTTTTGAAGAATTGTATTGATGATCCCAGGGAAATTGCAACTGTTGTAGCGGAGCGGACCCATTCCCAGGTTGTTCAGGTTATTGGAAAAAAATTTGTCCTCTACAAACCATTTAAGGAGAATCCAAAGATTATATTACCCAAATAAAGTTGGAGGGATTCTATGGAAAGCAAAAAGCGCGTTGGTATTATGGGAGGTACGTTTAATCCGATTCATTATGGACATTTACGCTTAGCGCAGGAAGCACAGCAACAAGTATTGCTTGATAAAATTCTCTTTATGCCAAGTGGAAGATCTTACATGAAAAAAAATGTTCTTGATACACAAAAAAGAGTTGAAATGACAGCATTGGCGATCAAACAATATTCAAAGTTTGAATTATCGCTGATTGAAGCACAGAAAACAGGCAATACCTATACTTGTGAGACATTACAGTATTTGACAAGAACAAATTCAGACACGCAATATTACTTTATTATTGGGGCAGATTCCCTGTTCCAAATAGAGCAGTGGAGGAGTCCAAAGCAAATTTTTGAATTTGCGATACTGATCTGTGCAATTAGAGATGATTATGATTTTGACACAATACGTAAAAAAGGAGAAGCTTTGGCAGAGTCTGGAGCAGACATTATTTATCTTAATACTCCCAAATGGGATATCTCGTCTACAGATATAAGAGCAAAAGTTAAAAGTAGGATTTCAATCCACGGATTGGTTCCGCCAGAAGTCGCACACTATATAGAACAGGAGCATTTATATTATGAAGAAGATTAAGAAGTATTTAAAGAAACATCTGACAAAGGACCGCTATCGTCATACACTCAATGTAGCATATACTGCCATTGCAATGGCGATGCGGTACAATCCTGATCCAAGTAACTCTGATTTTATAAAAAGGGCAGAGATTGCTGGACTTTTACATGACTGTGCGAAGTGTATGGATAACGATAAGAAGCTTCAAATATGTGAGAAGAACAAACTTCCCTGCAATAATTTTGAGAAAAGTCATCCTTATTTATTACATGGTAAAGTGGGTGCCTATATTGCCAAAACAAAGTTTAATATTAATGATGAAGAGATTCTTCAGGCTATTACATGGCACACGACAGGACGTCCCAATATGTCACTCCTAGAAAAAATTATTTTTATAGCGGATTATATTGAACCTGCTCGTAATCCAATACCAGAGCTTGATTTGATTCGGCAACTTGCATTTATCGATATTGATAAAGCGATGGAAAAGATACTGGCGAATACGTTAAAATTTCTGGAATCAAAAGGAAATGCTATCGATAAGATGACGCAGATTACCTATGACAGTTATGTGAGACCTGTTGTGACAGTTCCATATAAAACGACAGCTTTGAATCTTTCATAATATCATCCAAAAAGGAGGGAATTTAGTTTGAATACCATAAACAATACTTTGAAAAAAGTAGTTGATGCTCTTGAAGATAAAAAAGCAGAAGATATTCGGCTGATTGATATCAGTGAAGTGTCCACCATTGCTGATTATTTCGTGATTACAAACGGAATAAATATAAGCCAGATTCAGGCATTATCAGACAATGTGGAAGAGAAACTTAACAATGACGGAGTTCGCCCGAGGAGTATTGAAGGGTACAACACTGCGAATTGGATATTAATGGACTATAGTGATTTTCTTGTGCATATTTTTGATCGAGAGAACAGAGGGTTCTATGATTTAGAACGAATCTGGCGTGATGGAAGAGTAATTGACATACATTCCTTATAATAGAGTGTTTTATGCGCACGCCGATGCAGAGGAATATGTCATTTCATGATGCATCAGCGGTGCGGTGAGTAGGGAAAGAACTTCCCTACTCAATTTAAAATCTTTTCTAAAAGATTAATCGTTCATAGATATTAATGGAACAGACGAAAAACACCGAAGACTTTACCTAATATTTCCACATCATCTAAAATAATCGGTTCCATAGAGTCATTTTCGGGTTGAAGTCTGTAATGACCATCTTCTTTGTAATAAGTTTTTACGGTTGCAGAATCATCAACTAAAGCTACAACCGTGTCACCATTTTCAGCCGTATTACATGCATGTATAAAAATACGGTCTCCATTGAAAATTCCCGCTTTTATCATACTATCGCCTTTTACCTTCAATACAAAAGAGTCCCCTGCAGGTACCATATCTGCAGGAATAGGAAAGTATCCTTCAATATTTTGCTCTGCAAGAATCGGAACCCCAGCAGCAACCGTTCCAATAATCGGAACACTAGTCATTTCATGTCTTACCATCTGAAAACTGTCATCCATAATTTCAATTGCACGAGGTTTTGTTGGGTCTCTTCTAATATAACCGTTTTTCTCAAGTGTTTCCAGATGCGAATGAACGGAAGATGTGGACTTGAGACTGACAGCCTCACAAATTTCTCGAACTGATGGCGGATAACCTTTTCTAAGAATTTCTGCCTTGATAAACTCTAAAATTTCCTTTTGTTTTACTGTTATTTTTCCATATGCCATAATATTTGCCTCCTTTTTCTTTGTAAATATAATATGGATTAATCCTTTCTATATCATCATAACACATAATACAAAAAAATGCAAACGTATATTCCGAAAAATTGTTTGGAAATTTTATGGAAATATATTGACAAACAAATGTTTGTTCTGTATAATCTGTTTTAAACAGTTGTTCAGAATAAAAGTTCGGAAAATGTGTTTGACTTCTTGCCACAAAGGAGAGATGTATTATGACAAATACAGATTATGCGGCTAAAGCATTTATTAACAGACAAAAACGTCTGAATCAAGTAAAACGTCATAAGATAGCCTTAATAGTATTTTTTATTTTTTCAATTATTGTATTTATTTCTTTTTCGACAGAGGCAAATGACAATGTACAGCAGCTATCTTATAAATATTATAAGAGTATTGAAATAACTAAGGGAGATGCATTATGGTCAATTGCAAATGATTATTTTGATCCAATACATTATAAAAGTACATTGGAATATGTCAAAGAAGTTAAGAAAATGAATAATATGACTTCAGATGATATTATTACTGGAAGTTATATTATTATTCCATACTATATTTCTGAAGAAAAACAGGAATGAGTATTCATTTTCGTTTTTCTCTTAATATAACGGCTTTTGCTGCTTGGCGGCGTCTGTCTTCCTCAAGTGCAGCATAGTGTTTTCGAGTGGTATTGACATCCTTGTGACCCAACACATCTGCTACCAAGTAAATATCTCCGGTCTCTCGATATAGTGTAGTGCCATAAGTGCTTCTTAACTTATGCGGAGTTATCTTTTTTAGAGTAGTAACCACAGAAGCATATTTTTTTACTAGATTTTCTACAGCACGCACAGTGATTCGTTTGTTTTGCATTGATAGAAATAATGCGTTTTCATACCCTTTTATAGGTGTTATATTGGAGCGTTGTTCCAAATAATCGAGCAGAGCTAGTTTTACTTCCTCACCAAAGTAGATTACAGCTTCGTATCCACCCTTGCGCCGTACTTTTACACCACTATTTTTGAAATCAACATCTGAAATATCAATACCAACACATTCGGATACACGTATTCCTGTACCTAACATTAACGTGAGTAGTGCAATATCACGTAGTTTGTTTTTTTCATGATACTGTAATTGCTTTTTGGTTAACTTCTCTCCTGTTTCGACTGTATCAAGAAGAATTGCAACTTCGTCCGGGTCAAGACGAATAATTTCTTTTTCATGAAGTTTGGGCATTTGAACGAGCGCTGCTGGATTCTTTTCAATCATTTCATTTCTAGAAAAATAATTGTAGAAGCTTCGCAGAGAGGCAAGTTTTCTTGCTTTACCGCGCTCGTCATTCATATATTCTTTGCCGTTCTTTGTATAATAGGAGCAGTGTTCCAAATATTCTTCAATATCTATTCTTGTAATTTGGTCAAGGATTTCAAGTCGATACTCTCTAATGGGAGTTTTCTTAAAAATAGGATTACTGTCATGAAGATATTCAAAAAATATACGGATATCATAGGCGTATGCAACTCTTGTTCTGCTTGATGTATATTCCTGAATCCCTCTAAAATATTGGCTGCAAAAAGAAGGAAGAGTATTCAACAATTCTCTTAGACGTAAAATGTTTTTTTTGTTTATTTCATCATGGTAGGTGGTTATTAATTTATTTGCTTTTTCCAATTTATTATAACTCCTTTTATTGCAAATAGCCTCTTGGAATCTCCCTTGTACCTGCTTTTGTGGCAGATTTTCCGTCATATCAGATACGAAAAAAATCGGAGAGTCTAATTGCAGAAGATTCTTTATTATTTTCTATTTATTTTACAAAACTTTAGTATAATTATCATTTAGATTATGCTATAATTATTTTATAACACTTTTCAATATTTTCCAACAAAAGAATGAATTAATTTTTACTGAAGATATTGAGATATCTGTTGAAATTATAGCTGCAGCAATTCTGTTGTTTAGGCAGCAAAAAGTAGCAGCTTGTGCTATATTTACGTTATAGCAGGAAATCATTGGTTTTGGACAATGGGGAGTTTGCAAGGAATAGGAGAGTTGTGTAAAAATGAAAAACAATAAAGACTATATGAAGTGGGGATTGACAGCTTTTTTTGTAGTGTTAGGAGGTTTTGCAAGTTATTATGTCATTTTCCATTTAGACAGTCTGTCATTGACACTCAAAAAAATGTTTGTGGTTTTAATGCCAGTTATTGATGGATTTATACTTGCATATTTAATTGCGCCGCTTGTAAATGCAACAGAACGCAATATAACTACTCCATTATTTGAATTTTTTAAAATTGGTCATAAAAAAGGTCCAAAACGTTTTTTATCTATTATAATTACAGAAGTATTTGTATTGTGGGCAATATATGTTTTTTTCTCAATTGTAATTCCTCAGATTTTTAATAGTATTCGGACTATATTAGAGCAATTTCCAAATTATATTAATACGATTATATTGTGGATATCAAAAATTTTGGGAGATAATCCAGAATTTGAAAAGAGTGTTATTGAATTTATTAACCAGTCCTCTATGGATTTAACAACTTTCATTAATACAACAGTACTTCCACAGCTCAATAGTGTCAATAATCTTACAAAAATGCTGTCACAGCTAAGCAATGTGGTCAATGTAATAACTTCTGTGTCAATGAGCGTTTATTCTATCTTTAAAGCTGTTTGGAATTTGCTGATTGGTTTTATTATATCGATCTATTTACTGGCAAGTAAGGAATTATTTGCTGCGCAAGCTAAAAAAATTATTTATGCTATTTGTTCTGTAGAAAGTGCAAATCGTTTTATCAGTAATGTTCGGTTTGCACATAAGACTTTTGGTGGTTTTTTTGTAGGAAAGATATTAGATTCTATTATCATCGGAATTATTTGCTTTGTAATCACTAGCATATTAGGGATGCCATTCTGTGTTTTGATTAGCGTAATCATAGGAGTGACCAATATTATACCTTTTTTTGGACCATTTTTGGGAGCTATTCCTTCCATATTATTAATTCTTTTTGTTGATCCTTTAAAGGCTGTTTATTTTGCAATATTTGTTATTATTCTTCAGCAAGTAGATGGAAATATTATTGGACCAAAGATTCTTGGAAGTTCAACTGGACTATCAAGTTTCTGGGTTATTTTTTCCATTACTTTTTTTGGAGGAATTTGGGGTATCTTAGGAATGATAGTTGGCGTTCCAATATTTGCAATCTTATTTGCTTTTATGAAATCTTTAATTGAAACACGACTTTCTGCCAGAAATTTGTCTCCAGAAACCAAAAAATATTTAAGATTGTTATATATTGATACAGGGTCTAAGGAATATGTTGAATTTCCCGTAAATGTTAAAAAACCTTTTCCAGAGATAACAAAAATATTGGTAAAAGGTCATGAAAAAAAGCTTATTAATAAAAATGATGAGAAATCACAAAAGAAATAGAATTGATAAAAGCTCTACAAAAAGCGATGAGTTTGTAGGTATATCCGCATAGGTTCTTGGGTAATATGAGTTATTAAGACATACTAAATAATATGTGTATTCATACTTGTAGGCGCAATAATCCTTGTTAATGACTTGGCTTTTTTGACAGGTCAATAACCATCGGATTTCGTCGATATGGTTTATGCTTCATGGCGATACCTCTTTTTAGCCATCGCGTCAAAAGGAACGTGTAAAAAGACCTCTGCTGAACAACAGGTTTTTTCTTTGCCGTCGTTCAGCAGATTGGATTGAATTATCAAAAAAGGAGCCGATAACAGCAGTTCAAAATCTGCATGTTATCGGCTCTGCGTCTGTGCGTCTGGCTCTTTGATAACCGAAATATGAAATTGTGTTACACTGATTAAGATTTCCTGCTTACATTTGGGGCAGAACAGTGGGAAATTCCGAAGTTCTGTATCTGACCGCATTTTAATGCGTGTCTTGCTTCCGCAAACAGGGCATAATAACCATTTGAATTGCTCGCTCTCGTTATGATTCATGGGTTTTATTCTTGCTTTCCTTTTTCAGTACAGCACTGCTGATAACGCTGACGCCGCCCAATAACGCACAAGATTTTGACGGGAAAAGGATTCCTGCCGCCACCAGACCAACACCGACAACTAAGTTACAAGCCGCTGCCGTTTTTAACGCTTTCTTTTTCGGGTTGGGAAGCTCTACGGAAATCCCCAATCTACTATTCAGCTTTTCGCAAGCCTGATTTACTTCTTTAATCATTTTGTCCTCCTTAAAATAATAACTGTATGCCGTGATTTACAATAAGCAACACGCCAATGCCTATGACAATCCATAGGGCTGTGGCTTTCTTTTCTTTCCCTTTTCTCTTGTTTAGAAACAGGAAAATCAATCCCACACCCACAAGGCAGATACCGACAATCAATGATACGATTGAAATAGTCTGCATGATTTCCGCACTTGGAACAGGTACAAAATCGGGAATTGGAAAATTCATGTTATCGTCCCCCTTTCTTTTAATTGCTTAAATCTGATGTAATCATTTTTCTCATTGCGACTGCTGAAAAAATGATTCCTATGATACCGAAAATAATTGCCGCAACGGGAATTGACAAAAGTCCTGCGCTGCTTCCCTGTGAGCTTGACGCTATGGCAACAATGACAATAGACGAAACAACGGTTGCAATCGTTGACTTCTTTATCATTCCAACATACAGCGGGAGAAGCCCCAACAGGATAGCGGATATTGTTGTAACTGCTTGTGCCAGTATGTTTCCAAAGCTGAACGTGACAAAATCAAAACGTTTTGCCGCAAGAAAGATTGTGGCATATTGGAAGATATTTGACAGCACATGGAACGTAAAACTAATGCAGCATATCAAAATGAGTTTTGCCGTAATCAGTTTCGTGCGGCTGATCGGGTAAGTGAAAAGCAAGCCGATTGTCTTGTTTCTGTATTCTTCAATCACAAATACGGAAATCAGTACCGCTTCCCATACAATCAGAGTAGCCCTTACAAGCATTGCCGCTAACGTAACCGTATCTAACTGGACTGGGGCAAATCCCGGAAGTGTGGATATATTGCCACTTGCAGTTAAAAGGCTGGACGTAAAGGCGGAAAGCAGAAAAATGATAAAGTTAGCGATTAACAATCCGGCGATATGCGGCTTTAACGGTACTTTCTTAATTTCCATGCGGATAAGATTCCACATTTTTTCCACCTCCTCCCAATAAGCCTAAATAATAGGATTCAAGGTCTATCCCTTTCGCCGTAAGCTCTTTCATAGATACTTCCGCAAGCATAGCCCCGTGGTCAATAATTCCGATTGTGTCGGCAATTTTAGATAGCTCGTCAAGGATATGGCTGGATATTAAAATGCTTGTGTGGTATTCATGGTTGATTCGCAGCAGCAGCTCCCGTACTTCGATAATTCCCTGTGGGTCTAAGCCGTTTATAGGTTCGTCTAAAATGAGCAGTTCTGGCTTCGTGAGCATTGCCCTTGCAAGTGCAAGCCGTTGTTTCATTCCCAAAGAGAATTTCCCTACAGCTTTTTTGCCTGTTTCCGCAATTCCTAACATTGACAGTGTTTTTATGATATTTTCCGGGGCGCAATATTCATTGTCTGTGCTCATGTACCGGCAATGGAGTTCCATGTTCTCGTATGCGCTTAAATGGCTGTAAAAAACAGGGCTTTCAATAATGCTGCCGATACGGGAGAAAACAAGATTGTTTCCCTTGTTGATAGTTTCGCCTAATAAACATACTGTACCTGTATCGGGGAAAATGATGTGGTACAGTGTTTTCATCAGCGAAGTTTTTCCTGCGCCGTTTGCACCCAGAAATCCGTATACTTCCCCGTGCCTTACATTCATGCAAATATCATTCAGTATGGGGCTGCCCTCTATGGATTTTGATAAATGCCGGACTTCAACCGCATTTGTCATTCGCTCGCCCCCTTTTCGGGGCATAGCCGCCTTTTAAATATCAGAGTTGCTTTCTGTGCGATTCCGATAAGGGAATATTGGGAGCTGCCTATACATGGATAAGAAAAACAAGTAACCAGTTCCCAGCCGTTCTTACCGTAATGGTTCAGCATATCAGACAATGCCTTTTCAAAATGTCCTGTTTCCTTGCTGTCGATTGATAAAGTTTTGTACTCAAATTCTGTCATCAAAATCCTCCATTCTTTTAAAATCCGGCAAATTTGTGCAGAGGCACAAATTTGCCGATTGAAAAATCTCTGATTCTTCAATCTATCTCCTTTACTCAAAAATATCTGCCACAAGGCTATCCACCATAAAATCAAAAACAGCGAAATAATCACAAGTGACGGAAAGCGTTTCTTTTGCATTGATTGTTGACAGCAGCGCACTCAAAATCCCGTATGCCTGTGCTTCCTCCATTTTCAGATTGAGGTCTGCGGCATGGATAACCTGTCTGAAAAAATCGAAACTGTCAAACTTGATTTTCTGAATCGTTTCTTCTGGCAACTTTGTTACAAAAGACTGAAAATCCGGCGTATTGACATTGTAGAGGAATGGCTTGCTGTCGTATTCCCGGAAAAGCCTTTTCATGGACTGTGCAAAGCCCTCTTTCGTCCGGCTGTTCCTGTTTATGTCAATAATCTTTTCTGTCAACCTCCTTTGTATGTCTGTGATTGTTTCAAGGAATAAATCTTCCTTTGTCGGGTAGAGTGTATAAAAAGTACCGATAGATATAACTGCCTTGTCGCAGAGATTTTTAATGCTTGTCTTTTTGTACCCTTGCGCTATCCAACATTCCTCACATAGTTCTTCCAGCTTTTTGCGGATTGCTTTTTTATCAGCGTCCGAAAGGACTGGTTTTGACGGCATAGTTTCACTTCTCCTTTCTCTTGAACTATACTTACGAATATTCGTATTATATATTCGCAATTTAAATAATAGCACGATTGATAGCTGTTGTCAAGTAGGGAGCTTGATTTAGGAATGCTGCCGTATACCCCCAAAATCAGAAAATCATTTCCAAAACTTCCCCATATTAAGAAACAAGGAAATCTTTTTGAAGAATTTTTCTCAAAACTTCGTCAAAAACGCCCTGTGCGGTGTTGTAGGTAGTGAGAGGGTTTTCAAGAGGGTTTGGGATACTTCCCAACAAGCAGAATCTGTCCGGCAAGCCATAGCGCAGACGGGCAGATTTTCGGAAAAGGGTACCCGTTTCCTATGCTTGCTCCGAAACTTATCACTTAGCAAATACGGAAAGGAAGGGAAAAGAATGGATTGGGAACTGGAAATCAAGGACAGCGGCTATCTGCCCGAAAAAGGGAAGCTGACAGAGGAGACTGTCTACTTTTCTTCATTGACGACGGTGTATCGGGTGTGACGTTTGACAGACCAAATTTTAACCGCATGATTGCGGAGATTGAAGCCGGAAACGTGGCGACGGTCATTGTCAAGGATATAGCGTGCCAGTTATAGGTACATCAAACAAAATACAGGGTAGGAACACATTGGAAAAGGGATTGCGAGATGCAGTCCTTTTTTGATATGGGAAAAGGAGAATATCAGATTATGACGAACCTAACAAAGTATGAAATGGAAACTGTGGTAAATTATAACGCCAGAGAACGGACGGCAACCGTTTACACAAGGAATAAGTTGGTGATGAGTAAACTGGATCGGTTTGTGACGGATTATCTTGAAAGCTATAAGTTGCTAAACCAAACGGAGATTGGCAAGACTTATTCTATGCCAAACAATGAAATTAAAAATCCTTTTAATTAAGGAAAAGAGAAGCGGATAATGGATTCACAATAATTATATAAAAAATAGTGTATAAAGTTGTCCTTATCAAATACTTTAATGGGTGAGTTACATAATTAACAACTGTTACCTTTGATTACTTGTAAAATGCAGATATTTTGATATAATGAAGTTATCATAAGAAATAGGAGTTAAAGTAATGTATACTATATTAATTATAGAAGATGACAGAGTTTTAAATCTTGGAATGCAGGAATGTTTGAAAGAATTTGGATATAAGGTTATGGGGGCACAGACAGGGGAAACAGCTACTAAGATTGTAAGTGAAGAGTGTATAGATTTAGCTGTTTTGGATGTAAATTTGCCTGATATGGACGGATTTCAGATTTGTAAGAAAATAAAAAATATACGTGATGTGCCAATTGTTTTTCTGACAGTGAGGGATGAAGAACAGGATATTGTTGCTGGGTTTGATATGGGGGCAGAAGATTATATTACAAAACCATTTAATATTACTGTATTACAAAAGAAGATTGCAGCAATTTTAAAGCGTTGTAAAACTCAAAATGCGAATCAATATATTATTAATAAACTGAGTGTGGATTTTGATAAAAAGAAGGCTGTACAAAATAATGAAATAATCAATTTTACACCTACAGAGTATAAAATATTGGAATTGTTGATTCTTAATAGAGGTCATGTGCTTGTAAAGGAAAATCTAATACAAGAATTGTGGGATAATAGTGGAAACTGGGTGGACGAACATACTTTAGCTGTAAACATTAGTAGAATTCGTGGAAAAATAGAGGAACCAGAACGAAAGTTGTTAAAAACAGTATTTGGAATAGGCTATATGTGGGGTGATAATCTGGATGAAGAATTATAATATAAAAGAATTCAGTTTTATAAAAACACCAATTGTAATAGAATTTACATGCATTGTCATATTAGTGTATTTATTCATGAGTAAACACAATGACTATCTAGGAGTAGCTATATGCCTTTTGGTGTTGATACAACAAATATATTTGATTTATAGAGGTATGAAATTTTTTTATGAATTTGTGAATGATATAGAAGAAACAATGAAACTGGTTCAGCGTGATTCAAAATTAGATGTCAAAAAAAGTTTGCAGGATACAATTTATTCAAAGTTATATGCTAATCTATTACAAATTCAGGAAAGTAAAAAAGTATATATGGAGAACCAGAAAAAAGAATTAGGAGTGATTCATCAGTTAATATCAGATATATCACATCAAGTAAAAACTCCGATTACTACGGCAAAAACATATGGACAAATGATATTAAAATGTGATAAAGAAAGTTTCGATATAAAGAAGGTACTCGGATATATATCCATTATAACAGCACAGATAGATAAATTAGATTTTCTGATGCATTCTCTCATTAAAATATCCAGGCTAGAAACAAATATAGTGAATTTGCAGCCACAAATATGTAATGTTAAAAATATATTAGCAGAATCCTATGTGGGTGTTTTGTATAATGCAGAAAAGAAGAATATTCATGTCTATGCAGACTATAAAGGAGAACATGAAGTTTTTGTAGATTATAAATGGACTATAGAGGCAGTTTTTAATATAATTGATAATGCGGTCAAGTATACAGAACAGGATGGAAACATTAAAATTGAAATTGTTACAAGTGATAATTTTGAAATTATCAGTATTGCAGATGATGGAAGTGGAATTGAGGAAGATAAGATACCACTTATTTTTAAACGATTTTATAGAGAGGAAAAATCAAAACAAATTGAAGGGGTAGGTTTGGGATTGAGTTTAAGTAAAGAAATAATTGAAAAAGAGCATGGATATATTAGAGTAAAGTCAATATTACATCAGGGAACAACATTCTATATATATCTGCCTAGAAGGGAAAAAGAAAGTGAGAATAACGGATAAGACTGGTGATTGTCAGTCTTTTTATTATGTCGTTTCTCTATTCGATTTTTGTAAATGTTACAAAATTGTGATAAAAAAGTTTGATTTTTGAGAGTAGAATGAAACATGTGCAGTTTATAATAGCATATAAAGTTGCTGATGAAGTTATACGAGGAGGGCATAATGGAAATATTAAGGGCTATAAATATTAAAAAATATTATGGAGAAGAACCAAATATCACAAAAGCTTTGAATGGGGTAAGCATGAATGTTGATAAAGGGGAATTCGTTTCTATTATAGGAGCTTCTGGCAGTGGAAAGTCAACACTGCTTCATATTTTGGGAGGATTAGATAGTCCTTCATCGGGGGAAGTATCCGTGAGGGGGATTCGATTAACAGATTTAAAGGAGCACGAATTAGTGACTTTTCGACGCAGAAATATAGGATTTATTTTTCAGGATTATAATTTGGTATCTAATTTGTGCGTTTACGATAATATTGTTTTACCAATACAGTTGGATGACAGCAGAGTAGATGATAAATATGTAAAAGATATATGCCGAATGCTGCATATGGAGGATCAATTGGAAAAATCACCGAAAAAACTCTCAGGTGGACAGAAACAGCGTGTGGCAATTGCAAGAGCATTAGCAATTAGACCAGCAATTATTTTGGCTGATGAACCAACAGGAAGTTTGGACAGCAAGAACCGATGGGATGTGTTTGGTCTGTTGAAAAGGGCAAGTAAAGAATATGAACAAACAATAGTTATGATAACACACGATCAGGAATTAGCTATGAATACAGATAAGATGTATCGGATTGAAGATGGACAGATTGTTAAGGAGGGATAGTTTGAAAAAGGCAAGCAAAGAAGCACTGAAAAAAATAGCCAAAGCAAATATCGAAAATAATAAGATAAGAAATATAGCATTAACTACATCTGTCATCGCTGTTTCCATCATGTTGATTATCGTTTTGGGAGTTGGAACAAGCTATGTCAAAAATTTCTCAGAGATGAATACAAGGTTGAAAGGTACAAATGCGCAGGGATTTGTATGGGATATTTTTCCTGATAAAGGCAGACGCTTGCAGGAAATAAAAGAAATTGAAAATATAGGGAAACAATATTTTGTAGGAACAATTGAAAGCGGCAGGGAACAGGAACGTGTATCATTGACAGCTTATGATATAAATGAGTGGAATAATAACATATTGCCAACGATAACTAATTTTACAGGTGTATTTCCGACTAAGGAAAACGAAATATTGTTATCCGAAACAACAATAGAAACATTTCGATTAGGTGGAATAAAAATAGGTGATAAGCTGACATTAAATGTTAAAATTTATGATGGAAGTATACAGGAAGAATTTACAGTAGTTGGCACATATAAAGATTTTGTGAAATGCAGCCTTAGAAACATTAAAAGTATAAGCGGGAATGTTTTGGCAGCAAGTCTAGAAGCAGAAAATTATACAATGTACCCTACCTGTAATTGTATTGTATCAGAACAATTGGCGAATAAATTGGTATCTAAAGACCATATCTATTATACATTTCAAATAAAGGAGGCAAAAGGTATTGATGAGATCATCATATCAGAATTAGGTTTGCAGGATAAAGGTCAGGTTATGCTTGTTGATGCCGAAGGTGGAACAAGTCAGTATGTAGGCTTCTTTCTGGCAGTATTGATCTGCTTGGTAATTAGCCTGTGCAGTTATTTGTGTATCTATAATATTATGAATATTTCATTCGTAAATGATGTTCATTTTTGGGGAAATATTAAAACGATAGGCACAGATAATAAACAACTAAAATATATTGCGAATTATGAAACAAATTATTTTGTACTGCGTGGATTGCCTATTGGTTTATTGATTGGTGCATTTGTGGCAGCAAAGTTCGTTCCATTTATACTTAGAACAGCTGTTGGAAGTGGTGGGTATGCTGATATTATGCCTATGAAAATGTGGCACAGCGGTTGGCTTTTCTGCCTGACAATGGGCTTTTGCTACTTTACTGTATGGATTAGTTTTAGGAAATCTATCAGATTTTTAACTCGAATTTCACCTGTTGAAGCGATACACTTCAATAGTGAGATGGATACAAATAAGGGAAAACAAAAAGAACAACATAGATGTAATGGAAAACTATACAAAATGGCATGGCATAATATTATAATTGAAAGAAAAAAGTTTTTGGTGGTAGTTACAACGTTATTTTTAGGATTTTTTGTATTTTTGTTATCCTATACAATGTTTTCCTCACCCAATTGGGATTTATATTTAGATACTGAAGCACCTGATGATTTTAGTATCAGGGATAGTAATGTGACAGATTCTTTACTAGCCGGGGAACAGGGAATCCAATACCTGACAGAAGATATATATTATCATTTAGAGCAGATGCAGGGAATAACCAGTATTGAAAAAACATATGTCCAGCCTGTAACTGTAAAGTATTCTAATAAACTGCAAGAGTATTCTTTAAATACAGAAGATTTGTTTGGAACTGCATTGGGAATTTCTAGCGAAGTTATTCAACAATATGCGTTGGCAAACGGAGCGGTATATTCAGTAGATGACATCAATGATTTTATGAAAGGTAGTGCAGTATATATTAGTGCTGTTGATAACGGAAGTTGTCCTGATTTGACAGGGAATGTAATACAAATATACAGTGGTGAAAGTACGATTCAGACATACACGATTGCTGGAACAATACAGCCTGATTCAAAGCTGGATATAAGAGAGCTTGGTTCAATTACAAATACAAACTATACAGATCAGGAAAAAATCAGGGTTTTTATGAGCGAAGCTGGTATAAAGAAATTAATTGAAGAACCATGTATTTATTATATACAAATGAATGCAGATAAGGATTTGGAACCTTATTTAAAAGAAGAAATTCAGCAGATTATAGACGAAAATAAAGTACAGACTATCAATAGAAGCGATTTACTGCCAACATTTCAACCAGTAGCACAATCTGTAGTCGTTATTGGCGCGATATTTTCTGGAATTTTGTTGATTGTAGGATTGATGAATTTTATCAACTCGCTATGTACCAGTATATACGCAAGGCAAAAGGAATTGGCAGTGCTGTCAAGTATAGGGATGTCAAAACAGCAGATGATTCGGTTGTTGAGTCTTGAAGGCGGGTACTATGCGATTATAACATTCGTGTCGTTAAGTACGATAGGAATAGGGCTAATTTATTTGCTGATGCAGGCTGTAAAATCACAAATGTATTATCTGGAGTTCAAATTTCCGACAGGTATTTTAGCTTTACTTTTCACATTATTATTTGTTGTTTGTATTATAACTCCATTATTGGCATATAAGAGCATAAATAAAAAGAGTATTGTTGAGAGGTTAAAAAATAGTGAGGAGTAAAATGAGGAGGATATATGTTTATTTAAATATATATTGTGAGAAGAAATCTCAAATATTCAAAGGAAAGAGGTGAATAAGATGCTGGAAGTATTAAAGATTGTTATGTAAATAAGCATATAGACTATATGTCAGAAAATACAGCCGATGAAGTTGTGCGCTTTATAAACAAAAAGGATGAAGAAGTAAATCCTGAACGTTTAAAAATAGTATTTAGTGGTGGAGAACCATTACTAAATTTTAAAGTTATTAAACGAATAATAGATGGCTTAAAAGCGTTAGAGATGAAAAAAACAATTATTTACATGATAACAACAAATGGAACTTTATCATTATGTGATGATCATTATAAATATCTCAAAAAAATGTGGGTTTCAATCAGTATAGATGGAACAGAAAAATGGCATAATCTCGCTCGAAAATACAAAAATAGTTCTGAGGGTTCTTATGAAAAAGCTATGTTTACATTAAATGAAATGTTAGCAAAACAAATGCCAGTTAGAGTGAGAATGACAATAACGCCAGATAATGTTGTAAACTTTGCAGAAAATTATATAGAATTATATAAGATTACAAACCAATTAGTAGCGTTTGAACCGAATCTAAGTGATAACAGATGGAGTAAAGATACATTGGATATGCTATTTGAAAATTTAAGAAAAATTATTATTTATTTGCAAGATAATAATCTGAAAGATGCGAGGGGAATCACATATGCATTAAAGGAACAATACTTTCATTTTAGGACAAAATGCTCTGGAGGAATTAGTACATTTCATATTTCTTCAATAGGAAAACTATATCCCTGCATATTAGCAACAGGGGTAGAGGAATATGAACTTGGTGACGTTGAAAATGGAATTGATTTTAAAAGATTAAACAATTTTCACAAGATTAATGAAAAGAAAACTCAAGACTGTGAAGGCTGTTCTTTTTATGATAATTGTGAGAGTAAGACATGTAAAATTGTAAATAAGTATTATTCTGGAAGTTATGATTCACCTTCTGTTGTAAAATGTAATATACAAAATAAAATGTACCAATTGTTAATGGAATTTAAAAAATTATGGGAGAAGTAGTGTGAAAAATACTTCCAATGAAATAAAAGACACTGCCAAAGAAATATTAAATTTCATATGAAAGGGCAGTGCTTTTTCATTTTTATTTTAACCGCAGAGGTGGCATGGGGGATTACTATGAAGATTAATACAGAGGCGATTCAAATTACACCTTTAAAAAATGGCAGGGTGTTAGTTGGGAATGTTATGACAGGTGATTATTTAAAAATTAGCAAAGCATATTTTGAAGTAATTACGAGTATAATAAATCAGTATGGAGAATTAAATAAATTTTTACAGGAAAGTGATGAAGAACCAACTATAAAAAATAACTTGCAAAAATTGTATGAAGGTCTTGTACGTATTAAATGTTTTGTGCAAGAAAACGAAAAGTTTATCGAAGATACAAAATATAATGAAATTTATTTAGCAGTGACTGATAGATGTAATCTAAAGTGTAAACATTGTTGTCAAGATAGTGGTTGTAGAGTTCACGATGCTTTAACTACAGATGATATTAAATTGGCAATAAATTATATTATAATGTTAAATCCAAAAGGAATTGTGTTTACCGGCGGTGAACCAATAATGAGAAAAGATTTAATTGAACTTTTACATTATGCTAGAACTAATTTTAAAGGACAGATAATATTATCTACAAATACACTACTTATCACCGAGAAAAACATTAATTCTATATTGGAGAATATTACTGGAATATCAATTAGTTTAGATGGTTATGATCAGAATTCATGTGATATTGTCAGGGGCAATGGAGTTTTTAAAAGAACGATTGAAAATATTAAACTGATTAGAAAAAAAGGATTTGAAAATATTAGTATTTCTGCTGTTTATACAAAATATATGGAAGGGCATGAAAATGAGTTTAATGAACTGTGTAAGAAATATGATGCGGTTCCAATTATAAGAAATCTTTTTCTAAATGGAAGAGCAAATATTAATGAAGATGACTTGGTGCCTTCTGATTACTTATGGCATATTACAAGGAGCAGAGAAATAAGTTGTAGGCATTGTAGGGCAGGCGAAAGAGAATTGTATATTTCATCAGCAGGAGAAATCTATCCATGTCCTAATTTGCAATACAAAGAATTTTATTGTGGGAATGTTACAGATCCAATGATTGAAAGTAGTTTTAGGGAAAAGAAAATAGGGGAGATTGCACGAGAAAAAATGAAAATTCATCGTACATGGAATCAAGAAAATTGTAAAAACTGTGAAATGGGATTGTTTTGTCAAACTTGTGAGGCGGAGTATAAGATGCTGATTGATAATAAAGCATTATATCAAAAGTTTTGCGAAACAAAAAGAAATTACTTATCAAGTTTGATTTAGAAAATCTTGCATTATCAAAACAAAATTTTCTAAAGAATATAGTATTTTTGAATTATATTAAAAAGTTGATTCATTCAATATTTCTGTCATAAAGATATTCAATATTATTTGTCTTTTGCATAACGATTTCACTTGTATTTAAAAGATTATGTGACAAAAATGTCAAAATAAAAAATTATCAATCAAAGTATAACATGGAAATATAATTAAGTAGAGTGAATAGTGTATGAAAGAAGGAAAGGAAATTATGTAAATATTGAGTAAGAGAAATCGTAAAATTTTAACCCGTTTCATATATTAGGGTGAACCGTAATGAAGTCAAAATTTTCATGCAGTTCACCTTTTCCATTGTGAGATTTTACGTCATATTTTGCACTGCAAGGGGGAAAGGCTTAAAAAAATGTATGATGCTGCAGAGGGGGAAGATAAAAAAATCCTCGAACGTGTCCTGCGGAAGTACGGAGCATATAAGCTGGAGTTGTAGCTGAATGAAAAACTGAATATTGTTATACATACAGGACGTGGGGATATGTATAGCCACTATGTAGGTGCGCCACGATATGCCTGCTCTGATTTGTTTTCAGAGTGGACGTGAGGGAATAGAAATCATCTATTGAAGCAAAGGCATTGAGCGATAAGAACTTGATAAAATGCACAGCAGTTGTGCAGGGCGATGAAGCATATTCGTGATAATGACACTTCTGAATTTTCCGATTGAAATTCAGTCATAAATTGACGGTGCGATACCGATGTGGGCAGCGTAATGACCTGCCACTTGTATGTAATTTATCTGATTAAAAAATGGGAGAAAGTGACAGGGAATTTGTAATCTTTTTTTGTGTACCAAAACAGCGTGAGGGCGGTTATGAACGTAACAGTTTGTAGCCGTCCTTTTTGTGTTTGAAGGGAGGAAATGAATGGTAAATAAGAAAAAAATCAGGAAAGAAAAACGGGAAAAGCCGACAAGGATTGTCGTGGAGCGTGTCTATCTTGGCGGTCAAAGCATGGAGGACGCTTTCCGCAAAATCGATGAGGAAACAGTCAAAGAGAATATTACTGAAATCTTGGAAAAAACGGTTTAACTTTCAGGGCGGTCATGTTATAATGCTTATAGTGTGTTCCGCCCTTTTATGGAGGTAGGAAGATGAAAGGGAACGGAACGAAAATTACAGCTTTATATTGCAGATTGTCACAGGACGATGGGAATGTCGGGGACAGCATGAGTATCCAAAGTCAGAAAGCTATCCTTGAAAAATTTGCAAGGGAAATGGGGAAAATAACTTATTCTTTCTATGTGGATGATGGTTATTCAGGGACAAATTTCCAAAGACCGAGTTTTCAGAGAATGATAGATATTGAGGACGGGAAGATTGATACGGTCATTACAAAAGACCTCTCCCGTCTTGGCAGGAATTATCTTGAAAGCGGCGCATACATTGATGTGTTTTTCCCACAGCACCATGTCCGTTATATCGCAGTCAATGACGGTGTTGATTCCGAGCAGAGCGGAGGGATTGACATCACGCCTTTCAAGAATATCCTGAATGAATTTTATTCGAGGGATATTTCCAAAAAAGTCAAGAGCGGAAAGCATATACGAGCGTTGGAAGGTAAATTCATGGGAACAACCGCACCATTCGGTTACAGGAAAGATCCGCAGAACAAAAACCACTTAATCGTTGATGAAACAACTGCACCCACTGTCAGGCTGTTATTCAGTCTTGCCTTGGAAGGATATGGAACAAACCGTATCGGGAAAGTGCTTTATGAGAGGAAAATCCCAAAGCCGAGCTATTACAAGCAGGAGTTTTTCTCACAGCATGATACGGGCAGTGATAATTACTGGTATGACTGGAAACAGGAGGTCATAACACGGATTCTGCGCAACGCTTGAGTTATAATAAGCATAACCTGAAAAAAGCAAGAAACAATGCGGATTTCATTGGTTATGCTTATTTTTTTATCCAAAATTCAAGTAAAGGAGGCATAGATGTCAACAGAGGAAATTTCCATTTATAAGGAACAGAGAAACATTGTCAAAAATAGGATAATTGGACAGGCAACTAATAAAAAGAGGCTGTTTGCATAAGGGAGGAGGTACAAGGATGGGAGCGACTATTTACTGCTTATGTAACCAAAAGGGCGGGTGTGCCAAAACTGTGACTTCTGTTAATCTTGGGATTGGACTTGCCCGTGAAGGAAAACGTGTGCTTGTTGTAGATGTGGATTCGCAAGGTTCGTTGACTGCCAGCTTGGGCTGGCAGCAGCCAGACCAAATAGAGGTTACACTTGCTACGATTTTGGGTGGTATCCTTGAGGACAAACCACTATTACCTGAAAGTGGGATTTTACACCATGCAGAGGGGATTGATGTACTTCCAGCCAACATAGAGCTGTCTGGTTTGGAGGTTACACTTGTGAATACCATGAGCAGAGAAACAATTTTGCGCCAGTATCTAAATACTGTACGTGATAAATATGATGTGATTATTCTGGATTGTATGCCGTCGCTTGGTATGCTGACGATTAATGCACTTGCTGCGGCAGATCAAGTCATCATACCTGTTCAAGCACAATTTCTGTCCATTAAGGGACTTGAACAGCTTATCCGTACTGTAGCAAAAGTAAAGCGGCAGATTAATCCTAGCCTTTCCATTTCTGGAATTGTGATTACAATGGCGGATATGCGTACAAATTATGCAAAGGACATTGTAGAGCTTTTACATAACAATTATGACGGAAAACTGCGAATTTTTCAGAATATTATTCCCTTATCTGTGCGGACATCAGAAAGCAATGCCGCAGGAAAGAGTATCTATCTTCATGATCCTACGGGAAAGGTAGCCTCTGCCTATGCTGCACTGACAAAGGAGGTGCTGGAAGAATGAAGCGTGCTGCAAAAAATATTCAGATGACTTCTTTTGATGATTTGTTTTCCATAGAGAAATCAACGGAGGCGGGTGGTGAAAAGATACAAGAGCTTGATTTATCTGAACTTTTTCCATTTCAAAACCACCCTTTTAAGGTGTTGGAAGATGAAGCAATGCTAGATATGGTAGAAAGTATTCGTATGCATGGTGTCCTTGTTCCAGGCATTGCCCGTCCCCGTGCGGAAGGAGGCTATGAGCTGATTGCGGGACACAGAAGGAAACACGCATCGGAGCTTGCAGGGAAAACCACCATGTTGGTGATTGTCCGAGAACTGGATGACGACGAGGCAACACTATTGATGGTGGACAGTAACCTCCAGCGGGAGAACTTGCTTCCGAGTGAAAAAGCATGGGCATATAAAATGAAATTGGATGCATTAAAGCATCAGGGCATAAAAGGCACTTCTCGCCAACTTGGCGAGAAGTACAGCGTAGATACTTTAAGTGAACATTCCAATGATAGCTCCCGTAATATCCACCGTTTTATCTGTCTGACAGAACTTATTCCAGCTCTGCTCCAGATGGTAGACGAGAAGAAACTTCCGTTCAATCCTGCCGTAGAAGTTTCTTATCTTACAAAAGAGGAGCAAAAAACACTTTTAGAGCAAATGGAGAAACTGGAAATAGTTCCTTCTTTGGAACAGGCAAAACGTCTAAAAAAATACAGCAAAGAAGGAAAATTAAGTGTAGATGTCATAGAGGCAATTATAACCGAAGAACGCCCTATGCCAGTACAAGTGACATTGAAAAAAGAACGACTGCGAAAATATTTCCCGCAGTCCTACACACAGAAACAGATGGAGGAAGTGATCTTTTCCCTTCTGGAAACATGGAAAACAGAACATGAATAAAACCGCACAGCCGTCCGAGGGAAACTGACTTCCAGCCGCCGGATGGCTTTTGCGTTCCCATAAATGAAAAGTCCCGGTGAATTTGGTGGATGCCGGGACTTTTTTGATGCAGACAAACAGGAAAAGGAGGCTATGCTTATGCCATTACAACTGGATTATTACTACGGGAATGAAGCAGAACAATACAGTTTTTATCGTATTCCCAAACTGCTTTTTACAGATACCCGCTTTGAAAAAGTATCTGTGGAAGCAAAGGTGCTTTACGGGCTGTTGCTTGACCGTATGGCATTATCCGTCAAAAATAACTGGCTGGACGGGGAAGGACGTGTTTATATTATCTTTACAATTGCTGATGTAATGGAAACACTCGGCTGTGCAGAGCAAAAAGCAAACAAGTTATTCCATGAGTTGGACAGTGTAAAGGGTGTGGGACTGATTGAGCGTGTCCGACGCGGGCTTGGAAAACCAAATGTGATTTATGTTAAGAACTTTATAGATAAATCCTGCCCAGATCCATCACAAAAGGAACCACAGCAAGAAGAACTGCAAAAATCACAAATCAAGAATTGTGAAAATCACAAATCAGGAACCATGAAAATCACAAATCAAGAATTGCGAAAATCACAAACTAATAATACTTACTTAAATAATACTGATTTTAATAATACTAATCTATCAATCTATCCGAGAAAGCCTGTGGATTTTGTGGATAACTTTGCAGAAACATACAAGAAGATTGATGGGAAGGATACAATGGACATATACAGAGAGCTAATAAAAGAGAATATTAGTTATGACATTCTTTTAGCTGATCGCCCTTACGATAAAGAACGTCTGGATGGTTTTGTGGAGTTAATGGCAGAAACCTGTTGTAGTAACTGCAAAACAATCCGCATTAATCAAAGTGATATGTGTACGGAGGTTGTTAAAAGCCGTTTTTTAAAGTTGGACAGCCAGCATATTCGTTATGTGATGGACAGCCTTGACAAGAATACCACACTGATTGGTAATATCAGAGCCTATACTTTGTCAGTCCTGTTCAATGCACCAGTGACAATCAGCCAATATTATTCCAGTCTTGTCAGTCACGATATGGCAAATGGCTTTGGGGCGGGGTAGAAATGAGAGTCCGTTTCTTCTCCGGTTATAAGGCTGTATTATGGGCTTTTAAGTGCAGGTACATAGCAAACATTTGAAAGGAGGATTTGACAACATGACAGAAAATATGAATATTTTGATTGTAGAGCCAGGGAAATCGCCACGTCCAACACAGATTCCGAATACGCTGGAGGCAATGGAGAAAGTGCTAGGAGGGGCTGTACAGGTAGGCTGCTTTTTGCCGCAGAGAGTGTTTTTAATCAGCAGGGAAAAAACGGAGGGGCTGGCTCCAAACCGTTGTATGCCAGATAGAAAGGGATATATTAGCGGGACATTTCTGCTCTGTGGAATATCAGAGGAAGAAAGTGAAGGGAGTTGCTTTGTGTCCCTGACACCCAGACAACAAACTGAGTTTCAGGAAGTTTTTACAAAGTGTGGGGAATTTATGTTGGTGGGTGGTACAGTGTATGCAGATCCAGATGATGTGGCGGATGCAGTGTATGGACTATGGGATACCATGAAAAATGGGGATACTGTAGTGCTGACAAAGTGGGGCGGGGATAAGCAGAACGTTTGAAAGGGGGAAGTCCATGCAGGATGAAGTGAGGGATAAATCGGTTGCATTTGTTATTCATGCAGGCAAACAGGGCGGACGATTGACGGCGGAGTTATTAAGATGGGCAATCCACCAGTACCAGAAACAAGCCAATGAACCGCAACATGGAAAACAGAGTGTAAAGAGCCTTATAAAACAGGGGGCAGGTGTCCAGAACATAGAAATTACGGACAGAAATATTAAATCTTTTGAGCGTGTTGCCCGTAAGTACGGCGTGGATTTTGCACTGAAAAAAGATCCCATACAAGAAAAATACCTTGTCTTTTTCAAGGCACGCGACGCAGACGCTCTAAATGCAGCCTTTGCTGAATATACTGCTAAAACCTTAAACCAGCAGAAAGAAAAGCCATCTTTGAAAAAGCAGCTTTCCAACTTTAAGAAAGTTGTACAGGAACTCGGAGCAGGGAAAGAAAAAAACCGCCAAAAAGGGGGCATGGAATTGTGATAAAAAAGATTGACATTAAAAAGTATATAATCCCCAATTTCCCTTATGTGCTTCTGTTCTGGTTTTTTTCAAAGATTGCGGAGGGTTATCGCCTGTCATCAGATATAGATATGGTTACAAAAGCAATGTCGGCGGTGTCTGGGCTTGGTTCAGTAATCACAGAAAATCCATTTCCTAGTTTTTACTTTTATGACTTGTTAGCTGGTCTGACAGGTGCGGTGGCAATTCGGGCAGTCGTTTATTTTAAAGGCAAGAGCGCAAAGAAGTACCGGCATGGCGTAGAGTATGGCAGCGCCCGTTGGGGAACAGCAGAGGATATTAAGCCATTTATTGATGCTAAGTTTGAAAACAATATTCTCCTGACACAGACAGAGCGTATTATGCTGGGGCGAAACAAGATACCTAAGTATAACATTAATAAAAATGTGTTGATTATTGGCGGTTCTGGTTCTGGAAAAACCCGATTCCATGTAAAACCGAATTTAATGCAGATGAACGCAAGTTATGTTGTCACTGATCCAAAAGGCACTGTTGTTTTGGAATGTGGAAAAATGCTACAACGAGGCGGATATAAAATAAAAATTCTAAATACCATAAATTTTAAAGAGTCAATGAAATATAATCCGTTTCGATATATCCATTGTGAAAACGATATTTTAAAGCTGGTAAACTGTATTATGGAGAACACAAAAGGAGAGGACAGTAAGGGTGGAGAAGATTTTTGGGCAAAAGCGGAAGCATTGTATTATCAAGCATTAATTGCCTATATCTGGTATGAAGCGCCAGAGGATGAAAAGAATCTCAATACCTTATTGGAAATGTTGAACGCCAGTGAAGTAAGGGAAGATGACGAAAATTTTAAAAATGCTGTAGACATGATGTTTGATCGTCTGGAACAGCGCAATCCAGAACATTTTGCGGTGAGGCAGTATAAGAAATATAAAATGGCGGCGGGCAAAACGGCAAAATCTATTCTGATTAGCTGTGGTGCTAGAATGGCGCCATTTGACATTAAAGAAGTGCGTGACATGATGATGGACGATGAACTGGAACTGGATAAGCTGGGCGACTGCAAGACTGCGTTGTTTTGTATTGTGTCCGATACAGATACAACGTTCAACTTCATTGCATCTATGGTCTATACACAGATGTTTAATGTTCTTTGTGATAAGGCATTAGAGAATGGCGGAGCGTTAAAAACCCATGTGACCTGTTTACTTGATGAGTTTGCCAACCAGAAAATACCAAATTTTGAACATCTGATTTCGGTAATCCGAAGCAGGGAAATATCAGCACATGTAATTGTGCAGACACAGAGCCAGCTAAAGGCAGTATATAAAGATCATGCGGAAACTATTATTGGGAATTGTTCCTGTGTTTTGTTTTTGGGTGGAAAGGAGCAAAGCACACTGAAAGAGATTTCTGCCATGCTCGGCAAGGAAACGATAGATACATTCAATACATCTGACACGCGAGGAAGTCAACGCAGTTATGGTTTGAATTATCAAAAACTTGGAAAAGAACTGATGACACCCGATGAACTTGCTGTGATGGATGGTGGAAAGTGTATTTTACAGGTACAAGGTGTTCGTCCGTTCTTCTCAGATAAATTTGATATTACAAAACACCCACAATATCGGTATTTGTCAGATGCAGACAAAAAGAATACATTTGATATAACAAAATATTTAAAACGGCGGCTGAAAGTTAAGCCAAACGAAGAATATGAGGTTTTCGACCCTGGCATACCGCCGAATACTAACAATCCCATCGTCTGAATATTTCTTTCAGGCGGTTTTTTAATAGATAAATTTCCATAAAAGCAGAACAGGAGTGATATTTAATGGTGTACAGGATACGCTCACCTACATAAGAAATTCGTTCTCAAAGCTCATAACTACCAATGAAACCTATTTTTTTGAGAAAGGAGAGGAACCAGATTTTATCGTTGTTTTTCCGCTGGCGAATATGCTGGCGGTTTTTTTATGGGCTTTTGGGAGAAAACAATAAAAAAACAGGAACGAAAAATACTGGTTCCAAAAAATCATATGGAATTTTTTACATCAGCAATTGATACGTTAAAGGTACTTGTTATCGCATTGGGTGCAGGGCTTGGTGTATGGGGTGTCATCAATCTTTTAGAAGGATATGGTAATGATAACCCTGGCGCAAATGCTCATGTACGGTAAAGAAGCAAGCAACCGAAAACAAGAGATAGACCGCCAGCACCACACTATTCCGAACCAAAGAAACCAAAGACCAAAAGACAAGCATTGTGGAAATGTGCATAACAGGCTATTCCGTCATGGATAACTCTATTCACAGCACATGGAAAAGCTAAAATGCAGCTTTCCCACGTCCTGCAAACAGTGTTACCCACAATTCCATAAGATAGCCAGTTATACACATTCCCACAATGCCGACGACTACGGAATCCCTCTCATTCTTTTTTATGAGAAATCTATTGTACATTACGTTATGTAATATGGTATGATAAAGCCGGAGGTGAAAATCATGGGCGAAAAGCAAATCAGTACAGGTGAAGTAGCAAAGATTTCCGGGCTTACGATACGGACTTTACAGCATTATGATAATATTGGGGTTCTTCCAGCATCAGGACGTACAGAGGGTGGACGGCGTTTTTACACAGAAAGTGATATGATTAAGTTAGAACATATTATTTTTTATCGTGGTTTAGGCTTCTCACTAAATCAAATTAAGAGAATACTTGTTGAGCCTAAAACAAATAAAAATGCTGATGAATTATTATCCGCACAAAAGGTTATGTTGTACAACCAAATATACAATATTCAAAACAGCATTGCCGCCATTGAAGCAAGCCAGGAAATTATCAGTGCCGGAAAAACGCCGCCGTGGACGTTGTTAGCAACTTTTATGCAGTCACTCGGCAAAGTTGACCTTTCTATGTGGGGAAATTACGAGTTTTCAGATGAGCAGACAGAAGTTTTTAGGGAACATTTTCAAACACTGAATGATGTAATGGACTTTTACAACACATGGAAACGCCTTTCTATAAAGTCGGCAGCATTCAATGAAGCCGGAATAAAGCCCGGCGAAACAATAGCCCAAACATTGGCAATGGAGTGGGCGGAAATGGTACAAAAAGTCACTGGGGGAAATCCCGATCATGAACAAGCCTATTTAGCAGTTGATAATCAAAGAGAAGTGTGGAATCCTGCTGAACGGGAACTAATTGAAAAGGCAGAACCATTTTTGGAAGAAGCTTTAAACATTTATTATCAAAAACAGGAATAAAGAGCAAAACAAGGGATTATTCCGGGGCGTATCAGTCCCGGAAAATTTTTTTAAAAAACACTTGCTAATAACGTAACGTAATGAATTAAGATATGGGAAGAAAGGTTGGTGACAAAATGAAAAATATCATAGAGATTAAAAATTTGTGCAGGCAGTTTGATAAGTTTGTCGCTGTAAATAATATCAGCTTTTCAGTAAAACAAGGTGAACTGTTTGCGTTTCTTGGAACGAACGGCGCAGGAAAATCCACAACAATCAGTATGATTTGTACATTGCTCCCGAAAACATCCGGCAGCATAATTGTAGATGGTTTTGACACAGACAAAGAAGCTGCAAAAGTGAGAAGCCGTTTAGGTGTCGTTTTTCAGACCAATGTTTTAGACGATTTATTGACGGTTGGTGATAATCTGAATACACGGGCACGGTTTCAAGGGCTATGTGGTGATGAACTCCATTGCAGAATCAATGAATTGCGTGATGTATTTGGGCTTTCTGATATTTGGAAACGCCCTTTTGGAAAATTATCCGGCGGGCAGAAACGAAAATGTGAAATCGCCCGCGCGATTTTAAACAAGCCGGACATTCTTATATTGGACGAACCGACAACAGGTTTAGACCCACAAACACGCACAGCCATCTGGAAACTGATACGGGATATGCAGACGCAGCAGGGAATGACTGTTTTTCTCACAACGCATTACATGGAGGAAGCGGCAGCGGCAGACAATGTATTGATACTGGAAAAGGGCAGAATTTGTGCAGAGGGAACACCAGACACATTGAAAAGCAAGTATGGAAAAGACACATTAAAGTTGCGTTTTCCCAATTCAGAGGAGGGCATTAAACAACTGCGGGCGATGGGCTACATCGCAAAGCAAAAAGCGGATTATGTTTCGCTTTCGATTGAGGATAGCCATGAAGCACTAAAAATAGTAAACAGCTTAGATGATTTTCTTGATTTTGAATTAATAAAAGGAAATATGGACGATGTATTTTTAACTGTAACAGGTCATACGGAGGTGACGAAATGAAAGAAATAAACGTATTAACTGGCAGGACAATGAAGCTTTATCTGAAAAACCCTTTATCCATTTTATTCTCTTTTGTCTATATGCTGTTATTTATAGTTCTGATCAGTCTGTTTCTTGGCAACTATATGGCAGAAGGAATGATGGACGTATACGCCGAAGTGGAGGGAATGGATTTTGCTCATATACGATGGCTGGTTGACACAACATCAATGGCGGGCGTATTGATGATTAACTGCATCTTAGTTCCCCTCAATGTACTTACAATCATGGTACAGGACAGCAATGATAACCGGTTAGACAGCTTTCTTGTCAGTGCGGTCGCCCGTAACAAGCTGGTTGTCGGTTATTGGTTAGCTCCGTTTCTTGTAGGCATTGTGATGAATATACTCTGCCTGTTCATAGCAGAGGGATTTATCGTAATGAACGGCGGCGAATGGTTAAGTATGCGGAGCAATTTAGAAATGGCGGGCTTAATTATTGCAAACACATTTTCGGCAACAAGCATACTCTTTGTAGCAGCCATGTTGACAAAAAGCGTAAGCCTGTACAGTACATTTACAGGAATTATGTCTGCGCTGGTTGGCTTTATTACAGGGGCATTTCTGCCAATAGGTATGTTTCCTGTAAATATCCAAAAAATATTCGCACTCATTCCAGCCCATCACGGTGCAACGCTTATGCGTAGAGTCATGACAAGAGAACCGCTTATGGCAACTTTTGGAAATGTAACAGACCAGACAGTAAAAGGCACGTTCATGACAGCGAAAGAAATTATAGATATATATGCGTCTGAAAATGGAATCACTTATATGTTTGGAAATGTACAGTGTCCGTTTTCTGCAATGCTTATCATAGTGATTGGTTCAGGTCTGTTATTTATGGCATTTAGCATTATTTGGATGGAGCGCTAGGTCAGAGGGACATCCGCGCAAATAGGGGACTTGTACGATGCTGAGCAATTTGAAGCAGCTCGTGATGAACGATAAGAGAGTGATCTGAAAGAAGACGGTACTCTGGCACAGCCGGCGCTTAGTTGGATGGATATCCGCGTATCACAGCCATATGACCATGCGAATCCGGATGTCAGATGGATCTGTGCTTCTTCGGGATACATTACGAACCGTCTGACAGGAGAACTCAAAGATACGATTGCAAATTATGAGTACGGCTGGCCGGTAGATGTGGATAACTGGAGATGGTCGGACGATCCAGAAAGCTACAAGGCAACAGGGATGCCTAAGGAAATGCTCTTTGATCTGGTAATGCCGGGGGAAATTCTTGGATATGTGACAAAGGAAGCCTCTGAGCGGACAGGACTTCCAGAGGGAGTTCCGGTGGTAGCTACTTCTAATGATAAAGCGGTAGAAGGACTGGGAACAGGCTGTATGGGAGAGACTACGGCGTGCTTGTCTCTTGGAACCTACACTACCGCTATGATGGAAGGTAAAGAGAATTTGAAAGGAACTTCCTATGCGTGGCCCAAATTCTCCTGTGTGCCGAATAAATATCTTTATGACAGCAACGGAATCCGCAGAGGTATGTGGACAATAAGCTGGTTCAGAGAAGTGCTTGGCGAGAGCTATATAAAGATGGCGAAAGATATGGGAATGTCTGCGGAAGAACTTCTGAGCGAGGAGGCAGAAAAGGTTCCGACTGGAAGCGACGGACTCATGACAGTACTTGACTGGCTGGCTCCGGTGGATGCCCGCTATAAGAAAGGTATTATGATCGGATTTGACGGAAGACATACCAGAGGGCACATTTACCGCTCTCTTTTAGAAGCAGTGGCAATGACTATGAAAAAGCATGTAGATGATATGAGCAACGAGGTCGGCGTTACGCTTGATAAGATGATCGTAACGGGAGGCGGTTCTAACAGCAATCTGTTCATGCAGATACTGGCGGATGTGTTTGATATGTGCACTATAAGAAATGAAGTAAACGGTGCGGCAGGACTTGGCTCGGCAATCTGCGCGGCAGTTGCGGCAGGCGTATATGATGGATTTGATGAAGCGGTGGAAGGAATGGTACGCATTAAAGATACATTTGAACCGAATCCAGAGAATGTAGAGCTGTATAAGAAAATGCTTCCGGTCTACCTTGGAATCACAGAGCATACAGACGAAGTGCTTAAGAAGACATATGAAATATTCAGT
>ERZ808049.64-NODE-64-length-119076-cov-10.247649_pt1 | contig 119076 bp, 94 predicted proteins | sample MGYA00380198_ERZ808049 | MGnify/ENA primary metagenome ERZ808049 (study PRJEB31490, sample SAMN06133414) | mouse gut metagenome | isolation source: Z2_2 | host: mice | place: China: Chengdu | collected 2015-05 ...
AAACTTGGCTTTTCATCCCCCTTTGTGGAGTTCTTCAGATACTTTGACTAATTTTGCACTTGCTTGTTGACTCTACACGGCAACAAAAACATGGCCCGGAGGCTTGTGGAACGATGGAAAAACATTAAATTTGCAATTCGCCCGCTCAGCGCGGCAACCTTTTTATCCAATCCGTTGAATGGAGCATTTTCTGAACATCATGAGTTCCGGACTGCTCATAGGCGTGCTTATGTCGGCGCCTATGGGGCCCATCGGCATGCTCGTGATTCAGCGGACACTCAACAAGGGGCGGCGGCAAGCGTTTTTCACAGGTGTCGGCGCAGCATTGTCCGACCTCACCTACAGTCTGCTCACCGGGCTGGGGATGAGTTTCGTGACTGATTTCGTCACATCGCGCCAGATGTTGCTGCAGATTGTGGGCAGCATCGTGCTCATCGGATTCGCGTTCTATCTGTTCAAGAAGAATCCCACGGCATCGCTGAAAAAACCTGACGTCGGTGCGGAATCGTTCTGGAAAGATTTCGGTACGGGGTTCCTGTTCACTTTCGCCAACCCCCTGATAGTTTTCTTTATCATCGGCCTGTTCGCCCGGTTCAATTTCCTGCTCCCTGAATTTCAATACTACCATTACATCGCAGGCTACGGCGCCATCGTCGGCGGCGCGCTTCTGTGGTGGTGGGTCATAACTTACTTCGTAAACAAGGCGCGTTCGCACTTCAATGTGAGGTCGTTGTGGATTTTCAACCGCATTGTGGCCGGAATCCTGTTCATCATGGCACTTGTGGGGCTATACAAGGGGGTGGCAGGCTACATATCTCTATAGCTCATAACTGCGGCAATCCGTAACGGATGCGTATGCCGCGCCAATAAAAACACATACCAGTCTTATGAAACATCAACTCAACATACCGCTCATGCCTCAGCTCGACAATCTGTCGCTGCAGGAGGTGGCCAATGCCCTGGAGGACGGTGGAGCCCGGTTCTCGGTCGAGTCGCTCAACTGGCCGTCGGAATTCCCCTACCGCCCCCTTACGGTGGTTACTGCCGCCCATACCGGCCGCTGCCTGTACCTTGACTTTCTGGTGCGGTGCAATTATCTGAGGGCGGTTAATTATACCGACAATTCACCCGTAAGTGAGGATTCGTGCGTGGAGTTCTACGTACAGCCACATCCGGATTCAGATCTATATTTCACGTTTGAATTCAATTGCGTGGGAACCCTCAATTCCGCCCGCTGCACATCGGCCGGACAATGCACACCGCTGGATGCGGAAACTCTCGCCACAATCCGCCGGTACGCTTCGGTGGGCACACGGCCTTTTGAGGAAGTGGAGGGCTCGTTCATATGGAGCATTGTAGCCGCAATTCCGCTCGATATTCTCGGTATCAGTTACGAAGGCAAGCCGATGTCAATCAAAGGCAATTTCAACAAATGCGCGTCGGCCACATCGCAGCCTCACTATCTGAGTTGGGCACCTATAAGCACTGAAAATCCTGACTTTCACCAGCCGCAGTGTTTCGGAGAAATTATTCTTGACGCCTGACAATCCGAATCCTTGTAACCACCAACCACAATAAGGACACAATCCAGTCTAATACCTATATTTAAAACATGAATACAATCGAATTGACCAAAAACAAAGTGGTGAAATTCCTTGGGAAAGACCCCAAGATGTTCACCCGCGCCGACATCATCGACTATGTGGTGAAGAACGACATTGAAATGATCAATTTCATGTATCCCGCAGCCGACGGACGCCTGAAAACACTCAACTTCATAATCAACGACCTCGACTATCTCAAGACCATCCTGACATCAGGCGAGCGAGTTGACGGTTCAAGCCTCTTCCCGGCTTTCATCGAGGCCGGCAACAGCGATCTCTATGTGGTGCCACGCTATTCCACCGCATTCCTCGACCCGTTTGCCGAAATTCCTACAGTGACCATGCTGTGCAGCTTTTTCGACAAGGACGGCAACCCAATGTCGGCATCGCCGGAACAGACCCTGCGCAAAGCATGCGCCGAGTTCAGGAAAGCAACCGGTCTGGAATTCGAGGCGATGGGCGAACTTGAATATTATGTGATCTCGCCCGACAACGGGACGTTCCCTGCAACCGATCAGAGGGGGTATCATGAATCTGCTCCGTTCGCGAAATTCAACGATTTCCGCACCCGGTGCATGCATTGCATAGCCCAGACCGGCGGACGCATTAAATACGGCCATTCCGAAGTGGGCAATTTCACCATCAACGGCATGGTCTATGAACAGAACGAGATAGAGTTCCTGCCAGTCAACGCCGAGGATGCCGCCGACCAGCTCATGCTTGCCAAATGGGTGATACGCAATCTTGCACAAAAAATGGATTTCAATGTGACCTTCGCCCCGAAAATCACCACCGGGAAAGCCGGTTCGGGACTGCACATCCACATGCGCCTCACCCGCAACGGACGCAACATGATGCTTGATGCCGACAAACGGCTGAGCGACGATGCACGCCGCCTCATCGCCGGACTCATGACACTGGCCCCATCCATAACGGCATTCGGCAACACCAATCCTACAAGCTATTTCCGTCTGGTACCCCATCAGGAAGCCCCCACCAACGTATGCTGGGGCGACCGCAACCGCTCTGTGCTGGTACGCGTACCGCTCGGATGGACAGCCGACCGGGATATGAGTTCTCTTGCCAATCCGCTTGAACAGCCGTCGGATGCCGATGCTTCGCAGAAACAGACCATCGAAATCCGTTCGGCCGACGGTTCGGCCGACATATACATGCTTCTGGCCTCGCTCGCCGTGGCGGCGCGTCGGGGATTCGAAATGCCTGATGCCCTCGATGTGGCGCAACGCACCTACGTTAATGTGAACATTCACGATGATGCCAACGCCGACCGTCTCGGTTCACTGGCACAGCTTCCTGCAAGCTGTGCTCAGAGCGCCGACTGCCTCCAGAGCGACAGGGAGCTTTATGAAGCAGCCAATGTGTTCCCCAAGGCAATGATCGACGGAGTCATAGCACGGCTTAAAGCGCACAATGATGCCGACCTGGCCGCACAGGCTCACCTCGACCCTACGCTGATGTCGCAGCTCGTGGCCGAATATTTCCATTGCGGATAATTTTGGCCTACAACCCACACCTCATTCTCCCCTCCCTCTTTCCAACCTAACCATTTAAACTTATAAGAATTATCTGAGCTTATAAGAATTATCTGAACTTATCAAAATTTGAACCACCACCGACAATGAGCGACGTAATTCAGCTGTTACCCGATTCAGTAGCCAACCAGATTGCAGCAGGCGAAGTTATCCAGCGCCCTGCGTCTGTGATAAAGGAACTTGTGGAAAACGCAGTGGATGCCGGCGCCCATAACATCAGGATAATTCTGCGCGACGGTGGCAAGAATCTCATCCAGGTGATTGACGACGGATGCGGCATGAGCGACACCGATGCCCGTCTGGCCTTCGAGCGCCACGCCACATCGAAAATCAGGCAGGCGGCCGACCTCTTCGAACTGCACACCATGGGCTTCCGAGGAGAGGCGTTGCCGTCGATTGCCGCGGTTGCACAGATTGACCTGCGCACCATGCGGCGCGACGCCAAGATAGGCACTCACCTGCAGATTGCAGCCTCGCGGTTTGAAAGTCAGGAGGCGGATGCCTGTCCGCAGGGCACCAACCTGGCGGTAAAAAATCTGTTTTTCAATTTCCCGGCGCGCCGAAAGTTCCTGAAAAAGGATTCTGTGGAGCTGAACCATATACTGCATGAATTTGAGCGTCTGGCCTTGGTGAATCCCGACAAGGATTTCCTGCTCGTACACAACGACGTCACCCTGCATCAGCTCATTCCGGGCTCTCTGAAGCAACGGATCACCGACCTTTTCGGAAAAAATCTCGACAAACAGCTTATCCCGGTGTCCACCGAGACTTCGCTGGTGAAAATCACAGGCTTCGTGTCGCACCCGGAGAACGCGCGCAAACGCAATCCGCTGCAATATTTCTTCGTGAACGGACGCAACATGCGTCACCCCTATTTCCACAAGGCAGTGCTGCATTGTTATGAGGAACTGATCTCCGCGGAATGTCAGCCCAACTATTTCCTGAATTTCGAAGTCGACGCATCCACCATCGACGTTAACATACATCCCACCAAAAGTGAGATAAAATTTGAAAACGAAGCGCCGATATGGCAGATACTCGTGGCCGCCATAAAGGAAGCTCTCGGCAAGTTCAACGCGGTGCCCTCGATTGATTTCAGTGCGGACAACACGCTTGACATCCCGGTATTCATGCCGAGCACGGCGCCGACATTCGACATCACTCCGTCCGCCGACTACAATCCGTTCGCTCCGGAAGCCACGGAAACTACGGCGCCACGCAGCACATCCTCACCACAGCATCAGTCCACGCCCGCTCAGCGAAAGCCGCTTGACGACTGGGAAAAACTCTATGCCGATTTTCAGACGCCGGCCACAGGAGCAGCCGACATGTCCGATGCTTTCCCCACCGAAGAGGCCAGCGCACTGAATGCATCGTTCCCCATTGATCCCTATGTTCCGTCGGCACTCACCGAAGCCACTCTCGACATTGACGACAGCAATCTGGCCGCCGGACCCTCGATGCTCCAGCTGCGCAACCGCTATTTTGTTGTGCCATCCAAAAACGGCCTCATGATTGTCGACCGCCACAGGGCACATGTCAAAGTGCTCTATGAGCAGTTCTGCAAAACTGTAGGGACATGCGAATCCCAGCAGGTACTTTTTCCCGAATCACTACAGCTCACCGCAGCACAGAACGCCCTGTTCAATGAAATGCTCGATGATGTAAGACATCTCGGCTTCGATTTGTCGTATCTGGGGGACAATGTGTGGGCCATTAATGCTGTGCCTGCAACAATCAGGAATCTGAATCCCACCGACACTCTGCTTAATATGATTGCGGAAGTTACCGATGGCACAGCCGACAATATCCCCGACCTGCATCGCCGAGTGGCATTGGCCATGGCACGCTCTGCCGCGGTGCAACCGGGACAGCAGTTGAGCGAGGCTGAAGCGGAAGGCCTGCTGAGCGCCCTGTTCTCTCTGCCCGACCCGGCCTACACACCAACGGGACAGCCCGTATTCTTCACGCTCGACTGCGCCGAGATGGCCAAGCGGCTGAGTTGAAAGAACGTGCTGGGCATCTCACACCGCAGCCGAAAAACGTGTGTCCCGATTTGACACATTATGGCAAAAATCGTTGTAACGTTGGGTGTCGCGATGCACATACTGGCTGATCATGGCATAAATAACCTCCTGCATGGGCGTCAACTCCCCGTTACACCGTGCTCCCAGCAGCAATTCCACAGCCAGAGCCGATGCAACAGCCAGACGCTCCTGTTCGGGCAATGCGTTCAACGTGTTGATTACATGAGGTGTGATAACAAAAGCAGTTTCCATGATTCCGTTAAATTAAGGGGTTGATATCAAAAAGGGAAAGAGTAATCCCCACGCTGCAAATATACACCCTCACACGGGCAACATTCCGGCACTAACATGTTAACAAATAAAAAAAACATGCCGCAATAGAATCGCGGCATGGCAACAAGTACATTATGCATCGGTATTATGTCATAGCACTGGAAGGTCTGCTTTCCATCATTTTACGGCAAGCCATTGGAATCGATAATCTTTTACCGATATGCAATTGATATGCAATAAGGAATGATTAAAAGCGTGATTTCTCGGAGTTGCCGGCACCGGTGCCACGGTAACGGTCACGGGTGGTGTTGAAGCGGTACTGGAGAGTAAGCATTACAGATCTACCGGGCGAGAAATTCTTCTGGACAATCTGCACGGCATCGCTATACATCATTGCATCATTCTGAGAAGTATTGAACAAGTCTTTTGCTTCGAGGGTGACGCTGAAAGCATTGTTGAAGAATCCTTTGTAAATCTTGGCATTGACATACCATGGAGTGTTCGAGACTTTCATATTATTGTCCCACGTATGTGTCATCAGTTGAGCATCTACGTTGAGCCAGATGTCGAAAGGAAGGCTAATGGCGTTCTGCCATTGGAACAAAAAGCCTGGAGTATTCATTTTCATCGGCTTGCCGTCGACCGGCAGAGTGAGCCACTGCTTCATCATGCCGATATTCACGCGAGGCTGCCATATACCGACCTGAAATTGCCCCCCTACAAACGCCTGAAGATAATGGCGGCGGTCAAGATTTGCTGTGCGAATGATCGTTGCCTCTCCGTCCGCTCCGTAAGGCTCTGTGATGTGATATACACCGTCCTTGAGGTATATATAAGACAACTGAGCGAAGAACTGACGCCACTGCGCCATATATTCCACGGTCTGCATTTTTGTGGGTTGCAGATAGGGGTTGCCGGTCTCATAAGTGAGGCGGTTGATATAGTTGACTGCTCCGTCAAGCTGCCCGTAACCGGGTCGGACGGTTTTGCCTGAGTAGTTCAGTCCCATACGGACATTACCTATCTGAGTGGATACATTCAGCGAGGGGAACAGATTGTTGTAGGTCTTGCTTTGGCCGTCACGATGTTCACCCATCTCGTAATAATCGAATTTCACATGCTCAAAGCGGAGTTCGACACCGACGTTGAATCGACCGAATCGCCTTGCGAACTCCACAAAAGCGGCGATGTTGCTTTCATCCACACGGCTGTCGGCATCCGGAACTTCGGGGATGTTTGCTGTAAAGAGATTCGTGGTCCGTGTATTAGTGTATTCCTCTCCAAACCTAATCTGTCCCTGCCAGAGAGGATGACTGACAACTAATTTCTCGGCAAACATACGGTTGCGGTTGGCCGATTCAGAGCTTACATTGCGGCTATCCCCTGTTTCGCTGAGTTCGTCACTCAATGAAAGCTCACGGTTTTTATACCAAAGAAAATCCGCGTTAAAGTCGAAAGTGAATTTGCCGACAATGCCGTTATAGTATAGGTTGACATTATGGCGCGGGAGTGCCGTTGATCTATTGTTTACATCAGAATTATAGCGGTCAGATAAGACTCCGTTTTGCCATACTTCGCTCGGAATAGTTCCGGTTGTATGGTGGCGGTTCCAGCTGTTCTGATAATAGGCGCCGATGCTGTGCTTATCATTGAACATGAAGGAAAAGCCGACTTTGCCAGTCATATCGTTGTAATTCTCTCGCCATATTGTGCGGATCGACTGGTTATATCTTCCTGCCGGTGTCGTGGTCGTCATGTCGTTAAGACGATCGTTGCGGTTATCACCATACCACCAGCCGTAGTTTACGAAGAGTTCGAGGCCTCCTGTACGGTATTTCAGATCGATTGAGTTTCCGGTACGGAAATAGTTTTGAAAGCCGTTGTCTGTACGGAGAGTGCCGCTGAATCCATCGCCTTTCGGCGGTTTCGTCCGGATGATGATTACAGATTTCACGTTGGCAGCATAAGAAGCGCCGGGATTAGTTATTACCGAGACATTCTTTATGTCATTGGAATTGAGCTGAGTGAGTTCCTGAATGTCGTTGACCTTGCGCCCGTTGATGTAGATTGCAGGTGCTCCTTTGCCGAATACTTCCAGTTTGCCGTCGTTTTCCACAACCATCGGCACGCGTGTCAGAACGTCGTTGGCCGTACCTGCGATGGCGAGCGAACTTCCCTCGACATTGGTGACGAGGGCATTCCCTTTCATCGTGGTTGAGGGGCGAGTGGTGCGGACAGTCACTTCGCCGAGTTCCACCGTAGCGGGCATCAGTTTGATTGTCCCCATCATGCCCGAAGCCGGGACCGGAACCTCCGTGGTTTCATAACCGACAAAGGAGCATTTTGCGGTGAGGTTTCCTGCGACATCGGTAGGGATAGAGAACATACCGGCTTGGTCGGTGACACCACCTGTAATATAGGTTGAGTCTTGGTACAACACAACGTTGACATAGTCGAGGGGAGCATCGTTCTCTCCGACCACTGTACCAGTAATCTCACGGCCATATACCGTTACCACGGCCATGAATACCATTATGCATGAAAAAATTCTTGTTTTCATTTAGCATCAGTTTTTATGTTTGACTGATGCAAAATTATATCCTAAAGGATTTTAACGCCAAATATAAAAGTCTTAACACACAAGATGCAACCCACTGAAAATCAGAGGTTGCATCTCTTAAAAGTCTTAATGAAGCCTTTTGTCGTCTTAATGGGCTCTTAATCCTTGTCCCGGTTTTTAAGGAACTCCACAATATCTTCCTTTTCGGGCACTCCGAGCTTCTTTCGTATCGACGATTTGCGGACATAGATTGTGGAGGTAGTCTGACCTGTTATCACGCTAATCTCTTTTGTCGAGAATCCGGCTACCATCAGAACGATAATCTGCTCCTCTTTCGGGGTGAGTTGTTCTCCATATTGACGGTGAAGTTTACTATAAAATCCGGAATAAAGGCTGTCGATCATCTCGAATACCTTTCCCCAATCAACGAGTTCGCCGTTGGTTTCGCCGTCAATGGCAGAGATTTTACGCAGCATCTCACGATTCTGCTCAGTCGGAGTCTCTGCCACCATCTTGATAATGCCAAGCTGTTTGAGCATCGCGCCGCGGAGTGCAGATGAATCTGTAGTGCCGTGGTCCTGCATAGGTGTGGCTCTGTATTCGTCCACCATTTTCTGCAGAGCTTCAATACGCTCCTCGTTATCGCGCTCGCGCTGACGCCGGACTCTGATAAACCATGCACTGCAGCCGAGTATTATAAGTGCGAAAATACTTACAACAAGGATGATTACTGTCTTCTGTCGGCTTTCAGCCTTGAGGGCCAATGCTCTGTTCTGCTGATTCAGGGCACCTCTCTCCGATTCCCATTGCGAGGCTTTCATACGGTTGAAACGCTCGGTCTGTCGGTTGTTGAGGCCCGTAATCTGTATCAACTTTACGCGTCCGGTTCGCTTTAAGTCTACCATTGCATGGAGCATATTGCTGTAGCTGCGGAAGTAGGGATCGTCATCGCCTCTCATTTTGTCGGCAAGACTGTCGGCGATTGCAATATGGCTGACCGCACTGCTCACATCTCCACGGTTCAAAGCATTCAAAGCGTATTGGAAATGGAGCAAGTCGGCGCCCCCGTTCTCAGGTCCGGCCTTTCTGAATATTTCGCCGATAAGACTGTCGCTTTCATCCTCACGCCCCGCTTCACTGAGAAGTTGAGCGCGTTCGACTGCAAACTGAAACTCCCAGTCGCCCAACTTGTGTCTGCGGGCATAGTCGATAAGTTCTGTCTCTATATTTAAAGCAGAGTCTACCATGCCGGCATATAGGTATCCACCCATAAGCATATACTTCGCTTCAATCCGGCGGAGGCTGTCAGTCTCTAACTGATAAAGCCTTTTTGCAAGCGGTATAATCTGTTGTCCCTGATATTCAGACGCTCCGAGTAAGACACGGATTCGAAGTGTCTGTGCCATTAACGAGTCAGGCACATCATGCAACTCTGCAAGAGAGTCAAGCATGGCGATGGAGCCTGAGGTATCCCCGATCCAGAATTTGTACCATGCAAGTGCCAAGCCGCTGCGCATATCTTTCACAATGTCTTTACCTCGATAATAATTGTGAGCGAAGGAAATCAACGAATCCGCGATCATGGAACGATTGCGGCTCATATGGCCGTAAGCCTTGAGGTAATATAATTTTGCTTTTAAGGAGTCAGCTTTTATATCGGCATGGTCAATAGACTCCAGGATAGCCAATGCGCTGTCGGGATTGCTCCGCATCAGCTGCTCTGCCTTGTCCAACGATGTATCATGTGACATTGACTTCGAACAGGAAGCAACGCACAATACAACGACTGCAACCAATACATATATAAATCCTCTCATTATCTGCATAGGGATGTTATGGCGGAGGCCTTTTTCTCCGGATTATCTCGACATGAAGCTTCTCTCAGGAAGGTATAACAATTCAGTTGAGCTGCGGATTTTTGGGATGCACAAGCCAGTTGCGATGTGAGGAGCCCATTGTGCGCACCACCCGGTACCAGAACGAATCGCCATCCTCCCGAAGGATTTCACTGCTTGCCGGGCGCGGCGCAACAGCCCATGTATGTGCCGCGATCTCTTCTTCCAGCTGTCCGGGATCCCAACCGCTGTAACCCACAAAGAAACGGATGCGTCCCTCTGTGGGCAATCCCATGTTCACGTAAGCCTTCACCCGCTCGAAATCACCGCCGATATAGAGATCGTCGGCAAGTTCATGAGAACCGGGGAACTCCTCCGGTAGCGAATGTATGTAGAACAGACGGTCGGTTGACACCGGGCCGCCGCAATAAATCGGCGCATCCACATCATCATCTATCCCTTCAACCGCTTCACCCAGAGTGTAGCCGGAGGGCTTGTTAAGCACAAGCCCCATGGATGATTCCCCGGCACCATGCTCCACCAGTGTGATTACAGCGTGATTGAAATACTCCTCACGCAGGAACGGTTCGGCCACAAGCAGCACACCGGCACTGGGCGAACGGGTGGGTAAATCTATGCGGAACAACGAGTCATCCAGATTGGGGATAATCTTCGTCATGATGTGAACTCCTTTTCTTTGGATTATTTGTTTTATCAGGTCAATGCTCAAGCAGGAAGCGGTCGGCATCCATGGCCGCACGACAGCCTGAAGCGGCAGCATTGACAGCCTGCTGATAGTGCGGATCAGCCACGTCGCCGGCGGCAAACACTCCCGGCACATTGGTCTGTGTGGTAGGCCACTGTACTTTCACGAAACCGGCGGCGTCAAGTTCCACTTTCCCTTTGAGCAGATCGGTATTGGGATTATGTCCGATGGCAAGGAAGAAACCGTCGAGCGGCAAATCGAACACGCGTTCCTTGTCAGTGCCCTGGAATTCCACAATCTGTGCGCCTTCAAGCACTTCTCCGCCGTAAAGACTCAGTGTGTTGCAGTTGAACAGCACTTTTATATTGGGGGTATCCATGACACGCTGCTGCATCACTTTCGTGGCGCGCAGGAACGGCTTGCGCACAATCAGATACACCTGCTTGGCAAGCGACGCGAGATATACGGCCTCTTCACATGCCGTGTCGCCCCCGCCAACCACGGCTACCGTACGTTTGCGGTAGAAGAACCCGTCGCATGTGGCGCATGCCGAGACTCCGAGTCCCATGAATTTCTGTTCGTCGGGCAACCCGAGATAGCGTGCGGACGCGCCTGTGGCCACAATCACGGTCTGGGCCTTGACAACGTCGCCATTGTCGAGCGTCAGGGTGAACGGACGCTCCGAAACATCAAGGTCCGTAACCTGCCCGGTACGCATGTCAGCGCCGAAACGCTCGGCCTGCTTACGCATGAGCATCACCATCTCAGTGCCGTTGATTCCTTCGGGGAAACCCGGGAAATTCTCCACATCGGTGGTGGTGGTGAGCTGCCCTCCGGGCTGCATCCCTTCTATAAGGACAGGTGCAAGGTTGGCGCGCGAAGCGTAGATTGCTGCAGTGTATCCCGCAGGACCGCCACCAATGATGGCGCATCGTGTAACTATTTCTGCCATATCGTTTTTCTTTATTTTGTTTTCAATTATACTTTTTCAGTGATATACCGAGGTAACCTCTAAGGCATTATCGCAGATCAACTATCTCGGCCCGGGGATAAAGCGATTTGTTGAAGCGGAACGCCGATGCATCAGGCATTTTGCCGGCTTTAACCGATGTGACAGCGATATTGATTTTCGTACCGTCGGTTGTCACAATCTCTATGGCCGAGGGGAAATGCGTGGCGGCATTCAGCGTCAATGTGACCTTCGCATAATCGCCACCCTTGCGTTTGGGCGTCAGCTCGAGCCGGTCGGAGCCTTTGGGCGCGTTAACACGTCGGGCGTTGTAGCCCTCCTTGAGCGAGCCGATTACTGCAAAGGGGTTAATCTGCGCAAGCTCCTCGAAGGTCGGTTCGGAAATGTTCACCTCACCTGTGCGCCGCGAATAGGCCCACTGTGTGCGGCCGTCAAACCAGGTTGTAAACTCATCAGTGTCCAGCTTGAACCGGTTGCCGCTAAGCAGTATTGAGCCTTGCGCGCTGCCGTCGGGCGTGGAAGCCCGGAATGTGGCCTGCAGCGAAGGAGATTTCTTTATTTGTTCAACAGTCTGTGCCAACAGTTGGGTAGCCGTCGGAGTGGCAGCATGACAGCCGGCAGCCGCAATGACTACGGCGGCAAGCAATAGGGCAGTCTTTTTTATTATTACAGTCGTAAAACGCATATCTTATCTTTATCAATCTTTTCCACCCTCCTGTCTTATCAACAAACAGCGGGAATATGGAGTTTAAGGGAGGGTGGTCATTCGAACGTGTGGAGGATGGACCCGAGCTGAATGGAATCCACCAGCACATTACGTGGCTTGCCTCCTTGCGACGGCCCCACGATGCCGGCGGCCTCAAGCTGATCCATAATCTTTCCGGCTCGGTTATAGCCTATGGAATAGCGGCGCTGCAGCGAAGAGGTCGAAGCCAGACCTGTGCTCACCACAATTTCCGCTGCTTCCTCAAACAGCGGGTCACGATCGGTGAGCGCACCCACGCCACCTGCCGTCTCCGGTTCCATCTGAGGCTCGGGCAGATAATAGGCGTGCTCAAAACCGGCCTGACGGTCGATATGACTGCAGATGGCCTGCACCTCGGGGGTGTCGATGAACGCACACTGCACTCGCTCAAGCGAACCGTTGTGGGAGAAGAGCATATCGCCGCGCCCGATGAGCTGATTGGCGCCTGTGCGGTCAAGAATGGTCTTGGAGTCCACCATCTGACTCACGCGGAATGCAATACGGCCCGGAAAGTTAGCCTTGATCAGACCTGTGATAACGTTGGTCGACGGACGCTGGGTGGCTATGATCATGTGCATACCCACGGCTCGCGCTTTCTGGGCGATACGTGCGATAGGCTTCTCCACCTCTTTGCCTGCGGTCATTATAAGGTCGGCAAACTCGTCGACAATCATTACTATGTAAGGGAGGTAGCGGTGGCCTTTCTCAGGATTCAGGCGTTTCTCCATGAAACGCTTGTTGTAGTCAAGGATGGTGCGTTCGTTGGCATCACGCAGCAGGAGATAACGCTGGTCCATCTCCACACACAGCGAGTTGAGTGTGGCAAGCACCTTGTCCATCGATGTCACCACAGCCTCCTCTTCGTCGGGAAGTTTGGCCAGATAATGCCGCTCCAACACACTGTAGAGGCTGAATTCCACCATTTTCGGGTCTATCAGCACGAACTTCAGTTCTGCGGGATGCTTCTTATAAAGAAGCGATGCGATTATGGTATTGAGGCCCACCGACTTACCCATACCTGTAGCACCGGCCACAAGCAGGTGTGGCATCTTGCACAGATCGGCGATATACACGTCGTTGGCGATGGTGGCACCCATGGCCATGGGGAGCTCATATTTGCATTCCTGAAACTTCTTCGACCCGAGAATCGAACGGATGGACACCGTCTGAGGATCCTTGTTCGGCACTTCGATACCAATGGTGCCTTTGCCGGGGATAGGCGCGATGATGCGGATACCCAGGGCCGCGAGACTCATGGCTATATCGTCCTCCAATCGTTTGATCTTGGCGATGCGCACACCTTCTGCCGGAATAATCTCATACAAAGTGACGGTCGGACCTACGGTTGCATGGATATGACTTATGGCAATGCCGTAATCGTTGAGTGTCTTGGTGATACGGTCCTTGTTCTCCTCCTGCTCCTCCAGGTCGACACTGTTTGTCTTAACCTTGATATCACGCAACAGGTCAAGCCCAGGCATCACGTAGCGTGACAGCTCGGCGGTGGGGTCGAATGTGCCACTGTCGTTGACTTTTTCGGCCTTCTCAATCTTGTTTGTCACCACCTCAAGGCTCGGGCCTTCGGCGGGTTGAGGGGCTTCAGTAGGGGCCTCTTCAGGAACTTTTTCAACAGACGCCTCCGGAACTTTGCCGGCCATACGGTCGGCAAGGGTTACCACATGTTCGGCGGCAGGCATCTCCTGCACAACCGGCGCTTCTGCCCTTTCTGTGTCTTCCTCAGCGGGTTCAAGTTCAGCCGGAACAGCATCGGCCGTTTCGGCATATGTCCCGTCAATGGCGTAAATATCATGCTCCTGCGCAGGCGTATCCTCAAATCCGAGCGATACAGGCCCCACTGCCACCTCCGCCGGACCGGCCTCAGCCTCGTTCGTCACATCCTGCTCATCCTGATTTACGGCAGAATTCTCTTCCGAATCGGCCTGCGCCATGGCCTCACGCACCCGGCGGCGGTCAGCCTCAATTTCAAGACGCCGCTGTTCGGCCTTGTCACGCTGTGCCTTGCGTATGCTTCGGTAACGGTTATAAAGCCCCATCAGGTCATTGATATACACATAAAATACGGCCACTATGAGCAACAGGCTCACAAGTGCGGCCCCCACCCAATCGAGATAGCCGATAAGCGCCACATTGATATATTTGCCGTGGTAGCCTCCGAGGTTCACATCAAGATTGAGCCACAGGCTCACAAGTCCGAAAACAATCGAGACGGCAAGGGCCACAAGCAGGGTCTTGAAGGTGAGCGACCAGAAGTTCGTTTTCCTGAAACCCATCAGCCCCAGTCCCACGAGACCGAGATAGACAATCAGGGCGAGAGATCCGATCCCGAGGCCTTCGACAAACATCGACTGAGCAAGCCTGGCCCCAACCGGGCCGGCTGCATTTCCGGTCTTTTCTCCTGAATTCACAATCTGGCTTACGTGCATCGTATTTACCAGGCTCTGATCGTCGGCGCCGTTGCGCACGAACGAAATGGCCGCGATGGCGATATATACGGCAAGGAACACCAGAGCCACACCCACCACGGCAAGAAAACGGCGGTCGGTCAAAAAGCGCACTATCCCCCATTCCCTGAATGGGCGACGCAGTTTGGCCGGTTCCTTTGGACGACGTGGCTGACGCGGAGCTGCCTCCGGTTCGGGAGCGCGTCGCTGGGCCCGCGGAGGCACATCTTCAGCAACGACCTGACGCTGACGGCGCACCGGACGTTCCGGTGTGGTTGCCGGAGCTGCATTCCGGCGTCGGTTGATGGCGCCACGGTCAATCAGATCCGGATCACTGTCAAAAGGGGTGCTGTATCTGTCTGTTCTGTCGGGATCGAAATCTCCGCCCGACATGGGATTATTCAAATCTGGCATCTTATGTGATAGCGTTTATTCAAAAACTCGTTGCTTTTAACCTACAAATTTATGAATTATTTGGCGTCCGCATAGCCCGCATGGAAGATTTTTAGCACCGTTAACACCAATTCACCAAACTTTCAGGCGCTTCAACTTGTGAATTGCAAAGTTTGCGCTAACTTTGTGGATTAAAACCGGCACTACTGCCTGTACCATTGCCGCGCCAAGCGGTGTCCGGTCGGCCGCAAACGGCTTCCGGAAGTTATTCATCACCCTAACTGACCAAAGTGAAACTCAAGAAAACAACCGTTGCATCCCTGGCCGCCGTCATGGCGCTTGCTGCCCTGGCAGCCAACAACAATATTGTCGAAGAAGTGGCCTGGATGGTTGGCGACCAGCCTATCTATAAAAGTGAAATCGAGGAAGCCTATCAGCAGATGCTTTATGAAAAGACTCCGTTGAAAGGCGACCCCTATTGTGTGATTCCGGAACGTCTGGCCCTGGAAAAGCTGTTTCTGCATCAGGCCGACATCGACACCGTGGAAGTTCAGGAATCCATGGTGGCACAGGCTGTAGACCAGCGCCTTAATTATCTTGTAACCAATCTCGGTTCGAAAGAAAAGGTTGAGGAATATTTCCGCAAGCCCTACGCCGAATTCCGCGAACAGATGTCGGAATCGATGCGCAATCAGTACCGCATCCAGCAGGTGCAGAGCAACATTTCGAAAGACCTGAAGGTTACCCCGTCGGACGTACGCAAATACTTCTCCACCCTCCCCGACGACTCCATCCCGTTCATACCGTTGCAGGTTGAAGCGGAAATTATAACCATCAACCCGCGCATCCCGCAGCAGGAGATCGACGACATTAAGGCACGTCTGCGCGACTATGCCGACCGTGTGAACCGCGGCGAATCGGAATTCTCCACTCTCGCCATCCTCTACTCCGAAGACGGCAGCAGCGTGCGCGGAGGTGAAATCGGATTCCTCGGCAAAGGCCATCTCGAACCGGAATATGCGGCTGTGGCTTTCAACCTCAACGACCCCAAAAAGGCTTCGAAAATTGTGGAGACCCAATACGGATTCCACATAATCCAGCTCATAGAGAAACGCGGTGACCGCGTCAACACGCGTCACATACTGTTGCGGCCGAAAGTGGCTGCCACCGACCTCAATGACGCCGTGGCCCGGCTCGACTCGCTCAAAGCCGAAATCAATGCAGGCAAGTTCACATTCGAAGAGGCAACCGTGGTGTCGCAGGATAAGGACACACGCAACAACCACGGACGCATGGTCAACGCCGAGAGCAACACCACACGCTTCGAGATGTCGCAGCTGCCGCAGGAAGTGGCAAAGAAAATCAACGACATGGAAGTTGGCGAAATTTCCGACGCATTCGTAATGACCGACCCCAAACGAAACTGCGATATAGTGGCGCTTGTGAAACTCACCGCACGCATCCCCGCACACAAAGCCAATCTGTCGGACGACTACCAGACCATTAAGGGGATGTATGAAAATGCAGCCAAGCAGCGTATGGTCGACGAATGGATAGCTAAAAAAATCAAGGACACCTACGTGAAAATCGAAGACAACTGGATTGACTGTGAGTTCGAACACGACGGCTGGCTGAAAATAAGGAAATGAAACACAACCCGGAAAGCCGTACCTCATACAACAACCGCAACCATCGCCGCGGCGGTCTGACCTCCGGATTCTGCGCGGCCCTGATGGTGGTGTGTCTGTCGGTGTTTGCCGCGGCGCAGCAGCCTGCGGTGCGCAAAGCCGCCAAACCCACCAACCGCAGTGTGCTCCAGCCCGACACGGTCCCCATCTCCCCCACCATTCCCCGGGCCAACCGTTATCAGCGCGACAAGGTGTTTCTTGAACGCGCCAACGAACTACGCGCCGAACGCGGGAAGGACTACCAGATTGTGGTGGGCGATGTGGAATTCCGCAAAGGCGACATGTACATGTACTGCGATTCGGCTCATTTCTTCGACAATCCCGGTGCCTTGCAGGCATTCGGAAATGTGCGCATGGAACAGGGCGACACCCTGTTTGTCTACGGCGATGAACTGAACTATGCCGACTCCACGCAGCTTGCCATCCTTTATGCCGACCCCGGCAAGAAGGTAAGGCTGATCAACAAGGACGTGACCCTCACCACCGACATATTCAACTACGACCTGGGCATTGAGCTGGGTTATTACGAAGTGGGCGGAGTGCTCACCGACAAAGAAAACCGTCTGGATTCGTGGTACGGAGAATACAGCCCGTCGACCAAGGACGCCCTTTTCCGTGAAAACGTGCATCTCAACTCGCTCGGCCAGAACGACACGCTCGACATCTACACAGATGAGATGCTCTACAACACGCTCACCCACATCGCCATTCTCGACACCACATCCACCATCATATCGGGCGACGGAACCATCTACACACGCAACGGCGTGTACAACACCGAGACGTCGCAGGCCGACCTGTACAAGCGCTCGCTTGTGGTGGCCAAAAACGGAAATACCCTCACGGGAGACACACTGTACTACGACCGCAATCTCGGCTTCGGCGAAGCATTCGGCAACATCGAGCTTACCGACACCACCAACCGCGTGGTGCTGTGCGGCGACTACGGTTACTATTTTGAAGTGGCCGACAGCGCCATGGTGACCGGACGCGCACTGGCAAAGGAATATTCGTCGGCTCCCGACACACTGTTTCTACACAGCGACACAATCCGCACCTTTATGTTCGTGACGCCCCCACAGGCACTCAACGACTCCGTGACACTACCGGCCGACACAACCCACCACATAATAGCCGCACCGCACGTGCGGTTCTACCGTTCCGACCTGCAGGGGATATGCGACTCCATGACAGTGGTGCAACGCGACTCCATGATGTACATGAACTACCACCCTGTGGTGTGGAACGAACAGAAGCAGATTTTCGGTAATGTGATTCAGGTGCACATGCGCGACTCTGTTGCCGACTGGGCCAAACTGCCCGACTTCGGGTTCATGGCCGAATGGATCGACGAGGAGTTCTACAACCAGATGACCGGCAAAGAGATGTATGCCACCTTTGCCAACCGCACAATCAAACACCTTGACGTGAGCGGCAATGTGCAGTGCATCATGCTCCCGATGGAGAACGACTCCACCTACAACAAGATTGCCAACGTGGAAAGCTCGTTTCTCTCGGCCGAGTTCAAGAACCAGACCGTCGACAGCCTGAAGATGTGGCCCGAGACCCCGGGCACCATGACGCCGCTCTATCTGGCCAAGAAAAGCCTGTTCTATCTGCCGCAGTTCCGATGGTTCGAACCGTTGCGTCCCACATCGCCCGACGATGTGTTCAACATTTCCTACGAAATGCTGCAGCTGATGCAGGAGCCGCCGTTTGGCGGACGCAACAGTGGCAGCGGCAACTCAAAATCGCCGGCACGCAACAGCGCCATGCCTCCCGCCGCCCTTAAACGTGAAGGAGTACCGACTGCCAGTCAGGCGGTGGAACCGGGCCCCGACGCCGCGACGCCGGCAGAGGACAAAGCGACATCTGATACAGATAATACAGACCACGAGGCCAACACCCCATCGGCCTCCGAAACCGAATAAACCCACTTTTTTCGCCATGAACACACTCACAGCCGACCTTCTTGACTTTCTCAACTCCTCGCCCTGCAACTTCTGGGCCGTCGACAATCTGCGCCGCAAGCTCGAGGACGCCGGATTCGAACCACTTGACATGCGCCAAAGCTGGACACTGCGTCCCGGCGGACGCTATTTTGTGGAAAAGAACGGTTCGGCAATCTTCGCGTTCACAGCCGGAACCGACCCTGCCGCAGGCTACCGGATAGTATGCGCGCACAGCGATTCGCCCGGTTTCCGCCTGAAGCCCGACTGCGAAATGCCGATGGACGGAGGGATGCTGAAACTGAACACGGAAGTTTACGGAGGCCCGATTCTGTACACATGGTTCGACCGTCCGCTCTCCATTGCCGGACGTGTGATTCTCCGGGGAGATAATGCCCTGTCGCCGCGCACGCGCCTGGTCAGAATAGACCGACCACTGCTCACCATACCCCATCTTGCCATACACTACAACCGCAGCGTCAACGACGGGAACCCGCTCTCAAAACAGCGCGACATGCTCCCGCTGATAGCGATAGTGCAGGACAAGGGTGCGGCGAAGAATTTCATCCGCAATCTGATTGCCGCAGAGCTGGATGAGAACCCGGACGAAATTCTGGACTACGACCTGACGCTGTTCGACACCTCGGCAGGGTGCGTGTTCGGAGCCTCGGACGAATTTCTGTCGGCCGGACGAATCGATGACCTCGAGATGGCACATTGCGCCGTGACCGCGCTTACCGCAAGCTGCACAAATGATCCACAGCCGCAAGCCACCACACGTGTGATGGCCATATTCGACAACGAGGAAACCGGCTCGGGCACCAAACAGGGTGCGGCATCGCCTGTGCTCAAAACCATCCTGCAGCGCATCAATGCGGCTCTCGGCGGCAACGACGAGACATTCTTCCGCGGAGTGGCATCATCGTTCATGATTTCAGCCGACAACGGCCATGCCACCCACCCCAACTACGAAAGCAAACAGGATCCCACCAATCATCCGGTGCTCGGAGGAGGCCCTGTAATCAAGATTAACGCCAACTGCAAGTACATGACCGATGCCGAATCGTCGGCAGTGTTCCAGGAGATATGTCACGAAGCGGGAGTACCGGTGCAGTTCTTCGTAAACCACAGTGACGTGGCAGGCGGTTCAACATTGGGCAACATACTTACCTCGCAACTCGATTTGCGCGGTGTGGATATGGGTGCGCCACAGCTGGCCATGCATTCGTGCCGCGAAACAGCTGCGGTGGCCGACCATCTCTACATCATCAAGGCCTTCACCCATTTCTACAATCTGAAATAAAGCCGATTCACGCACACCGCTGACACAAGAAGTGAAAATCAGGGCGCCGTTTCCAGACAGGAAACGGCGCCCTGATTTTTACAAAGTCTAAAAAGTTCAGGCATCGGTATTCAGCACCGGCTGGGCGGGTTCGTCGCTGCAGAGCACCACAAGCAGATTGCCCACCAGCGTGGCCTTCCGTGCCTCATCGAATGTGGCAACCTTGTCGGTCTCAATCCGGTCGATGGCCATTTTGACCATGCTCACGGCACCCTCCACAATCTTCTCACGTGCGGAGATAATGGCCGAAGCCTGCTGGCGGCGCAGCATCACAGCGGCAATTTCCGGAGCGTATGCCAGATAGTTCAACCGTGCCTCCACCACCTCCATTCCGGCTATGGCCAGACGTTCGTTGATTTTACGTTCAAGCAGCTCATTGATTTCCTCTCCCCCGTCGCGCAGGGTGAGTTCGTTTGCATCGGAACCTGTCTGGTCGTAGGCATAGTGCCCGGTCACCTCGCGCAGGGCGGCATCGCTCTGTATGCGCACGAACTTTTCAAGCGCGGCGTTGCTGACGCCTGTGCTCACACCGTTGCTCAGGCTCTGCGAGTCGATGTCGAAAACAGCACGATAGGTGTCCTTGATTTTCCACACCAGCACCATGCCGATAAGCACCGGATTGCCCACCTTGTCGTTAACCTTGATGGGTTCGATGTCCATGTTGCGGATACGCAGCGAAAGCTTTTTGCGGCTCATGAACGGGTTCACCCAGAAATAGCCCGTGCTGCGGCACGTCCCTTTGTATTTGCCGAAGAAAATCATCACTCGGGCCTCGTTCGGCTCCTGTACGAAATAGCCCACACAGCCGAGTACAAACAGCAGCGACAGCAAGGCTATGGCCGTGGACGCCACCGCGGTGTAGTCCTCAAGCCAGTTTATGGCTATCACTCCTATCATCACAGGAATGAGGATGAATGTAAAAAAAAGCATTGCAAAACCTGAAATGCATAGTCCCTTGAACGGGTATTCGCGCGCTTCGCGATTTGAACCCGGATTGTCGTTTGTCATATCAAAAATCAATTTATTTTCCACAAATATAACATATTTTTCACAATCCAACACTGAAAGCTGCCCTGAATAAGAAGCGGCTTTTAAAGATAATGTGATATATCGCTGTCAGTCTTTTATGGAATCAAGCTCGCGGAACAGCCTGATGTATTGTGGCCAAATGCATGAGAGCGGCGATGTCAATGCGCTTTAGTTTGCGGTACATGAAGGCATACCACACGGCTCCCAATGCCAGACCTATACTCATCCCAATCTTTAAACAACCAGGAAACAACGGGGTAAGCCTTTTGCTTAACGGCCGAATAATCCGTAGATTATCTGGCCTACCGGCAGCCCTATCCCTACCTTCTTTTTTCCACTGCCGATATTTACGTACGGGGTGGCTATCGGCTCCACCTCGTAATAGTTGCGCGGGCCATGACGTTCCACGGCCTGGCCGCCCACCAGAATACCGAAATGCTCTGAGACTTTGTAGTTCACATAACCGCCAAATCTGGACACATCGTAATAACCCAGCATGGATGGAGGCATGGGAGAACCGCACGGCATCATAGGCATAGCGTTACGGCCATAGTAGCTGGCAAAAGCGGTGAACGATAAGGGAGCTGAAATCTGATAAGTTAAACTTCCCTGTACGCCTAATTGACGGATAAGACCGCCATAAAAAGAGTATTTGTTAATAATTCCGCCAGCATAAAATCGCACATTCCCATTCCGTATCGAAGCCCCCAAAGTGCCGGTGGCTTTATTCATCATACCAGGATAAACAGCAACGTCAACATCGGCCGATATATGCATGTTATCATTCCCACAAATCATTCCGGGAAATGCGAGCGCCTGCCGGCATGCGGAAAATGTCACAACATTTCGGGTCGGATATTGGAAAGATGGGGAATAAAATATATTTGCAGAGGGATAAGAATACAAATAATCACGCCGATAAACACAGTCGTCAAGAATTGAACCGTGCGGAACGCTGTCTCGTTCTGAAAGCTGCGCCAGAGGCACGTTACTGCAATCCGTGTCTGCAATCATTCCATCCTGTGCACAGACAACAGCACTATCAGGCATTTCTGACTGTGCGGAAGCCATGACGGCAAGGCCACAGAACATGAACAAAAGGATTCGTTGATTCATAACGGCAATATTTAATGGCGTTTGAGGATTGCGTTGGTTCTCGCAACAAATTCCTTAACACTTATTTTGAAACTATTGAGGGCCGCCTGATTTCTAATTATGGCGAATTCGCCATAATTAAAACTGGGATTATAGACTTTCTCCCAAATGCCGATATATTCAAGTGTATTGCGGTTACACTTATGAAAATTTATGAGGGAGCAAGACACATCGTTTCAAGCACCTTTTGATATTACAAATATACACATTTTCACAGACATACAACACTGCCAATTGAAAATTCCCATATTACAAAAATATTCTCCCCATAACAAATCAGAAGAAGTTACAGGAGCATCATTTGTCATAGGGGGAGCGAATAAAATACAGGGTATTACAGGGTTTTCTTGCGTAGACGGACTTTAATGGTTAATTTTGAACAAGTTCAATGCAGCAATTATTTCTGAATATGATTTTTGACAAAGAATATCCTGCTACACACTCCATGTCGACGGCATGGTATATGGTAGATGTCGACGGCAATGTCGGATTAATGGACTTTGATGACAACGGCCCTATTCCCGCTTTTTGCAATGTTCCAGCAGAGAGTGTATTAACAGAGTTGGTCTTTGGTCAGGGATTTACAGATGGCGATGAGACTTGTAAAGGTATCCATCTTAATGCTTCCCAGATTGCTGAGCTGCTGGGAAACAATAGTCGCATAGAACGCGTGAACGATGTATTTCGATGGTATGAAGTATGCATTGCTGTCGCGCCAGACAAGGTCAGTATGTTTTTGACTCTTTGCCAAAACGAAGATTTCAACAATTACGGGTGTGTGTTACCAGAAAAGAACCTCTATCTAGTGGACGCATTCGACTGCGTCGATTACAACAACGACAAGATAATCGATGGCTCGACTCTTGATACGATGCTTCGTGAAAATGTCATAGAGGCGATCTATCCATTTCCGGAACTGCTAACGAACTCAATCTATAATCAGGATACTAAGTCGGTAGAGTTCACAAAAAACTTTGACAAGGCGCCATATTATATCTATTGTCAATCCTATTGGACGAGTGACATGCAACATCGCATGAACGTACCCGACAATCCGGTGAAGGTCTCACAAATTGATGAAGAGTATCGCGACCGGCTTTTGTATGTTCCCGTACGCTTTAAAGATGCTGAGGATATGCAGATTGCACAGTGGTTTGTCTGCAGTGCCTATGATGATGCAATAGTGATAGATAACGCCGGATATTCGCTTTTCCCCGTCGACAAAAACAAAGAAAAGTATTGTCTGACCCGACCATTTCTATTTGATTTTTTCAAATATTGCCCGAAACGAAACCACTACAACTGCACAGAATGCGATTATGATTGCGCAAGAACTGACTGTTCTTTAAACACACTGACACCCACTGTGCTATATATCGGAGCACCAACGCACCGTAGGTTTGACCGCTCTGAAATTGGACTCCAGAAAGAAATCATAGAGAAAATGGTTGCGTTCAGCTATATACCCAAATTCCCCTTCAAACGTGCAAGATGTTGGATGGATATTGAAGATGTAAGGGAACTGATGACCAAGGAGTCTCTTATCTCACTACTGACTGAATCGCATGGTTGGTTTGAGAATGTGGTTACAACAATTAATCCCCGGGTCATAATAATTGAAGATGAAGCGTTTGAGATATTATCAACAGCGTATACTATCAATAATGACGAAATTAAGGTTGGTAATGCATTGTACCCTATTTTCACATCATCGTCTGTACGCGAACATATTGAACGGATTATTACTCTGGCGAATGCCTCATACAGGGGCAAAACTTTCCCTTTGACCTACAGTGTGGAGGAAGTGGCAGAGTTGAAACGTCATGGAAAGACATTTGAAGTTCGATGACTTTACTACTTCACAAAAATCACTCCCAACATGATTGAAATGCTGTCAATTGACCTGAGCAATTATTGCAGCAAAGGGTGCCCGTTTTGTTATAACCGCAGCAACTTTGATGGCAAAACTTCATGGCAGACGGATGAGGCCATCGACTTTCTGAGAGATTGCGTTGCCCACGGGGTAAAAGCCGTATCGCTCGGCGGTGGTGAGCCGTTTGAATATGACGGTATTTTTGAAATCATTGAGGCACTTTACCCAATTTGCTATCTTTCAGTCACATCAAACGGCCTGCCGTTAGAACGCCATGATGTATGGCAACGTCTGACCCAAACAAAACCCGACAAAATCCATCTCACTATTCATAATCCGGATGACGACCCGGAAATCAAAAGGGTTCTCCATCGTCTAGCCCGTCTTGATGAAACTGGGATCAAGCCAGGAATAAATCTATTGGTCGCAGCTGATAAAATATCTCAAGCCCGACGGGCTTACAGCTTGGCCATAAAACAAATCAACCCAGAACAGATAATACTGGTGCCGCAACGATTTTCAAAGACACCCACGCCAAAACAGCTTTCAGAAGTCTCGGCTGGCAAGCCGTTCCAGAGCCCTTCATGCCTGCTTAAATGTCAGCCACCCACCAATTTCGTATCAGTGTCATGGGACAAAAAAGTCAACTTATGCAGTTTTGCCGGAGGGAAGGAACCATTGCAGAGCCTTAACTACGCCGGGCTGTGTGAGGCCCTGTCAAACGTATCTTTTAAATCCTGCTTGGCCAGCATTTCGAATCCTTGACGACAGGATGTATTGTGGCCGAGAATGCAAATGTGTAACTTTGCAGCTGAAATTCGCATTTGTGTTTTATGGATACTTTGGAATCAGAAAAGAAGGTAGCGGCCGGTTCCATGAAATTATGGAACAGAGAGTACAACAAGGTGATGGTATGCAATTTCCTGCTGTTTTTCGCCTTTTATCTGCTCACCCCTCTGCTTCCGCTATATCTCGACCAGCAGTTCGACGCCGACAAGGACATGATCGGCCTGGTGCTTTCCGGCTACGTGGTAGCCACACTGCTTATCAGGCCGTTCAGTGGTTTCATGGTCGATTCTTTTGACCGCAAAACGGTTCTGACCATCTGTTTTTTCGCTTTCTTCATCTGTTTCACGGGATATGTGGGAGCCGGCACATTGCTTATGTTCGCCATTGTACGAACGCTGCACGGCATTCCGTTCGGAGCCACAACGGTGGTCAACAGCACCGTGGCCATCGACGTGCTTCCATCATCGCGCCGCAACGAGGGGATCGGGTACTACGGCCTGAGCAACAACCTCGCCATGGCCGTCGCCCCGAGCACCGGCATTTATATCTATAACGTCACCGGCAATTTCATGCTGCTTTTCTGGATATCGCTAATACTGGCATTCGGAGGCTTCTATTGCGCCACAAGGGTAAAGCTGCCGAAACGCGAGAAAGCGCAGGCCAAACCGGTGCTCAGTCTGGACCACTTTTTCCTGGGACGGGCATGGCTGCTGGCCATAAACATCAGCTTCTTCGGGCTGTGCTGGGGTGTGATGAGCAATTACGTGGCCATTTACGGCAAGCAGCAGCTTGGCATCACCGACGGAACGGGGATATTTTTCATGCTGCTCTCGGCCGGACTTATCGTTTCGCGGCTCTTTGGCTCGAAGAGTCTCAGAAAAGGTAAGATGACTTTGAATGCCACGGTGGGCGTGCTGCTCTCACTTGCAGGCTATTCCCTTTTCGCATTTGTACCGACGCAATGGAGCTTCTATCTGTCGGCCCTCCTGATCGGGCTTGGCAACGGCCAGATGTATCCGGCGTTTCTGAACATGTTTATAAAAGTGGCGCGGCACGACCAGCGCGGCACTGCCAATTCGTCGATTCTGATTTCATGGGACCTTGGAATGGGCATTGGAATCCTTCTTGGCGGGATAATTGCCGAGAACGTCGGATTCTCGGCCGCGTTCCACACCGTTGCTTTCATGCAGGCTGCCGGAGCGCTCCTTTTCATCCTTGCCACCGGCCGCTTCTTCCAGCGCCGCCGCCTCAACGAAAACTGAACTTTACAGGGATTAATGAACCCCTATGCAATATTTTGTCGCAACCCACGACAACGCAATTAAACTTACAACAAGTTTTAACAATCCCTGACTAATATTTGGAGAAATTTGATATTCAGGATAACACGGATTATTTCATATAATAACACATCAACACACGACACTATCTTGTTACAGTCCCAAATGCCAAAAAAATTTCTTTGAGCAACAATGTTGTACAATATAATAGCTATTAAAAAAATAATTAGTAATTTTACTTCGTCAATTTCTCAGATTGGCAAAGACATACTAAATTAACAAGAAGCGTATTGCTTTTACTTGTAGAAGAAAACGTAGGAAATTTTCTTAAAGATGCAAGGAAGCAAGCGGTTCTCACGCATAGCGTGGGCTGCTATTCCTACATCTTCATCTTTTGTTTTCCTACGACCATCTTCTAAAGTGTGGCAATTCAGTCTCACGCTTTTCTTTTTATTAACCGGTCGAAGGGACTGTAAGACCTTTTCTGAATATCATGAATAAAAACTTAAGGCTACTGTTATTGTTTGTATTGCCATTCTGTCTGTTTTCTTGTGGAAATGATGACAAGGATGAACCATCAGAAAATTTGGAATACAGGATTCTTGGCGACTGGTATCAAAATCCTGATGGATGGAAGATATCATTCAATCAATCAACCTGTGTTACGACAATGTGGAACGGCCGCACAAAGTCATACAATTACACATTGACAGGTAACCACCTCAATATAGAGAACTATGCAAATATATCAGGAATTATTACATATATCGATGACAATATTATGCGTATACAGCGCAATGATATGTCTGATATAGAATTCAAAAGACAACCTAATGAAGGTTGGAATGAAGACCCTTCCGATAATAACGATTCAGATGACAATGGAAACGTTTCACCTACACCACCATACAAAAACTATATTCATTACAGATATTATCAGACTAAAAATTTTTATCACGAAATAACCTTAGCAAAGCAAGAAGTTGAATTCGCACCAATTGGCACAATTCATGGTTGGAACTACAAATATTTGAATTTTTATATTGGAGACTCACGGAAAAAAGTCTGTTTTCAATTTGAATCTACTTATTATGAAGATGAGTACCCACCAACAACACCTTGGCCCGCTATGGAGTATAATATTACATCAACATCCGGTAGCGCTATTTCCCATTTCCCTATAGCCAGAGTTTATGTTTATGATGACGACATGAAACTCAAAACACATTATCCGACGATAGGTGTAGGTAAGATTCAATACATTGGGAGCAAACTGATTTTCGATTTTACCAGCAAAGAAAAGAACCCGGATTATTATGTTAATTTACATTTCGAAGGTACACTATCAAATTAATCAAACGACATTGATTTAATATATATGTTTATATAGGAGTGCTTGATCATACCTCTCACCATACGATCAAGCACTTTACTTAAACTTACGATTTCAAGCATACTAATCGGAGATTTTTGATATCAATTAACAACTTTGTACACACAATACCATAACACAGATAGTTGAGTTTTTAATGTGCAGATGCCGGAGGCAGTATTTTCAACAGTTCTGCCTCAATGGCAGCCGGACCTATACCCAACCATTTTCTGACGAGTGTACGCTCGGGCCCGAACACGAAGAATGCCGGATAGGAACTCACATTGTACTTGAGACTTACGGTCCCCATAGAACCGGTGCCGTCGAATACCGACGGCCACGTGATGGAATCACGCGTCACGGCCTGACGCCAGTCCTCTTCCGAATCGTCGCACGAGTAGTTCACAAAGGCCACGATGCCATTATATTTTTCTTTCAGGCCAGTTATCTCTTTGGCCGCCATCCTGCACGGCCCGCAATAACACGAAGAAAAGTCCACAACAATATATGGTTCTTCTACTTCCGACAATCTGAATGGACGCCCGTACTGATCAGTGCCATAAATATCGAATTCACTCAGAGCGGCTCCATCTTTTATTTGAGACACCGAGAGGTATCGCTCCAGGATTTTACCATTTCCACTGTTTTTTTTATCCGATGACAAACGGTTGAAAACAGACTGGACCTCTTCCCGAGGCATTTGGGTCATGCTGAAAGAAATACGTTGCAAGGTTATCCACGAGTCGGGGTGCTCCAGCATAAGTCCCTTTTCGGTCAGTGCGATTGAGTTGTAACTCTCTCTGATTGAGTCGCGCTGTGAGCCTGTCAGATTCCGAAAATTCCCCATTGCTTTGTTGAGTCGGCCGCGAGGTGCATCCACATATGTATTATATAATATTAAGTCCTCACTCCATGGCGCTCCTTCATAATTCAGCGCTAAATCAGCGATTTCCCGATTTGTGCCATGAATCAGTTCACTTTGCCCATTACCTACGAAGAAAGGGAAATTTCCGGCCGGCGTAAATGCATATGCCTGCACCGGGTAGTCCAGACCAATCTCATCCAACAACACGCCATGACCGCCTACAATATTGATTGTATCAAACCGGAAATCGCCAAATCCCGATTCGCTGTCGTGAATACATATCACCACCTCCGTCGAATCGGCCATATCCGGAAAGGAGAAGGTTGTGGTAAATCCTTTGCGGGCATACGAGGCTGCACCCACACTGGTCAGAAGGAACGCAAACATTGCACTTCGCAGGAAATTTTTCATTTTAGCAGTCTCAAATATCTGATTAGTTTATATTGGTTCCTTAAAGCACCCAAGCAAAGGTAGCAAATTTCTGTGAAAGCAAAGCGGTTCCACCTGAAAACGGAAACAGTAGCAGCCCATAACACTTCACGGAGAAATGCTATAACCGGCCTACAATGTGCCTGAGAATATGCCGGAGGGTGCATTATGTCATTTATTTAAAAATTTTAGAAAATATTTGACAAAATGTTTGCAAAATAAAAACAAAGGCTCTATCTTTGCCACACATCACCGCAACATAGCGGCAATTCGATTAATGCGTAATTAAACTTTACAACAGATTTTAACTACAACCTTTTTAGATTTTAACTGCAACAATTTATGATATTATCGATTCCTTAATTCAATTACGCAACCGCCATCTGTGGCGGCAGAAACATTCATTCAATATCCTGTGGATGAATTCTCTTCATCTGATTTTAATATTCCCGGAGAAGGAGACTATCGGTTAGCCTCCTTCTCCATTTTTATCTGCTCTCCCCCATTTTCCGCATCCGCCAGTCCGGGCTTGGCTGCAACTGCCCACATCAGCGTCTCGGGGCAAAGCTGCGTCAGGGTGCTGAAAACAGCCATATGAAGTCGTGTGACAATTCATAGCAATTGCACAAATAAAGCTTTCATGTGCAATCCTTATTCCACGTACCACAGAAAAGGTATAACCCAAACCGCCCAAAATATAACAAACTGTAAGTTCAGTAAAAATATAAGCTTGAAAAATTGCACAATTTTCACACCAAAAACATAAAAATATCGCTAATTTTCCACCACAAAATTGCATGCGTTCAAAAAAGAATGCTTATTTTTGCAAAAACTCAATTTAATTGCCATGGAATTTACACAAGACTTTGAAACTTTGGTGAAACGTCTCCAGCAGGAATCGGCATGCGGCACAGTTGCCGTGGTATGCCCCTACGACGAGGGTACTTTAGAAGCCATCCAACGCGCCATCGACCTCAATCTCACCCGCTTCGTGCTGGTTGGCGAAAGCGCAAAACTGGCTGCGTTGCCCAAATCGGTTCTTGACAGCGACCGTGTGAAATGCGTTGAAGCCGACAGCGATGCGGAAGCTGCGGCCAAATGTGTGGAGATGGCCCGCAACAAAGAAGTCGACGTGTTGATGAAAGGCCTGATCGGCACCGACGTGCTGCTGAAAGCCGTGCTGAACAAAGAGCATGGCATCCTGCCTCAGGGAAATGTGCTTACCCACCTCACGGCCGCACAGATTCCCGGCTACCACAAACTGCTGTTCTTCTCGGATGTGGCCGTAATACCCTATCCCACCATTGAGCAGCGCCGTGCCATCCTGGACTACGACCTGGCCACCTGCCGCCGCATGGGCATCGACACCCCTCGAGTGGCCCTGATACACTTCACCGAAAAAGTCAACCCCAAATTCCCCAATTCCACCGACTACGCCCAGCTCATCGACGAAGCTGCACAGGGACGTTTCGGCAAGGTTGAAATGGGCGGCCCGATGGACGTGAAGACGGCCTGCGACGCCCACAGCGCACAGGTGAAGGGGATAAAGAGCGGCGTTTGCGGCAATGCCGACCTTGTGATATTCCCCAACATCGAATCCGGCAACACCTTCTATAAGGCAATCACGCTCTTTGCCGGCGCCATCGTGGCCGGCATGCTGCAGGGCGCTGCCGCACCCGTAATCCTCCCATCCCGCAGCGACAGCGGCACATCCAAATTCTACAGCATCGTGATGGCCACCCTCGACGCGCTGGCCAAGGCCAAAGGCTAACCCTCCATATTGCCGCGGTGGCCACAGCGCAACACCCGACACATTCCTCTCATCTCACCTCATCTTCAAATCACCGACTATAGCTCATGAAAAAAATACTTGCAGTCAACCCCGGATCAACATCCACGAAAATTGCCGTGTTCCACGACGACGAAAAAGTGTTTGCCACAACCATCCGCCACAGTGTCGACGATCTTGAACCCTATCCCAAAGTCATCGACCAGTTTGACTTCCGCAAAAACCTCATCCTCTCCACACTTGCCGAGAACAATATTCCGGTAGAATTTGACGCCGTGGTAGGCCGCGGCGGTCTGCTTCGCCCCATCCCCGGCGGTGTGTATGAAGTGAACGACGCCATGGTGGCCGACATCAAGAAGGTGCGCCGCAGCCATGCATGCAATCTCGGCTGCCTCATCGCCCGCGACATTGCCGACGAAGTGGGCTGCAAATCATATATCGCCGACCCCGGCATTGTCGATGAACTTGACGAGGTGGCCCGCATCACAGGTTCGCCCCTCATGCCGCGCATCACCACCTGGCACGCCCTCAACCAGCGCGCCATCGGCCGCCGATATGCAGCCGAACTGTCAGCCAGGAATCCGGAGCACCCCGTACGCTACGAGGACCTCAACCTCATCATCGTGCACCTCGGCGGCGGCATCTCGATCGGCGCACACAAGCATGGCCGTGCTGTCGACGTGAACAACGCATTCGATGGCGAAGGCCCCTTCTCGCCCGAACGTGCCGGCACGCTCCCCTCGGGCGCGCTCATCGACCTCTGTTTCTCCGGACGCTACACCAAGGACGAACTGAAAAAACGCATCAGCGGCAAAGCCGGTCTGGCCATTCACCTCGGCTCCACGCATATCCCCGACATCGTGGCACGCATTGAAAACGGCGACGACTACGCCCGTCTGGTCATCGATGCCATGATCTATCAGATAGCCAAGCACATCGCCGCCCTCACCCCCGTGTTCCGCGGCAAGGTGGACGCAGTGCTGATTACCGGCGGAATAGCCTATTCCGACTATATCATCTCACGCCTGCTCCCGCAGATCGATTTCATCGCTCCGGTGGAAGTATTCCCCGGCGAGGACGAACTCGAGGCGCTTGCCCTCAACGCCCTCGGCGCCCTCAACGGAACCATCCCCGTAAACACCTACGTTCAAAAAAAAACTACACACCCAACCCTTGAGCCTCAGCTTAACTGACTGCCACCGGAGTCACGCCCCCAGGCCAAGGCATATGCAGATCAATGATTACACCACATAACCAACTGATCAACAAAATAGTGGACATCGGACGAGCCAAAACCTCAATGGGTTTTGGCCGTCTGGCTATATTGTCAGTCATGGCCGGTGCGTTCATAGCGCTCGGCGGCATCCTTTCTGTCACCGCAGGCTACGGCTTCCCCGCCATATCGGCCTGCAATCCGGCCATACAGAAACTTTTCAGTGCACTGGCATTCCCTGTGGGACTGTTTCTCATCGTCCTGCTCGGATCCGAACTGTTCACCGGCAACAACGCCGTCCTCATCCCCGGCTGCGCCTCGCGCCGTTTCGGGTTCGGAGCCGTGGTGCGTAACTGGACACTGGTGTGGATTTTCAACTTCGTCGGTGCACTCGCATTCACCTATCTGTTTGTCTACCGGTCCGGCCTTACCGCCGCGGAGCCCTACCGCTCGGCCGTCATAAGCATAGCGCAGGCGAAAGTGCAGCTGCCGCTGCTCACCATGATTCTCAAAGGGATAGCCGCCAACTGGTGCGTGTGCATGGCCGTGTGGATCGGCCTTATGGTCGACACCCTTCCCGCCAAATTCCTTGCATGCTGGATTCCGGTCGGCACATTCGTAGCCCTTGGCTACGAGCACAGCATAGCCAACATGTTCTTCATCCCGGCAGGGATGCTTGAAGGCGCCGATGTCACAGTGGCCCAACTTTTCGGCAACCTCCTCCCCGTCACCCTCGGCAACATCATCGGGGGCGCCATCCCAGTCGGCTTCGCCTATCACCGCCTCCACTCCACCCCTTCTAAATAAATCCAAGCCCAGATTGTGAAATAAACTCGCCACCCTACAAAAAATTCATCCACTTGTAGCAAGCCATCCGATTGCGCAACTGCAAAATGGTACTCTCCAAGCATTTGGAAAGAAATTCTGTAAGAAACTGCCTGGGGTCTCAAGATTGATGTGCAAAAAACGTCCGCAATACTTGCACATGTCAAAACTAATACCTACCTTTGCATCGTCGAAAGGGAAAGAAACCCCTGCCAGACATAAAATGGCGATTTAGTGTAGTGGCCTAGCACGCCACCCTCTCACGGTGGAGACCCGGGTTCGATTCCCGGATTCGCTACACAACCAAACCGGAGCTGTCTCACAGCTCCGGTTTTTTTTATATTCCACTTTTACATTGCCAATCATGACACCAGTTCCATTAAAGGATATCTGAATGAAACCGATCAATGAAATTTTATGTGACGTTGCTGCAGTTGGCCAACAACTCCATAAACCATACAAGATGAAGCATATAATTGTTATGGCTCTGACATTGCTGACAGCAATAGGTGTATGGGGCAAAAATGCAATTGCAATAGGCTCTGATGACAATGAGATAATAGCAGGGGCAACTGTTATTTCCGGAAACGGGATGATTCTTGGTGTGACCGATGACAACGGCCGTTTACCTCAGGTGAGCGGTAAGGATTATCCGCTTATAATCCGGTCGTTAGGTTACAAGGAGCAGACGGTTACGGCGCAAAGTGACACCATTTGGATGGCTTCTGAGAATTACAGTCTTCCAGAAGTGTCGGTTGTCAGCGGCGAACGACCGATTACACGGGTAATAAGCTACGTACGTGAATATAGCACGGGAGCCACGTCGACCGATACAATCCAGATGTTCTCGGAATATATGGTGCAATCCTTTCATGTCACCAAGGAGAAAGTCAAGGGTTATAAGAAGGGCGACAGGAAAATAAAGACTCTCAGCACACGCCAATATGCACGATATGCCAACGCCAAATGCGACAGCGTGTTCATCCCTGATAAAAATGAAGATCCGTATTATCTCCTTTCGTTCGCCAAACTCATTTCAGAGGTCCCGGGAAGCTACAATGAACCGAAAAAAATCAGGGACGGAGCCTCTTCCGACACCATAGCCGGAAAATATGGCCCCAAACTGATTGTTACCAAGAACAGGGAGTGTTGTACAGTCCGCAAGGACGCATTGGCAGACTTTCAGGGACACAAATACTCGCCCTGGATTCTCAAGATGCTTGGTGCTTCGATGGATATTACACAGCTGTCGCAGACATTGGGATTTGCACCGAATGAAACGGGTGAATACTCTGTGCTTGATTTCATTTCGGGAGCCTATAATTCCCATATCATGGCGAAGGGGAAATGGCTCCGCAAAATATTCAGCGCCATGGAAGAGGTGGAGATGGACTGCTATGTGGAGCTGTATCCGGTCAGTGTCACCTTCCATACAGTCAGTGAGTATAAGGAACTGAGGGAGGACAACTCCGAGATTCCGTTTGCAATAATGGAAAAGATTCCGCCCACACTTCCTTCGGCTACCTCAATCATCAATCGCGTGTCAAATTTATAGAAGCATGAACAGATTCCAACTCATTATCGCATCCCTATTCGTGGCAATGGCTTTTACATCCTGCCATGACGATGACCCTGAAATCAACTATGCCGGAGACGTGGATGTTGCTCCGATTGAGTTTCCCACCGAGGATGTTATCAGCAACACTTATTCAGGAAACTATGCCATCGTAGGCACCGGTGATTATGACGAAGCCACCCGATATGTGCTTAATCGCCTCACCGGAACGCGTTACAGTTATTCACCAACCGGTGATTATGTCGCCGACGACGTCCGCCTCGTTTTCCTTAACAACGAATCGCTTCTGAACCTTGAAAGGCCGATGGTGGAACAGATGAAGAAAGTGGTCGACAATGGCGGCTACATCTATGTGCATAAGCCCAACTCTCTTGCACTTGCTTTCCTGGCCATCGCCATATACGGTGATATCGATGAAGCCATGAATGATCTGAAACAAGGTATGCCGAAGAGCCGCAGCCGCGCCGAATCGGATGAGCCGATGACATACGACTCCTTCATAATGGGTCCCGACAACCGCTAGCTCTGCCTGATGGACATATACGACGGAAAAACAACAACCATCGAGATTATCGACCCGGAGACCGGCGATGTGAGCACTGAGGAGTATCTGCCCCAGATGCCCGACCCATATGAGTACGGCCGTTTCGCCGAAAACATCATGGAATGGCTCAATGAGAATGACATCCAGGGAAAAAGCCGCATTTACTCCCGCGCATCGGGAGAAGTTCTCGACAATGCTTCCGACATGAAGATAGTTGTGCCCTGCAATGTATATTCACGGGCCGTCCATAAAAAAGAGTCGAAGACTTACAACAAGTCCTTTGATGCAAGCCTGAGAGTATGGATTTCCGACCTCTACAACTTTGACAAGGACGAGGACTATTATCATGTGGTTCTTGAAGAGACATTCGACGGAAGCCAGTGCTACGCCGGACAATGGTGGTCGGTCAAAACCGATAAATTGGGACACCGGAGCAAATATGCAGGCTTCCCATACACGTCGCTCTACGTCAAGCCATCGTTCCAGAATAAATCGGGACGCAACGGCACGCTGAAGGACGCCTGGAACCCGCAGCCCGAAAACGAGGGCGTGACCTCGACTGTTGAAAACGTGTCGGGGTGGTCAATAAATTCCCAGGTCGGTTACAGCGGAGGTTTCGCGGCTCTTTTTTCCGGAGATTACAAGAACGAGCAGAAAGTCACCACAATTGACAAGTCTATTACTCCACGCCTCAGGGACGGCAGTAGCCAAAACTTCTATTGGGATTATAAGCTGACCGACGAATTATGCTACAAAAAGAAGTCGGGCGACATCTTCCATATGACAAACTGCAACCTTCACGAGCCGTCCAAGAACTCGCTAACCATCAACACCTGCCGCACACGCCAGTCATGGAACTGGCTTGTTAGCGGTACAAAAAATCGTGGCAATGAACCCTTTACGCTGAGCCTCGACGTGAAATTCATGGTATTGGGAGCCTCAGCGCTCAAAAGTTTCAGCAGCACCTGGCCTCAATTGGCTAATACAAACAATCAGACGTTCAAGATTGACCTGCCTGTTCCCAACCGTATCAGGATGGCTTACAGCATGTCGTGCGAAAACGCCGTGTTGAGCGAATGGGCAGCATTGAAGGAAGAGATTATCTCGCATGACAGGGAAAATTTCGCAAAACTGAATGCCACCCGTTGTGCCCCTACCGAACAACTGGTGGACCAGCGGACAGCCGACCTCTGGAACAAGACCATAGAAGGTGTGGCCCGGCGCATATCGACATTCAACCACCTGGAGAAGGATAAATATGTGATTGTCCTTAAAAACAACAACGGCAAGATAATCGGCAAAAAGCTGATAGTCACGGCAACCGGCGCCCGCGTGGAATGAGCCTCACCCCTGCACTCACAGCCCTATACTTATGTACAAACAAAAAAGCCACCTGACGGTGGCTACCCTTCGGAACCGGGTGCCCTTGCAGGCACCCGACCTTATTTAATCCTCAGCTGGCACTGCAAATTTAGCCAACATTTCTTGTAATTCAAACAAATTTGAAGATGTACGGCAAAACTCTTCAACGCTTTTAAAACAAACCCATAAGCTAACTCTCACGTTTATATTTTGCAGGATACTAAAGAGCTTCAATCTATACATCCCCCATATCGCCCTAGGTGGAAAATACTAAGGCTTGCCCACCCCAATTAAGGTGGGCTTATTTTTATGAACAACCAGCGTGTAATAGTCTAAATTCTGCAGATGCGCAATATCCTCTTATTTATTTTAAATAAGAAAGGAGGCGGGGGATGTCATAATTGAGGATGAGGGCGTCGGGGAAGTCGGTGGCCTGAAGCAACGGGGCGATGCGCGCATAGTCGGCAATCTGAAATGAGATGTGGGCGTCGCTGCCCAGAAGCACCGGCACTTCGTACTTCCGGCACAAGCGCAGAAGCTCTGTGTTGTTCGGCTCCGCCAGTATCCGCTTGGTGCGTGCCGGCGAGAGTGAATGGTTGTTTACCTCGAGCACCGTGCGCGTCTCTTTCGACACTTTCACCAGCGCCTCCATATCCAGCAGCGCCGTTCCGTCGGCCGGATGGCTTATGATCTGAATACGCGGGTCGCGCATCACCTTTATAAGTCCGGCGGTGTTTTCATCCTTCGTGCCGCCTCGCCAGCACACATCGTGAATGCCGGCAATGCGGATGTCGAGACTGTTCATTGTCCGTTCGGACACATCGAGCGTACCGTCGTTGTCCAGAATATTGATTTCACATCCGAGCATCAGCCTCACGCCGTACATCTCCCGTGGCACCACGTGCATGTTGGTGAAATAGATTTCATTGCAGGTGCCCGGAATGGCCGGACCATGCTCGGTGATGCCGAGGAGTTCTATCCCCTTTTCCGCAGCGGCCTTGGCCATCTCCTGCATGGAGCTGTAGGCGTGGCCCGACACGATGGTATGTGTATGAAGATCTGCCTTAACTTTCATTGCTGTGTATCATCAAAAAACTTGAGCCCGCAAAACAACGGCTTTCAGGATGCAAAGATAAGAATGATATTCCACAATCCCATCGCCAATTTTACAGACAGGTCAAATCTTGTTTTTTACAGTCAGGGCCAGCCTCAGCCAATTTTTGTCTTTGTGGACTGTGCCTCGGCGCAGTCTGCCCATAGTCGACCATCAGCTGGTGCTCCTTCCCGCCCCGATTGAAAAAGATTAAACCGGCGAGGATGAAATTCTGTTTTTATTTTACAGGAAAATAAACTAACTTTGTGTTTGAATAAACAATTTTATGTTTATTTACATATTGCAACCGAAACCAACCAACCGAAAACAGTTTGCCGGATGAACAGCGTAGCCGCACATATGGAATATCTTCTGCGAGAGCACAACTGCGTTGTGCTTCCCGGCCTCGGCGCGTTCATCTGCAACTATGAGCCGGCGCATTTTGACGCGGACAACGACAAGCGCCTCTGCCCTCCCGGACGCCGCCTCGCTTTCAACGAACTGATTGACAATAACGACGGGCTTGTAGCCTCGTCAATCTCGCGCCGCCACGGCATCAGCTTTGATGCCGCTTGCCGGGTGATTTCCGATGAAGTGGGCCGCATACGCCGCGCCCTCTCGGATGCCGGAAGCCTCCGCTTCGGGCGTCTCGGCACGTTGACCGTCACCGGCAGCGGACACATTGCGTTCGAACCGGCACAGTATGCCGGCATCAACGGTTATCTATTCGGACTGCAACCCATTCAGCTTCATCCTGTGGCTCATGAGACGCCGACGGCTTTATTATCCGTCCCGTCGATACCGGCCCCTGCCCCACGCGCCAAGGAGCATCACCGCCGGCGCATTTCGGTGCGCACCGTGGCCATGAGTGTGGCTGCCTCGCTTGCCGTGCTGCTCACCGTAGGGATGCTGCTCGTGCCCCCGATCCGCACAAGCCAACCCACCCAGACGGCCTCAATTGCACCAGTGCCCACAGAAACGCCCGCCATCGAACCGACCGTGGTGAGCATTCCCGTGCCAGCAGAGATGCCTGCAACAGTAATGCCTGCAGCCGATGCCACGCATGATGCCTCTGTATCGGAAACACAGGCTGCCAAGCCCGCGCCCGCAGCTGCCGCCCACCCCGCTTCGGACAAACCGGCTGCCCAACCCAAGCCCCGCTTCAACGTCGACGATCCGTTCTGCGTCATCGTAGCGTCGTTCCCCACGCGCAGCCAGGCGGAATCGTTCGTTGCCGCGCACAGCGGCAAGCAGCTCGGCATACTTGAAAAGGACGCTAAATTCCGCGTTTACGGTGCTACGGGCACCACATATAATATGGCCAACACACAGAAGCAGCTCACCGGACAACAAGATGCCTGGGTGTGCCGCCGCTGACCTATCCCCCTCTGACATGGAAAATATTCACGACCTGATTATAAACCGCCGTTCCATACGCCGTTACACCGACCAGCCTGTGGATGCCGACCACGTGCGGCTCATCCTTGAGGCCGGCCTGATGTCGCCCACATCGAAAAACTCCCGCAGCTGGAGTTTTGTGGTGGTGGAGGAAAAAGAGATGCTGCAGCGTCTCGGCGACCTGAAGCCCTCGTACGCGGCATCCATTGCCAACGCTCCGCTCGCCATTGTGGTTTGCTCCGACATGACCAAATCCGAAGCATGGATAGAGGACGCCTCGGTGGCAGCCTCGTTCATGATGCTGCAGGCAGCCGACCTCGGACTCGGCTCATGCTGGGTAGAGGTGCGCGACCGCTACCGCGAGGACGGCGAACCTTCGGAAGAATATGTGCGCGAAGCGCTCGGCATTCCTGAAGAGATGGCCGTGGTGTGCATCCTATCAATCGGATATAAAAATGAAGAACGCCGTCCTATCGACCCCGCAAAACTGCTATGGGAGAAAGTGCACATAGGCACATGGCGGAAATGAAACAAAAGCCCCTTTCGGTTTGCATTATAGGCGCAGGCAACGTGGCCACCCATCTTGCCCGGGCGCTCAACGGCCCGTGCCGTGTGCGCCAGGTTTTCAGCCGCAGCGAGGCCTCGGCCAAACGGCTTGCCGATGCCATAGGATGCGGCTACACCACCGATACAGCAGCCCTCGTGCCTGACGCCGACTTCTACCTCATAGCTGTGGCCGACGATGCTGTGGCCGAAGTGGTGAAATCCACGCCCGATTTTCCCGGCATATGGGCGCACACCTCGGGAAGCGTCCCTGCCGACGTGTTCAGCAACCACAAACAACATTACGGGGTGTTCTACCCGTTGCAGACATTCACCCGCGATGTCGAGGTTGACGTCAGCGAAGTGCCCTTCTTCATCGAGGGAAACACGCCTGAAGTTGCCGAAAGGCTTGCCTCCATCGCCAGCCTCATTTCCCGTTCGGTTGAATTTGCCGACAGCGCCCGGCGCCGTCAGCTCCACATAGCCGCAGTGTTCGCCTGCAACTTCGCCAACCTGATGTGGATGGAGGCGGACGAGCTTCTGCACGATGCCGGGCTTGACATACGGTTCCTCATGCCTCTGCTCCGGGTGACGCTCGGCAAACTTCAGGCCGTATCGCCGGAAGAGGCCATGACCGGCCCTGCACGCCGGGGCGACACCGACGTAATCGAATCGCATCTCGACTCGCTCCCACCTGAGAAGCAGGCAATCTACCGGCTGCTGTCCGACACAATCCTGAAAAAATATCACCCGTCGGGAGCGGGTAAGCAAAAAAGCGACACCAAGAATGATTAAAGCCATATTTTTCGACATAGACGGCACACTGGTTCCCTTCGGAACGGGACACATCCCGGCTGAAGTAACGCAGGCCATTGCGCGGATGCGCGCCGCCGGAGTGAAAGTGTTCATTTCCACCGGGCGTCACATCGACTGGGTGGACAACCTCGGTGACACCGAATTCGACGGCTATGTCACCGTCAACGGTGCCATGTGCCTGCTCTCCGACAAGACTACCTGCATCTATAAAAAGTGCATCGCCCCTTCCGACATCAGTCGTCTTGTGCCGTTCGCCCAGTCACACACAATGCCCATTGTGGTGGTGCCGGCTCAGGAGGAAATCTTCATAACTGCCATCGACGATTCCGTGCTGACCGTGCGCGACATGCTCCACATAAAACCGATTCCCGTAAAACCGATAACAGCCGCTCCTGCCGACGACACAGTGCAGCTCATGGCATTCGCACCCATGCAGGAACGCACCGACTCGGGGCTATTCAGCCACGTGCTCACCCACTGCATCCCCACAAGCTGGAATCCATATTTCTGCGACATCTGCCCGCAAGGGAGCGACAAGGCCGTGGGAATGGAGCGTATGGCCGCATATTTCAGTATATCGATGGACGAGACAATGGCATTTGGCGACGGCGACAACGACATCTCCATGATTGAGGCCGCCGGTGTGGGTGTGGCCATGGGCAATGCCGCACCCGAAGTACAGGCAAAGGCCGACTTCGTGACAACCGCCGTCGACGACCACGGAGTGCTGAATGCCCTGAGGCATTTCGGCCTGCCGGTGGACTGACGCCCCCAAAATGCAAAAGACTTCAACAATCCGGACAAATGAGTAAAATTCCGTTCGACCTCACAAAAATAAAAGGCGTGGCATTCGATGTAGACGGAGTGCTCTCGCCATCCGTAATTCCACTCGGAACCGACGGCATCCCCCGCCGCATGGCCAACATCAAGGACGGCTACGCATTGCAGCTTGCCGTGCGTTGCGGCCTGAAAATAGCGATAATCAGCGGTGCTGTGGCCGACGGACTCACCGAACGCTTCGCCCATCTCGGCATCACCGATGTGTTTCTCGGCGCAGGGATGAAACGTGAGGTGTTTGAACGATGGATGGAGCACAACGGCCTCTCCCCTGCCGAGACGGCGTTTGTAGGCGACGATATCCCCGACAGCGAGTGCATGCGCATCGCGGCTCTCGGAGTTGCCCCTGCCGATGCCGCCCCCGACATAATCGGGATAGCCGGATATGTATCTCCGGCCAACGGTGGATACGGCGTGGCGCGCGATCTCCTTGAAGAGATTCTGCGTGCAAAAGGCCAGTGGCCATCCACCGACAAGGCAAACGGATGGTGACCCATCGTCTTCTCACCCCACAACGAAAAAACAATGACAGAATCAGATAAGAGCACACCCACACCCGGACACATCAACCGCTTCGACTTTCTGAATGGAAAGAAACTACTGCTGGCCAGTGCCTCGCCCCGCCGCAGGCAACTATTGGGCGAACTTGGTGTGGAGGTACACCGCGCGCCTGTCACTGATGTCGACGAGAGCTACCCCGACAATATCGCACCCGATGAAGTGGCCGTGTATATCTCCCGTAAAAAAGCCGAGGCCTACCGCCCACTGCTGCATCCTGACGAGATTCTTGTAACCGCCGACACCGTGGTGGTCTGCGGCGACAAAGTGCTCGGCAAACCTGCCGACGCAGCGGAAGCAGCTGCCATGCTCCGCCTTCTGTCGGGCAGAACGCACCATGTGGTCACCGGAGTGACCCTGGTTTCCGGAAGCACGATGGCATCGTTCAAGGAGATTACGGAAGTGGACTTCGCACAACTCACCGACAGGGAGATAGACCACTATGTAGCCGCATTCCGCCCCTTCGACAAGGCCGGTGCATACGGCATACAGGAATGGATCGGTTACATCGGAATTTCAGGCATCCGCGGCGACTACTACAATGTGATGGGGCTGCCGCTGCATGCTCTCTACCGTCAGTTGTCACAACTGGCGCGCGGCACCATGTAACGTCCGAGTTCCCACACACAATACACGGGTGCGAACACAGCAAGCAGCGTGAAGGGGTCGCCCGTGGGTGTCACTATGGCCGCCAGAATCAGCAGCCCAACTATGGCATGCCGGCGGTATCTATCGAAAAACGCACGCGTGAGCAGGTGCATACGTCCCAGCACCCATGCCAGCAGCGGCATCTCGAAAATAACGCCCATAAGGAGCACAAGGGTGAAGAAGGTGTTCATGTAGCTGTCAAGCGATATCACATTCGGCACGGAGGCCGACAGCTGATAGCCGGCAAGAAAACGCACAGTGAGCGGAAATACTATAAAATATCCCACCGAGGCGCCGAGATAAAACATCAGATTGCCAAAAAGGAAAGCCTTCACGGCCCCACGCCGTTCGCGCTCATATAGCGCCGGGCGCACGAACCCCCAAAGCAGATAAATCACCACCGGAAACAGCAGCACAAGCGACAGCCAGCATGCCGCCGACATGTGGATAAAGAACTGCGACGCAAGTTCTATGTTTATCAGGTCGATATGAAAACCGGCATCGGCAGTGTCGGCCAGCGCGGGCCACAGCGACGCCACGGCGTCGAACAACCGGTAGGTGCAGAACGCCCCGGAGCATGGCGCAAGAATCACCTTGTCGAAAATCTCCGGCATGAACGCGAACAGGCATAGACAGCCTGCCATCCACACAATCACAACCCGCAAAAGCACCCTGCGGAGCGCATCGAGGTGATCCCAGAACGACATTCCGGGAGCCTCCGCACCTCGGCCTTCTCCAGCTTTAGATTCAGTGTTCACCGATTTCTTTCAGATTGCTGTGTCATTTATCGGCATCCTTGCCGCTGGCCGAAGAAGTGGCGTCGGTCTTCTCGCCCGGTTTCTCCACAGGGCGGTTGATCTCCTCGGTCATACCGTTGAGCCCCTCCTTGAAGCCACGGATTCCTTTGCCGAGACCGCGCATCAGTTCCGGAATTTTACGGCCGCCGAACACCAGCAGTATCACTACCGCAATGACTACAATCTCCATCGGTTTCAGATTGCCGAGAAACAGCGGAACAAGCAAAACAAGATTCATACGTGAAGATTTAGAGAGATGATGGGAGATGAATTGGAGAGAAGGGAAACGAAAACCGGCATCGGTCAACTTTTGTAGAAATGAGTGTGTCCGATGCCGGTTAATGATTTCAGAAAATAAACTGTATCTGGGCAGAAAGCCGTTATCAGGCTTTTACACGCTCCAGATAGTTGCCGTTACGGGTGTCTACGCGCACCTTGTCGCCGATGTTGCAGAACAGGGGAACACGGATTTCAGCGCCGGTCTCCACTGTGGCGGGCTTGAGGGTGTTGGTGGCGGTGTCGCCCTTGATGCCGGGTTCGGTGTATGTGATTTCAAGTACCACATTGGCAGGAAGCTCGCAGGTGAGGATAGTGTCGGAAGCGGCGTGAACCATAGCTTCCACGATGTCACCTTCCTTGAGGAACTGTACGCCTTCGATGCTTTCGCCGGGAAGAGCAATCTGCTCGAAAGTCTCGGTGTGCATGAAGTTGTAGCCCATGTCATCCTGATAGAGATACTGATAAGGACGGCGTTCGATGCGCACCTCGTTAACTTTCACACCCGAGTTCCAGGTCTTGTCGAGGATGCGGCCGGTCTTCACATTGCGCAGTTTGGTGCGGACGAAAGCCGGACCCTTGCCGGGCTTAACGTGAAGGAATTCAACGATAAAGAAATAGTTGCCGTCGATATCGAGGCACATGCCGTTTTTAAAATCAGCTGTTGTTGCCATAAAATGTTGTTATGCGTATATTTAGTATGATAAAATCAATGATTGGCGCCCTGCGCCGCATCCGTGGCACCGGCGTCCGGCCGCAATGAAAGGCCCGCAACGCCAAAAGGCTGTGCAAAATTATCAAATTTCCAGCTAACTGCCAAATCCCCACCGCCCCTTTTGTCTTTTTGCCATCATATTCTACTGCATATTTTTACTTGCCGGTGCCGAAGCGGGAGGTGTCGATGGGGTTATCCTTGGGCTTGAATCCGTTGAAACGCCATATTAACGTGAGCTTGAGGTTGCGGGTCATGTCACGGACTTTCATCCTGTAATCCTGGCCGGCATCGCGGATAGTCATGGTGGGCGACCATCTGTTGAATATGTCGTCGGCTTTCAGCACCAGTTCACAACAACGCTTCTTTCCGAACTGCCAGTTGACACCTGCATCCACCCTCCATATGCCCGACAGGTTGGCCATCCCCTGCTGCGACGGCGAGATATAGCTGAAATCCACCGACAACGACACCGGACAGTCCTGACTGAATTTGAACGAGTTGGTCAATGTTCCATAGAAAATCCATTTGCTATGGTCAAAGCTTACGTCATGGAAACGGTCGGCTTTCTCCCACTGATTGAACACATTGACCGTGGCTGTGGCATTCCAGATATATCCCACGCCGAAGGGGGCATACAGATTCAGTCCGACAACACGCTTGTAGTTCATATTGATGGTCTGATAGACAAGCGCGAGTGCATCGGGCCACTGATAAGGCAACTGCACCGTTGCCTTGTCGCCATACTGGTAATACAGCGTCGCCACATATTTCTGCCTCAGTATGTAGTTGAACTGCGCATCATACTGGATGTATGGCAGCAGTGCAGGATTCCCGATTACGGTTGAATAATCGTTGATATGGCTTGTGCCACCATGCAGTTCCCAGTATGAGGGGTAAACGCGCCGTGTGCTGAGATTTAGCTGGAAGATGCTGGCGGGAGTCTTGTAATATGTGGTTCCAAGCTGAGGGATGAAATTCCACTCGTGCTGATATCTGTCATGAAAATATTCCCCCTTTACGGAAGCGCTGAACGACAGGCCCCAGTCAAACGCCCTCTGCGTCCCCACATACAGACTGACAACGTCCTCATTTAGCCTGTCATCAAAATCAGGATGGTCAGAACCGGCGTAGCGCTGCGAGCTGTGGTCGACGGAATGCTGATACTCAGCGCCATAATTCAACTGCCATTTGCCCAACTGATGCTGCTGGTCAATATAGGCATGATAGCGGTTTATGGCCTGACGGTTTTCCGAGCCGAGCAGATAATCGGCGTCCCTGAACAGCGATTGCGACCGGTTTTCCGCATATCGCGTATAGTCCACTCCGATAGTCATACCGAACGGCGCGGTGTAACGCACGGCGATGTTGTGGTAACCTACCGGCGAAAGCATGTCATGCTCATTTGTGAAATGGCCAAGTGTGCCGCCCGACAGGCTTTGGGCCTTTGAATCGGATATTATCTGACCGTTGTATGTGAGTTTCAGCGTTTTCCAGGCAGCAGATGCGAATATGGTATTGCACCAGTTCCGACCGATACGGCGCATGTCATCCTCTATCAGTCTTCGGCCGCCGTTGAGCATGTGGTTTGACCATGTCTCCTCCCGGTTCCACGATTTTGTCCTTGACACCCCGTAATCCAGATCAAAGGTCCAGTCTTTCACCGCATACGTGGCCGCAAGTGCCCCGCCGTACGAGCCGTAATGGGCCTGATTGTAGCCCGCTCTTATCTGTCCCTGCAGTCCGTCGAGAGGCTTGGGCGTTTTCAGCACCACGTTTATCACAGCCCCGTCCACATGATATTTCGCAGGAGCGGCATACATTATCTCAACATTCTTCAGTCTGTCGACCGGCGTGGTGTATAGCAGCTGGTACAGATTCTGTAGCGGCATGTTGGTCAGTTCGCCATTCAGGATAATGGTTACGCCGGAGGCGCCTGCAAGCCCTATCATTCCGTTGTTGTTCACCACTCCGGGCAGATAGCCCAGAGCCTCAAGAATGTTGGTCACAGGCTTGTCCCTGACAATGGCGGGAAGGTCAACCGCCATCACACCGCCGGCACTTTTCACCACCGGCTTCTCGCCAGTCACAACCACCTCGCCAAGTTCACGGCCACGGAGTGAATCAGTGGTTTCGGTCTGAGCCACAGCGGCCACGGATGTAAGCATTGCAATAGGAATCAGAAAATTTCTCATAAACAAGCACTCTGATTAGTTTCAGGCAAAATTACGCTCCGCCAACCGGAGGATGCTCATCATTTCCCTTATTTAGCCTTAACCGCACCCTTATTTAGTCTTAAAACTGCGAGCCTGAAAGCGTTGCGTAACGGGAATATTCATAAATTTGCCATAATGAAACATTTCCGCACCATATCCATCACATTCATAGTGGTGATTGCAGCCCTGTTCGGGTGCAACATCTGTTATCTTGTCAACCTCTACCACTCCATCCGCAGCGACGTTGAGCGCCAGGTGATGACAGCCATGGCCGACGCCGACATCGACGACATGTGGGAACGGGCCGACCGTGTGAACCGTGCCGCCATCGCTGCACGCGAGGCAGCCGGTGCCGCGGGCGATTCCATTGAGATTGACCGGCCCGCAAGCGTGTCAGGAGTGAAGGATGAGGAGGGCAACTTTGTCACGACATCCACCAACAAGGACGGAAGTGTGGAGGTCAACAAGACTCCGCTGCGTCGCGACAGATCCTACTCCAACCAGATGGTAAATGACATGAGCCACCAGATGCACAGCAACATGGACCAGTATGTGGACTTCAATCTGACCATCATGGACAGCATCCTCGTGGAGCGTCTGGCCGACCGCAACATACACCCCGATTTCCTTGCGGTGGAAATTGTCGGCAAAAACGGCGACATAGTCCGCTCCAGCATCCACGTTCCCGCATCGGCCTCCGGTTACGATGTATTCTCACTGTGTTTCAACCCCGAAGCCGGCTTGTATTACCGCGCGTACATGACACCACTGACAGGCCACATCTTTTCGGAGATGGCAGGCGTGGTGTTCACCGTGTTCCTGCTGATGTTCACTTTCGCACTAGCATTCATGTATCTTTTCCGCACTGTTGCCAGGCTGCGCACCATCGAGGAGATGAAGGACGATTTCGTGAGCAACATGACCCACGAATTGAAAACCCCCATTGCGATAGCATATTCGGCCAACGACGCGCTGCTCAACTACGACGCCGGCAACAATCCGGCCAAAAGGGAGGAATATCTCACCATCGCCAACAAGCAGCTCAGGCGTCTTGGCGAGCTTGTTGAAAGCATACTGGCAATGAGCATGGAGCGCCGACGGTCCATGCAGTTGAAAATGGAAAGGATACCTCTGCGACCGTTTGTTGAGGAGATAGCCGCAGCCCAGCGTATGCGCAAAGAAAAAGCCATCACCATCGACGTCAGCATACCCGACAGCATGACCGTGATGTCCGACAAGGTGCATCTGGCCAATGTGCTCGGCAATCTGATTGACAATGCCATAAAATACTCAGGCAACAGGGTTGCCATATCCATCTACGGCAACCACGATGGCATCACAGTGGCCGACAACGGCATAGGCATCCCAGCCAAATCCCTCCCGTATCTGTTCAACAAGTTTTATCGCGTGCCGCACGGCAACCGTCAGGATGTACGCGGCTACGGCATCGGGCTGTACTATGTGAAAAACATCCTCGACAAAATGGGATGGACCATAGCGGTGAAAAGTACAGAAGGAGAAGGATCGGTGTTCACTATCAAATTCAGCAAAGATGAACCATAAGATACTGTTTGTAGAAGATGAGAAAGACTTGACACTGATTGTGGCTGACACTCTGCGCGGGCAAGGCTATGAGGTGATTACAGCCTCCGACGGCGTGGAGGCTATAGATAAATTCCGCACATCGGGCGCCAACTTGATAGTGGCCGATGTGATGATGCCGCGCATGGACGGCTTCACTATGGCCAAGGCGATACGCCGTTACTCTCCGGATATTCCCATACTGTTTCTCACCGCTAAAAGCACCATAGACGATGTGGAGCAAGGATTTGCCGTCGGGGCAAACGACTATCTCCGCAAACCGTTCGAACTGCGCGAACTGATTGTACGCATAAAGGCACTGCTCCGGCGCAACGGCGACCGGCCGTCGCCGGATATCAGACTGGCCATCGGCCGCTATACATTCAATGTAACCACCCAGACGCTTGCCATCGACGGCAACGAAGTGGAACTGTCGCATTTCGAGGCACGCATTCTGGAACATCTTGCCACCAACATCGGCAAGACCGTTGATTCCTCCGACCTCATGATGGCCGTGTGGCAACGCGACGACCCGAGCAACCGCAACTCCCTGCACGGCTATATCCACAAACTGCGCCGCGCCCTCTCGTTCGACCCCTCCGTATCAATCATCAACCAACGCGGCTTCGGCTACATGCTCACCCTCCGCACATAGGCAAAAAAACATCCGCAATGTAATTATTGCGGATGTGTTCTTTATTCAGCGGATTAGCCGTCGTCTGCAGTATCTGCAATCAGCGTTTGACTACCTTACGGACAGCATCGCCGCGTTTTTCTATGTAAATGCCAGATGAAGCTTTTTCAAAATCAACCCGGAATCCGTTGAGATCATAATAAACAGCCGGCGTACCGGATGCATCCATATCTACAGCATCAACACCTGAGGTTTCGGGATGGTCCACCACCACACGGTCAAGAATCATTGAATTGCCACCTCGTTCTCCGGTACGCAAATACCGGAACGCAATTTTCACATTCTTGCCGGCATAAGCGGACAAATCCACATCATAAGGCTTATAGCACAAATCGGAGGCATCATAACATTCAGCGTCAGACAGAGGCGACACAACGTCTTTTTCCAGATCCCATAATTCATCCCAGGTGGTGCCACCGTCGGTTGTCACCATCACTTTAAGAGTGTTCACAACATTTCGTTCGCGGAAAATGCCTGTAGCAAAATCATAATCGTTCACCCAATCGTAGACACTGAAGAAATCTGCCTGCAGCAGGAAATGGAGCTCTTCCTCGGTAACCAATTTTATTTCAGGCGTCACAAGCCATTCGTCCTGATTGGCGGGTGTACACCAGTCGCCGTCGTAAGCAAAATGTATGAACATTTCTTTGTCTCCGTCGGGAGTGTATTCCTGGAACATGCTGCTGCTCATGCACCCGTACCATGTGTTGTTCACATTGTGCGAAAGCATCTCGGCAGTCGGTTTGTTCTCTTCAGTGTTGATCTGCGACCACCCTTCAGGAATCCAGCTCATGCCGAAAGTCTCCTGATAGCCTTCAAAACTTTCATAGAATGTACGTTCCCTTCCTTCCCCAGGTTCCGGTTCGACAGGTGCCCACGGTAACACGAATTTTGCGGCATATGACAACGGCTTGTTATTCTTATCCGTCCATTGCATCCCGAAGCCTGCGGTGCTGTTAGAGCCGAACAGAGGGGTGCGCACCGTTATGACCCCGTCCACCATCTTGTCAAGCCTGTTGGGCAGGTACTTTTTTATATCGGCCACCGACCACAATTCATTGGCATGGAGATTTCCGGCGTCATTGCCTATGTAGAAATCAAAATTCGCGCCTTCCACCATTGCGGAAAAGCCACTGTATTGCGGGGCAATCAGCACAATCTCCGGATCAGTGGCATCTATGACTATCCATGCGTTCGAGGTGTTGGTATTGGCACCCAGCAACGGGCATTCCTCTACGAGATATGGATTCGCCAGACGATACATCCCCTCGCTCCCTTCAAGTTCCTCAAACGGCACTTTCCAGCCAGCCTGAGCCGGATCGCCTTTAAAACCGGGATATATGAAGCCATCCACAAATGTAAGCTCACCCTTGTCTACCCATTTGGCGGTTTCCTTATTCGGCAATGTAATCACCGACTGCACGTCGGGCATGCTTGCCCAATTGTAGCCGAAGTCGGCGCTCGAACCGGATTTACCGAAGCAAGGCTGTACGATGGTTATAACGCCATCGGCCATTGTCGATGCAAAGCCATAGGATGTGATGTCCTCTATGGAGTTGCCCTCGTTGAGATAATAGACACCCTTGTTTCCGATTACAAAAGGATCGGTGTAGTTTTTTGAATGGTTCGGATCTGCATGGAGGAATCCCGATTCCTGAGGTTCAACCTTCACAAAGTCCGGATTTGTGGCATCAATTATAATATCATGTGGCTCACTGTTGGCGTTCTTCTCCCTGAAAGGAAATTTATCCGATGTCCATGGACTTATAAGCTTATACAAGCATGGGGTCGACACGCTTTCGTAGATTTCCACCTCAAAGGGATAATTCTTGGGATCAATGTCACCGTTGGGGTACATCAGTCCGGGAGTCACCCATCCGTCAACGAGAGTTCCTGTACCGAGCAGCTTCCAGTCCGAAGCCTCGGTGCGCGAATGTTCACGTGTAACCTTGAAAGGCTTTATATCCGCCGCATAAGCAGAAACAAAAAGCCCTAACGCCGACATAGCAAAAAGTATTTCTCTTTTCATATCGAATTGGTTTAAAAATGTTATCACCGCAAATTTATCGTTGCGGCTGTCCTAAAACAATGATATAAATCAATTTTTTACATAAAATCGGCTATCGGGATACATTTTGACGGCATTTTTCGTAAATTTGTATCGCAAAAACATGTATACTGTCATATGAACCTCTTTGAAGTTTTATCACAGAATTATCCTGTCGATGCCGCAGATGCGGAAGCGATGGCTGCGCTATCGGAAACCATACATGTAAGGAAAAAGGACTTTCTGATAAAACAGGGTTCAAAATCGAATCACATATACTTCATAACCGGAGGCCTGTTCCGTTTCCTTTGCGAAATCAACGGCAATGAGGACACAATAGGATTCGGCATTGCCGGCGACCCGTTTGTGTCAGTCCATTCACTTGCCCACGACGAGCCATCTGCTTTTTCACTGCAAGCAATCGAGAACTCATCGGTTGTCGCTGTGCGACTTGACGACTTCCGGTGCATGCTCGCCACCCACTCAAGCCTTATGCAATGGTGGTGCGCCGTCCTGCTGGAACAAATCTACGCCCTTGAGCGCCGCTATGTGTGGCTTGCTTCCAATGATGCTTCCGAACGCTATGCTGCATTGCTCCGAGTCCGGGCCGAGATTATAAACCGGATTCCCATCAAATACATCGCACAATACCTTAACATCACGCCCGAGACACTGTCGCGCATTCGCTCCGGAACAAAATAACGATTTTCAGGGAAGGAGGAGGGTGACGGTGGTGCCGCGGCGCGGGGAGCTTTCCAGGCGGACGTCGCCGCCATGCATACGCAGAATCTGACGGGTGAGGTAAAGACCTATGCCGCTGCCCGAAGGCTTAGTGGTGAAGAACGGCTGGAACATGCTGTCGAGCGCTGTCTCATCGATGCCGCAACCGTTGTCGGCTACTGTTATCATGGCCTGACCGGATGTATTAGTGGCAGTGACTTGCACCGCGGGATCAGCCTTCTCCGCCACGGCGTCGAGCGCATTTGAAATCACATTGGCAAGCGCCTGCCGCAGCAGGTTGGCATCGGCCGACACATGCATCCCGTTAGCCACAACAAAACGCACCACTCCGGCATCAAGTCCGCGTTCGGCAGCCTGCACCTCAGTGGCCTGCTTCACGCCTTTCAGAAACTGCACCATGTCCACATCTGTTTTCTCCGGTCTGGGCAGATGCGTGAGCCGGTAGTAGGAATCAAGAAAATTCTTTATCCCCTCGCTTTGCGTGTGCATAAGCTCTACCGCTTCCGTAAAGGTCTCCCCTTCGTATCGGTCGGGATGGGCAAGCATATCGGAGGATAGCGAGACTATGGGAGTTATGGAGTTGCGCAATTCGTGGCTCATGATGCGCAGGATGCGGTCGTAGTACAGTTTTTTGGTTTCCAGTTCAAGAGCGTCGGCCCTGTGCCGCACAAGTATCCGGTTCATCGCTTCGGCGGTACGCCTCATCACGGGATTGTCAGGCACTGGCATCCGCATGGTCGGGTCGTTCATCTCTATGGCCTGGACGAACGATTCCATCCTGCGGTAAGGTTTCCACACATAGCGGCACAACACCCAGACGGCACACCCGGCACCGATGGCGGCAAGGCATCCGGGCGCCACAAGACCCGACGCAAATGCCGCACCACAGGCAGCCGCCATAAGGACTACGGCAGCTACCGAAACTCCGAACCACAGGCTGAAATGCTTCATTGCCGTTTAAGATAATTATATAGTGTCTGGCGGTTGATGTCAAGCATTTCGGAAGCCTGCGAGAGATTGCCTCCGCATTGCTCCACCACACTCTTCACATGTTCCATTTTGACCTGGTCGAGAGTCATGCCCATGCGCTCTGCCTCCTGTTCGCACACCTGCCGGGCGTTGGCCACTACATTCCGGTCGGTGCGTTGGGCCCGGTTCACGTCGATGGCCCGATGCAGTTTGGCAATAAGGTCGTCATTGTCCCAGGGCTTGGTCACAAAATCCTCGGCACCCTGCTTCATGGCCTTGACGGCCAGCTCAACATCGCCGAAAGCCGTGATGAGCACCACCGCGGGAGCATTTTCCATAGCCTTGACACGGCCAAGCCAAAACAGACCGTCGGCACCGTCGAGACGCCTGTTGTCAAAATTCATGTCAAGCAGAACAGCGTCCACATCGTCCTGTTGAAGCAGCGCAGGGAGCAACCGCGGGTCGCCCACAGCCACAATCTGGTCAAACTCCTCGGCAAGCACCAGTTTCAAGGTGGTTCTCACCGCCTTATTGTCATCCACTATCAATAGTTTCATGATGCAAAAATAACATTATTCAACCGAATTCGCCCGGGATGCCGGCAACAAATGCTCCTGCCTCCACTCCATTGTCTGTTTTTTAGACAATCCGCCCCTGCGGATTGCTGATTCCTGCAAAATTCATGTGTTCCGTCAGTGTCGTGCCCTACCTTTGCCGGTGTAAACGGAAAACGATATCCCATCATTCATGAATTGCAAAACCATCATCACACTCACCATGCTCATTGCCGGCGGAACGTGCGCGGCACAGCTCACGCTCAACGACTGCCTCATTTACGCCCGCGATCACGCGCATGCCAACATCATAAGCAATCTGGATGAGAAGAAAGCCTCCATCGACCGGCGCATATCGGCATCGGCGCTTATGCCTTATGTTGAACTCAGTTCGTCGGGCAACATAAGCTTCGGCCGAAACATCGACCCCGAGACAAATACTTACGACAATAAACAGACCCTTTACACCGGGTTCGGGCTTCAGATGTCGCTCCCGCTGTTCGACGGGCTTGCCGGCATCAACACCCTCAAGGCCGCACGCATGGCCTCGCTGCGCCAAAGAAACGCGGCATGCGCACAGCGCGACCGCACATCGCTCGCCGTGGTCAACGCATTCTATAACGTGGCCTACTGCCGGGCGATGGTGGAGATGATGGAACAGCAGCTGCAGCGCGACACGCGCACGCTGACCGCCACCGAACGCGACGAGGCCACCGGATTCAAAAGCGGTGCCGACGTGGCGGAAATGAAGGCGATGGTGGCCTCCGATATGTATGAACTGACCAACCAGCGCAATCTGCTTGCCAAAGCCTACCTGCAGCTACGTGCCATAATGGGACTGCCCATCTCCGAAGAACCGCTCGAACTGGCCGATACAGAGGATACACCCGACTCGCCGCCAGCGGCCGACGTTGGCTGGGAACACCCCGAAATTGCGGAAGCACGTATGGCGGTGGACGAAAGCCGTTACCGGCTCAAAGCTGCCAAAGGGGCGTTCTCTCCGAAAATTTCGTTCTCGGCAGGTATCTCCACTTCCTACTACAAGATGCTGGGGAGCGATGTCACAATGCCCCGATTCTCGCGCCAGTGGCACGACAATATGGGGCAATATGTGGGGTTCTCCTTCTCCCTTCCCCTGTTCTCAGGGCTGGGAACCCTCAACCGGGTGAAACGTGCACGCATCGATGTGATGCAGCAACAGGCGCAGCTCGATCTCAAACGCGACGAAATAGCGCAAGCCACCACCGAAGCCAACCTCGACTGGCTGGCAGCCAACGACGAATACGATGCGGCGCATGCCCGCGTGGAGGCAGAGCAATTGGCCTACAACGCTGTGAAACGCAAATTTGAACTCGGCAACTCGTCGGCCATCGACCTCTACACCGCCGCAACGCGCCTGGCCACCGCCCGCGCCAATCTTGAAGGCAAGCGGATACGCCGCATCATCAGCCGCATAACCCTCGGGTACTACCGCGGCGAAAATCTCATCAAGGAAAACATTCAGCACAAAAACACAAAAGCTTACACATGGACAGAGAGATAACCCGCAGGTACCCGCACCTCAAAAGAATCACGATAATCACGCTGATTACCGCCGTTGCCGTAACCGGCGCAGTTCTGGCATGGCGCGAAGCCCGTACTTCTACCTGCCGCGCCGACAGCCGCGACCTCATCATCGCCGATGTAACGAGCCGGACGTTCGATGATTACATACGCGTAAGCGGCCACGTCGAGACGGGCGTGGTGGTACAGGTGTCCGCACTCGAGACGGGCATCGTGGAGCATAAGACCGTCGAGGAGGGCGCCATGATAAATGCAGGCGACATAATCCTCACGCTCCACAACCCCAACCTGCGGCAACAGATACTCGATTCCGAAGCGCAGCTCGCCGAGAAGCAGAACATGTTGCGCGACACCGAGATAGCGATGGAAAAAGACCGGCTGCAGATAAAGCAGGACCTGCTCACCACCCGCACCGAACTCAACCGCAAACACCGCCTTCTTCAGCAGCAGGAATCGCTGCTGGCCGAGAACCTCACTTCGCGTGAGGACTACCTGCATGCCAAGGAGGACTACGACCTGGCTGTGGAGAGCATGAACCTGCTGCGCGAACGCCAGCGGCAGGATTCCATATACCGCTCCGTACAGGTGGGAATGATGCGCGAAAGTCTGGCAAACATGCACCAGAACCTACTGCTGGTGCGCCAGCGGGCCGACAATCTCAACATCCGCGCCACGCATGGCGGACAGCTCGGCAATCTCACCGCCGAAATCGGCCAAAGCATCTCTGCCGGCCAACAGGTGGGACAGATCAACATCCTCGACAATTTCAAAATCGCGGCGCTCATCGACGAGCATTACATCGACCGCGTGCACACCGGCCTGACCGGTGAGATGGAGCGCCAGGGCCGGAAATTCAATGTGACGGTCACCAAGGTCTATCCCGAGGTGACACAGGGGCAGTTCAAGGTTGACCTCGCTCTTTCTGACACGCAGCCCGAAAACATCCGTGTGGGGCAGACATGCCACGTGGACCTCCGCCTTGGCGAACCCACACAGGGTGTGGTGATTCCGCGCGGACAATTTTTCCGCAACACCGGAGGCCGCTGGATCTATGTGCTGAATGCCGACGGCACCGAGGCCACCCGCAGGGAAATAACCATAGGGCGGCAGAACCCGCGCTACTATGAGGTGACCGGCGGCCTCTCTCCGGGCGAACGTGTCCTCATCTCTGAATACACCGATTTCGGCGATGCAGACAAAATCATAATCAGCCGTTAGCCTCCGGTCGGACAAAATGCATCGTTCCGCATCTAATAAACACCAATATTTCACGTTATTTCACAAGCAATCAGAAGCATGAAAATCGAAGTAAACAATCTGGAAAAAGTGTTCCGCACCGACAGTGTGGAAACCATAGCGCTCAATAACGTTTCGTTCACCGTGGCCGACGGCGATTTCGCCACCATCATGGGGCCGTCGGGCTGCGGCAAGTCAACCCTGCTCAACATCCTCGGACTGCTCGACAATCCCACCGGCGGAAGCTACATGCTCGATGGACGGGAGGTGGCCAACCTGCGCGAAAACGAACGCACGGCCTTCCGCAAAGGAAAAATCGGATTCGTATTCCAGTCGTTCAACCTTATTGACGAAATGACCGTGCGCGACAATATCATGCTGCCGCTCAACAACCTTGACCTCCCCAAGTCGGAACGCATAAAGCGTGTGGAGCAGGCCATGCAGCGCATGGGCATATCGCACCGCGGCAACCATTATCCCCACCAGCTGTCGGGCGGCCAGCAGCAACGTGTGGCCATTGCCCGCGCCACGGTGTCGAATCCCGGACTTATCCTGGCCGACGAGCCTACCGGCAATCTCGACTCGAAGAACGGGGCGGAGGTGATGAACCTTCTTGACGAACTTCACCGAGAAGGCGCCACCATCATCATGGTGACCCATTCGCATGCCGATGCAGCCCGTGCCGACTATATCATAAACCTGTTCGACGGACAGGTGGTGGAATCGCTGACCGATAAACTCTGACCTCGCCATGCTCACGTTTTTCACTTCCGACCTCAGGCACAATCTTATAAAGATTGCATGCCTCACCATAGCCCTCGCCATAGGGACACTGCTGATTGCCAAGGCATTTCTGGAACAGACTTACGATTCCTTCTTCCCCGATGCCGACCGCATATACATCGTCACCGAAAGTTCGCTTAACGATCAGAAGGAACAGGTCTACGACAAGACAGCCGGCGGCATAGCGCCGGGACTAAAGCAGTATGTTCCGCAGGTGGAGGCAGCCACACGCCACACGGTGCTGAGCTACGAGACAGACATCCAGCTCAACGACGGCCGCACCTTCAGTGTGGATGCCATTACGCTGGCCGACAGCTGCTACTTCGATGTGCTCCCCCGCCCCATTCTGGCAGGCGACCCGCACACGGTGCTTGCGCTTGACAACCAGTGCATGATTCCGCGTTCACTGGCCGAGAAAATAGGCGGCGACGTGATCGGGATGGAGATATGCTCTCCGCAGCTGTCGCCCGACTACCGCGCCACCATCGGCGGCGTCTATGAGGATTTCCCCCACAATTCAATCATCACCAACGACATATTCCTCTCCCTCCCTACAATCCGCTTTTTCATGTACGACGGGCGGCAGAACTGGTGGGGAAACGACAGGTATCTCTCCCTGGTACGGCTTGCTCCGGGCGCTGCTCCTGACGACCTTAAGCCTCACATTCAGCGCATGCTGGCCGACAACGTGGAGCCGGAACTTCTTTCCACCTACCGCTACAACATCGGTGTACGTCCGTTGGTAGGATACTATACCTCGCGCCCCGGCGTACGCACCACCATAACGGCGCTCGCACTTCTGGCAGCGGTGCTTCTGGTGAGCGCATGGCTCAACTATCTGCTCATTGTCATGGGGCAGATGGGAAAACGCGGCAAGGAGATGGCCGTGCGAAAATGTTTCGGCACAAGCAACGCCCATATCTTCGGCCGTCTGCTCGGCGAGAGCTTCTTTTTCCTGTCGGTGTCGGCCGTGCTTGCCATGTTGCTCGCGTTCAGTTTTTCCAATCTGTGCAACGACCTGCTGGGCTACACCACCGGCGAACTGTTCTCCACCGGAAAGGTGTGGATGATCGAGGCAGCTTTATTCATTGTGCTGCTCATGCTCACCGGAGCGTTGCCGGCATGGCTCTATTGCCGCACTCCGGTGGCACAGGTGTTCCGCCAGACAGGTTCACACCGCCGTGGCTGGAAACTCGCCTTCCTATCGGTACAGTTCTTCGCTTCGGGGCTGTTGCTTTGCCTGCTGTCGGTGGTGGGGAGACAGTACCACCTCATGACACATTTCGACATGGGATATGACTACGATAATCTGGCCATCCTGAATTTCTCCGGTGCGGCGCAGTCAAGCCGGAGCGCCGTGGCGTCGGAACTCAGCCGGCTCGGATGCGTCGCGTCTGTAACCTCTGCCGGACACGACCTCAGCCGCAGGGCTTCAGGCAACAACGTATGGCTCACCGGCAAGGATGAACACACGGTCAACGTGGCCGACATGTACTATGCCAACAGCAATTTTCTTGACGTGCTTGACATTCATCTTCTGCAGGGCCGCGGATTCAGCGAGACGGCCGACTCCACCGCCCATGAGGTGCTTGTGGAGGAACGTTTCATCGATGTGCTGTCAAAACTCGGAATGGACATCGGCGACGGTAACGTGGTGGGCCGCACATTCAATATCACCGAACATCTCGGTCTCGACGGCACCAGCGAATTCACCATATGCGGCGTTATAGCCAACATTCGCCGTGGCGGTCTCAACACACTCACCGCCGACAGCCGCGCCGGCGTGCTTTTTCCAAGTTCGTGGATAGAGAGCAACCTTTACATCCGTTTCAACCGCCTCGATGCGGAAACTCTTGCCCAGGCACAGGCGGTTGTTGACCGCCTCCTGCCCGACAACGACCTATATGTGCTCCCCTTCCGAATGCGTATCGAGAGTCTCAACGACCCGGTGAGAACATTCGGCACCTCCGTACTTATCGCCGGCATGGCAGTGATGCTGATAACCCTGATAGGACTGGTGGGATACACCTCCGACGAGGTGCGCCGGCGCGCCAAGGAGATAGCCATACGCAAGGTCAACGGCACATCCACAGGCAGCATTCTGCGCATGTTCTGCTCCGACATTCTCAAGGTGGCCCTCCCCTCGCTGCTGCTCGGGGGCGTGGCGGCCGTAATCGTCGCGCGCCGTTGGCTCGCGCAGTTCACCGATCAGGTGCCGCTGTCGCCGGGCATCATGGTGGGGTGCATCCTTGGCGCCGTGGTGTTGCTCCTGGCAGTAGTGGTCCTGAACGCCCTTAGCGTGGCCCGCAGCAATCCCGTGGAATACCTCCGCACCGACTGAACCGCAATTTTTACATAATTAAGGATGTGATTGTGTGCGGCATTCGATGGAATGCGTTATCTTTGCATAAGCATACCTATACCTATCACATTTTGCATCCATGAACAACAAACATAGCCTCCCTGCGTATCCGGTAGTCCCACGTTTGTACCTCATAGTTATTGCTACATTTATCGCAGCCGTTTCGTCAACCGTCACGGCTGCGGTGACACATAATAACGTGCAGCAGGCGCTCAAGATGCTTGACAAGGAACTGTCGCACCGCGAAACCTATACCAATCGGCGTGAAGCGGGCATTGATTCACTCCGGCAGCGACGCTACGGCGTGTCGCCACGCTCAAAGGAATGGTTCGACGCCACCATGCGCATTGCCCGCGGCTACAGTTCATTCAACAACGATTCGGCGCTCACCTACTATACCGAAGGACTTAACGCGGCCGTTAAAGCCGGCAACGATTCGATTATGACAGAATTCCGGCTGCAACGCGCACCATATCTTTCCATTTCAGGCTATATAGACCTTGCCGTCAGCGAACTGGAATCTGTCGACACCCTGACATTGAGCGATAATCAGAAACGCACATATTTCAGCTGTGCGCGTCAGGCCTATTCCTATATCTCCAACTATTACGAAGGGTTCATCTCAACGCACGACTACTGGAACAATCTGGCCGTACAGTCGCAGAAAGAGCTGCTCCGATTTCTGAAACCGGGGTCGAACGAGTACCGTCTGAACATGGGTGAATACCTGTTCGGCATACGTGAATACGCACGAAGCCGGCAGATTCTTTCGTCGCTGGTCAAGGACATGTCGCCCGACTCCACCGGCTACGCCATAGCAAGTCACATCCTGGCCTCCATAGCCAACACCCGCGGAAATCAGGATGAACGCATCTACCATCTGGCCATGTCGGCAATAGCCGACACGCGGTCGGGCACACTGGAGGTGACCTCCATTCAGGAACTCGGCGGCCTCCTCTTTGAACTCGGCGATTCCCACCGCGCACACGAATATCTTGTAACCGCAATGAACAATGTGGTGGACTCGCGCGCATCGGTACGCCTATCGCAGACCTCCCAGCTGCTCACAGTGATCGAGAACGACCATCTGCGCCAGATTGCCAGCTACCGCCGCATAGTGACAGGCGCTCTGATAATCCTGGCCATATGCGTCATAGCCCTGATTGTGACCATATGGGTGCTCAACCGCCAGCTGCAGCGTTCCGACCGTCTGAAACACCATCTTGAGGAATCGAACAAGACCAAGGACGTCTACATGAGCCGCTTCCTCACCCTCAGTTCCATCTACATGGACAAACTGAAACAGTTCTCCAAACTGGTGAACCGCAAAATCTCGGCCGGACAGGTGGATGAGCTTGTGAAGCTTACCAAATCGGGGAAATTCATCGAGGAACAGAGCCGTGAATTCTACGCGCTGTTCGACGACGCGTTCCTCCACATCTATCCCAACTTCGTGACGGATGTGAACAAGCTCCTGCGCCCAGAGGAACAGATAGCCCCCGCCGAAGGCGAGCTGCTGAGTTCCGACCTCCGCATTCTGGCGTTCATGCGTCTGGGCATCGACGACGCCACACGCGTGGCACAGATTCTCAACTACAGTGTCAACACCATCTACGCCTACCGCAACAAACTGCGCAACCGTGCAATAAACCGCGATACCTTCGAAGCCGACATTCAGCGAATCGGCGACTGACACTGACCATTCGCACATTCCTCACAACCCACCACAATGGCCACAGCCTACTGGTTCTGCCCTGAAAACGACATAGCGCTCGGACGCGACACGGCTTCGTTCACCCCGCCGCGCCAGGCCGCCATGCTTGGCCGCTACGGTGCGCCGCTCCCCTGGTGGAGCGGCACTCCCGACGATGTGGTGCTCCTTCCGGCCGACTTGTCGGAACTGGAGCGCTATGCGCTCGCACAATGGCAGACGGCGGTGACGCAGGCATTCGGAGAGGGACCGCGATTTGTCACCACTCTCAACGGCACCGACGATATAACACGTCTACAGCCTTGGGGAATAAGCCGCTTCTCGGCTCACAGGCTGGAACGAGCGGGGGCACCCGCACATCTGACCGACGCCATGAACGCAAAGGCCGATGAATGCCGACGCCTGAGCCACCGGCGCAGCTCAATCCGTATATGCCGGCTCCTGACCGAGGCGATAAAGTCCGACAAGCTGACAATATCGGTACCGCAGGCACCTGTGGAGGCATTCTCCATCGACGAGGCAAGCAAAACCATAGCGGAATTCGGCGAGGTGTACGTAAAATCCCCATGGTCCTCAAGCGGACGCGGTGTGCTGCACGGACATGCCGATGCTCCCGGCCAACTCCTCAGACGATGCGAGAACGCCATAGCCACACAAGGCTCAGTGATGATAGAGCGGGCACACAAAAAGCTTCTTGATTTCGCCATGCTGTTCAGGGCATCGGCGGGAAAAGTGACTCTTGAAAGCCTGTCGCTGTTCTTCAATGTGCGTGACGGTGCCTACGGTGGAAACATGCTCGCATCCGATGCCGGGATTGCTGCGCATATCCGGAGATTACTGCCAGACTTTGATCCGGAGCTGCTTGGCGGCATCATGTGCTGCGTTCTTGAAACACTGATCGGCGACAGTTACACCGGGCCTCTCGGCGTTGACATGATGGTGGCGGAAGAGAACGGAAACAGATACCTTGTGCCGTGTGTGGAACTTAATCTCAGAGCTACCATGGGGTTTGTGGCGCGCGATGTGTACAGAAAAACCGCCGGGCGCTATAACCTTATGCAGATTATTCCCGGCGGTGTGCTCAATGGCGCCACACATGATGCCCTCAAGGGCGAACTTGCGGACCTTGTGCCGCCAAATCCTTATTTCCGCATCATTGCCCGCCATAGCGAAATGCCGGAGCCATGATGCCTGATAGCTCGTTTGAAAAAACAGCCTTTTGGAATCCGTTCACTCGGCAGCTTTCATCCTGCGCTTATCCGACGGATTGATTTTCTTCCCTTTAAGGTTCTTTATGTAATCTGTGAGGTCGGCATGCATTATGCGGCTGCTGCGGGCAATCTCCTTGCCGCGTGTCAGCGGAGCCATATAGTCACCGCCGTTCATCAGATAGTCAATCGTAGCAACGCGGTAAGTTTTCTGCGGGTCAATCGGTTTTCCGTTGATGGTTACCGAGGTGCAACGTCCCGTGGCTGGATCAAACACGGCCTCCACGCCCTCGCTCACGCCATCGCCTCCACGCGAGGCCATCACATCCATCGCATCCTTGAGATCGGCACCTGAAATCTCCTCCACCACAATGCGGTTGTTGAACGGCTGCATCATTATGATCTCGCCGCGGGTTATGTCGCCCTTGGGCAGACTGCGGCGCAGGCTTCCGCTGTTGGTGATGGCCATGTCCACATTGCCCTTGACAAGTTTCTTGCCTTCGGCCAGAACCACATCGCTGATAAAATTAAGCAGCGCGGGCTCATCGTTTGAAAGAGCCACGGCGGTGCGGCCGATTTTCTCCTTCATAAGGCCATCGATACCTGCACGGTACGGTGCAAGGATTGAATCGAAACGGGCATCAGTGCGGCCGTCAAGACGTGAATCGATGGATATCTGACGGTACTCCGGCGCTTTCACACCCACTGAATCAAGGTCAATCACAATCTCGTCAACCACCTGTGCACCCTTTCCTGCCTGTGCCACCAGCACGGGACGTCCGTCGGCATTCATCACCCACTCGTCGCCGCTGCCGGGCTTGATGGTGGTGTGCGAGTGGCCTCCGAGAATTATGTCGATATCTTCCGATGCCGCGGCCACCTGACGGTCGGAGGGAGTGACACCATCGTAGCCCAGATGGGTCACTGCCACAACCATGTCCACCTTCTCGTTATGCTTGAGATGCCAGGCAGTGGCATTGGCAGCTTTTATGGCATCCATATACTTCACTCCGTCATAGTTCCCTTCCGAAATCATCCCCTTTGGAATGAGATTCAGACCTATGAATGCCACTTTTTTGCCACCTATCTCCTTGATTACATAGGGCTTGAAAAAACGCTCTATATTGCTGTCGGAAAGGTCGTAATTGGTGGTGATCCACTGGGTGTGGCTCTTTTCGAGATTCTTTTCGAGCGCCTTCATGCCGTTGTCGAAGTCGTGATTACCGAGCACGGCCAGATCATATCCCAGCTCGTTCATCATCTTCATCTCCACTTCACCTCCATAAAGGGTAAAGAACAGCGTGCCCTGCACGGCATCGCCTGCATCGATAAGCAATGTGTTGGGGTTGACGGCGCGGATACTGTCGACAACCACCTGACGGCGCGCGATGCCGCCAAGCCCCTTGTCGTTGGGATCAATCTGACTGTGGGTATCGTTGGTATGCACAAGCACAAGTTTCTCGGCCTGCATCCCCATGCACACCGCCGCTGCTGCAACTGCAGCAAAAACATATCTTCTTTTCATGGAAAAATCTTTTATTATCTTGATACGGACAGGTATTCTTATTTATTAGACACAAAAGTACCAAATTCTTTGGCTATGACGTGCATTTTCACAATTATTGGCTAAATTTGTAAACAACGGCTCGACACATAACGCATTTTTCAAATGAAACGGCTCAAGGCTTTGCAATCAATATTTATGAGAAGTTCGGGACACAATTCTCCAAAAGGTTCCTCCGATCTGCCGGAATCTGAATTCACGCCATGTGTGGTGGCCATTGCTCCCGACAAATTCAAAGGGACGCTGACAGCCGACGAGGTTGCAGGAGAGGTTGGACGTGCCGTGGCGGAAGCCTTTCCGGACGCCATAGTGCACCTTTATCCCATGGCCGACGGCGGCGAAGGCACAGCGGCTGTGATAGCCGAAAAGATGAACCTGCAGCCGGCAAATTGCGCGGGGCACAACTCCCTGATGCAGCCGATCACGATAGAATATTATCAGGATGAAACTGTTTGCGCCGTTGACAGCGCAGCCATCATAGGGCTGCCCATGCTTGGCGACACGCCACCCGACCCGTGGCATTCCACATCCTACGGCCTTGGAGAATTCATAGCCGCCCGCATGGCCGAGGGGAAGAGCCGGCTATATGTGGGTATCGGTGGGACCGCCTCGATTGACGGAGGCGCCGGGATGCTGCAGGCTCTTGGGGCTGTGTTCCGCGACGTTGGCGGCAGCGCCATAGGCACACGTGACAATCCTGTATGCGCCGGTGACCTTTGGAAAATTTTCAGCACCGACCTGACAGCCGCTGCATTGCATGCAGTCCGCGATTCGGTTACGGGGATAGCCGACGTAAATCTCCCCCTTATCCCGTCGACCATAGAGGAAGTTTCAGACATGAGCCACATGTCAAGCCTGTCGTTCGCATGCCAGAAAGGATTGCCGCAGCAGGATTTGCCGCAGCTCTATGAATCGCTCGCCAACTATGCCGCCGCCATCGACACTGCACTGCTCCCCACCTCACGCCGCACAGCCTTCAACGGAGCCGGGGGTGGTGTTGGGTATGCCCTGCACCGCGTGCTGCGCTGCCCGTGCGTGGCCGGAGCGGAATTCATCAGCGGATTATACGGCATATTCGACACCACACCGCCGCCCGATTGCCTGATAACGGGAGAAGGAAGCTTCGATGCCCAGTCGCTGCAGGGGAAAGTGACAGGCACACTCCTGTCGCAGTGCGCTGCCAGGAACATCCCTGCATTTGTCATCGCCGGAAGGACCTCAGCTACAACGCCCGCAGCGGCCGGAATAACAGAAACCTCCCCGTTCATGTCGCCGGGCACCCCCCTCAATCATGAATCCGCCCTGGCTGCCCTCCGCCAGGCCCTCCCCTCACTGCTGCAATCCATCCGCCACAGCCGGAAAAGAGAGGATTGAGGCGGCGGGCAGTGTTATGCCTCGAATGAGGAGCAGACCGAGTCGGAGCCGGAGGGACGGGAGCGAGGACAGTGGACCGAGCCGAAATGACGGCATTTGGAGCAGGTGGCCTGTTCCGAGCCAACCAGTCCGGGAATGATGTTCTTGCCTCCTCCAAGATTGCCGGACATAAACATCCACACAACGATGAAGAATGCCACAAAGAAAACTATGGCGAGAAGCACAAGCCCCAAAGTGATGGCCACGGCCCAGAGGATAATTACTGCCGGAAGGGCGGCTGCAACAGCGGGATTCTGACGCAAAAGAGCCACCACAGCCCATCCCAGCGTACCTCCCAGAAGGCAAATAATATTGACCACGCCCACGGTTACACTGCTCTTGTCCAATCCCATCAACAGGATAAGCACCAGATCGAGCACAATGCACAGGGCCACTCCTATGCCGAAGCCCACAGCCGCGCTTTTGAGGCTGAAGGACACATCGTATTTTGCAAGCGCGGCGAGACCCACACTCCAGGCAACAAACAGAATCAACGCCATGGCCAAAAGAGCCACAAGAGCTATCGGCACCCATGCCAGTCCGCCAAGGTCGTTGAACTGAGCCGAAGGCATCGAGATATATTTCCAGCACATCACGCAGAGCACCAGAAGGTCGGCAATGGCGGCATAAGCCCACACCGTGGGATTGGCATTTTTCCGCATCCCCATTATGAATATAAGCAACAGCGGCAACAGGGGAACAAGCATAGGCCAGAGGTCGGTCAACGTGGTGCGCGTGTATTGCTTGAAATCCGTATCCCAGTCCGCGGCCTGAGCCACATCGTGCGTCTCCAGATAATAGCGCAAGGTCGTACCCAGATAATGCGATTTCAGGTCGAGCTGTCGGTTCATGTAGGCATTGTATTCCTCCTCGGTGAGCAGATGATATGCCGAAGCGGGAACATCAAACCCCTTTCCCTCCGACATCAGCACCGTGCCGTCAGGCTGCACATCCTCCATTGCGAAAACCATCCCCTTCTCGAAAATCTCGGATGTTTTCTCATATCGGATAGCGTTTCCGTGATAAGCGTACGCCTCGTTCACCGGGCATTCCACATCCTCATTTATCACATAAATAAACATGGGTTCCAGCCCGCGGGCGCTGTAAGGCTCGATGAAACCATCGCCTGAGCCATCCACTGTTGGCTCTTGCGCTGCATCGTTGAACGACTTGACCTGCTCCTGCGATGGTGCACCGGTGGTGCAGGCGTCAATCACCTCCTGCGAGACACCCGCATCGCGCAGAAAGTTGGCCAAAGCACCGTTGGCCAGATCGAGATCCTCGGGTTCCGAAGCACGGTGGCAGAAAGCCAGGATGTGCGACCACCCTTCAAGGTTACCGCTCTTCACGTGAATCCATTGCGGATCGTCGTCGTCAACCTCGGATTCCGGCCGCGCGCCGTAATCAAGGTAGCCGGCAACTGTCGATGTGGCGTCCTGATATATCCACACCGGGGCTTTGGTGGTTTTCACGGCATAGTCATGCGATTGTTCGCCACGCATACCGCAGGTAAAGCAGAGGACCAATGCAAGAAGAGACAATAACTTTTTCATAGTCGTTTGAAATGTGATGGGATTTCGAATTGGTGAAGGTTACAATCGCAAAGATACTGAATTATCCGGCACTTTTGATGCATCGCCAATTTATTTATCACCGTCACGTGAACCGTCGCGAAAAAAATCAAAAATTTTTGTGGCGAAAAAATTTGGCGAAATGAAAAAAGCGTTGTAACTTTGCAGTCGCAAATGAGCCCGATAGGGCATCAGACAAAGCGATGGTTCGCTAGCTCAACTGAATAGAGCATCTGACTACGGATCAGAAGGTTACAGGTTTGAATCCTGTGCGAATCACAAAAACGAAGCGATATACCGGCACAGCGGCATATCGCTTTTTCATTTTCCACATGCCGAAGGCATATCCCGGGTCAAGCCAAATGCAAGGGGCTTTTGATTCTTGTAAACCGAAGTCCCATCCGTCCTCATGTAGGGTCGCGACCTGTCGCGACTGCAACCCCGCGCAACAGATTTGAGCATCAGGCATTCATTTGCCACACCCCGCCTGCAGTCGCGACAGGTCGCGACCCTACAAGTTGGTAAAAAATTGTCATGGAGGAATTCTGATTTCCTTGCACCGGCATTTCAGTTTGACCCGTTAACCCTGAAATCGGTATTCAAATCATATGAGTCACAACCATAGTCACAAAGGAAATGCCATAACCACAGCATCATTTACTGTGGCGCCGTCGGTGCATGCCGCCCTCGCCGCCAGCCGCATCCTGTCGCGCTACTGGTGGGCTGCGGTCATTCCGGTTGCAACGCTGCTGATTCTTGGACTTTCCGACTGGCGCTATGCCGTAACTGCACTTGCATTGATATTCGTCGTGCTCCCGGCGGTGGCCATGTTCGGATGGCTTGCCGCCACTTCGGATGCAGACGCCGTGGCCGACATGACAGAGCACTCCCTCCGGCTCAATCCCGACAATACAATCTCCACCATCCGCCCGGAAAACATCCATACCTCTCCCGCCGATGCCCACATTTCAGTGTCACTGTTCCGCAAAAACATCGTCGTCACCATAAGCCACAACGGCAAGACACAGCGCATCATCGCGCCGGTTTCCGCGTTTGCCACACAGGCCGATGCCGCCGAGTTTTACCACAGGCTCGACGTTTCGGAATAACAGGGAGATTTTGTACCTTTGCAAAGCATATGAACTTCACATTACAAGCCACCTGCCCCGGCACAAACGCGAGGGCAGCCACCATACAGACCGACCACGGCACCATAGAGACCCCCATCTTCATGCCGGTGGGCACATGCGGCGCCATGAAAGGCGTGCACATGCGCGAACTGCGCGACGACATAAAGGCACAGATCATTTTGGGCAACACCTATCATCTCTATCTGCGTCCGGGCACCGAAATCCTGCATAAAGCCGGCGGCCTTCACCGTTTCGGCGGATGGGAAAAGCCGATACTGACCGACAGCGGAGGCTTCCAGGTGTTCTCTCTTTCCGAAAACCGCAAACTCACGGAGGAGGGGGCATGGTTCCGCAGCCATATCGACGGGTCGAAACATCTGTTCACCCCCGAGAAAACCGTGGACATCCAGCGCATAATCGGTTCCGACATAATGATGGCGCTCGACGAATGTCCTCCGGGTATGTCGGACAAAAGCTACGCACGCCGCTCGCTCGACCTCACCATGCGCTGGCTTAAACGCGGCTGGGAGCATTTCAACTCCACCGAGCCGCTCTATGGCCACAAGCAGAGCTTCTTCCCCATCGTGCAGGGATGCACATTCCCCGACCTTCGCCACGAAGCCGCCAGCCGCGTGGCCGAGCTCGGTGCCGACGGAAACGCCATCGGCGGACTCGCCGTGGGCGAACCGGCCGAAAAGATGTACGAAATGATCGAGGTGGTCAACGAAGTTCTCCCCGCCGACCGTCCGCGCTATCTCATGGGGGTCGGCACGCCGGCCAACATCCTTGAGGCCATAGACCGCGGTGTGGACATGATGGACTGCGTGATGCCCACACGCAACGGCCGCAACGGCATGCTGTTCACGCCCCACGGCATCATGAACATGCGCAACAAAAAATGGGCCGACGATTTCACACCCATCCAGCCCGACAGCGACTGTTTTGTGGACCAGGTTTACACCAAGGCTTATCTGCGTCACCTCTTTATCAGCGGCGAGCTGCTTGCCATGCAGATAGCATCCATCCACAACCTCGCATTCTACCTGTGGCTTGTGGGCGAAGCCCGGCGCCACATCATTGCCGGCGACTTCCCGCAGTGGAAAGCCGACATGGTGGAACGCGTGACACGTCGCCTCTGACACCCGCGCTCCCCCTTCACAAACAGACAGCAGCATCACACCGACCAACACCCCGCCAAGAAAGAAATGAAGAAGCCAAAATTACCGGCATTCGAACCCGTCAGGCAACATCTCCCCATCAGCCTGCTCGACTGGTACATAATACGCAAATTCCTGGGCACATACGTTTTCTCCATCATGCTCATCATGGCCATCGTGATCATGTTCGACATCAACGAGAAGCTCGATGCGTTCCTGCAGGCACCGCTCAAGGCCACGGTGTTCGACTACTTCCTGAACTTTCTCCCCTATTTCGCCAACCAGTTCAGCCCGCTGTTCACGTTCATCACGGTGATATTCTTCACCTCGAAACTCGCCGACAACTCCGAGATCATCGCCATGCTCTCGTCGGGCATGAGTTTCCACCGGCTGTTGCGCCCCTACATGATCTCGGCCGCAGTAATCGCCGCCGGCACCTTTGTCCTTGGCGCCTACGTCATCCCTCCGGCCAATGCCGAACGCATCGACTACACCAACACCTATGTTCGCAACAAACGTGTGGACTACGGCGACAACATCATGATGCAGGTGGCTCCCGGCCGCATAGCCTACATAAGCCGCTACGACAACACCACGAAAACCGGCTACCGCTTCTCGCTCGAGGAATTCAAGGACAAGAAACTGGTGTCGCGCCTCACAGCCCTGTCGATCAAATGGGACACCCTCTACCAGTGGAAAGTGCGCGACTACATGATCCGCGACATCCAAGGTGACCGCGAGATAATCAAAAAGGGGAACGAACTTGACACAGTGATTCCCTTCGAGCCACGCGACTTCCTGATTTCCCGCAACGACCAGGAGACCCTCACCTCACCGCAGCTGCGCGAATACGTGTCGCGCCAAAAAGAACGCGGAGTGGCCAACATCAAGGCCTTCGAGATTGAGTACGAGAAACGCTTCGCCATGTGCGCCGCCGCATTTATCCTTACCGTTATCGGCATGTCGCTCTCATCGAAGAAAGTGAAGGGCGGCATGGGCATGAACATCGGCATCGGACTTGTGCTCAGTTTCAGCTACATCCTGTTCATGACCGTCACTTCGTCGTTTGCGGTGTCGGGCCTGACGTCGCCACGTGTGGCCATGTGGATTCCCAATGTTCTCTACGCCATCATCGCCGTGATCCTCTACTTCAAGGCGGCGCGATAAAAGCCCCTTCCCTACTACAAAAACACACAGAATTTTCATGCGGTGCAACTTTACGGCACTTTCAGCGACAAACAATATTGAACCCACATCACCGAATGACCGCATCGCAAAAAGAACAGGAATTCCGGAAATTAATGACGGAACACGGCGGCCTCGTTGCCAAAGTGTGCTACATGTATGCAACAGATTCCGAACATTTCAAGGATCTGCTGCAGGAGGTGCGCATAAACATCTGGCAGGCAATCGACAAGTTCCGCGGCGAATCGGCCATTTCCACATGGCTGTACCGCATAACAGTAAACACATGCGTAAGCTGTTACCGCCGCTACAACCGTCACGACGCCGAGACCCGCACAGTCGACCCCGAGCAGATGCTCGCACTGGCCAACATGGCCTCCACCGACCATGAACGGCTGGAATGTCTGCGCGAACTCTACGCCCTGATCAACCGGCTTCCGGCTCTCGACAAGGCCATAATAATGATGTGGCTTGACGAACGCCCATATCAGGAAATCGCCGAGGTGACCGGCCTCTCGCGCAACAATGTGGCCACCCGCATCAACCGCTGCAAACGGAAACTTCTCGACATGAGCAATTCCTGAATCTGCCACACATCAAAACAACCGCAACCATGCAACATATAGAAGACTTGAAAGCTAAATGGCAGGCAATAGACCTTGCCCCCGATGCGGGGAAGACCGCCACGCCACTGAAGGTTCCGCGTCATGCAACACTGCGGATCAACCATTACCTGCGCACCACTCTTATACTCTGCATCCTGGGGCTGTGCCTCTCGGGCGAATTCTTCAACATACTCAACCCTGCCGTCTGGTTCAGGATTTACTATTGCTCATTTTTTGCCATCGGTATCATAGAGATGCTGGTTCTGCGTCGAAAACTGTGGCAACTTACGCCGGAAAGCATCACGGTAGTACAGGCCATCAGAGGAGTGGAAAAATTCTCCATCCTCCGCAACCGCTTCAAGATTCTGAACATCTGCATTGCCATTCCACTGCTCACAGCCATGTTCATCTACATCTTCAACGATATCAGCGAGAACAGCTATGGATTCCGCGTCGGCGGCATCGTCGGCGGCATCGTCGGGCTTGCTCTCGGGTTGTGGCTTGACTATCGCTGCCGCCGCGATCTGCGGCTGATGCGCGAATACCTCGGCACTGCCTCTCTTGACGAAACTGACGATACAGATACCACCCCTGAATAAAATCCTTCGACGGCCACTCCCCCTCTTCACCACTGGCAAACGAATTCAAAACTGACAGACATAACAAGGCGCAGTGTCAAAATGCAATATTTTGGCACTGCGCTCAATTTTATTACCGGATGGTGAGGGTGCTGTCAGAATGGTTCAGATGGTAGGAACCCGAACCCCTTAGGCGACAACCCAGATGGGCCATTATGACACACCCTCTTGCTTATTTTGTCTTGGTTGCAGCTGTCAGCTGGCATGGCGTGCCTGCCAGTTAATCCACCATGCCTTGCAGGCCCCGATCAGGAACGGCACTGCTCCGAACAGGATAAACACCACATCGCCTGGCATACGCAGCCAACCAGTCATGCTCATTGTCGGGCCGGTGACATACCCGATGGAACGTGCATGCCAGTAACCGTTGTGGATAACGTCCCACAGCTGAATGAAGCCGGACGGCAGCAGACTGAAGGCTATCATCATGGCCAGACCGATGTTAAGCCCCCAGAACGAGCATTTGATCCATGGGCGCACCGTAGCCCACTGCGCGTCGGTCAGATTCTTGCGCATGGCATACACGCACAGCCCCAGGGACAGGAATCCGAACACCCCGAACAGCGCCGCATGTCCGTGATTCGGCGTAAGATATGTGCCGATCTCGAAATAGCTGACAATCGGCATATTGATAAGGAAACCGAACACTCCGGCACCCATGAAATTCCAGAAGCCCACAGCCATGAAGAAATTGAAAATCCATTTGTGCTGCCCGCCCACTTCCGGAGCACCGCCGTTGCGGGATATTCGGTAAAAGCGCCATCCTTCCAGGCACAACAGAACCAAAGGCACGACCTCCAGTGCGGAGAAACATGAGGAAACGGCCATGTTGAAGGTGCTCTGCCCCTCGAAATACCAGTGGTGACCCGTACCGATAATGCCGCCCATGAACGTGAGTATCGCCTCGAGAATTATAATCCTGATGGCACGTTCCCGGCTCACGATACCCATCTCCACGAACACCAGAGCCACCATCGTAGTGGCAAAAGCCTCGAAGAAACCTTCCACCCAAAGGTGAATCATCCAGAACCGCCAGGTATCCACCACCGTATAGTTGGTCATATCGTCGAAGAACACGGCAGGGATATAGAACACGGGCACACAGATGGCGAAGAAGAGGAACAATCCGGCAAGGAATCTCTTGCCCGGCAGCCTGAATGCAGGCAGCGTATTGCGTATCACCACATATGCCCATACGAGGAATCCCACAATCATCAGCAGCTGGAAGCCGCGGCCCATCTCGACATATTCCCATCCCTGGCTGCCAAGCCAGAACGAACCGTCGCCTGCTCCCCAGAGGCCGAGCAGACCGCCCCATTCAGCCAGCAGCGAACCGAAAATCACCACTCCGAACGCCACGAACAGGAAATAGGTCATCCTACTGAGCGATTTCCACTCCTTGCCGCCGAAGATGCGCGATATGATCAGACCACCCACGACAAACCCTGTGGCAACCCACAGAATGGCGAGCTGGATGTGCCATGTCCTGACAAGCTGACTCGGGAAGATGGTACTGAGGTCAAGGCCATAGAACGTGCCCGGGTCGGCACGGTAATGAGCCACGGCACCTCCCACAAGTGTCTGTGTAAGCAACAGCAATCCCACGACCACCACAAACTTGAGCAGTCCGCGTATGGATGCCGGCTGATGTCCGTCGGGCACCGTCATCGGGAAGGGCGGTTGGCCAGCCTTCCAGTCAGCCTCCTTGTCGCGTCCCACATAGAACATGCATGCGCCTATACCTATAAGCAGGAACAACAGTGATGCGACGCTCCATACGGTCAGCGCGTCCGATGGTCCCTGACCGATTTCCGGTTCATACGGGAAGTTATTGGTGTAGGAATAATCCTCGCCGGGACGGTTGGCCGAACATGCCCATGCCGACCATGCGAAAAAGGCCGAAAGCTGATGCAGTTCAGCCGGATCGGTTATAAGGTCCTTCTGCAGTCCGCCGTTGTTGGCCGGATCACTCAGATACCTCTTCCAGTAGTCGGGAGCCTCGTTGAAAACCGATGTCTGCGCCTCATCCATCACCAGCACACCGGTGCTTGCATCATAACGGTTGGCCTTTGCCAAGGCATTGATTTCATCCATCGTCATGTCGGGATTGAGGCGCCGGGTGGCCAGAGCCACCTGATGGAGATAATCGGCCGAAAAGTCCGGACCGAGATATGCCCCGTGTCCCCACACCGACCCGTTGTCGTGAAGACCATACCGCAGGAACACCGCTTGCCCCTCCCGTATGTCATCACCCGTAAACAGCACATCGCCGTTCATGTCGGTTACTTTTTCCGGAATCGGCGGCTTGTCGGAATAAGCCTTTACAGTCACCGCCACAAGCACGGCGAAACCATAAATAAACACAAAGGCGAGGACCGGTATCCACCATCGCGAAACATTTGGCGAAGAATAGTCCCTTTCATACTGGAAGTTAGGGTGGCCCATAGTAAAAGAGTTTTGAGATTTTATTAATAAAAAGGTTGATTTTATATGATATTAAACAAAACTGGGTTAACAATCGTTTAAATATCGTAATCACAACCCTGTTTTTTCAATCACATCCACTTTCACCCATACACACATACTCACATGAAAATCGGTTTCTTCGTTCCCTGTTATATCGATGCCATACATCCGCAGGCTGCCATCTCCAGCTACAGGCTGCTGAAAAAGCTCGGGCTCGACGTAGAGTTCATCGACCGCGGAGCCTGTTGCGGTCTGCCCGAACTTGACATGGGATATACCCGACAGACGTGCACCCTCGAGAAAGGGATTGCACCTATGGTTGCCGACAAAGGCTACGACTATGTAGTGCTCCCCTCCGGAATATGTACCGATCAATTCCGATTTCATTTCAACGAAGTGGAGCAGACACCTGAAGTGGTACATTTCCGTCAGACTGTACATGATCCTGTAGAATTTCTGCACGATGTGCTCAAAGTCACCGAGCTTCCGGGCAAGCCAAGCTTTCCTTACCGTGTGGCGATACACAACGGCTGCCACTCACTTCGTTATCTCCGGGAAGCCCGGCCGACTGAACTTATGATCAAACCATTCGACAAATGCGCGGACCTTCTGAAGCTGGTGGACGGCATTGAGATAGGTTATGCCACCCGGCGCGACGAATGCTGCGGCTTCGGGGGCACTTATGCCATCTGGGATCCGCAATGTTCCGGACAACAGGGGCGTGACAAAGTGGATGACTACGTACGCAACGGTTTCAAGTACGTCACTTCGCAGGACATGTCGTGCATGATACATCAGCAGACTGTGGCCCGAAAGAACAGGCTTGACCTCAAAATGTTCTATATCACTGAAATTTTAAACGGAGACGCACAACCATGAAGCAGGTGAATCAAGTAAAACTCGGAGCCGAGTTCATAAAACAGCGTGCACACCGCGAGATGCACGACCGTTGCCTGTGGGCAGCACGCATGCGCCGTGACAAGGTGGCATCCACAATCCCCGAATGGGAAGAGATGCGCGAGCTGGCATCGCAGATAAAACTCCATACGCTTGCCAACCTCGACCGGTATATCGAGCAGTTCGCCGCCAATGCCGAAGCCAACGGAATCCACATCCACTGGGCGCGCAATGCCGAGGAACATAACGAGATTATCCTTGACATCTTCCGCAGCCACGATGTCAAGGTGGTCACCAAAGGCAAATGCATGACCATGGATGAATGCGGCATGCGTGAATTCATGTGGAAACACGGCATCGAAATATATGAGGCCGACCTGGGCGAACGAATCCAGCAGCTCGACAACCAGCGCCCCTCGCACATCGTGATGCCGGCCATCCACAAGCTCCGCAGCGATGTGGCCGACCTCTTCGCCCGTACGCTCGGCTCTGACCGCGACATCGACGACCCGCATTATCTAAACAGCGTGATGCGTGCCGACATGCGAAAAAAATATGAGAAAGTGGACGCAGGCATGTCGGGCGTAAACTTCGCCATAGCCGAAACCGGCGGCATTGTGGTGTGCACCAACGAGGGCAACGCCGACATCAGCGCCAACGTGCCGCCGCTCTATGTGGCAACCATGGGACTGGAGAAACTCATACCGCGCCAAAGCGATCTGCCACTCTTCCTGCGGCTGCTCTCGCGCAGCGCCCTCGGGCTTGACATGACCCAGTACACCTCGCACTATCACGCCCCCCGCAAGGGACAGGAGATGCACATTGTAATCCTCGACAACGGACGCAGCGAGCGGCTCACGTCGCCCGACTACTGGGAAGTGCTCAAATGCATCCGCTGCGGTGCCTGCATGAACACGTGTCCAGTGTTCCGCCGCACATCCGGCATCAGCTATGACGCCATCTACATGGGTCCGATCGGCATCGTACTCGAACCGAGCTACGACCTCTACAGATATGCCCGTCTCCCCTACTCATGCACCCACTGCGGATCATGCGGCGATGTCTGCCCCACCAAGGTACCCATCCCGGAGCTGGTGTTCTACTGGCGCGCACAGGTGGTGAACCACGGTTTCAGCCAGCCCACCCACGACATAGAGGAGAATCTGGCCGAACCGATTCTTAAAAACAGCACCAATCTCGCCAAAGCGGAGAAACTGGGGCTCTGGGCATTGCGGCACATTCCCGATGCCATTCTTGAATCGCCTATAAATCCCTGGGCAAAAGAGCATGACGACCCGATTCCGCCCAAAGAGACTTTCCGCGAATATTACCGCCGCGTTATCCAGCCGGAGGAAGAGGCCGCAAAGAATAAACAAGACGATAAACCCACCACTCCAGAATCATGAACCAGCAAGACGCAAAAAACGACATACTCGCCCGTATCAGAGCCGGCCGCCCTGCCCCGCATCCCCTTCCCGATGTACCGAAATATGTTTTCCGGTGCAATCCCGTGGAACACTTCATCAAGGAACTGCTATCGTTCGACGGACGTGCTGTCAAGTTCGCCACACGCGAGGATGCAGTGAAATGGCTTGCATCCCAGCCTGAAACCGACAAGGCAAGGAATGTTGTCTACTCTTCGGCCGAAGGTGTTGAAGGCAACATGGGCGAAGACGAGCTGACCGACCTGCACAACGCACACACCATTGATACATGTGTCAGTGAAAGCAGCATGGGCGTTGGCGAGATGGGGTCGGTGTGGGTCACTGACGGAAGCCTCACCCATGCCGCCTGCGCTCTGTTGTCGCGACACCTTTTCATCTTCCTCGATTCGTCAAAGATTGTTCACGGACTGCATGAGGCATATGCCTCGCTCAATCTGCGCGAGCACCAATACGGTTCGTTCTACACCGGACCGTCGGCCACGGCCGACATCGAGGCCGTCCATGTCACCGGTGCTCAGGGGCCGTTGTCGCTTACGGTTCTGCTCTACAACTGTGCCGACGCCCCCAATCCGCCGGAACTGATGGTGAATCCGAACGCAGATGTGCCGATGGCCAATCCGTCCTGACCGCTCCGTAGCCGGCGACTAAAATCAGCCCCGGCATCAACCAAGACCACAAACAAAGCGGTGCACTGGAGCAATCTCCAGTGCACCGCCACTTCTCTATATCTAAAATCTCAACTTATTTGTGGGCGTTGACCTCTACAGCATCCGTTTTTTTGGACAGTTTGAACGCTACGGGCAGTACATATTGGGTGCTGACCGCCTCCCCGTTCGCACGCCCCGGCTCCCAGCGGGGCATCTCGCCGACAACCCTGAGGGCCTCGGCATCAAGACTTGGAGAAACGCCACGCATAACGACAGGATCGGTCACCTTACCTTCTGCGTCAATAACAAATTTCACTACAACACGACCCTCCTCGTTGGCATCCATAGCCTCTTTCGGATAGATTACGTGTTCTCCTATGAATCTCATCATCTCTGCTTCACCTCCGGGATAACGTGGCATCTGCTCCACAGCCGTATAGACAAGCGTCCGCTTGGCATCCAGAGCCTCACGTTTGTCGGCAAGCGATTTTTCTTTCTGAGCGAAAGAGGAGGATTCGGCATCGGCGGAAGCTTTCCTAATCGTACCTGCCGACACAACCTTTACCTTGTCAATACCTGCAATCTGTCCGTCAGTTTCGACCGTGCGTGTTTCTCCGTTTTTAAGCTTCACGTCAATCTTATTGTCGGCCTTATTTACCGTCACGCTCTCTATGTCATTGACATCAATGTCGCTCAGGCTCTCAATGTCTGTCTGCACGCTTCGGTGACTACCGGCTTTATCAACTACTACCACGGTTGCACCCGAATCATTGCCGGCAGCGGCTTCAACAACCGTAACGGACGCATTGCGCTGTGCAGCCTCCAGCTCGGCGCCGCTGACGGCCAGAGCTTCGCCATCCGTCAGACGTACTGTCATCCGGTCTCCGGTCTTGTCAACGTCGATAGATGCGATGTTGTCCGCATCTATGGATCTCAGTTCCTCAGCGGTAATCTCGCGCGGTTCGGACGAGGGTTGCGACATTGCCGCATTTTCACTAACTTTGCTTTCCGGAGAATCGAACGCCACTTTGTCCGCACGTTCAAGCATGGACGCCACGGCGGGAAGATTGACGATTAACACCGCGGCTGCAGCCGCCGGAACCAGGGCAAGCGCACGCAAACGGCGGCCTGCCGACGATTTTTTTTGATACATCATGGTAACACGTTTTTTAAGTTTACTATGGTTGAGGCTGTTGGCAAGTGACGGGAATCTCGCGCCGACAGCCTTCTTTATTAACAACATCTGATACTGACGCGGCTCAACACCGCCGTCAATCACGGCCATATCCGCCTGATATTCGTGAACGGTCTTCAACTCCTCACGCACAAGCCATCCGGCCGGATTATACCACTGGAACACGGCCACCAGCTCGGCAAACAGAAGGTCGATCCAATGGCGCAGGTGCAGATGGCGCGTCTCATGCATAAGCACCACATCGCCCCATTTTTCATAATCCTCGCGCGGCATCACCACATACCTTATCCAGCTGAACGGCGCCACACGCGTGTCGGAGGTCAACACAAGCGTAAATCCATCCATAGGGCGCTTTTCGCCGGCAGCGATAATCCGCCACAACCGCCCCACACGCCACAGTGTCAGCAGCAATCCGGCACCAACGCCAGCGGCATAGACAATCACAAGGATTCTGAGCCAGTTGGATGCAGGTTCCGGCTGAGGCATCCCTACGACACCTACAACCCATCCTGCCTCGGCCACAGCCTCGCCCGACACCACATCCGGAGCGGCGATAAAACCGCGCATCGCAGGCAGCAATGCAGGCATCACTACCGAGGCGGCCAGCATGCTCAGGAGTGCCACGCGGTTGCATGCATGCTGGTTTTCGCCGGCCATAAGCCATTTGTAAACCAGATACAGCAACGCCAGCAGCACACTGCTGCACAACGAATAGGCAAACACGCTTCCCATAGGATTATTTTCTGTTTTTGTTTTCTATAATGGCGAGAATCTCTTTAAGTTCGTCCGCCGAGATTTTCTCCTCCTCAACCAATGCCGACACCACATTGCGGTAGGAGTTGTCGAAATAATCACGTATCACATTGGCCAGCGTACGGTCGCGGAAATCCTTTTTCCGGGCGATGGCGAAAAAACGGTGAGAACCGCCCACCACTTCATGCCCGACATAGCCCTTCTCCTCCAGCACCCTGACTGTGGTGGCTATGGTGTTGAAATGCAACTTGGGTTCGGGACAATGTTCCACCATCTCCCTCACAAACAGCGGTCCGTGCTGCCAAAGCATCTCGAGCAGCCCGCGCTCGCGGTCGGTAATCAACTGGGGTTTTCTTCCTGCCTTCATTGTTTTTGTTTATGGTTATCTTTATGGTTGGTTGCTATGATAGCTAAGATAGCTATTGTAGCTATTATAGCTAACTTAGCTAAAAAGCAAGCGGCGCCAACTATTGAATTAGTTGACACCGCAAATATATAACTAATAATTTAGTTTCGCAAACTAATTTCTTAGTTTTTTAGAGAAAAAATTTAGGCACACTGATTATTTAGCACTTGCCTGATTCACATGCCAAAGGCATGTCCCTACTACTTAATGGATTACATCTATGCCGAGCAAAGGCACAGGATTTTAGGTTCGGCCCTGATTTTAGGCTAAGGCGATGCTGATTCAGAACAATTTCTTTGGTTTTGTAGCCTGGAAATCTTTAAGATAAGTGGGGGTTGAGTATGCCAGATTGAGGAAATCGCCGTTGCGGAAAGCCTGATCGGCCAACGGCAACATATCCACCGCCAGGGGTACGACACCATCAACAAACCTCGCGTTGGGATGCTTAATCACTTCACGTGCCTTGTTGCTTCCGTTTCCGAAAAACAGCACCTCTCCCCTTTCCAGCCATTTCCCGTAGGAATCGGCTTCAAGAATCAACGGCGTGGGAGGCACCAGAGTGTTGAGCGGCAGATCGTAGACGGCGGTGTACACCTCCATACGGCGTGCATCGATCATCGGGGCGAAAAGCACATCAGGCTCCAGATCCTCCATGTTAAACATGACATGCACCGACATCAGTTTGAGTGTGTCTATCCCTATCAGAGGCACATCCAGCGCATAGGCAAGCCCTTTGGCCTCGCTCAGACCGATGCGCAGTCCGGTATAGCTGCCCGGCCCAAGCGACACGGCCACGGCATCGAGCTTCATGTCGTGCCGACGAAGATGGTCGAGACATCCTTTGATGAACCCGCTGAGCAATACGGCATGGTTGCGTCCCTGCGTCTCCTCGAAATGCTCCAGAACAGCTCCTTCGGAGGTGAGCGCTACAGAACAGACCTCGGTGGAGGTTTCAATATTCAGTATGGTTGGCATGTAAGTATCCTGTATCTGTATATTAAAATATATTCCAGACGCAAAGGTAGGGGTAATTTTTCAAATTAGCATGAATTTTGCTAATTTTGGTCTTCCATTAACCACCCATCCGACACAATGATAAAAAACATAATTCTCGATTTCGGCCGCGTGCTTGTAGACTACGATTTCCTCCCTGTAATCGACACCTTTTTCCCTGCGGGAGATGAGGCACGCAAACAGCAGTTCTGCGACCTGTATCTCAGCCAGGCGTTCACCGACCGCTGTGACCTTGAGGACATTCCGTTTGCCCAGCTCATAGCCGAGGAACAGAAAGCCCACCCCGAATTCGCACGCGAACTCGGCATGTTCCGCGACCGTTACCAGGAATTCGTAATAGGCCAGATGCCGGGAATGCAACCTCTGCTTGAACGGCTGAAAGCACACGGACTGCGTCTGTTCGGCCTTACCAACTGGAGCAGCGAGGTTTACAAGGTGATTGACCGCTACCCCATTTTCCAGCTGCTCGACGGCCGCGTCATTTCATCGGAAGAACACATCATCAAACCCGACAAGGACATCTACCTGCGCCTGTGCGACAGATATGCGCTTAATCCGGCGGAATGCCTGTTCGTTGACGACAAGGCCGTGAACGTGGAGGGCGCACGCCGTGCCGGCATGGATGCTGTGGTGTTCACAACCGCCGAAGCGTTCGAAAAATTTATCGGGAATATTGACTGATTAAGATGTTTTTCACTAAATTTGCCTACATAAAATAATGAAGTCATTTAAACTTTTTCTTAAATGGCTTCATGAGATTTCTTCAATATCCAAACCACTCTTCCTGCAGCAATGGTTCTATCAATGACAGGATTCGGGAGCGCCGTTGTGGAGCTGCCATCCAAAAAATTCATATTTGAAATAAAATCGCTCAACAGCAAGCAGCTCGATCTGTCAACACGCATCCCCACCGGTTACCGTGCCATCGAAGCAGACATCCGCAACGTAATAGCACCAATCCTCGAACGCGGCAAAGCCGAATTCAACATGTATGTGGAGACCACCGGCTCTGAAAGCGCCGTGCAGCTCAACATTCCGGTTCTCAAAGCCTACAAGGCTCAGATTGAGCACGCATCGGCCGAACTCGGCATTCCCATGCCCGACGACTGGTATGGCGTGCTGCTCCGCTTCCCCGACACAGTGAAAAGCGAATCGGCAAGCGAAGTGGACGAGACCGAACGCGATGAAATTCTCAAGGGTGCAGCCGCAGCCGCACGAGCACTCTCGGAATACCGTGCGGTGGAGGGCCGCAAACTCGAGGAATTCTTCACCACACGCATCAGCCGCATCAGCGACCTCCTTCAGCAGGTGCCCCTCTATGAGGCAGAACGCCTCACCCGCATCCGCGCCCGCATCGAGGACGGCCTGGCATCCATCCCAAAAGTGGAATACGAGAAGGGCCGGCTGGAGCAGGAGATGATTTTCTACATCGAAAAACTTGACATCAACGAGGAGAAACAGCGCCTGCGCCAGCACCTCGACTACTTCATGGAGACGTTGCGCGGCGCGAGCGGACAAGGGAAGAAGCTCGGATTCATCTCGCAGGAGATGGGACGCGAAATCAACACCCTCGGTTCAAAGAGCAACCATGCCGAAATGCAGATTCTCGTGGTAAAAATGAAGGACGAGCTTGAGCAGATAAAGGAGCAGGTGCTCAACGCTCTTTGAAATCAAACAAGACAACATCTTATTCCACCCCTCTTACACAATGAAAAAAGGCAAACTCATCATAATCTCCGCTCCTTCGGGCTGCGGCAAATCAACAATCATCGGCGACATCATGGACCGTGGCGAACTCGACCTGCAGTTCTCCGTATCGGCCACCAACCGCAAACCGCGCGAAGGCGAGGTTGACGGTGTGAGCTACCACTTCCTGTCCGACCGCCAGTTCAAGGACCTCATCGCCGAAGGTGCATTTGTGGAGTACGAGCAGGTTTACCCCGGCCGCTTCTACGGCACCCTGCGCAGCGAGATTCAGAACCGCGTGGACAGCGGTCACAACGTAATTCTCGACATTGACGTAAAGGGCGGTGTCAACGTTAAGCGTCAGTTCGGCAGCGATGCTGTCAGCATTTTCATCGCGCCACCCAGCATCGACGAGCTCCGCAACCGCCTCCGTGGCCGTGGCAGCGACTCGGAGGAGGAGATTGAGCAGCGCGTGGGCCGTGCCGCATTCGAGCTTGGCTTCCAGGGCGACTACGACCATGTGGTTGTCAACAACACCCTCCCTGAAGCCATCGGGGAGGTGGAAAGCCTTATTTCCGGCTTTATCAACAACTGATTCTCTCCTATCCCCCATCACCAACGCGAAGTGGCGACCATAGGAATTTTCGGCGGCTCGTTCAATCCGGTGCACAACGGTCATATCCGCCTGGCTCAGGCCGTGGCCGATTCAGGTGCCGTGGACAGCGTGTGGCTCACCCTCTCGCCGGCCAACCCCCTGAAGGAACATCCGGAGGAACTTATCTCCGACGCCGACCGCTGGGCCATGCTGCAGCTGGCTGTGGAGGGACATCCCGCACTGCATGCATGCGATGTGGAACTGTCCATGCAGCGGCCATCCTACACCATCGATACCCTCACGAAACTGTCGCACGACTTTCCCCAGCATAAGTTCAGGCTCATGATCGGGGCTGACAACATGCTGATTTTCGACAAATGGAAGAACCATGATGAAATTCTCGCCCGGTTCAGTCCCATTGTCTATCCACGTCCTGGCTACGAATGTGAGGTGTGCGACAACTCGTTGCCCACCTTCGATGTGTCGAGCACTGAGATACGCCGGGCCATCGCCGCCGGCCTCCCTGCGAACAATCTGCTCCCCGAAAAGGTATATAATTATATCCTCTCCCATAATCTTTACAAATAATCCGATTCACCCGCCGGATCGTATCCTGTCCGGCTTCCGCCATATGAACAGCAGAATCAACACCAACTCCATTGCATTCATAGGTCTGTGCAACGAGTTCTGCGTGGCAGTGGAGAATACCCGCGAATCAACACGCGAAGAATTCACCGACCGGATGCTGCGCCTGTTGCCGCGCATCTACATCGCTGCCACCGACCTCACCATCGACACGCCCGAATATACTGAGCCGTACATCGACAATGTGCTTGAAGAAGACCATTATGATGCCGTACGCCGCAACATGGAGACCCTCTTCGGCGAGGACGACATGTACCTGGAAGTGTTCGAGGAGGACATGAAGTATTCCGACACTCCGGTGGCGGCCAGCATCTCGGAAGGTCTGGCAGACATTTTTCAGGTGCTCTACAACTTCATAAACACGGCCCGTGAGGCCACCGACGAGACTCTCGTAACCGCCCTGATGGCTGTGCGTGATGACTTCCGCGCATACTGGAGCGCATCGCTCTGCAATGTGTTGCGCGCGCTCAACCACCTGAAAATGAACTCATAGTTCCCCGTCCCCCTTTATAACATAGCCATTGACATGACACCCCACCAGCAACGTATCCTCGACCTCCGCGACAAACTAAACCGGCACAACCACAACTATTATGTGCTGAACGCGCCTGAAATATCAGACCAGGATTTCGACATGCTCATGAAGGAACTTGAGGCCCTGGAAGCGGAGCATCCCGACATGGACGACCCGCTGTCGCCCACACACCGCGTGGGGAGCGACCTCACCGAAGGCTTCGAACAGGTGAAACACATTCACCCCATGCTGTCGCTGTCCAACACCTACAGCATCGAGGAGGTGGACGAATGGTTTGACCGCGTGCGCTCCGCTCTGGGCGGCGAGGACTTCGACATTGTGGGGGAAATGAAATTCGACGGCACTTCGATATCGCTCATCTATGAGCATGGACGGTTGGTGCGCGCCGTCACACGCGGCGACGGCGAACGCGGCGACGTGGTGACCGAGAACATAAAGACCATACGGAGCATCCCTCTGCAGCTGCAAGGAAGCGGATGGCCCGATTTTTTTGAGATACGAGGCGAAGTGCTCATGCCCTGGAGCGCCTTCGAGCGGCTCAACCGCGAAAGGGAGTTCAACGAGGAGCCTCTGTTCGCCAATCCGCGCAACGCCGCCTCCGGAACGCTGAAAACACTCAGCTCGCGCGAAGTGGCGCGCCGCGGACTTGATGCATATTTCTATTATCTCATCGGTCCGGACCTCCCCGCCGACAACCATTACGACAACATGCAGGCAGCCCGCTCATGGGGATTCAAGGTGTCGGACATCATGACCCTGCTGCACGGCATCGACAGCGTGGACAGCTTCATAAACAAATGGGACGCCGAGCGCAGCGCCCTCCCCGTGGCCACCGACGGCCTCGTGTTCAAGGTGAACTCGCTCCGCCAGCAGCTCAACCTTGGCTACACTTCAAAATCGCCCCGCTGGGCCATAGCCTATAAATTCCAGGCGGAACGCGCCCTGACGCGCCTGCAGCATGTGTCGTTCGAAGTCGGACGCATGGGTGTGGTGACACCCGTGGCCAATCTCGACCCGGTGCTTCTGTCGGGAACTGTGGTGAAACGCGCATCGCTGCACAACGAGGATATAATCAACACCCTCGGCATCCATGAGCACGATATGCTCTATGTTGAGAAAGGTGGAGAAATCATACCCAAGATAACCGGAGTGGACGTGAGCCAGCGCGAACCCGGCGCAGAACCGGTGCGGTTCGTAAGCCATTGTCCGGCATGCGGCACACCGCTCGTCAGGGTTGAGGGGGAGGCTGCATGGCAATGCCCCAATAAATTCGGATGCCCGCCGCAGCTGGCAGGCCGCGTGGAACATTTCGTGGGCCGAAAGATGATGAACATCGAGGGCATCGGCGAAGAAACCGTGGAACAGCTGTTTCACAACCGCCTTATCCGTAACATCGCCGACCTTTACGACCTCACCACCGACAAACTGCTGAAACTCGACGGTTTCGGGCCCCGTTCGGCGGAACGTGTGATGGAGGGACTGGAAGCCTCGAAAAGCGTGCCGTTCGACCGCGTTGTCTATGCGCTATCCATCCCGTTTGTCGGCGACACAGTGGCGAAAAAAGTGGCGAAGGCGTTTCCCGACATTGACACGCTCATGAACGCCACGTGCGAGCAACTTGCCGCCACAAAAGACATCGGTCCGCGCATCGCGGAGAACGTGGTGGAGTATTTTGCCAACCCGATAAACCGCGACATCATAGAGCGGCTGCGCAACGCCGGGCTGCAGATGGCCATGCCTGCCGAATCAACCGAAGGCCGCACCGACCTGCTCGAAGGGAAATCGTTTGTCATCTCCGGCACCTTCTCCCGCCACAGCCGCGACGAATACAAGGAGCTGATTGAACGCAACGGAGGCAAGAATGTCGGCTCAATCTCGAAAAAGACCGATTATGTGCTTGCAGGCGAGAACATGGGGCCGTCCAAACGCGAGAAAGCCCAGACTCTCGGCATCCCCGTAATTGACGAGAACCAGTTCCTCGCCATGATCGGCGAAAGCTGACGCTGAAACAACCGCCAACCCAGCCGCCCACATAAAGTGCGTCATGCAAAGCCACGGCAATCCAATCCGGACAGCGGCAAGCGGTCGGCGCATGCCACTGCAATTTCAATATAACCAGATGTCATTTTTTCTTTAGATAAATCATATCGCGGAGGAGCACTCCCTCTTCGATAATAGGATTGCTATAGTTATTTGTGAAAAAATTGGGGACACGGTGAGAATAACGGTAACCGCACTTTTCATAAAAACGAAGAGTCGATGGTGTTTCTCCTGTGCCAAGGATAATGGATTTGTTGGTATTCAATTTTTCTACGTGTTCAAGCATTCGGCGACCGAAACCCCGACGTTGAAAATACGGACTGACTGCAAGGTTCTTAATCTCAACCGTTGTGTCATCAATAGTCAAAGCCACGCACACTGTAATTGGGACGCCGTTTAATATACCTGCGTATAGATTGCCATGGTGAAGATAGCGGTCAATCATCGTTTCCGATTCATCGCCGATGAGTAAAAGCTGTAGAAATCTTTTTTTGTCGCTTTTGATTTCTACGATTTTAAAGTTTTCAGACATGAACACACATATTTTTATTTTTCCCTGACAGCTATCTTGCAAATTCATAGCATCGTCCTTTATCGCCTTAAGGTGCTTCACTCACGAAGGAACGCCCTTATCGACCGCTCACTCATTCTCCACTGACACTGCAAAAGCGCAAGGCGATAACCGCCCATCGCTTAATTGAAATTCACTCAGCGGCGGAATCCAAGACAATGAAACAGATGTCACCAAAGTGCTCTTTTCCGACTTCTTCGCCTTTCAAAATTGCCGGCATTGAGATAATACCCTTTGATTCAAGAATATCAAGCAAATCCCACATCACCTCATGATAAAATATGATTTGACCCAGTTTCGAGGAAGAAATGTTGTGAGCCGGAACCCATGATATACAATATTGCTTCACTCCATTACTAAGCCTGTCTGTAATGCTCTTGCATAGTCTGTCAATATCATCGCCGTTATTTTTGTGCATCACAGGTATTAGAATATTCCCTTTTTCATCTGTAAGCCCCCAACCTGCTATGGATTGTGTTATATCTCGGTTCTCAATGCGGTCTCCATTAGTTTGCATCAATTCTTTTGCAAATGCTATCATCTTTTTTGAACTGAGCCAATATCCCAAGTTATCAGTCCAATTCTGCATCAACGGACCATAACCGTTAGTCCCTATTTTATCATGGTTCCGACTCTCATACATCGCCCAATAAGCACCTGTCCATGTCCCATGGTCTTCACAACTTATTGGCGAACCCAACCGCTCTTCGTCCCATATATAAGTGTCGAGGAGATATGAGAAAACAAGGCTATAAATCTGTCTTGAGTACCCGGCATGCTCGCAGGTAGAAATCAGTTCTTTGATTTCGGGCTCAATTATAGGGAAAATGCTGTCGGAAAACTCTTTTGACTGGCGGCGTATCTGTTGTGTCTCACTTTTCCCGAAAATGTGCATTGTTGTAGTGTAATTTCCGTTATTGCACATCAACAAATCGCCAACTTCAAGCAATCTAAGTTGACTATTGTTGTAAGGAATGCCAAGAGTATCCAATTTGGCGGCAGGACCCGACTGAACAAAAGCACAAAGAATATCCCAATTGTTATCTGTAAGATATTCGCTCGGATGAAAGCTATTATATGAGCAGAATGCTGAAAGGTCAAAAGACTTCAACCGCCGGCCAATAATTGTGTCTTGTGAATCAGCCATTATATGCATTGGCATAATTGTGATGCACAAAATCAACAAAATGTTTCTCATAATGCTTACATTTTTCATTTCAGAAATTTCCTGTCGTTACCACTGTTTTCCAATACGCTCATCTGATGGATGGCGATCTGATTCAGTTTCACAAGCCGCTCACTCTGAGGGATGCCCTGCTTGATAGTATGTGCCGCCATAACGACCGGCTTTTGAACGAATGCCTATGGCATTTGTCCGTTCGAGCCACGTTTTTACGGATAATACAACGTTGTTGTTTCCAGCGGCATTTTTAATTGTACCGAATTCGGTACAATTAAAATCGGGATTATAGAGCATTTCCCATTCCCCGAGCTACTCTATAGTGCTTTTAAGGCTCAACTAACGGAAGATTATATACTCCTGCTTTTGGCTGCAAGCTATGTCTGTCAGGCTGATATAATCCTCCTCGTTGTATTATACAACTGCTATTTCGGTATTCTAAACTGTAATCATTTCCATTGTGTCAGATATGGCTGTATGCCATACGCAAAGCTACACATTTCCGCTGACATACAGCGAAAAAAAATCGGATTTTAAACTACACAATGGATTCCGTCCGACATTCCATGTAATACGAGCCATCCCCCGACACCTCAGCCGGAGTTATCTGCCTGTTTTGTATGGCTCTATGAATGACATAAAGATACATAACAGACAGCAGAAAGCTGTCGGCGCATGGCACTGTGACGATGCGAACCACGACAGCCCTTTGGCTTGTCTGTCATTACCAATCAGGCCTCATTTTGGTTAAAATTAACTATTGCGGAAAAACTTCGCAGGCGGTAATTTTGCGTCATCATTATCAAAAAAATGTTTCATATGAATTCTAAAAATTTTATGGTTTCGGCGTTGGCTGTCTTTAGTCTGACAGCTTGTGCTCCATCATCGGAGGAGGCAAAAGGAAACTCATACGAGCCTGCTTTTGAAATTCAGGACTGCGATGTGAATCTGTGTGGCATCCACTTTACAAAAATGATTAATGATGCGGTCAAACAGGTGGTCCAGACAGATTCAGTGGTACGCTTCATAGCACCCGAAGGCACAGACCTGTTCATAGATCCAAACGAGGGCAAATTAACAAAATCGACAGCTAAAATTTTGCTGACAGAAATTGACAACACCAAGCCATTTACTTTCCAGGGGCGTGTCAAGCCCGGTTTTACAAAAGACGGCCTGTATAATGCCGCCAATCTGATGGTCGTGGCAAATGACACCCTCTGGCAGAAATTCTGTTTTGAGCAGGACGAGCGTGGAAAACACCGTGTGGTAACTGTGCGGACGGTCGGCACATCGGATGATAATAACCATGAGGTTATCGATCAAGACAACATCTACTATAAAATCTCATCCGATACACATACCATAGCCAGTTATTATTCACTCGATGGCAAGGAGTGGCAAATGGTACGGCTATACAAAAACGATTATCCTGCAAAGCTGTATCTCGGGATATGCTCGCAAGCTCCTGTCAAAGGAGAATGTATAAGCGAGTTCAGCGAGCTTTCACTGTCAACCGACAACGTGGGTGACTTCCGTTTAGGCGATTAATCCCATTGCTCTTGCAACCTTGCATGCTTCAATGGCATTGCCTACTTTAAGTTTCGTCATTATGTTCTGGCGATGTCTGTGAACTGTATTGACGCTGATATATAGTCGCTCTGCAATCTCTTTGCTTTGGAGGCCATTGTTGATGAGTTTCAATACTGCTATTTCACGAGCAGAAAGAAGGTTTACATAATCATCATTCGTCAATACGCGGCACTCCCCGGTGCGTGTATTGACGATTTTGGGTTTATCCTGATTGTCATTACACAGTGTGTATACACACATATTCAGCCAATAACAGCCATCAATCGTTCCTTCAAGCGAGAACATGCGATGCCTTATAGTACGCCAGACTCCGTTTTTATCAAGCATACGGAGACTATCGCTCAGTATGTAACATCTCCTTTCTTCGGGCGTTTTCTTTTCAGTGAAGTGTATGTAGGCAAGCTCATGGGCATGACGAAGCATGAGGTCTTCCTGACAGGCTCTTTTAAAGATGAACTCCTCATAAAGTGATGGGATTGTAGGACAACGCTCCTCTGCTGACAGGCCAAGCACATCCGCCAGTCCGCCAAAAAAGCAGTAGCTGCAGTTCCTGATTGAATCGCCCATAGACACAATGGCATTTTCCGCCAAAGTATAAGCTCTGGCAATTTGCAAACATTTTTTCAGATTGCCTTCATCGCCCATTTCGGTAAAAGGCTGTGAAAGATATAATTTATTGATTGGTTCAAAATATTTGTCCATCTACAATCCGTGCTGTGAAAAGGTTTGTCGGCATCCATTTCCCTTGGGACTTTGCAAAAATAAATAAATTTCTGCTATAGCCCATGTTATAGCCATAGAATCAGCGTTTCAAGGCTCATTTCCCCTCTTTTTGTACCCTTATTGGTTCATCTTTTACTGTTGATATATTCTCTGTTTACGCGATACACAAGCACTCCATATAAAACAACGAAGACAATTGCGAAAAGACCGGCGAAACCTCTCATAAGCAATAAACTCCTGTAAGACAGTTGCTCCATACAAATCAACATAGCCAGCATGAGCGCTAAAGTGATTGAGATGGCAACAACGGCACAGTATTTTAATTTTCTGTTTGCAGGTTTGTTGTATAGTTTTTTTAATTCGTCTCGCGGACCAATTTCAATCATTCCCATAAGGCATAAGTGTTGATATCATAATATTGTACACATAAGCTTCTTCTCGTTATTTCAGCAATTTTCTGTCACCGTTTGAGCCGCTTTCCAATACGCTCATCTGATGGATGGCGATCTGATTCAGTTTCACAAGCCGCTCACTCTGAGCGATGCCCTGCTCGATGAAAACCGCATTGAGGTTCCATATTTGACAGGCAGATAAGCTCGTTAATCGAGGCGTAATCGCGGATGGTCCCTTTGAGTTCGGGATTGGCCTCGCGCCATTGCTTTGCCGTTACTCCGAACATTGCCACATAAATCCTCTATACCGCTAGAGTTTGTTCATGACAATCAGCAGACCTTGTTCTGATTGCTTATGTCGGACTCACGTTAATTATTTTCATTAAGCGAAGAAACATAGTCATTTGCTGCTTTCTTTAGTCGATAGATTGGTTGCCCATATTTATCGTATCTTTCAATATCAATAAATCCATGTTGCATCATACGTTCAAAAAAGTCATTCCATTCTATTTTTTCTTTCCCTGTCCTAATCTCATATTGGTTTGACACTCCTAATCCGTATATGCAACCGCCACCCTCGAAGTGTACTTGAAAGAAATCCGGATCATCAACAGATGTCCATGCCTTCAAACGTTCCAAATCAAAATCTGATAGTTCGACATGTCTTGGCAATTGTTTCATTGAATGGTCTTCATTCTCTGTTTTTATAGAGGAATACATCCAATGAGCATTTATATATAATTGCAAATCTTTGGAGAGTTCATCCTTAAATTCTTGGGAATCTTTGAACTCTGAGTATTTGCACTTATTCTTGATGCTCTCCTTAAAAGCCTTTAGTTTTTCTAATTGAGAAAAATCAAAACTATCGGGATCTATGTTCAGTGATTTCTTAAAGTAAACCATGACATCTTTCCCTGCTTTTATATGTTCGTCTATTTCTTCAACTGTACCACTGATGTGAGTATCTGTATTTGTTCCAAGTTTGCTTCCGAATACACATATTAATAAATCACTTTTAGCAACGACCACTTCATCTATTATCTTCTGTGCATGCTTTCCAGATAAAGGATAAGAATCCTTGCTCCAATGGAGTGGCAACAATACAATCTCATTTTTCTCCGAATGCAGATGGTTCCAGCCGTGAACAATATTAAAAAAGATATTACGCTCATCAACTATGTCAGATGGTGAACCAAACATGATTTTATAAACCTTTGCGTTGTACATAATCAAACATTTTATTAGTAGATTTATTCTTTGCTGTATTACCTTATTTCAGATACTTGTCCAAAATGACTTGTTTTTTTTCTGCGCATTTGCTCAATGAGTCTTTTAAGGTTAACATTTCGGTTTCCAATTCAATCAATTTTTCCGCGACTTCATTTTGTACATTTATATCCGGGAGCATAATACTCAATGCTTTGATGCGTTCAGTGGAAGCACGATTAGCACGTGAGAAGCGTTCAGCTTCACCTGCTTTCAAGAGTGGATAAACTAAATACCTCGGATTTACAACTGTTTCATCAAGAACGCGTATTACTCCACAATGGTCCGTCGGATTGAAAGGTGCCTTACTGGGGCGGTAATTTACCATCCAATCACCATCTATGCCCCATAAAACTGAAGGCTTTGAAAAATCAGAAAGCACAGAATGGTTAGTTTTTCCAAATGGCTCAAAAACATTTGCACTAAAGACATCGAATGTTCCATCTTTCGTTATTTCTGATTTTAAGACACGCCGTCCAATAGTGATACTGAATAACTCTGTACGATTAAGTTTTATTGTATTGAGAGTGTGTGACTGTGCATTTACCATTATGGTTTCCATCTCAGATTTTAGGTCTTCCATACGTTGGTGTGCTGCTTGGCACTCTTTGTCTATTGCTGCGCAAGCATTAGCTATTTGTTGTTGTAATGGCAACGGAGGTAATGGTATCTTATATAGTCTTATTTTAGGAACACTTAATTGTGGTGTAGATGCTCCTTCATTTATGAAAGTTGTAGTATCTAATATATGTTTAAAGTATTGTATATCAATATTGTCATTAGGTATTGCTACTATAAGTCTGACAATTGGATAGAAAGGTTGCGAATGTAGGACACAAAAGCCTAAAGTTCCACGAGCACTTATTGTAACACACGGTTCTATTACTTTTGCAACATTGGTAAATCCAAATAATCCATTATTATCTACGCCATTTGAGAATATAGGAATTGTATTTATTTCTGTTTTTTCTTTAGTATAATTCTGAGGTTTATCACCTCCTGCGAATATATCCTTGCAGACGTCACTAAGTGTCACCAAAGGCCATTTGCTTGTTCTCTCTACTTGAATTGGCACATTTGTCTTTACCTCTTTACTGAAAGCCGTCCTTTTAAAATCAATCATATCTACAAGATGTCCAATAGATATAATATCCGTTAATTCATCTGGAATAATAAAATCACTTCCCTCAAAATTTTTCCGTATAACGGTATTGATTTTATCATTGTCCGCAAGATTACTGGGATTGAAAAGGGGGGTCTGTATTCCATTTATTCCACGAATTTGTTGCATCGTGTCATCATCTTCTGCATCACCCTCTTCGTCATTAGATGATGTCTTGCCTCCAATATTCATATATTTAATACCTTCATTCCCTTTACTGTCGCTCCATTCGTATCCTAAAAAGCGTTTGTTTTCTGTTGTGCCTGACGGTGCTTTGGCGATGACGACCGGATTTGGCATTGTCTTGGCAAGGATGAAATAATAGAGTTTCTCTTTTTCTATTGTAATTACAAACTCCAAGAATGCTTTTTGCTCCTGTCTTTGCTTTTCTTCCTGTGGTAAACGGCGGTACGCTTGGGTGGCTTGTTTGTTCTTGAAACGTGCTCTGACAGTTTTTGCCTCTTCATATACACCTTTCATTGCATTGCGTTGGTTACCAAAGAATGAAGCATGATAATTTTGGAAAATTTCATTAGCCAACAAATCCTCCGGTATAGTGCCGGACATGAATATCTTGTAATCCTCCAAAGAATATCCGCAATGGACACAATAATCATGAAGCAACTCGATATCTTGATAGGCTTCATCTGCATTATCATGGTGGTTGAACCAGCTATTGACACGATTAAGATAATGTTCATCATCGGGAGTGTTTGTTTCCTTACGGCGTAAGAACATAATCACGGTGTTTGTTCCTGTCTTACCAAACGTTCCGCTACCAAACTCGGCTAAAGCAACAATATCAAATTTCCGTAGGATAATTTCCCTTGTCCGAGCATAAATACCATCTTTGTTCAAAACGGATACAGGCAGAATGATTCCTGCCACACCACCAGCTTTAAGCAGTTGGGCAGCACGTTCTATGAAAAACGTTTCTATAGCATTGTTCTTTCCGATATTGATATTGTCGGTGAAAAGACTAAACGATTTGCGTTGCTCTTCCGTCAATGTTTCCAAGAAACCTTTCACGGAATAGGGAGGATTGGCTATCAGAACATCGTATGTACCATCCTTTATGTCGGTATGAGGAACAAGGGCATCGGCATAGATAATATTTGTCTCATCATGTCCATACATGAAAGCCGACACCTTTGACACCTTTGACAGGCGATACTCTTTTTCTATTCCCGTAGTATTAGCATAAAACTCTTGCAGCGAAATATCGGGGCGATACTTTTCTGCAAATTCCTTTATCTGCATGGCATATTCGGTCAGGAAATGTCCTGCACCACAAGCATAGTCGATAGCCTTGGGAATATCCACACGGCTTTTTATGATTTGTTCCAATGGCAACGATGACACAAGAAAGCGCACAATTGGCATAGGTGTGAAGAATTGTCCTTCACTTTGTTTTACGCCTTTGTTCAAGAAGCCTTCAAATAAGTCGCCCAGCAATTGGTTTTGGTCAGAATCTTTCAGTTTAATGTCTTGCAACATCTTTACAACTTTCAACAAAATAGCCGCATTCTGTTCAAAAAGGCGTTTGTTGTGTACACTGATAAACGAGAAGTCATTATCCGAGAAGAATTTCAATGCACGGAAATACTCCATAATGGTCTTCTTTGTGGCATCTGGGTCAGCCTTAAAGCGGCGAAACGCCTTTTCTATTTCACTATTTTCGATATAGGTGACATCTTCATTCAGGAAACGTTTCATACCATCACGATACAGACGTTGCAATCTGTCCTGCAATTGAAAAGCATCATCATACGCGGCACCTTTCCAATAGAAATGTAGGTCATCGCGGTTATTGGTTTCGTCTACGACTTTAGCAAGAAAAAGATTCACCAATTTGTCAAACGCATTTTCATGTCCTCCCACATTGTGTTGTCGCAGTATTAATGCAAACTCATTGTACTTTTTCTGAATGGTATCATTATCTACAGCCTTTAAGTCGGAAATGGTATATTTGTTTTTCCCTATTTGATAAGGGGCTATATCATCTTCAAACAATCCACGTGTATCATAATCGCATTTATACGTATCATGCCAAACCCTATATTTTTGTTTGTTATTTGAAGCGTCTTTATAACTTCTTCCTGTATCATCATTGGCAAGCATTTTGTCATTATCCTGCACATTAATAAGATAGTATTCAGATTCTATTTTATTCTCAATGATATCTGAGGTATAGAGACAAAGAAATTTTGTGGAAGGCTCTTGTTGAAAATAGCTGAACAATTGTGCTCCATCTTCTTTAGTATCAATCCAAGCTCCATTAAATTCACGTCCCCATGTTTTGCATTCAATGATAAGCAATGATTCCTTATCTGCATTAGAGCCATCAACGCCGTTATTTTTAAATGTACGCACCCATACATCCGCATATCCACCTTTTGCACTATGCCCAAGTTTCCATGCCGGTTCCAATTCTATATGTATTGGATTATAACCCTTCCATAAAAGCCTATCAACACAGTGCAATACAACCAGATTTTCAGCTTCAAGCAGATTGGATGTTGTTTCCCGTCCTACAGTTATTCCACATTCTCTATAATAAATATGCCCGTCTCCTTCTATGTCTATTTTTAGTGGAGAGAATGCATCAGAATACCTTTTGGTATAGATATTACCTTCTTGCTTGAATTTAAGCAACTCCAGTAATTCACGTATGTTGTTCTTGTCCATAAGAATTAAATTGTCCTTATTGTTTTGTTAGATAAATACGCTTTATAAGCTTACTCTATCTCCATGCCTATTTTTATCTTACTCTTTCAATGCGATGATTTCCCAATATCCCCCTTTATCTGGACCGATACGCGCTAAAATATTATCCGCTCTTAATCCATCTATCAGATTTCTCACTGACTTTACAGACATTTCACATTGTTCAGCAATGGAGGATACACTAATATGTGGATCTTGTCTAATAATTTCAAGAATTTTTTCTTGCCCTTTTCTTGCCCTTTTCTTGCCCTTTTCTTGCCCCTTTTGACCAAATTCTTGTAGTTTCTGATCGGTCTGAGTAGTTTCCGGGCAATTCTTCTGGGAGGTTTCTTGACCTTCCTCAAAAACCTTCGCACAAACAGTAGCTTTCATTATAAAGGCAACTAAGTTGTATTGCGGCTCTTTAACACCTAATGCCGACAACTCAAGACACATACGGTCAACTCCCTCACCAAACTCTTTTACATAGTCGTATGCTTTGAGGAATTCCGCAATTTTCGGATTGCGAGAGAAATGGGTATGACGAATGTTATCTGTGCGGACAATACCCGGCAACTTGCCTGGTGTTTCAAATACAAGACGGTCATCAAACATCTTTATCTGGATTTCGGTTCCCTTTATACTATAATCGCGATGGCAAACAGAGTTTACCACCATCTCTTGTATTACAAACTTTGGATATTCACGGTCAATCTTGAAGATGCCGTCTTCTCCAAGATAGGAGTGTTCCTTGACCTGTGTTTCGAGATACTCAACGGTTTTCCGTATCTGCTCGAGAATACGACCATCAAAAGTAACATCTTTAATCACATTCATCTCTCGTCCTACCTTTTCCTCTATACCAAAGTATTTGATAAAGCGGACTCTTGCACGAGGAAAGAAAGTCTGAGGATGCTTGCCAAAAAGTAATATACAAGCAGCGCTGACTTGTGGAATATCGCCTTTATAAGTCACAAAACCTTTATTCTCTTGCAGATATTCCATTGTAGACTTACCATAACCAATACGTTTCATATAGGCTTTGACTGCATCCATGTCTATGTCATCAACTGTGGCATCGTATGCGATCGAATCCTCATAATAGCGTTCTCCCTTATCGTACATAAGCTGCAGTCGATCATCAAAAGTCAGTTTTTTAGATTTGTCACCGACACGCCAAAACACTTCATCCGCTTGATTGGCATGAAGTCGTGAACTTGCAGGAACAAACATCAGCAATACTCGATTCTCACGCCCTTCAGCATCGGTGCAAGGCACATAATCTGTAGTAACCGGAACTGATGGAGCACAAAAATCCAAAGGTGCACGTAATATATCATTAAGGTGTTTTTTGTCTTGGTCAATGCCTTCTATTCTGCGAGTCTTGTCAGATATCCCCACAGCAATCATTCCACCATCCGCATTAGCCATAGCGACTATGATAGTGGCAAGATGCGAAGGCTCAATAAGAATACTTTTACGGTCAAAAGTCTGACCTTCCTGCATCTGCAATATTTCTTCAATTGTATATTTCATACACTCTATTCTTCCTTTGTATGTCAAATCAATCTATGAATATCCACATCCAACACATATGCAATCCGAGCCAGTGTGTATAAATCAGACTGCGAATGATTGTTGCATCACTTTGACACCGTTGCCGGATCTTTCTGTAAAGTTTTAGCAAGCCATTTACTCATTATTCCCTTCTCAGCTAATACAGCCTTTATACAGTTTAAATTTGCCATATTGATTTCAATTATAGATTGCATCAAGTACAAAGCTACGCATTTTATTTGATTTTAGAGCATAATAAGAGGTAATAAAATCCTATCTGTGTAGAAGTTAAAGCAAAGAAATCAATGCAAAATGATGTATGATTTGACTTTATTTAACGTGGGGTCGACATAAGCAATCAGAACAGGGTCTGCTAATTGCTTATGTCGAACTCATGCTACGTTAAGAGAGCGGTCAAGAGACCTTCACGCTGCTGCCTGGCGGTTTCTCCGGCCGAAAAAGCGGCCGATGATTATCGAGATGGCACCGTCGCCGGTAACATTACATGCCGTTCCGAACGAATCCATGGCTATGTAAAGCGCAATCATCAGCGCACAGTCGGCCTCGCTGAAGCCAAGCATCGACGAAAAAAGGCCAAGCGCAGCCATCACAGCGCCTCCGGGCACTCCGGGCGCGGCAATTATGGTGATGCCGAGCATTGCTATGAAGCCTGCAAACATGCCGAAATCATAAGGCATCCCATGAGTCATCATCAACGCAAGGGCACACGCCACAAGTTTCAGAGTGCTCCCCGACATGTGCACGGTGGCACACAACGGCACTGTGAATCCGGCCACATCCTTGTCCACACCCATGGCAATGGTACGTTCAAGAGTGACAGGGATGGTTGCGGCCGACGACTGTGTGCCCAGAGCCGTGAAATACGCAGGCATCATGCCCCACAGCAGCCTGAACGGGTTGCGGCTGCCGGTTGAGAACAATGCTGCTATTGCATACTGAAACACGAGGATGAACACATGCAGCCCGAAAATAACCAGTATTATCTTCATGAACGTACTCAGGATGGATGCCACCTCACCTGTATAGGTCATGTTCAGGAATATGCCGAAGATGTAGACGGGCAACAGGGGGATAATCACATTCCTGATCACCATGTTTATAATCTGCCGCAACTCATCGAGCAGCGATTTGATGGTGCCGGTGGTGAGGAACGCCGCCCCCAGACCGATTATGAACGCCGACACAAGCGCCGACATCACACCCAGCAGCGGCGGCATGCTTATTGTAAAATATGGCGTGACGGCAGGAGCGCCCGTGGCGGAAGCTACATACTCCGCAGGCTCAATCATCGACGGAAACAACCACACACCGGTGAAATAGGATATGACACCGGCCAGCATGGTGAAAAAATAAGCCAGCAGTACAGTGGCCACGAGCATTTTGCCGGCCCGTGCGCCTATGTCGGCTATGGCCGGCGCCACGAATCCCACGATAATCAGCGGAATGCAGAAGCCAAGGAACTCGCCGAATATGGAGTTGAACGTAGCCATTGTTCTGGCCGCCCATTCAGGTGCAATCCAACCCACCCCTACTCCAAGGGCGATGGCAATCAGGATTCTGGGCAGTAACCCGAGTTTCAGTTTCTTTGATGGAGATTGTGTTTCCGGCCGAGGTGTGGCAGTCATGGTCAAGATTAAATTTAAGGAAAAAAATAACAGAATTACTTTTCACATCGCTATACAGATGCGGACAGCCGGACAAAGTTAACAATTACACCTCATTTCACCAACTTCTGTCACCTGCTCCCGGCAGGGCAATACGTTGAAATTTAACAACGCACATGGTGAACCGAAGCCGATTGTGCGTGTTATAATGATAACAGGCGATAATTTTAAGCATATTTAATCTTTTGCAGGCCGGCTGTTTTTAATTTTTATAGCATCGGACATCAGCTGCCGCCGATTCAGTTGTAAAACATTAAATTTCGCTAAACAATCACTATTCCGATATTTAAATCCTCCACATAATACTCTGAACACATGAAAAAATTTTTAATCGCTATTGCAAGTCTGGGAATCTGCTCGGCCATTGTCACCTCGTGCGACTCCAAAGCCAAACTGTCGGAATCGGTGCAGGGCACCTGGACGAGCAACCCCGAACGGGTGCTCGATTCCGGAGCGGCCACCGCTTCGATGGTGCGCGTGATGAGTTTCACCAGTGGCAACACACAATATGAGGGCACCGTAACCCTGACGGCTCTGATAACCGTTGACAACAGCATGCAGGCCAACGATTCGCTCGTATCGCCCATAACAATCACCGCTTCCGGCACAGCCACCATCACCGGCGCATATCAGATAAAGGACGACGACGACATCACAGTAAATCTCGACGCCACATCGCTTAGCATCGCCGTCGACCCCGATGCCGTGCAGCTCAACTATAACATCGCCACGGGCGATTCGGAGCCGGTAATGGCCAAACTGAAACCAAATGCAACCGTATTGGCCACACAACAGATAAACCGCGCCGCCCAGAACGCATTTTTCGACCTCACTGAAATCGAGGACATCAAAATCAACAACAACCTCATGAGCTGCGAAATCAATGACCGTGACCTCAACTTCACCCGCACCGCTCCCGCCGTGCAGAAGTAACCCGGTCCCTCATAACAAAAGACACCGCCCATACCATCCCTTCGGAAAGCCCCGACTGCATTCCGGAGGGATGATTGTTTTTTCCAATTATTACGGATATTAATATCATCTATCGCTCAAAATTCGTGTTTTTTGACTGCGTCTTAAATACTTCCGCTCGGCAAAGCCCAAAATAAATTTGGTTTTGCAATCTACTTCTTCGTATTTTTGCAGAAATACAAGTATATAATGCCTTAATATTTCGACACGTTTAACAATCATTATTTCAAACACACAATAACGCGCAAGATTATGAAACCGATCATTAAATTCTGGATCACATCCATTCTGTTGTTATTTCCGCTGATACTGACAGCCGCACCCAAAGCCAGAGGAAATGTTGAAATGAAGGACGGCACGGTTTATACCGACGTGGAAGTGGAAGTGCCGGCCGGCACCATGGAAGAGTTCAAGATAAAAGCTGACAACAAAAAAATCAAAATCAAATCGGACGATGTCGCATCCCTCACCCTATGGCACAAGGACACTCCTGAAAACCGGCACCTCATGGTGTATGCCGACCGCAGGGAGGTGAATTACGAAAAGAACGTGGACAAACTCGAAGAGTTTAAAAAATGGTTCGTACTCTTCTCCCCCGGCGAAAATGTGAGCGTATGGATTTATGCCGGGGGCATCGATGTGTCGAAGGAACGCATAAACATGTCGCCTGCCAGCTCTGGCTACGGTTACAACACGTTCTATAATTTCTGGAAAAAAGGCGACCCATGCCCGGTGTTTTTCAAATTCAACCGGAAACGGGATAAAATGGAAGAATGGCTCACTCAATTTTTCGCCGATGATCCGAAACTGACGGAAAAGATTAAAAACGGCGACTACAGAGCCGCTTCCACCAAGGAATCGCGCCGCTACGGCACCATGCTGTGCCCGATGCGGGTAGAAGATATTGCCGCCGACTACACCCCGCAGCCCTGACGCGCGCGCACCGATACGTTGCGGGTTGAAGCAACGGTCCTTACAGCAGAAGTATTTGTCAAAAAATTTTTGTATCTTTGCATGTACCTACGGCAGGGGGAAACACCCGTGCCGCGAGGCATCCTTTTTGAACTCAAAAAACATCAATAAACACGTTGAATATGGCAACTAAACCGTTTCACTATCAGGAAATGTTCCCCCTCGGTCCCGACACTACCGAGTATTACCACCTCACATCCGATTACGTAAGAACCGAAAACTGGGGCGGCCATGAATTTCTGGTCGTTGACCCCGAGGCTCTCACAGTTTTAGCCCGTCAGGCCACACACGACAATTCGTTCATGCTGCGCCGCGAGCACAATCAGATGGTGGCCAACATACTGCACGACCCCGAAGCTTCGGCAAACGACAAATACGTGGCCCTCACCATGCTGCGTAACGCCGAAATAGCAGCCAAGGGTGTGCTCCCCTTCTGTCAGGACACCGGAACAGCCATCGTGCACGGCGAAAAGGGCCAGATGGTGTTCACCGGATGCGACGATGCCGAAAAGATTTCGCGCGGCGTCTACGACACCTACACCACCGACAATCTCCGCTACTCCCAGAACGCTCCCCTCACCATGTATGACGAGGTGAACACCGGCTGCAATCTCCCCGCGCAGATCGACATCCACGCATCCGAAGGCAACGAATATCACTTCGTGTTCGTGGCAAAAGGCGGCGGCTCCGCCAACAAGACCTACCTTTATCAGGAGACAAAGGCCATAATCAACCCCAAGACCCTCGTGCCGTTCCTCGTGGAAAAAATGAAGAGCCTCGGCACAGCAGCGTGTCCCCCCTACCACATCGCATTCGTAATCGGCGGCACATCGGCTGAAAAGAACCTTGAGACAGTCAAAAAGGCCTCCATCAAATATTACGACAACCTCCCCACCACCGGCAACGAGTACGGACGTGCATTCCGCGACATCGAGCTGGAGAAGGAACTGAAAAAGGCATCGGAGCAGATCGGCCTCGGCGCGCAGTTCGGCGGCAAATCGTTCGCCCACGACATCCGTGTGATTCGTCTGCCCCGTCACGGTGCATCCTGCCCCATCGGCATGGGCGTAAGCTGCTCGGCCGACCGCAACGTAAAGGCGAAAATCAACAAGGAAGGTCTGTGGATCGAGAAGCTCGACTCCAATCCCGGCGAACTCATCCCCGAAGAGCTGCGCAACGCATCGGAAGGCGATGCCGTAAAAATCGACCTCAACCGCCCCATGGCCGAAGTGCTTGCCGAACTCGACAAATTCCCCGTGGCCACCCGCCTGAGCCTTTCGGGCACCATCATCGTGGGCCGCGACATCGCCCATGCCAAAATCAAGGAACGTCTGGATGCCGGCGAACCAATGCCCGAATACCTCAAGAATCACCCCATCTACTATGCCGGTCCGGCAAAAACGCCCGTGGGTAAACCCTCCGGCTCGTTCGGCCCCACAACAGCAGGCCGCATGGACCCCTATGTAGACCAGTTCCAGAAAGCCGGCGGCTCGATGATCATGATTGCCAAGGGCAACCGCAGCCAGCAGGTGACCGACGCATGCAAGAACAATGGCGGCTTCTACCTCGGCTCGATCGGTGGCCCCGCAGCCGTCCTGGCTCAGAACTCCATCAAGAAAGTGGAACTGCTGGAATATCCCGAACTCGGCATGGAAGCCATCTGGAAAATCGAAGTGGAGAACTTCCCGGCCTTCATACTTGTTGACAACAAGGGGAACGACTTCTTCAAACAGCTGCCCCAGCAGTGCACCAACTGCGCTCTCAACAAATAATGCGTAATTTCAACACGAAACAGCAACAACAAACCACTCTGTCTTTATAATCCCAACAATAAAAAATGGCACATAAAGCATTATTGATGATCCTCGACGGCTGGGGAATCGGCAACCACACCAAAAGTGACGCCATCTTCTCGGCCCATCCCGCATTCTGGAATCACCTCATAGCCACCTATCCCCACTCAGAACTTCAGACATCAGGCGAAAACGTCGGCCTGCCCGACGGCCAGATGGGCAACTCGGAAGTAGGACACCTCAACATCGGCGCAGGCCGCGTGGTCTATCAGGACCTTGTGAAAATCAACAAAGCCATCGCCGACCGTTCAATCCTTGAGAATCCCGAAATCAAGAACGCATTCTCCTACGCCAAGAACACCGGCAAGTCCATGCACTTCATGGGCCTGACATCGAACGGCGGCGTGCACTCCTCGTTCGAGCATATCTTCGCGCTCTGCGACATCGCCAAGGAGTATGACCTCAAGAACGTTTATCTCCACTGCTTCATGGACGGCCGTGACACCGACCCCCGTTCGGGCAAAGGCTTCATAGAGCAGCTCACAGAGCACTGCGACAAAACCACCGGCAAGATTGCATCCATCATCGGCCGCTACTACGCAATGGACCGCGACAAACGCTGGGACCGCGTAAAGGAAGCCTACGACCTGCTTGTGGAAGGCAAGGGCGAACAGGCCACCGATATGGTTGCCGCCATGCAGGAGAGCTATGACAACGACGTGACCGACGAGTTCATCAAGCCCATCAACAACGCCACCGTCGACGGCACCATAAAGCCCGGCGATGTGGTTATCTTCTTCAACTACCGCAACGACCGCGCCAAAGAGCTCACCATTGTGCTCACCCAGCACGACATGCCCGAGCAGGGGATGCACACCATCCCCGACCTGCAGTATTACTGCATGACACCCTACGACGCTTCGTTCACCGGCGTGCATATCCTCTTCCCCAAGGAGAACGTGAACAACACCCTCGGCGAATACCTCTCGGACCTTGGCAAAAAGCAGCTCCACATAGCCGAGACCGAAAAATACGCCCACGTGACATTCTTCTTCAACGGCGGCCGTGAGGCGCCATACGAAGGCGAAGACCGTATCCTTGTGCCCTCACCCAAGGTGGCCACCTACGATCTCAAGCCCGAAATGAGTGCCTACGAGGTGAAGGACAAACTCGTGGAAGCCATCAAATCAGACAAATATGATTTCATCGTGGTCAACTTCGCCAACGGCGACATGGTGGGCCACACCGGTGTCTACGAGGCCATCGAAAAGGCTGTGAAGGCTGTCGACGAATGTGTGAAGGATGTGGTTGAGGCTGCCAACGCCACCGGCTATGAGACCATCATCATCGCTGACCACGGCAACGCCGACCACGCCATCAATGCCGACGGCACACCCAACACGGCCCACTCGCTCAATCCCGTGCCCTGCGTATATGTCACCACCGACAAAAACGCCACAGTTGAGAACGGCCGTCTGGCCGACGTGGCTCCCACCCTGCTCCACATCATGGGGCTGCCCCAGCCTGCCGATATGACCGGCCACAACCTCATCAAACAGTAACCACCGGATGTGCCACACGCACACCTATACTAATACTAATATTACAGCATGACACCGGACTAACGGTGTCAGCATATCCATCCCTTAATACAGGCGCTGTGTCCAGATCCGGACACAGCGCCTGCTTCATTCCACAACCGGCACAACGACACACCATCCGGCATTTTGGAGGACATTTTTTGATTAAAATGAAAAAATATTAATTATTTTTGTTTGCGAATCAAAAAAACAATTATCTTTGCATTTATTAAACATCGTCATCTGCTTCAATCCGTTATTCTCTTCCAAAACGGGCAACAGGGCATTACAGATTGTCGGAGCGGCGTTACATTCAACCCTTATTATCCATCCTCAAAAAAAAACACATACACCTCAAGAACAAGCGCATATCATTGTCAGACACAATGCTTAGCGCTAAATATAAACCAATCAACAATCGCAAACAAAACACTTTATTTAACCGGCAGCCATCAGGAGCTGTAAAAGCCACATTCACACCTCCTGCTTACCGCCACTTTTTCAATTCATCAAATAAATTCCATTATTTATGAAAAAATTTACTTTCTGTTTAATTGCTCTGTGCGCTGTGCTCTGCTCGTTCACAGCCTCAGCAATGACTTTCACAGTTGTCGTTGACAATGAGAACGCAGTGAAATGCACTCCGGGGTCCGAAGAGGCAAAAATCCTTACCACCGGTGAAAACGTCATTACAGCCAACGGCATGTGGGTCAACGTGGTGCTTGAAGCCATCTCTCCTTACTCAATGACATCAATCACCGATAAATCAGGATATCCCCTGAACTGCAATGGCTCCAGCAGCTCCTTCTATGCTCAGGAGGGCGAAGTTTACACTATTACCACTGTGAATCTGGACGCTGAGCGCGACGCTACTTGCACAATCATCGTTGACGACCCCTCGCTTGTGGCAGCCTCATTGTCCGGGACATCTGCTGTTGTTGATCTTGTAGAAGGCTCCAACACAGTGAAATTTATTTCCGACAAGGAAAACACCCTCTATCTCGAGGGTACCAATTGGCAAAGACCCATATATCAGGTAAAGCTCGGTGAAGAAGTGCAGACACCCAACCAGTATTCCGGATCTTACGAGGTTCCCCTCACCGATGGTTGCACAGTCACCATCACAGCCCGTATTCCTGAGGTGGATGTTACAATGACTTTCGAATACACCGATGAGCAATCGAAAGGCGTAATCGCTTCTGTCACCATCGACGGTGAACCTGTAGCCGATTTCGACGGCACATCAGTCACCATGAAAACCGGGCATGCCTTTGCGTTCACCACAAACCCCGATTACAAAGTCGACAAAATCTTGATTGACGGTGAAGTGCAGTCTTATTTCTACAGTCCATACTCCAACGACTGTGTCACTGCCGCCCAGACATTCACTCTCACTGCCCATCCCTACAGCATGCTTAACTATACCGTTGATATCGATGATCCCGAAAACATCATTTTCCGCGAAGGCAACGCCTACAACGGAACAGAACTGACACTCAAAGCCGGCGAAAACAAACTGCAGATTTCCGAAAAGAACAGCGCTGTTTCATGGGCTGCTGCCAAGGGCGCCTATCTGACTTCTCAGCTTTACAACGGTGCAACCAAGACTTTCGGGGCCACCATAAAGGAGGGCGACAAAATCGAACTCCGCTCAGCCAAGATTGTCTACGACAAGACTGTAGTTGTTTGGGTTGACGACATGACCAACGTCGGAGAAGACAGCGGCTCGCTGGTGCTCACCACAGGAACCGACGGTGAGTACGACGGCCTTGTTGCAGGTTATAACGTAATCCCCTGCTACGCCAACATGCTTCCTTTCAGCATGTACTCATCATGCTATGCCACAGGTGTAACCCTCGTTAACAAATACTATCTGGACGGCCAGCTGCTTACTCCGGACATGTCAATGGGCAATTACGTGAAATTCAACAAGATTGACGTTGCCGACAAGAGCGTGGTAAAAGTGTTCCTCACCGAGCAGCCCGTTAACTGCAATGTGACTTTCGACGCTCCCGAAAGCCTTGAGGCCACCGTCACCTACGACCGCGTCAAAACCCTCGGCAAACTTGCCGACGGCCTCGCCTGCTTCAAAGGCACCGAAGTTGCCATTGAAGGCGCCGACGACCTGACTGTTAAGGTTGGCGAAACCGAACTCGAAAAGAACAACGACGGCAAATTCGTGTTCACCGTTGCCGATCCCGCCACCACAGTCACCCTCGCTGACAAGAGCAGCGGCGTTGAGAACGTGGTTATGACAACCGAGGCTGATGCAAATGCCGCTGTCTACACCCTGATGGGCGTACGCGTCGGTACTCGTGCCGACCTCAACACACTTCCTGCCGGCATCTATGTGCTCAACGGTCAGAAAGTAATCGTGAAATAATCACCCGTCTCTCCGCTCACCCTGTGAGCCATAAAATAAAACAGGCGCTGTGTCAACACCCCGACACAGCGCCTGCTTTTAGTTTACACGGGTCAAGCCGAAAACCCGGTGCATTTGATTCTCGTAAACTGACGTTACATCCATCCACATGTAGGGTCGCGACTGCAACCCTGCGTAACATATTTGAGCATCAGGCATTCATTTGCCACATCCCACCTGCAGTCGCGACAGGTCGCGACCCTACAAGTTGTTGAAAGCATTGCCTTGAAGAAATGTTGATTTCCTTGCACTGATAAATTCGGCTTGGTCCGTTTATACATTTTTTTGGCAGCCGTCAAACCGGCTGCCCCCGACAAAAAGCGGCTCGGAATTAGCGGCAGAATCAGGTCGTTTCAATTAAACTAAATTAAAAAATAACAGGCTCGGCAACTTTTTTATGCATCAGTATCACCTTTGAATCTGAATTTTATTTAACTTTGCATAAATATTAGTCACCAATCAGAATCGAACAGTTAAAATCAATCGTTAAATTTTTTATAAACAGGAATCACTACGTCCAACCAACTCTAAATAAAATCCCGCATACACAATTCATCATTAACCATAACTTTCCCCAACCCTTACAAATCACAAAAAAATTCCCCAATGCTTATGAAACAATTGAGCATCTTACTCGCATTCCTTGTGATTGCCCTGCCATCATTCTCGCAAAAGCTCGATTTGCGCAGCATGTCGGAGGTACGGCAACACCACGTCATGAAAGCGCTCCCTGAAAATCAGCGGCAGCGCATGGCCGCATGTCGCGACCACGCCACCAACCCGTCGCAGCAGAGCGCTCCCTGGAAAGCCGCACGCGGCGCAGCCGCCGCACCACAATCCGAATCATCGCTTGCATTTGTACGCATCGCCGACGGGTTCACCGCCGACGACCTCACAGCCAACGGTTTCGACGTAAGAAGCATATTTGGCGACATCGCACTGGTAAATATCGCCATCAGCGACGTCGAGCGGATGTCGGCACTCGAATGCGTGAAGCACCTGCAGCTGCAGCGTCAGCTTCACACCAACATGGATGTGGCCCGCGCCGAACAGGGCGTCGACCTCATCCATCAGGGCAGTCAGGAAGCCGGGCTGTCAGTACCCTACACCGGCAAAGGTGTCATAACCGGCATCATCGACCAGGGCATAGACCCGCATCACATCAATTTCCGTTATGCCGACGGATCATCGCGTATCGAGGGACTGTGGTACCAGTTCATGGGAAAAGAAGGTCCTGATTACAAATTCTACAATCCCCTTACCATCAAAGATTTTACAACCGATGCTCAAGGCGCCTACCACGCCACCCACACACTCGGCATAATGTCGGGCAGCTACAACGGACCCGTCACCGTGGCAAAACCGTGGGCTGACCCCACTGTGCCGGAGACACCCACTCTGGTCACCGAAAACTGCAAATATTATGGTGTGGCTCCCGAAGCCACCATCGCCATCTCCTGCGGTGAACTTCAGGACGGGTTCATCGCCTTTGGCGTACAGGACATTCAGAACTATGCCGAATGGCTGCGCGAAAACGATCCAGACCGCCCCTGGCCGCTGGTATGGAACCTCTCGCTCGGCAGCAACCAGGGTCCGCACGACAAGCGCACATCGCTGAACCAGGTGCTCGACATCTTCGGACAGAAAGGCATCGTATGCGTGTCGGCCGGAAACGAAGGCGACCTCAAGATTGCCCTGAAGAAAACCTTCACCGAGGAGGAGCGCACTGTGAAAACGCTCATCTATCCTTTCGGCTTCCAGTACGACCCCTCCGACCCGGAGAGCTTCACCGCCCGCAACGGCTCGATTGAAATCTATTCCGACGATGCCACTCCCTTCAAGCTCAAAGCCGTGATCTACAGCAAATCGCGCGGCTACAGGGCTGTGAAAAACATGGGCGTTGTCGGCGAGAACATCGGCACATACTACTGCAGCTCCGACGCATACAAAGTCACCGACAGCGACATTGTGGGCGACAACATTTTCTGCCGCGCCTATGAAGGGTATGTAGGTGTGGGCGGCAAAATCCACGAGGAAACCGGCCGCTACTACGGCATGGTGGATTACTATGTGATAAACAACATCGCATCAAACCTCGATGACAACTACGTGCTCGGATTCGAGGTGGAAGGCGAACCGGGCCACAGCATCGAATGCTACGGCGACGCGCAGAACACCTGGATGGACAACTATGGCGTAGAGGGATTCACCGACGGCTCCACCGACGGCACAATCTCCGACATGGCCATGGCCGACAACATCATTGTTGTGGGTTCCTACAACACCCGCAACCGCTGGGTGTGCCTCGACGGCGGAACATCGCGCTATGAAGGCGCAGGATTCACCGTGGGCGGCATCAGCGGCTTCTCCTCCTACGGCTCCACATCCGACGGCCGCGATCTCCCCACTGTCTGCGCCCCGGGCTCCGCTATTATCTCTTCCGTGAGCTACCCATTTGTCAAGGCTATAGAAGAAAATGAAAATTACGGTCCGGACTATCTCAAGCTCATGTGCCAGGCCAAACTTGAGGAATCCGACCGCGTCAACTACTGGAAACAGGAAGTGGGTACCTCGATGTCCACCCCCTTCGTATCCGGCTCAATAGCCCTTTGGCTTGAGGCCAACCCCTATCTCGATGTCAACGCCATAAAAGAGATAATCCGCAAGAGTTCCGTGCGCGATGAACAGGTGACCTCCACACGCGAACAGAAGCGCTGGGGCGCAGGAAAATTCAATGCGCTTGCCGGCCTTAAAGAAGCGATCCGCATGTCCGGCCTCACCGGCATCAAAGCCGACGGCCACAACGACCGCCTCACCCTCACCAGCGACGGCCACCGCCTCTACACGGCTTTCGTGGGCGATGCCACTGAGATGGATGTAAAGGTTTACGCCTCCGACGGCCGCCTCGTGCTGCAGCGCACCGGCAACGGCGACGAACTGTCGTTCGACCTCTCCGGTGTCCCCACCGGCATCTACATCGTGAATGCCAACGGACATCACACCGCAAAAATCGCAGTCAAATAAAAACCAATCGGAAAAAAGGATACAAATATAACCGCTTATGAACAAGTTTTTCAACCGCATTATTGCACTTTTCGCACTGTCGGCAACAGCACTTCCATTCACTGCCAACGCCGCTGCAGCTGATGATGAACCGATTGTGACCATTCGCACAAACGCCGTCAAGGAGGGAGCCGCCGGTTTCGGCATCACTCTCGGCACTGCCACCACAACGGAGGATTTCGAGATAGATTTCGGTTTCGGACGCGATCTTGTGGAAGTCGAACCGTGGTCGATCACAGACGGGGAAATCAACGGCACATATATCGCCTGCTCACCGGTCGAAGTCGTGAAAATCTATGGTGACGCGTCCAAACTCAACATGCTCAGGGTGGCAGGCGCATACGTCACCGGAATCGAATTGGACAAATGCACAAATCTGGAACTACTTGACCTCAGCCATAACCAGCTGCAGTCGCTCGACCTCACCCCTCTGACAAGCCTGTTTGCCCTCTATCTCTCCGACAACCCCTTCACTGCCGCCACGCCGGCCATTATCGGTGCACCGAAACCTGCACTCCACATCCTTGAAGTCGACAATGTAGGGTACCTATCCCCCACATTTAATCTCAGCGATTATCCGGAACTGGTCGCGTTCGACGGCTACCATAATTTCTCAATCTTCGAGTGCGACCCATCGGGCTGCCCCAAACTGGAATCCCTGTCGCTCGAAATGACCAACGTTTCCAAACTCGACGTCAGCAAAAACCTGCGGCTAAACGCCCTGAACATAGCCGAAACCCGCATCTCCAATCTTGACATCAGTAAAAACGAGTATCTGGTACGCCTCACCGCCGGCCACTATTCCGGCTCAATCAACGTCGGATACCACCTCAACGGCATAGACCTGACCAACAATCCCAACCTTATGGTTGTAGACCTTGCCGGCAACCAGCTTTCAAGCGTGGATGTAAGCAAGAACCCGCTGCTCCACACGCTGTTCCTCACCAACAACAACCTCACATCGCTCGACCTTTCGGCCAACACCAACATGGCTTCGCTCATGCTGAATCACAACAACATGGACTTCGCCACACTCCCCTTGCCGAAAGAGACCTGGACCGAATACTGGTACCAGCAGCGGCCGCTCCAGATTGGACGCCGCTCCATCGCCGTGGGCTCTGAAATTGACCTCTCCGCCCGCGTGCTCCGCGAAGGCACTGTGACCACAGCGAAAGTGTTCCGCCAGCTATACGACGGCGAACCGGTGGAGATTGATGCCGAGGCATACACATACGCCGACGGCAAAATCCGCTTCAATCAGGTGCTGACCGACTCTGTCTACGTCCAGTACCACAACAGCGTGCTTAACGAGTACGATCTCGTAACCCCTCCCTTCGTAGTCAAGTCCGAAGCCGACCTCAACAAGCCTTCCAAGATTGTATCGTTCACTATCGACGGCACTCTCACATCGGCAATGAACGTGTCTGTCGGCATGGACGGTGCATCAGCCACCACCCCCAAAACGTTCTATGTAGATCTGGGCGACGGTAATCTCCAGGCATGCACGGCCACATCACAAAGCATTTCGGCTACCCCCAATCTCAATAAAACCGTTACCGGAGCCAACAGCATCATCGACATCTATATCCCCGAAGGAGAAGTGATGACCGCCCTCTCCATTGACGGAATGCCGCTCCGGACCATCAACCTTACCTGCGCCACCGAATTGCGCGAGCTCTCGCTCACTGGCTGCTCGCTCACAGGCATCAACCTTGCTTACAACCGGTGCCTCCAGTCGCTCTGCCTCAAAGGCAACAAGCTCACCGACGTCGACCTCAGCGGCATCTACGGAAACTATGAGAAAAACGTCCTCAACACCATCGATGCCTCCGACAATCTTCTCACACGCTTCTACATCCTCTCGCGCGGTTCTATCCGCAATCTTGACCTGAGCAACAACAAGCTGACCGAATACGACCTCAAGGACCTCGACAATATCGACGTGCTCGATCTGAGCCACAACGATATCGCCGGCGACATCAACATCGCTTACCAGTCCGAGGCTTCGAGCATCGACCTCAGCCACAACCACATCACAGCCCTGCTGTTCGACGGGTTCAACCGCCTCAGCCACTTCGATGTGTCGAACAACGACCTGACACTCCAGACACTCCCGCTCATGCCCGAGGTTGCCGACTATGTCTACGCTCCCATGAATCCGTTCGTGCTTCTGGAAAACGCTCCCGCCGTTAATCTCTCCGACCTCAACCGCGTTGTCAACGGCCGTGGCACCACTTTCGTGTGGAAAAAAGCCGGCTCAGGAACGCCTCTGGTTGAAGGTGTCGACATGACCTGCACCGACGGAGCCACCCGTTTCCTCGACACCAACCTCGGCAAAGTGTACTGCGAAATGACCAACCCTGCATTCCCGCAGTTCTCCGGCAGCAACGTGTACACCACTACCGAGGTCAACGTTGTCGGCGCCCCGACAAATTTTGTCGCATCTTTCACCACACTCAATGACGCCACCGACGGAGAAGTAATCTTCACCGGAGCCCGCAAGACGGCCCTCTACATCGACTGGCGCGGCGACGGCACCGAATTCCTCCCCTATCCGGTGGAGACATCCTACAAATCCTATCCCGGACAGCGCACTTTTGCCGGAGCCAATGTGAAAGTCTACACATACGAACAGGCTTCCGACATCACAGTGTTCTCTCTCTACGGCATGCCTCTGGCCGACTTCGATGCAACGGCTCTCACCAACCTGACAGCGCTCTCAGTCTGCGGAGCAAAACTCCCTGCCGACAAGATGAAGCTGCCCGACGCCAACCTCTCCGAGCTCAAGCTTGAAGGGAACGCCCTCACCGAATATCCATTTGCTGAGAAATATCCCAATCTTTGGATGCTTGGCCTCAGCAACAACAACCTGACCGAGTTCGACGCATCCAAACTCCAGTCGCTGTCGGGTCTCTATCTGGCTCACAATGCCCTTACATCTGTTAAATTCAACAACCCGAACCTCTGGGAACTGGCACTTGACTTCAACGAGCTTGAAAATGTCGACCTCACCGGACTGCCCGCTCTCGAACAGGCCTCGATTCAGAGCAATCAGCTCAGCTCCATCGACCTAACACCGGTGGCACGCAGCATCAGGGTGCTCAGCATCTCCACAAACAAATTCACCTTCGCCACGCTGCCCGTACAGAGCAAGTATCCCAATCTGTCGGCCTACTTCTATGGAAATCAGGCCCCGGTGGAACCCGTTATCAGCAACAACAACATGACATTCGACCTCTCGTCGCAGGCCGATGTAAACGGTACACCCACAACCTATACATGGTATCTCGGCGAAATTGAATACGACTCCGCTTCAGGCGAAATATCGGGCGAGGCTCTGTATGTCGATGAGGAATACACCCTTGAAAACGGTGTGACCACATTCCTTACCGATTTCAACGACAAAGTGATGTGCGTCATGACCAACCCGCTTTTCCCCGCCACATTCATGTACACTCCGCTCTATAAGGTAGGCAACTCCAGCGGCATCGAAGACGTTCTCGCCGGAACCGACTCTAATGCCCCGGTCGATGTCTACAACATTCAGGGCATGCTTGTGCGCAAACAGGTGAATCCCGCCGAAGCCCTTCAGAACCTCCCCAGAGGCATCTACATTGTGGGCGGACGCAAAGTGCTCGTAAAATAAAGGTTCAGCTGACATTATTTTCACTTATATATAGTTTTAATTGCAAAAATTAAACTATATTTGACCGCAAATAACAATCAACGGCTGGAAGCCGGGACGCAAAGCCCGCTTCACCCCGACTTCCAGCCACTTTTTATTCATCAAATAAATTCCATTTTATGAAAAGATTTACTTCTTTTTTATTCGCTCTGCTTGCGGTGTTCTGCTCGTTCTCCGCTGCTGCAGACAACGTCACCTTCCAGGTAAACGTGCCTGAGCCCGCTGCTGTGAAATGCACGGTGAGCGGTGTAGAGCGTGAGCTTACCCAGGGACTGAATGATTTCAGCATTCCTCAGTATAACCCGGTTGCGTTCGAATCTGTGGCTCCTTATCTCCTTACAAAGGTTACCAATAAGGCCGGTACACCGCAGAATGTCTACGGTGGACAGTGGTCCCTGTATGTTTATCCTGATTCCGAAGGCGAAGTTTACACTCTTGAAACAATCAATCTCGATGAATCCCGCGACAGCCAGTGCACTATCACAGTTGACGATCCATCGCGCGTCCAGGCCTCATTATCCGGATATGATCAGGCTGTAAACCTCGTTGCGGGAACCAACATTGTCAAGTTCAATTCGGAGACTGAGAATGTTCTCACTGTGTACGATGCTGTATATGATAAACCCATCTATGAAATCAAGCTCGGAGATGAAGTTTTGCCGCGCAACTACTATGGAAGTTGGAAGATTGATCTTACCAACAACTGTGAATTAACTATTAACGCTCTGGTTCCCGACAAGGATGTTACCGTAACATTCAAATACTCTGAACAGGGCGAAGGCGCTATCAAATCTGCTAAAGTGGAAGGCACTGAAGTTGCTGATTTCGATGGCAAGACACTCACCATGAAAGCCGGACAGACTCTTGAACTTGTACCCAATACTGATTTCAAATTCGAAAGCTTCAAGGTTAACGGGGTAGCGGACTCCTATAATGGCCAATATTCCTATAGCACTACCGTGATGCAGGACACCGAATTCGAGATTGACGCCCATCCCTACGGCACAATCAACTACACTGTAGACGTGGACGATCCTGCCAATATCATCTTCTATCGCGGATATTCTTATAAAAACGATATTGTCACTCTGACAGCGGGTGTAAACCAGCTCGAGATTTCTGAAGGCGACCCATATGTATGCTGGGCAGCTGCTAACGGTAGCTTTATCGAATCTGCACTGGTCAATGGCGAACCGCTTCCCTATGGCAATGGATGTGACATGAAGGAAGGCACGGTTGTTAAATTCACCACGGGTAAAATTGTTTTTGACAAGACTGCTGTACTGTGGCTTGACAACACAGATGTCACCACATATTACTCACTGCGTTGCGGAGACGAAAACGTAACTGCGGTAAGTGGTTATAATGTTATCCCCTACTGGACACAGATGACGCCCTTCCAGCTCTCTTTCACCGTTAAAGAAGGCGTGACACTGGTGAATAAGGTATACCTTGACGGTACACTCCTTACGCCCTACTATGCTACAGCGACTTATGCTTCCTACAACGAAATCAATGTTGAGGACAAAAGCGTGATCAAAGCGTTCATCGCTACAGAACCGGTTAACTGCAATGTGACTTTTGACGCTCCCGAAAGCCTTGAGGCCACCGTTACCTACGACCGCGTCAAGACTCTCGACAAACTTGCCGACGGCCTCGCCTGCTTCAAGGGCACTGAAGTTGCCATTGAAGGCGCCGACGACCTTACTGTAAAAGTTGGCGAAACCGAGCTCGAGAAGAACAACGACGGCAAATTCGTGTTCACCGTTGCCGATCCCGCCACCACAGTCACCCTCGCTGATAAGAGCAGCGGCGTTGAGAACGTGGTTATGACAACCGAGGCTGATGCAAATGCCGCTGTCTACACCCTGATGGGCGTACGCGTCGGTACTCGTGCCGACCTCAACACACTTCCTGCCGGCATCTATGTGCTCAACGGCCAGAAAGTAATCGTGAAATAATCACCCCTCTCTCCGCTCACCCTGTGAAACAATTTCGTTCACACTGTGAGCCATAAACAAACAGGCGCTGTGTCCATCCCGACACGGCGCCTGATCTTTTATAGAATTCCTTTTGTTCAGGGCAGTTTCACCACCTCGCAATGCGTGGGTGTAAGAATCCTGACTATGGGTAACGATACGGCAGGCACACGAATCTGTGAGCCGGGATGACAGAAATTCCCTATCTTTCGGCCGTCAATGACATATATCTCCACCGCTTCCACATTGTCGGACAACAGATGCAAAGTGCGCGTAGCGGCATCGTATGCATATGAAACGGCTGCAGGAGCAAGCACCCTGTCAGTCAATCCGGAAGTAAGGGCATCGATGCCAGCCTTGGCGTCTATCCTGTTGCCGGCAGCCGCGATGATGTCATGTACTTTCCCATGGGTCAGTGCCGGATCGGCCTGAAGCCACAAAGCCATTATGCCTGACACTACCGGAGTGGCCATGGATGTGCCGCTCATCACGCCCCAATAGTTCGTGCGTCCTGAAATCTGGGTGTCCGCTTCGGTGAACACCAGATCGCTGCGCTGAACGCTGAACTGCGAGGCATAATTGTTGATGGCCGAAACCACATAGGCTCCCGGAGCCATCACATCCGGCTTATTTCGGCCATCGAGCGTGGGCCCCTCCCCCGACAGCGGATAGCGTTCATTGAGCGTCCAGCCCGATTCTACATTCTGACCGTCAAGATTGGTGAATTTGTCGCGCGACACATATGCACCTACCGCAACCGGGTGATGTCCGCAGGCTGTCGAGGCGATGGTGCTTGCCTGGGTACCCTCCGCCATGGTCCCATAGTCGCAGCCGGCTATATATCGGCCTTGGGGGCCGGTCACCGTCAGGTGCCAGTGCTCACCGCCGGCCAACGGTGCATAGAGGCTTACGCTTACACCGCGCTTATTGCCATCGGCATCCTCCGCGGGCGAGAGGTTCACAAGCGAGCCGTCACCGGTGCCGCGTATATCCATGTGGCTCGCAGACTCAGCGGCATCCGATGAGATTGCGGCATTGAATAGGCTGTTCCCGTCGGCATCCATGAGAGTAAGAGCCACCCTGAACGCCTTCGCGTCCTGCGCCCCCACGAAGATGTTCTCACGCATGTGGGTCTGTGTCGTAAGGTCTGTATCGATCACAGTTCCCTCGGCATCGGTAGTCCTGACTATAGTAGAATTACGATGCCCTTCGTTACCGGCCGCAATGGCCATCAGCGCACCCTTACGCTCCTCCAGCAGGGCGTCGATCATGGAAGCGACAGCATCCGAACCATCCTTGAACCCTAACACCGTACCCATGCTTAGATTGATTACTAACGGCTTCCCGAGTTCTGTCGCCTTGTCGAGCAGGTATGCCACACCATCAACTATGCCCGCAGCCGAGCGGTTGGTCGACACCAGCAGCACATCGGCCTCCGGCGCCATACCGCCATAATTGGCCGAAGAGGATGCGGCAATCGCAGCCACATGCGTGCCGTGCGTGTCCTGCGAGAAATCATGGGCGGCAGTGCGGATGGCCTCCGGTGTAGCGTAGACCGCACCATAGGGATACTTCTCCGGCGCTGTACCGGTGAAAGCATTCTGGTCCCACACATCAATTATCCTGCAATTGCCGTCGGCATCGCGGAACGCCGGATGCATGAAATCGAATCCTGAATCAATTATTCCTATAAGAACGCCATCGCCATTATAAACAACCGGATACCCACTTGCAGGCGAATGCAGCAGATTCACACCGGTAATCTCGCGGGCGATGTCGGCCATCAGTACAGCCTCACTGCCGGTATCAATCCATTCCACATCTGGATGTGCCGCCAAGCGGTCGATGGATGAAGCCGGGAGGACGCATGTGGCAAGATTGCCGGCAACGGTCATTATCCGCACGGATGTCTCAGCAGCTACAGAATGCACATCGGCCCGAGGTCTTAATTTTATGATGGCATGCAGATTGTCGTTGCCTGTGCCACGTGAAGATATGGAAGCGTTTTGCACAGCAGTCAGCGTGGCTGCCGAGATTTTTGACGAGTGGAATGACTGCAACGGCTGCGCCGATGCCGTAAAGGCAAGCGCAGCCGCCGCAATCCACGTAATAGCTTTTTGCATTATCGTGAATGTTTGAAGTTATGTCTTAAAATACATATTTGGCAATCGCACGTGCGCCGTCGGCAGCCACAGCCGTAACTACTACAGCGCCCTTGGCATCAACAGGGATTGCCTCTCCAGCTGTAGCCTTTACCGACAGGAGTGCCTTACCGTCAAGCGAATAGACCGACACACCCACCTCGGAAGCGGATGCACTGCGCACAACCAGAGCGGAACCGGCCTTTTCAACCGACAGCCCCCCTTCGTTGGCCAGAACCTCGCTGATGGCACTGAGCTTCTCGGATTCCCATGCAAGCGCAGGAAATCCACCGTCCACCTGAACCCATGCAGGCGCGTCAAGCCCGGCATTGAGTTTCGCAATCATGTCGGCCGATTTGAGGTCAGCCTCACTTACAGCCCCAACTCCGGCCTGTGCTCTCTTTGGTTCACAACCGGTCAACGCCTTCACATAATAGCAGTTGCTCGCTGTAGATCTTTCCAAATCAGCACATACCGGACTTTTGCCTGCAAAACTGGCTGAGCCTTCCTGAGCCTCAACCTCGCCGGTGGCATAACAGTTGGACAAGGTCGACTGTTCTGCCCAGCCAACTATGCCTGCAACCAAAAAAGCCCCTGCGCAGGCCAATTTGCCGGTGGAATAACAATTACTTATTGTTGATTTGAACGTGTGTCCAGCTATGCCCCCCGAATTCGTATGGCCCTCAACCAGCCCGCGGTTCGCACATCCGAGGATAGTAATGTTCTCACCCAAACCGATAATGCCGCCGGTATCAAAAGAACCTCCTTTTACCGTAGCAGAAGTTAGGCAATTCTCAACTCGGCCACCTGAAGCATATCCTATTATCGCACCTGTGCACGACAAAGAGGAAGCAACTGTTACATTTGAACCGATTATAAGATTCTTGATTGTTGTTTCAGCATACGCCACAGCAAAGAGTCCGACACCTCCCAAATCCTGGTCAGCATTCTGATCATTGATTACCATATTGTCAATCTTATGGTAATCGCCGTCGAATGTACCCTTGAACACGAAGGAATTATATGTCATCTCAGGATTATCCTGAGTGGTGTAGTCATCGAACCTGCCAATAGGCTTGAATTCCTTGCCGCTCATATCAAGATTGGCTGTCAGACGGAAAAACTTGCCCTGGAAACTCTCGTCCTTGGTCACGGCCGACTGTAGATAGGCAAGATTTGCCTCATTCTCAATGAGGTAAGGATTGGCCTCGGATCCATCGCCGTTTGTCCAAATCTGGACATCGCCATTCCATGCTGCAAAAGCCGGCAACACACCGCCGACTATAAAACTAAACAAAATGGAGTAAGATTTCTTCATATAAAAAATGTATAAATATTTAAGAAAGTGCATATCCATGTGACGAATCAAAACGCATTTGAGTGTGTTTTAGCTGTAAATAAAGTTGAAACCACAACATTCATCATCGATACAATGCAAAAATACTTATAATTCTCTCCCCAAAAGCAGCATATATGTTAAACTAAGTTAACATTTATCATTTATGCAATTCTAATTCAGAATTTATAAACATTACGAACCGTAACAAAAACTTCAAGGCAACCCAATACCATTCATAACTCACTTATATTCAAATAAACTCGGATAAGTTCTGATAATTCTTATAAGAATTATCAGAACTTATCCGAATTTATCAGAGTTTATCAGAGTTTATCCGAGCATATCTGCTGCCGATGCCTGCGCTGGTGCCCGGCTTGGTGGTTTGGTCGGCTTGGCTGCCCGGGCTTGCTTTGCTGTGGCCGGGCGTTGGCATAAAAAGAGAGCGCCCCGGGGGACACTGGTGTCCTCCGGGGCGCTCGGATAGGGGGCGGTTACCTACTCTCCCACTTTCGCAGTACCATCGGCGCGGCGGGGTTTAACTTCTCTGTTCGGAATGGGAAGAGGTGGAACCCCCGTGCTATGGCCGCCTTAGTCCGTTTGTCAGATGCGGTGGCGGTTTGCTCGCCTTACTGCACCTGTATAGGGTGAAAAGGAGTCATCGAGGAAGCAGTGTCACTCGCGCTGTCAAGTTATCGTTTATGACTCTCGGAACTTGTCCACTCGTTGAAGCTTGGCGTGTCGCCTCTCGCTTGTCTTCTGTGTCTTTATTTTGTCCCTGTGCCTCAGCCTCGGCTGAGATAAGCAGGGTTGTGCTTTCCGGAAAGGGTTCGGGTGATTAGTATCGCTCGGCTGAGGACGTTGCCGCCCGTGCACCTGCGACCTATCGACGTCATCGTCTTTGACGGCCCTTTGTGGAGATCTTATCTTGAGGGGGGCTTCGTGCTTAGATGCTTTCAGCACTTATCCTGGCCGGAGGCGGCTACCCGGCGGTGCGGCTGGCGCCACAACCGGTTCACCGGTGCTCCGTCCGACACGGTCCTCTCGTACTAGTGTCGGGGCCTCGCAAATCTCCCACGCCCACAACAGATAGAGACCGAACTGTCTCACGACGTTCTGAACCCAGCTCGCGTGCCACTTTAATAGGCGAACAGCCTAACCCT
>ERZ808049.66-NODE-66-length-114478-cov-19.645195_pt1 | contig 114478 bp, 98 predicted proteins | sample MGYA00380198_ERZ808049 | MGnify/ENA primary metagenome ERZ808049 (study PRJEB31490, sample SAMN06133414) | mouse gut metagenome | isolation source: Z2_2 | host: mice | place: China: Chengdu | collected 2015-05 ...
GCAGCCCGCTACGCCTACGTTTTTTGACATACCTCCTCGAAGAAATATCCTACGCAATCTGCATCACTTATTTTCCTGCAATTCCATATGGGCACTTAAAGGAAGATTTGTCAATAAAGTTTAGGAGTGTCCAGAGAAAGATTGGAGGTTTTTGTATGAATACAGAAATAAAAAGAGTAAAAAGAGAACTACAATGTAAAGGGACGATTATAAATTATTACAAAGATACTGTAATCCTGCCAGATGGCAAAACAGAACAGTATGATTTTATAGGGCATAATGGTGCTGCAGCGGCAGTTGGTGTGCTGAATGATGGTAGGATTGTGATGGTCAGACAATATCGCAACGCCTTGGATAGATTTACATTGGAGATACCTGCTGGCGGGTTGAATCCCGAGGAGCCGACAATTGATGCGGCGGCGAGAGAATTGGAAGAGGAGACGGGCTATCGGTGCCAAAAGATTGAGAAGTTACTTACAATTCGTACAACAATAGCATTTTGCAATGAGAAGATTGATATATATGTGGCTACAGACCTGCAAAAAACGACACAGCATCTCGATGAAGATGAATTTGTAAATGTAGAAATTTATACGATTGAGGAACTTGAACAAATGATCTATGATGGGACGATTGAAGATGCGAAAACAATCGCAGCAATTTTGGCATATAAAAATAAAGAACAGTAAACTTTCATAAAGTGACAGAGTAGTCCATATATTAAAGTAAGGAGTAACTGTGTGGGTGAAATGTTGGATGAACAAGTTTGATGTGGAAGAACAGACGGAGGAGCAAGCTGTATGCAGTGTTGAACAGGACAGGGACACATATATTGATTATAGAAAGCTGCATTATAAAAATACGATGCTTGATAACAGGGTACTTGTATTTCTTACAGGGTTTTGTATAGGCATGGTATTTTTTTATTTATCGGGTGGGCAGAATACAGGAGGCAAAAGTCTATTGGATAGAGAACATCTGTTGTTATTGCAGAGTTTTGAAGTTAATCAGTCAGAATTTTTAATGTATACCTTAGGACTTCGCGTAAAACAACTTCTTTTTATGGTAATTTGTGTTTTGAGTAGTATTGGCGGCTTGCTGGCATATTCCATTATGGGCTGGTGTGGATTTGAAGTTGGGCTGCTGATTTTTTCATTGGTATATCAGTATGGGGTAAAAGGGATTTTCTTGACATTCTCAATGTTTTTGCCGCATGGTATTTTTTACTGTATGGTCTTTTTGATTGTGTTTCGGAAGTACTGGTCAAGTAACACAAAATGTTGTCATAATGAGGAGACCATAAAAAATAAAAAGTTCCATCAAAGAATGGAGAACATCAAAGCAATTTTGTTGGTCTTGTTGATTTTTGGCGTTGGTATATTGTGTGAAATCTATATAAATCCCGAGATTATGCGGAAAATGGCATTGTTTTTCTAATGAATAAACAATTGTAAAAATAGGAATAATAGGTACAATTTACAACTAAAAACAAAGTTATTTGAAAATTTTTAAAAAATTTTTTAAATTTTCTGAAAAAACATTTGATTTTATGTAAAATTCAATATATAATAGAAGCAGGCATAAGGGGTAAATTAAATCTTTTAGGAGGTTTTTCAAAATTTATGGAAAAAGAAATTAATAATTTTATTTCTTATTTACATAATATAAAGAAAACTTCTAATAATACTGAATTATCGTACAAAAGGGATTTAGGCAAGCTGCGCCAGTATTTAGAAGAAAAAGGTATCAAAGATGTGAATGGCATCACATCAGAGAACCTGAAATCCTATATTGTGTATTTAGGTGACAATCATTTTGCGGCTGCAACCATATCCAGAAACGTCGCTTCTATAAAGGCTTTCTTTCATTATCTGTGCAAGGAGGGCATACTAGAAAAAGATGTGTCTGATGGGTTGAAAGCGCCGAAGATTGAGAAAAAGATGCCTGAGATTTTAACTCCAGAGGAAGTTATTTGGCTTCTGGAACAGCCAAAGGGAGATACTCCCAAGGAAATTCGCGATAAGGCAATGTTGGAGCTTTTATACGCGACAGGAATCCGCGTTACGGAACTGATTACCCTAAAGGTTTCCGATGTGAATATGCAGATGGGTTTTATTATCTGTAGAGATGCCAGCAGAGAGAGAGTGATTCCGTTCGGAGCTGCTGCAAAAAAAGCAATGACAAATTATCTGGAGAAAGCGCGTGATGTAATGCTTTTTGATTTGCATTCGGACATCCTGTTTGTGAATTGTTCGGGACAGCCCATGAGCAGACAGGGATTTTGGAAGTTAATCAAATATTATGCAAAGAAAGCCGGTATTGTGGCTGACATTACACCACATACACTCCGCCATTCTTTTGCTGCGCACTTGGTAGAGAATGGTGCAGATTTAAGAAGTGTTCAGGAGATGCTTGGGCATTCCGATATTTCGACGACACAGGTGTATACGAATTTGACACACAACCGTATTCGGGAAGTGTACGCAAAAGCGCATCCAAGAGGGTAAGACGGCATTGAAAAATCCACTCTTTCAAAGATTGAAAAGAGTGGATTTTTTATGCACACGATTCTTTCTTACTCCATTCTCTTAAATAAAATCTGCAATTCTATAAATTAAATCTTCCGTGTCTTTCCAGCCAAGACAAGGGTCTGTGATAGATTTTCCATAAATATGTTCTCCAATCTTTTGGCACCCTTCCTTAATGTAGCTTTCGACCATAACACCTTTCACTAGATTTGCCAGATCGTCGTTTGTGCGACGGGAGTGCATAATTTCGTGGACAATGCGAATTTGTTCCTTAAATTGTTTGTTGGAATTACTATGGTTCGCATCGACGATACATGCCCGATTTACAAGGTCACGCTCGTTGTATTTTTCTAATAGAAACATGAGATCTTCATAGTGGTAATTTGGTATATTGTTGCCGTGTTTGTTGACCGCACCGCGCAAAATAGTGTGTGCGAGTGGGTTTCCAGTGGTGTTGACTTCCCAGCCGCGATAAATAAAAGGATGTGGATGCTGTGCGGCATACACAGAGTTGAGCATCACGCTCAAGTCGCCACTTGTCGGATTTTTCATTCCAGCGGGCACATCAAAACCACTGACAACAAGCCGATGCTGCTGGTCCTCCACAGAACGGGCGCCAATTGCTACATAAGAAAGAATATCAGATACATAACCCCAATTTTCGGGATAGAGCATCTCGTCTGCGGCGGTGAGTCCAGACTCGCTCATAACGCGCAGTTGCATTTTTCTCATCGCGATAATGCCTTTGAGAAAGTCGGTTCCTTTTTCAGGATCAGGCTGGTGTACGATACCTTTGTAGCCATCACCAGTTGTCCGTGGCTTATTGGTGTATATTCGCGGAATAAGGATTAGCTTATCATTAACCTTGTCATTGACTTTTGCAAGTCTTGATACATATTCGCATACAGCATCCTCGTTGTCGGCAGAACAAGGACCTATAATCACCAAAAATTTGTCTGATTTGCCAGTAAAGACATTACTAATTTCCTGGTCTCTCTTTTTCTTTAATGCCTGCATCACATCAGGAACAGGATATTCTTCTCGAATTTGGTCAGGCGTTGGCAGTTTCTTTATAAACTCAAAACTCATTTGTTAAACCCCTTTCGTAAAACAATAAAACGCTATTTTTTATCATATAACATGTAGCGTCGTAAAGCAAGAATAATTAGAAAATCCAAAAAAATTTGGCTGCAGAGTGTGCCGTAGATATAGCCGGAGAATCCAACTGTAGGAACCACAAAAAGTACAAAGGCAAGGCGTAGCAAAATACTAGATACATTGAAAAAAAAAGTGATACCAGTCTTACCAAGCCCGTGAAGAATGCTGCAAAGTGTGCCTGACATGTACAGAAAAGGACATACAAAGGAGAGTGCGCGAATCTGGCTTGCGGCAATATCACTGCCAAAAAGCATCTCTCCAAGCAAGTCTGCGAACGTGAAGAAAAACAGGAAACAGCAGACACCGAGCAGAAAACAAAATCCAATGGTCAGATAGATGGTCTTGCGTATTCGCCGGTCATTGCCTTGCGCTTGCGCTTCTGACACGGAAGGGAGTAGAAGGGAGGCGATAGAGCCGGTAAAAGCGCTTGGAAACATAATCAGCGGAATTGCCATTCCTGAGAAGACGCCGTATAACGATAGTGCTGAGGAGGGGCTTAAACCGTTGGCAACAAGCTTTTTGGGGAGCTGTATAGTTTCTATGGAGGAGATAAAGCTAATGCAGATTCTATTGAGGCTGATTGGCAGTGCGAGGGACACGATAGATTTCCCTTTTTGAAAAGAAAGTGCCTTGCGGATGCAAAAGTCTGTTTTATCCTGCCGAATTGCAAGCATAAAGCAGGAGAATAACGCAGAAGAAAACTCGCCTACAAGCAGTCCTATACAGATAAATGACAGCGAAATATTTAAGCCAGATTCAACAGAAAGACGGCATAAAATGTAGACAGTGACTACGCGGCAGGCTTGTTCTATAATCATGGACCATGCCGGAATAGCAGCTTTTTTCTGTCCGTAGAAAAATCCATTGATACACGAATGGAGCGTAGCGAGAGGAAAAGATAGCGCACAGATGCGCAGCAGAGGAATACAGCGACGCTCACCGATGAGTTGGACTGCGATATAGTCCGCATAGTGAAAAATAAGATACGCCATAGTTCCAGAGAGCATAGCAGACACTATAATTCCAGTAAAAAGAAAACTGTAGGCTTCTGCAGCTTTGTCTTTTTTTACGGCAGCAACAAACCGCGTGATAGCATTCTGGATACCAGCGGCACAAACGGCGTGCACAAGCATCATAACAGGACCAATCAGGCCAAAAATCCCAAGGCTTTCTTCATTAAAGGTTCTTGAGAGAAAAATGCGGTAAAAGAATCCAATCAATTTTGTGATAATGCCTGCGGTAGTGAGGAAAAAGGTACCAGTGACAATGGGATTTTTCAGATATCTAGGATTGAGATAGCCTCGGAGTTTTTTTGTAGATATGTTTGACATAGGGTAACTCCAACATGTTCACTTTCTATAATGTATGGAAAAATTTTATAAATATGTCTCTGCCTTGACAGGATTGAGAGGGAGTGTTATTATCCATGAAAGAAAGGCGGGAGTGGCTATGGGAAAAAAAGTAGTAGTTGGCATGTCGGGTGGAGTAGATTCGTCCGTAGCGGCATATCTTTTAAAAGAGCAAGGATATGATGTCATTGGAGTGACAATGCAAATCTGGCAGGATGAGGAGCAGCAAGCGGTAGAGGAAAACGGAGGCTGTTGTGGCCTGAGCGCGGTGGATGATGCGAGGCGAGTCGCTGAAAAACTTGAAATTCCTTTTTACGTGCTAAATTTCAAGAAAGCATTTCGAGACTGCGTAATAAATCCTTTTGTGGAGGAATATTTGCATGGCAGAACGCCAAATCCCTGTATTCTCTGCAACAGACATGTAAAGTGGGAGGCATTGCTGCGGCGAAGCTTAGAGCTGGGGGCGGATTATATAGCGACGGGGCATTATGCGCGTGTTGCACAACTTGAGAATGGCAGATATGTGGTTCGTAGTTCAGTCACTGCAAAAAAAGATCAGACGTATGCACTCTATAATCTCACGCAATATCAGCTTGCGCATACGCTGATGCCAGTGGGCGATTATAAAAAGGATGAGGTTAGAGTCCTTGCCAAACAACTTGATCTTCCTGTGGCAACAAAACCGGACAGTCAGGATATCTGTTTTGTGCCGGACAACAATTATGCGGCAGTTATTCGTAAAGAGGCAGGGGACCACGTGCCAGCACCAGGGAATTTTGTAACCGCATCGGGAGAAATTCTTGGTCAGCATAAGGGGATTATACACTACACTGTGGGACAGCGTAAAGGGCTAAATCTTGCAATGGGGCACCCTGTTTTTGTGACGGGGATTCGACCGGAAACGAATGAAGTTGTGATAGGGGAAACAGAGGAAGTATGGACAGATGTGCTGGTGTGTGACGATCTAAACTTTATGGCGGTTGAAGATATCACAGAACCAGTGGAGGTGACAGCCAAGATTCGCTATTCTCATGCGGGGGAAGCCTGTGTGATTGAGAAACTGTCAGGCGGACAGATTAGGTGTCATTTTAAAAAGCCTGTCAGGGCAGTCACACCCGGACAGGCAGTTGTGTTTTACGTGAATGATTATGTTTTTGGTGGAGGGACGATTGTGCAGTGATTTCAGAACGGTTGCTTAGAGTTTCAAATATTCTGGTATACGAGACTGAAAAACACAATAGTATTTGAAGCCGCAGGTTAACAGAAGTTCGCGTGTTTGCTCGAATTCTTGTGCGATTTCGCTGGGCTTGTGCGCGTCAGAACCAATCGTAATGATTTCACCGCCTAGTTTCCGATATCGTTTTAGGATATCGATACAGGGATTTGGCTGGCCAAGTCCAGCGCGAAAACCATTTGTATTGACTTCTATTCCCTTTTCATTTTCAATAAGGTGAGATAAAATTTTGTCGATGACATCAGCATGTTTTGCGTAAGTGTACTGTTTATTTTTGGTGGGACCATAGCGAACCACATAGTCCAGATGGCCATAGACATCAAAATAAGAAAGCGTTTTTATACATTCTAGCACAGATGTAAAGTATTCATGATGTGCATCATCCTCGCTGCGTCCCTCAAAAAAAGCAGGATAGTAGGGGTCTTTTCGGTTGCATAAGTGCGAGGAACCAATAATAAAATCAAAATCATGTGATTTGACATACATTGCTAGAAGGCGTTTTAAATGTGGTTGTAAGCCAAGTTCGACGCCGAAACCTACAGCGATTTGACTTTTATACTTTTCACGCAGTTTTAAGAGCTCATATAAATACGAGTCCGTGTTGAGTTCAAAAATTGCGTCCTCCTCCGGTGCATAGACATAATCAGGGTCATAATGTTCCGTGATGCAAATATGTGTGAGTCCAAGTGCGATAGCACGCTGTATCACTTCTTCCATGGGAGCATCACTGTCTCCCGAAAAACTTGTGTGCATATGAAAATCGGCTTTGATTGCCATAGGAAGTCCTCCTTTGCCAAAATCGATTAGGGAAGTTTCATTTTCTCTAATCGCCGTGCTGGGCACCTGTCAGCTTTGCTGACATTTTTCCTCTGGTGCTCATGTGCATAAAAAAGTCTATTTCTTATTTTATCACAGATTGCTATAGAATCCTATAAAAAATGTGATGAAAAAATATGAAAAATTCTTATCAAAAATTTTACATAACTTTTTAGGATTTTTTCAAAATATGTCTTGAATTTTATGCCATAATTAGGTAAAATAAATTTGTTGATAAAATTTTGTCAAACATTTTACACAATCTGCCAAAATACGAGACTTTTTTTATTATGTCTATGTATAAAAGTTGTAATCAGGTCAGAAACGAAAAGTATCTGTGTGTAATTGGGGGACAAGAGAAAGATGATAAAATAATATTATCTATTTTTAGGAGGAAAATAACATGGCAGTAAGAGTAGCGATCAATGGTTTTGGCCGTATTGGCCGTCTTGCATTCAGACAGATGTTCAATGCAGAGGGATATGAGGTAGTAGCGATCAACGATCTGACAAGCCCTAAGATGCTGGCACATCTGTTAAAGTATGATTCTTCACAGGGAAAATATGAGTTGGCGGACAAGGTTTCTGCAGGTGAGGATTCTATCACAGTGGACGGAAAAGAGATTAAGATTTATGCTTTTCCTGATGCAAACAACTGTCCTTGGGGAGATTTAAAGGTTGACGTTGTATTAGAGTGTTCTGGTTTCTATACAAGCAAGGATAAGGCTCAGGCACATATCAATGCTGGCGCTCGCAAGGTTGTTATCTCTGCTCCGGCTGGAAACGATCTTCCTACAATTGTATACAATACAAACCATGAGACATTGAAAGCATCTGATACAATCATTTCAGCAGCTTCTTGCACAACAAACTGTCTGGCACCTATGGCAGATGCACTTAACAAGTATGCACCGATTCAGTCTGGTATCATGGTGACAATCCATGCTTATACAGGGGATCAGATGACTCTTGATGGACCTCAGAGAAAGGGCGACTTGAGAAGATCTAGAGCAGCAGCAGTTAATATTGTTCCAAACAGCACAGGTGCTGCAAAGGCTATTGGTCTGGTTATCCCAGAGTTGAACGGAAAGCTCATTGGTTCTGCACAGCGTGTTCCGACACCGACAGGCTCTACTACAATTTTGACAGCAGTAGTAAACAAGGCTGATGTGACAAAAGAAGGCATTAATGCAGCGATGAAGGCAGCAGCAAATGAGTCTTTCGGATACAACGAGGACGAGATTGTTTCTTCTGATGTAATCGGAATGAGATTTGGTTCTCTGTTCGATGCTACACAGACAATGGTAAATAAGATTTCTGATGACCAGTATGAGGTACAGGTTGTATCTTGGTATGACAACGAGAACAGCTATACATCTCAGATGGTTCGTACAATTAAGTACTTCTCAGAGTTAGCATAAACAATCGAGTACAAATAAAAAGACCTATCAAGGTCCGGTCTGATGGACCGGACCTTTCTTTTATGCACACGGATGCGGAAAGGAAATATGCAGCTAAAGTTGCCTGCGTCCGGCGCACGAGATGCGCGGCAGGAGAGGAAAGTCTTCCATGCTCGACTAAAAGAGCAAAAAGGATAATAAACACTGACTATGAAGTATAAAGTTACCTAGTACATCCGGTGGCTACGGCGATTGACGACAACAAAAGGACTGCAGTCCTTTTGCAGATGAATAATCAGACAAGTCAAAGTGTCAGTTAATTATTATTTGATGTACTAGAATCTAGGGACAAAGAAAATTTAGGAAAGGAAAAGCGAATTAGATGAAATCCCACAAAAATCACATAAGTAAGTAAAAGTGGGAATGTACGACTGTGGCGTGTACAGGAATGTAACTTATAAAAATTATCAAAAGCATACACGAAGAAACAGGAAACCATCTAGCATATATAATGTTGTATATGTTTTTCGCAGCAGAATGTTAAAATGGGATTGAATAAGAAGTCGGTTGATGATATCAATGCAAAGGGAAAAAGAGTGCTTGTGAGATGTGACTTTAATGTGCCACTCAAAAATGGTGAGATTACGGATGAGACACGTATTGTGGCAGCACTTCCTACAATTAATAAGTTGATTCAAGATGGCGGAAAGGTAATTCTCTGCTCACATTTAGGAAAAGTAAAGAATGGACCAAATGAAGGTGAATCATTGGCTCCAGTTGCGAAGAGACTTTCTGAGAAGCTCGGAAAAGAAGTAAAGTTTATTTCTGATTACAATGTAACAGGCAAAGAGACTACAGACGCAGTAGCAGCGATGAATGAGGGAGATGTTATCCTGTTGCAGAACACACGTTTCCGCGGCAAGGAGGAGACAAAGAATGGTGAGGAGTTCAGCAAAGAACTTGCGGACCTTGCTGATTTGTATGTATGTGATGCGTTTGGTTCTTCTCATAGAGCACATGCATCTGTTGAGGGTGTCACAAAGTTTATCACTGCAAAAGGTGGCGAGAATGCTGTTGGATACTTAATGCAGAAGGAGATTGATTTCCTTGGCAATGCAGTGGAAAATCCTGTAAGACCATTTGTGGCAATTCTTGGTGGTGCTAAGGTTGCGGACAAGTTAAATGTTATCAATAATCTGTTAGAGAAGTGTGATACTTTGATTATCGGTGGCGGTATGGCATTTACCTTTTTAAAGGCAAAAGGTTATGAGATTGGCAATTCTCTGGTGGATGACGAAAAACTTGATTATTGTAAAGAAATGATGGAGAAGGCTGAGAAGCTTGGCAAGAAGCTCCTTCTTCCAATTGATACTACAATTGCAGATAGTTTCCCCAATCCTATCGATGCAGATATCACAGTTGAGATAGTTGATGCAGACAAGATTCCGGCTGGAAAAGAAGGTCTTGATATCGGTACCAAAACAGCAGAACTTTTTGCAGATGCTGTAAAATCTGCTAAGACTGTTGTGTGGAACGGACCAATGGGCGTATTTGAGAATCCAACACTTGCAAAGGGGACTATCGCTGTGGCAAAGGCGCTGGCAGAGACAGAGGCTACCACAATTATTGGCGGTGGTGATTCAGCAGCGGCTGTAAATCAGTTAGGCTTTGCAGATAAGATGAGCCATATTTCTACAGGCGGCGGTGCTTCTCTTGAATTTTTAGAGGGCAAGGAGCTTCCGGGTGTTGTTGCAGCAGATGACAAATAATTAGGAATTATTCAGAAATAGACAAGTTAAGATTATAAATTATTTTTGAACAGTTCCTTACAATATGTTGCCTTTATAGTGGGCAAAGCTGCGAAAGGAAATTTTAACAGTTTGATAGATAGGAAATGACAAATACTTTTGTCGTTTCCTATCAGCTAATTAATGGTTAAGGCCCTGAAAATTAAGGGCAAAATGAATAGTTTAGGAAAGGAAAAGCGAAATTTTAGTAGCAGAATAGATAAAATGGCAAGAAGAAAGATTGTAGCTGGGAATTGGAAGATGAATATGACTCCCAGTGAAGCTGTTAAGTTAGTTGATGAGTTAAAGGATTTGGTAAAATCCGATGGTGTTGATGTTGTATACTGCGTGCCAGCGATTGATATTGTGCCAGTTGTGGAGGCAGTGAAGGGCACAAATGTAGAAGTTGGTGCAGAGAATATGTACATCGAAGAAAACGGCGCTTTCACAGGCGAGATTGCACCAGGAATGTTGGTAGATGCAGGTGTTAAATATGTTATTATTGGACATTCTGAGCGTCGCGATTATTTTAAGGAAGATGACGCGTTCTTAAACAAAAAAGTTTCTAAAGCATTTGAGCATGGTTTAACTCCAATTCTCTGTTGTGGGGAATCTCTTGAGCAGAGAGAGATGGGTGTGACAATGGATTGGATTAGATTGCAGATTAAGTCTGACCTTGTTGGTATTACAGCCGATCAAGTGAAGAAATTAGTTATTGCATATGAGCCAATTTGGGCAATTGGAACAGGTAAGACAGCAACCACAGAGCAGGCACAGGAAGTCTGCAAGGGAATCCGCGATTGCATTGCTGAAATGTATGATGCTGCGACAGCAGAGGAAGTTCGTATTCAGTACGGCGGTTCTGTAAATGCAGGCAATGCAGCAGAACTTTTTGCGCAACCAGATATCGATGGTGGTCTTGTGGGCGGCGCAAGTTTGAAGGCTGATTTTGGGAAGATCGTCAATTATAAGTAGGCAACAATATGCACAATAAAAAGCACTAAATACAGGGTAGAAAATCCTGATATTTAGTGTTTTTTACTGTTTCTTGACAATATATTTGTGTGTGATAATGTTTTTAATGTGAGTGATATCGCTTTTTGGATATACGGAAAATAATACAATGTATTTGTTTTTTTGTTCTATAAAAGTATATACTAAGATTACATGAGGTAGAGTCTATTGTATCAAAATCTTGTGAAGTGGGTATTGCGATGGATTCTGACAAAATATTAGGGACAGATGAATGTAAAAAGATTTTTTGTAAGATATGTACAAATTTATAAGGAGTATGTGGAAGATATGCTGATTAAATTTGTGTGCATATGACAGAAAAGCTGGTGCAAAAGTAGATGCAAAGTGGATTTCCAGAGGTTATTTAGTTAATAAGGAGGATATTAAAATGTACGACATGATTATTATTGGTGCTGGACCGGCTGGTATCAGCGCAGCTATTTATGGAAAAAGTAGAGGAAAAAAAGTTTTGGTGTTAGAAAAGAGGCAGGTGGGTGGTTTGATTGGTATGGTATCTACAGTCACACATTATGCAGCAATTGTGCAAGAAGAAACTGGCAATACATTTGCGGAACGAATGAAAAAGCAGGCGTTAGATGCTGGTGTGGAGATTCGTTACGAAAGTGTGATAGAAGTGAAGCTTGCAGGTGAAGTAAAGAAAGTTATTACGGATAAACAAGGTTATGAGTCCAGAACCTTGATTCTGGCAAATGGTGGATCTGGCCGTATGCTGGGCATTCCTGGGGAAAGTTTAAAAGGTGTTAGATTAAATGCCCCAAAAGATGGTTTAGCTTATAAGGGGAAAAATGTTTATGTAATCGGCGGAGCAGATGGAGCAGTGAAAGAAGCTCTTTATCTAGCTGAAATAGCAGGAAGGGTAATTATTGTATGTGTGGAAGATGAGCTTGCATGTATCCAGGAATTTAAAGATAAAGTAGTCATGCATGACAATATTGAAGTTATGCCACATTCAAGTCTTACCGCAGTATACGGAAGCGAAACGGTAGAAGAGCTTGAATTTACAGATAACAAGACAGGAAAGAAGCAGATTGTAAAGGATTCGGAATGTGGTGTATTTGTATATGCAGGAATTATTCCGAACACACAGATGTATACGGAATTGAGGTTAGACGAGGGCTATATTCCTGTTGATGACTGTATGCAGACAGAAATTCTAGGAGTATTTGCAGCAGGAGATATTCGTGTTAAAAAAGTAAGACAAGTGGCTACAGCAGTTGCTGATGGTGCAGTCGCTGGGATTCAGGCAGCAGCAATGTGTTGAGATTGTGTTTTGCAAATCAACATCTGCTAAGGAACTGTAGAAAAATAACTGACACATCTTGACTTGTCTACTTCTCCGATTACGCATGTCAAAAATCCTCGCCGTAGCCCGCTGCGACTACGTTTTTTGACATACCTTCTCGAAGAAATATCCTACACAATTTGTATCACTTATTTTCCTACAATTCCTAAGGAACTGTTAATAAATTACTCAATGTAATAATTTGTCTAAATGTTCATCTATAGTATCAGAAAATCTTGATACAGTTCGTTATGCCTGCGATTTTGTTTTTTTGTATTTGAACATTTATAGGATGTCCTTGTTACAAATAATTTCTCAACAGTTCCTAATATAGTCGCTTTTAATGCTTAATGGGTATATGTATATTCGGTAGCCGCTGGAATTACAAGTGCGTTCTGAAGCCATATTCTGGGATATTGTTCCAGAGAAAATGGACAATCTACATTACCAGTTTCAAGAGTAATGGAACAGACGGGGTTATCGCTGTTGAATATCCAATCAAGATAACTGCCAGATGCGGTTCCACTGCCCATTCTTTTATATGGGACAAGGGACAGAATATAGTTGGAAAATTCCATATTTATCGCTGTGTATCTGCTTTCAACAGTGTTCCAATAAGCAATCTCACCCATCGAATGGTAATTGATAATGGCAGACGGCTGGCACAGTAGGGTGACAGCTCCAAGAGATAAAGTTTCTGGTTCTGTGAAAGGGGCAATGCCTTCATAGCCCATGTAGGAGGGATGAGATGCCTTTGCATTGGCGCCAAAGCCGAATGGAAAGTTTCTGTTGAGATCGACACCGCGGGCGTTGGCTTTCCAGCGTGAGAGGTAAGTTTCGTAGGAGTTCTTTGTCCTCTTTGTAGCGACATCATATACATAGCAGGTCTGTACTAGGCGTATCAGTTCAGGCGAACGCAAGGCGTTTTCTCCAAACTGGCTGAGTGCGATACCGTCTGGGTTGACCATAGGAACGATATGTACTGCAACATTGTCAAAGAGTTCCCTATAACTTTTGTTATGGAAATTGCCACAGTCATAATATTCAAGGCATTGTTCGAGCTGCTCCATAACAAGGTATGGATTATCATATTCGCGGGCATGTATGCCGGCATGTACTAATATGCTTTCAGGGGCATTTGGGTTTCCGAGAACAAGTTCATATAAATTTCTGTTGTCGGCGGACTGACCTGTTAGGTTGACATGGAGCAGATCAGGATATTTTGCCTGTAACAATAAAATATCCTCTTCCATTTCCTCATAAGTATAAATATCATAATCATATACAATGGCATCAAGTCGTCCGAGATATCTTATATCTACATATCCTTCCAGTCCTGTGTCATAGACTCTTATTCTTACAAGGGAATCTAATGGACCAAGTAGGATCTGGACATAAGTGCCATCGGGAAGTATTGCTATAGGCTCACCGGACATGGAGGGATCTATATAAACATTCAGTCCAGTCCCTGAAAAACGGACATAGCAGACTGGGAGCGCAGGATCTTCTGCAGCAGATGTTTGAAATGATAAAAGGGATAGGACAAAAAGTAAAGTCAGTATAGGAATGACAATAGCTCTAAAAAGTTTCATAGTCAAGTCTCCTTGTACAAAAGTAAAGCTGGATGGGACGTCAATCATTGTAGCTACTGCCATGGTTTATTCTTCAGCCTTACATACAAAACAATTATTTTTCGTGAATGTACTAAAATTTAAATTTTGCTATACAGATATAATATTAATACAAATGTTCAACGGTTTCAAGAAGATATTTGGGTAATGATAAACAAACTAAGGAATTGTAGGAAAACAAGTGATGCAGATTGCGTAGGATATTTCTTCGAGGAGGTATGTCAAAAAACGTAGGCGTAGCGGGCTGCGGCGAGGCTTTTTGGCATGCATAATCGAAGAGATAGCCAAGTCAAGATGCGTCAGTTATTTTTCTACAGTTCCTAAGCTGGTGATTTCTATGTTTTGGAGGTTTTATGTTTTTACAAAGTAGTAAAAAATTGTTGCCAAATTCCAAAAAACTTAATTTTAATAGTAATAAAGCAAAAAAACAGGAAAAATTAGAAACAAAAGTGTATTCTATAGAGAATCAAGCAATGCCGCAATATATGTTTGCTGGAAAAAATGAAAAGGCATATTTGCCAATTCAGCGATATGTGAAAAGGAATGGTTATACACTATCGGCACCTGCAGATAATGGGGTAGAGGAAGGGCATAGGTGTTTGATGGTGAAAGATGGTGAACCAGCATCACTTTATATAAATACAATTGTTGCCGATATGGATTTGAAAAACAATTTAAAAAAACTTGGCATAGAATCAAAAGGAAATACAATAAACTGTTCTGAGGAATGTTTTGAAAAATATGGACAAGGGAAGATTCCGAGAATCTATCTTAGACCAATTACCAGAACAATGGAAATAGTTCCTTTTTCCTAATTTGATTTCTTGGACATGGCATTATGCTACAGAGATAAAACAACGACTGACAAAAGATTCATTATTCATTGAAGATGCTGTTGGTAAGTCACTAAACGATAACGAGATGATGAATGCACATTGGTCAGCCCATATTTACGGAACAGATGAAACTATATTAGATGAATCTAAGCTTGTATTACTTGATGGTGGGAATGCGGCACATCTGGCGGGAAAAGTGGTACAATCTCAATGTCGATTTAATCAAATGTCAGATAATTTTCGGTCACTTTTTTTGAGAAATGTGGACAGAGCTAGAACGTGGAAACTTAACTATCAAATAGGGAACCAAGTAACAGGAACACTAGAAGTGATTATAGAAAATAATTTGATAAAGTATAGGTTTATACCACAAAGGGGAGAAAATTTTACCGCTGCAATGCAACATTTTCTTTTAGAAACAGCGGATTCTGTTGTTGAGGATTTTGTAATTACTACGATTATTGGAAAAATGGATACAGTAAAAAATCAACGATATAAGGAGATTGCTTGTAGTATTTCCTTTTCTGGATTGCCAGGTACAAGAGCAAACGGCTCTAATTATTTAATAGAAGAGGTGAATATAGGCTAATTAATGGACATATAAAATCCTGCCTTGTAACATTCTATCAATCATGATAGAATAAATGTCAAAGTGAAAAATGATCATACATTTGGAGGCGGTATTGTGGGCGCTAGGATTTTAGTGGTTGATGATGAGAAAGAAATCGCTGATTTGATAGATGTCTATCTAAAGAATGATGGATATGCTGTCTATAAATTTTATAATGGCGCGGATGCGTTGAACTGTATTGAAGAAAACGAACTTGATTTGGCGATATTGGATATCATGCTACCAGACATTGATGGTTATCGTATTTGTCAGAAAATCCGTGAAAAATTTTTTTATCCAGTCATCATGCTTACCGCTAAGGTTGAAGATGGAGATAAGATTATGGGGTTAACGCTCGGCGCCGATGACTATATCACAAAACCATTTAATCCGCTTGAGGTAATGGCAAGAGTCAAAACGCAGCTACGGCGCTATACCAGATACAATCTTGGAAAAGGAACAGTGGCGGCACAAAAAGAGATGGATATTAGAGGATTGCATATTTCAAAGGAGAATCATAAATGTATGCTAAACGGTGAAATCCTGACACTGACGCCGATTGAGTTTGAGATATTGTGGTATTTGTGTAACAGGCGCGGTGCAGTCGTTTCTTCGGAGGAATTATTTGAGACAGTCTGGGGTGAAAAATATTTTGACAATAATAATACGGTTATGACACACATTGCCAGGCTGCGCGAGAAAATGAAAGAACCTGCGCGGCGCCCCAAATATATAAAAACAATCTGGGGGGTGGGGTATACGATTGAGTAAGCAGTTTCAGTTTACGAGATGGAAAGAGAGAAAAAAAGGAAAGGACAACAGCTACCAACAACTAAAGACCAAGCTGTTTCTGGTTTCGGTTATCACAATGTTTCTTTCTATTGTCGGTATCTATGCATTGTATGATTTTGTTTTTTTTGGACGGTTTGCAGACTTTGCGGTAGAATTTCTGCGCCGTTTTATTTATATTGGACAGAAGGATGCATATCACAAAGCCTTGGAGACCTATCAGCGTGTGGTGCGAAATTACATGGAATGGTATTTTATGGGGGGGATTTTGCTTCTGTTTATGACTGCTCAGATGATTTATCTCAACAGTTTTATTAAGTATTTTAAGGAAATTAATTGCGGTATTGATGCACTAATTATGGAAAATACCGGTGATGTAATTCTGTCACAGGAACTTGCTGTGACGGAGCGAAAAATTAACTCGATTAAGCATACGTTAGAAAAGCGAAAAAGTGAAGCACTTCTTGCAGAGCAGCGTAAAAATGATTTGATTGTCTATCTGGCACATGATCTTAAAACGCCACTTACAAGCGTTATCGGATATCTCACACTACTTCGAGAGGAACCGCAGATTTCACAGGAGCTGCGCTGTCGTTATACGAACATTGCACTGGAAAAAGCAGAACGCCTGGAGGAATTGATCAATGAGTTTTTTGATATTACACGCTTTAATTTGACAACGTTGATACTTGATAAAGAGCGAATTTATTTCAGTCGTATGTTGGAACAGCTTGCAAGTGAATTTTGTCCCATTTTGGCGGAGCGGGAGCTTGTATGGAAGTTGGAAATTGCGCCGGATATTATATTGGTGGGAGACGTGGACAAGTTGGCGCGTGCTTTTGACAATCTGATACGAAACGCAGTGAACTACAGTTATACAGGAACAGAAATTTCCTTATATGCACAGACAGAAGGAAATCAAGTAAAGGTCATACTCAAAAATCAGGGAAAAACAATTCCACAAGATAAATTGGAACATATTTTTGAACAATTCTACAGAGTGGATGCATCGCGCTCATCGGTGACAGGTGGCGCGGGATTGGGGCTTGCTATTGCAAAAGAAATTGTGGAATTGCACGGAGGAACGATTACGGCGGCGAGCGCAAATGAGAATACAATTTTTATTGTGATACTTCCAATGGATTAAAATCGTAAGAAAAATGTAAGATTTTTGGGAGAAAAACTTTATAAAGACGATAGGAAAACGAAAAACATTAGGAAACTTGTTTTGATACAATTTTAGTATCAAGACAGGTTTCTTTTTTTATGTGCACGCCGATGCAGAGGAAATATGCCATTGCATGGCGCATCGGTGGCGCGCGAGTAGGGAAGATGAGACTTCCCTACTCGATTATAAATAGACCCATGTAGAGGAAATAAGGCACAAGAGTGATGCATGGGTCGCTCAGCAAGTAGGGGAGTGATAGAAAATGGAAAACATAAAAAATATTGCAATTATTTTTGGTGGTGCGTCGTCAGAGTATGCTGTGTCCTTGCAGTCTGCGTATGCAGTGATTTGTAACATGGACAGAGAGAAATATAATCCGATAACAGTTGGCATCACGCAGGAAGGAAAATGGTTTTATTTCTGTGGAGAAACAGATAAGATTCAAAATGATACTTGGTGTAATGAGATGGATTGTGTGTCTGTGGTGCTTTCGCCAGATAGAACTTGGCATCGGTTAATGGTATTGCATGAGAAAAATAATGAAATAAAGATAGAAACCATTTCTGTAGATGCTGTCTTTCCAGTGCTGCATGGACGAAATGGGGAGGATGGGACTGTTCAGGGCATTGTAGAGCTTGCAGGAATTCCGCTGATTGGCTGTGGAACATTGTCCTCGGCATTGTGTATGGACAAGGACAGAGCACATCGATTGGCAGAGTTATCTGGTGTGCGCGTGCCGCGTGCAATCGTATTGATGGACAATACGGCGGTTAATAAGGCGTGTGATTTTGTAAAAAATATTGGATTTCCAGTATTTGTGAAGCCAGTTAAGGCGGGTTCTTCTTTTGGTATCACAAAAGTGGTCACTATGGAACAGCTACCGCAGGCCATTGCGTTTGCATTTCAATATGATAATCGTGTCATTTTGGAGGAAGCAATTGACGGTTTTGAGGTGGGCTGTGCTGTGTGTGGGCGTGACAGTCTGATTGTTGGAGAGATTGATGAAATTGAGCTGAACGAAATAAATAGCAGTGATGGATTTTTTGATTTTACAGAGAAGTATACACTAAAAACTTCTGCAATTCATGTTCCTGCTAGAATTTCAGCAGAAAAGGCACAGGAGATAAAAGAGGTTGCAAAGCGAATCTATCATGCATTGGACTGTGCGGGATTTGCGCGGGTGGATATGTTTGTGACACTAAAGGGAGAGATTGTTTTTAACGAGGTCAATACGATACCAGGTTTTACGGAACACAGCCGTTATCCAGGAATGATGCAGGCAGCAGGTTATGGTTTTGCTGAGATTGTGAACAGAATTATTGGGCAGGCATTTGAATAATGTATGGTATTCCTTATGTGATTATGAAAGTCAAGCGACAGATGTATTGGGAATTTGATGGGAGATAGAGCGATAGAAAGGACAAGTCATGAAGACGGCAAACAAAAGTTACATAGGGATTGATCTGTTTCGGGTGATTGCAGCGATTCTTATCATTGCGATTCATACATCGCCATTCGGTTCTTACAACACGTGGGCAGATTTTGTTCTAACGCGCGTGATTGCTCGCGTAGCAGTTCCATTCTTTTTTATGACATCAGGTTTCTTTCTGATTTCCAGATATCAATATAGCACAAAAAAATTGGGAGTGTTTGTCAAAAAGACAGCGTGGATTTACGGTGCGGCGATTGTGCTTTACATTCCTATTAATCTATACAATGGATATTTTCAGGCAGAAAATTTGCTGCCAAATATAGTAAAAGATATTGTGTTTGATGGGACAATGTATCATTTATGGTATCTGCCTGCCTCACTGAGCGGTGGGGTATTTGTGTGGTATCTGGTGAGAAGACTGGAATATGATAGAGCGTTTGCAGTGGCAGCAGTACTTTATTTTATAGGTTTATTTGGGGATAGCTACTATGGACTAATTGAAAACAATACTATTTTAAATGGATTTTATACACTTTTATTTCAAGTGTCAGATTACACTAGAAATGGTATATTCTTCGCGCCAATCTTTTTCTTATTGGGTGGATGGATCGCGGATAGCGGGATACATTTTAGCCGGATAATGGCATGGGTACTGTTTGTATCTATGATGTTGTTTATGTTGGTTGAAGGACTTATTTTACACCAGTTTCATTTACAGCGCCACGACAGCATGTATTTTTTTCTGGTGCCATGCGTGTATTTTTTGTTTCAAGCGTTATTATATTTTCGAGGAAAGCGTCATGCCTGGATGCGGGATATCTCACTTTTGATTTATATGATTCATCCGTTGATAATTGTGTTGGTTCGGCTTGCCGCAAAAGTATTGCATATGCAGACGCTTCTTGTGGAGAACAGTGCAATACATTTTTTTGCAGTAGTTTTGATGTCAATCATTTTTAGTGTGGCGGCAGTGGCATTGTGGAGACGATTTAGCAATAAAAAGAAAAAACAAGATACGGAGATAGACAGGGCTTATATTGAAATCAATCTGGGAAATTTGACACACAATGTAAAGGTATTGCGCGAGGCAATGCCTCCTAAATGCGAGCTGATGGCAGTTGTAAAGGCGCAGGCATACGGGCATGGAATATATGAGATTGCAACACACTTGGATAAAATGGGCGTCGGGGCATTTGCGGTAGCAACAGCTGACGAAGGGATTGCGTTGCGCAGATATGGTATCCAAGGGGAAATTTTGATATTGGGATACACACCGCCAGAACAGGCAAAAGTACTGCAAAAATATAATTTGACCCAGACATTGGTTGACTATAACTATGCATACAGGTTAAATGCACAAGGATGCAGAGTTAAGGCACATATTAAATTGGACACTGGAATGCACCGATTGGGGTTTGACGTGTATACGGATAAGAGTGTCGGGAGAGAACTGCGAAATATTGTCAATGTATTTTCAATGGAATATCTTAAAATAACCGGCATTTACACACATTTGTGTGTGGCGGACAGTCTTGTGCGGGAGAATATTCTTTTCACAAAACGGCAGATTGCAATATTTTATAAGGTTATAAATAGATTAAAACAACAGGAAATACACATTCCCAAAATTCATATTCAAAGTAGTTATGGACTGTTAAATTATCCAGAACTCAAATGCAATTATGTCAGGGTTGGCATCTCTCTATATGGCGTGTTGAGCACACCAAATGCACAGACAAAATTACAACTTGATTTAAAACCTGTGCTTGCGCTCAAAGCACAGATTGTCTTGATTCGGAAAGTTCGAGAAGGGGACAGCGTGGGTTATGGCAGGACTTTTGTGGCTGGCAAGGATTGCCGTATTGCCATAATATCAATTGGTTATGCAGATGGATATCCAAGAGTATTGTCTGGAAAAGAACAGTATGTGCTTATTAATGGGCAGCCAGCACCAATTATTGGTCGGATTTGTATGGACCAGCTTGCAGTGGACATTACGGAACTTACTGATGTTTCTGTCGGTATGATTGCAACGCTGATTGGCAGAGACGGTAATAGGGAAATTGCTGCGCCCACTGTGGCGGAAAATGCAGAGAGTATTACCAATGAGCTTTTAAGTCGTATAGGAACAAGGGTACGTATAAAAGAAATTGAAGAGTAGTTCTTGCATTTTATTGTATTCCCCGTTATGATAAAACTATGATTAAGCCAGTGGTTTATATAGAAAGGAAGTTCCTTTATGGAAGTACATAAAATTGCAATTATCTCAGATACACATGAAATGCTGCGGCCGGAAGTTTTGGAAATTTTAAAAACTTGTGAGGCGATTTTTCATGGCGGAGATTTGAGCAGCCAACAGATATTGGATACATTAAAGGAGATTGCGCCAGTTTTCGTGGTGCGGGGAAATAATGACAAGATGTGGGCAAAAAACATTGAGAAAGAACTTGAAATGACTTTGTATGGCGTGCGGATTTATATGGTGCATGATAAACAGCATAGAAAAAAGAATTTCAATGGAATTGATTTGTTTATTTATGGGCATTCGCACAAATATGAGGAAAAGACCATAGATGGTGTTCTTTATTTAAATCCGGGCAGTTGTGGTCCAAGACGATTTCGATTGCCAGTGACAATGGCAATTTTGGAAATTGAAGAGGAAAGCGGAAGCTGGCAAGTGAAAAAAATTGATCTGACAGAGAAAAACAGAGATGGCGAATCACTTATAGGAGTAAAAGAAGGAAAATTAAAGGCAACAGTGGAGATAATCATTCGGGAGATGCGAGCAGGACGCAAGATAGAACAGATTGCAAAAAAGCTGCATATTGACAGTGCGTTTGTGGAACAGATATGCCGTATCTATGTGACGCATCCCGGAGTGGATGCACAAGGAATCGTGGATAAAATGGAAGTCAGCGCACTGTTTGAACGAAAAAATGCGTAGTGGGAAAGGCATTCCCACTACGCAAATCCTTGTATTTCAAATCCGTTTTCAGTTAGAAGTTTTAGAATCGAAGCAGCACTTTCATCATCAAGTTGCATCATACATTCCGCGAAATCCCATGTGGCATTTTCGCCATATGTAGCATATTTACCATATGTTTCTCCAGAATTGATGTTCAATGATGTTGCGCCATGAATGATTGGCAGAGCATATATATGTAGTTCTTTGTCAATCACCAAGTAATAGCCTTTATCTGTCTCATTAAATTCATTAGAAAAAGTTATTTCCATGTGATAAGTTTTATCTTGTTCCAAACGGGGATACATTGACTTTATCAGGGTATCTTCTTTTTTTGCAGCTTCCTCAGTAGTTAAATCCATTTGTTCAGCGATGTGTTCCCGCAATAAAACTGTTTTCTGCTCAAAAAGCGATTCTATTGGTTCGCCAGCTTTAAGGACAATCCTGTTTTCATTTTGACATGTTTGTAGTTCAACTATAAGATTTAGATTATCTTCTGAATCTTGAGTTAGTGGAAGTTTATACTCAAACAAATATTTAACAATGTTTTCCATGTTGGATGGGACTGCATTTTTGGGGGAGGCGTTCTTTAATTGTAAATCTTCAGGGATACGCCAGCCAAATTTTCCAGCCATTGCTGCGTCATTTACATTGTAACTTTTCACAATAGAAGTAATGCTTACTGGTGTATGGAATCCAGTTTCGTCAATAGAAATTTCTTTTGTTTTTTTCCAGTCATCTTGCATACTACCAACTTCTCCGGAAGAAGAGTAGTAGGCAGTGCCATCATAAGAAATAATAGCATTTGTATCTTTTACACTGTCAAAATTAAGCAGTGGGTGTTTCATGGACAGCAATTCTAACACAGATGCGTAATATCGTCTTTTTGTGCCGTTTTGGTCAAGCTCAATCTGCATATACATTTCAATTGGAGACATTTCTGGAAAAATAAGAGTGACTGTTTCACCAGCATCTAGGAGCTCAGAGGAACTATTTTTAGGTGCATTATATATCATCGTTTCATCTAATAAAGCTACTTTTGTATTAACTTTTTCATAGACTGGATAGGGCTGCGTGTTCTCCTCCATACTATCGACAAGCCGAATGATATCATCTGTGCATAATTCAGGAACATCTTTTTGAGGAACATATCCTCTTTTTCCTTCATATTCAATTTCTGCCCAGTCGGACTCAATTTTAATTGCTTTTTCAATAATGTTTTTATCAATGGTTTCAATCGAAAGATAATCTGTACCGGGACCCGCATATACAGTAATCTGCTCTGTAACATCTGAAACAATTATAGAAGTCTGCTCTGTTGTGTTTTGTTCTATGGAAGTCGATTCTAATGATTCTTGCGGGGAAGGTTTATTTGCAGTCGTGTTGGCTTGACATGCGGAAAGAAGGATTGCGATTCCAGAAGTAAGAAGGATTGTGGTTGTTTTTCTATGATTTTTTAACATAAGGTACCTCCTTGTCGATGAGAAGAATTTGTTTTTTTCATTATATAATACCAGAAAAATATAGTAAATGCAAATTTAGAAGGTGGAAATTTTTCGTTTGCAGAGGAAGGATTTGAATCTAAGTAAAAAATGAATCAGACAGGGCAATCATCAATGGACAACCGGCTGCAGCAGAGGAGTTTCAGAAGCAGTTTGATCTGGCAGTACTATTGAAATATAGCAGTATTATTGCGTGCTGCCAGATTACTACTGGAGATGATGTCATCTTGGTATTCAATGGGAAACAATACCAATAAAAGAGATGGATATGAGGGTGTTGTCATAGTAATCTGACAAAAGAAAGTTTTCTACAATCAAATCAGCCGCGCACACAAGCGATAAGAACACGCACACAAGTTCCGTCAATGGAATGAACACGATATGCCCCTGCGGCTTCGGGTACGATGCATGTTTCCGCATAGTGTAATTCCATGGAAGTGAAACGACCATCCTCGCTGACAAGTGTGGCACGTTCGCCTTCCACCAGATTGAGCATATGAACGCTGCCATTTCTGTGAATTGGAAGTTCTGTCGATGTACTGACGCGATAAGTATCCAGAAATTCCCGTTCGTGCAATCCAGTGCGTTCAACAATGCCCTGCTCGCTTTGATGTATGAGGGTAATGGCATTGACAAGATTTTCTTGTACCCACTCTGTATTGCGGTGCCATTGGATATTTGCAGTGCCATGATCTATATGGATTGGACGGGGAGTGCCATCTAGATCAAGCCGCCCCCAGTCCCACAGCTTGAATGTGAAAATATAGGGCGTGGCACTAATTTCCAGTACCATGGTATTTGCGCCGGAGCAGTGGACTGTTCCAGCGGGTATCAACAGATGGTCGTGCTTTTGCACAGGGATGCGATTGATGTATTTTTCTGCTGGAAAAGGTTTGCCTTCTGTCTGCGCCTCTTTTAGTGCATGCACCATTTCATCAGGGTCGGTTCCTGTACGAATTCCTAAATAGACACATGCGTCGTCCTGTGCGTCTAGTAGATAATAGCTCTCATCTTGTGTGTAATGCATGTGAAAATTTTGTTGAATATATTCTGTCAGTGGATGTACCTGTAAGGAAAGATTTTGCCCGTTCATAGTGTCCAGCATATCAAATCGAATAGGAAACTCTTTACCAAAACGCGCATGAACTCGGTTGCCAAGCAGTTTTTGAGGGTGAAAATAGACCAGATTCAGAGCTGGTGTCTGAATCATCTTTCCGCCGAAATCTAATAGCAGACTGTTTTCTTCTGGGACTCCATCAAAGCTCCATGCATAGTTGCTGCCATTTTCTGGAAGGTCAAAATGTGTTTTCATCCAGTTGCCGCCCCAAACGCCCGGATCAAAGTAGGGTACCATGCGAAAAGGCTGACCTACTACTTGTTCTAAAGCATCACGATAAGCATTACCAGAAACTATTGCAGGTGTTTTCTGTGTTGTCATATCCAAATAAAAATCTATTTTGGGAAGTATTCTGTCTTTGATGCGGTCCGCCCAGCGCCATTCGGCAAAAAAGCCTCTTTTATATTTTTCATTGCGTGGAAGATCTGTATGCCTCGTCCGCCAGTTGGATAGCCCACGTCGGTAACGAAGCTGGATTTCCCAGCGTGTAATATCCGCCAAAATGAGGATATCGCCCTCACACACAAGAGAGGCGCCCACTCCGTAGACAAGCACAATGCCAGATTGAATGTCGTTGATTTTGTGGCGGGCTCCCTCAAGATTTTCTGCTGGATAGAATTCTTCTAATCGACGAGTTGTCATAATACCAAAAACTGGGTCATCTGTCAGCTCTCGTTTTATTTGCGCGTCAATTTCTGCGGGTGGTAGCGCGAGATCATCGCTATGGATGAAGGCATTGATTTCAAGCGGAGAAAATAACATCTTTAATTCCTCCTGATCTACACCAGGATAGCATTCTGCCACAATAACAGTTTTGACACATTTTTGGCAAAGCATAGATATTTGGGAACAGATGGCAGTGCAGTCCGTAACGACGGCATTGTCATGTCCGTCTATTTTAATAGAAGGAAAACGCCGGAAAGTTTTTTTTGTGTTCATAATAGTACCTCCAGTTTTAATGGTATTTGTAATTTAGCGGTTGATTTCAATTTGAAAACTGCTTCGGCTTGCCGGATAATAGCTCTCTGTGTATTCCACTACAAGTTTATCTTTTGTGTAGCCTATGGAAGTGATATATGCTGTAGGTTCAAAAGACGTAATGCCAAGACTGGCGGCAATCTCGGTAGGGGGTATGACAACTTCCAGTTTGCGAGAGGCATGAACGATAGATAATTCCTTACGGTCTAATGCATCATAGAAAGAAATATCTGTAAAATCCAACTGGGACATTTCTGGAAAGAGGTTTAATGGCACATATACAGTTGTGTATACAACAGGTGCGTTGTCATACATATTTTCCAGGTATCGTGTTCTTGTCAAGCGCGTTACAATATCGAACGAATTTATTTTTAAGGCGGTACCAATTTGATCTCCAGCTTTTTCTGTTTGAAGACAGATTACTTGTGTGTGTAGGATACGATTCTTTTTTCGGCTTTCTTCTCGATAGCTGGTCACGAAACTGGTAGATTCATGGACTAACTTTGGCTGCGCTACAAATGTACCGCTGCCTTTTACACGTACCAATCGTTCTTCCGCAGTGAGTAAATCCAATGCATGGCGCACTGTGGAGCGGCTTACTCCTAGAGATTGAGCCAGTTTGTTTTCCGTTGGAATTTTCTTTCCAATGGGATATTCTCCGCTGACAATCTGGTGGCGAAGCTGTTCTGCAATCTGAATATATTGTGGTTGCATTATATCAATCCTTTCTTTAATTGAATAGTTCTGGAATGATGCAAGTTGTATACAATACTATGTCTCACCCATTATATAATAATAAATTTAAAAAGTAAATATGTATATACAAATTTTAAAATAAAAAATTTGTATATACATTTTCTGTTGACTTTTTTGCAGGATTTTTGTATGATTGCGAGTGAGGAACAAATTAGATTGCAGTTCTAAAAAGATATTTAAAAAGGAGTCAGTTAATTATGGAAAAATATAAGGATGCTACATTGTCTATTGAAGAGCGAGTGGCGGACTTGCTTGCGCGGATGACGTTGGATGAGAAGATCAAACAGACAGACCAATTTTATACCAATGATTTTAGCACCAAAACTGCGGAGGGTAGAGTGGATGAAATTCAATGGGAGGTATTAGAGAAATCAATACAGGGAATGAGTGTCGGTAGCATACAGCTTAGAGGAGCATCTCCAAAGTTGGCAAATGAGTTGCAAAAATATGCTGTAGAAAGGACAAGGCTGGGGATTCCGTTTCTGTTTAGTGAGGAGGCGCTGCACGGAATGTTTGATCGATATGCTACTTGTTTTCCGCAACAAATCGGACTTGCAGGGACATTTGAGCCAGAATTAGGAAGGCGGATGGGACATGCAATCGCTGCGGAGGCACGGGCATATGGTGTGCATGAAACCTTTAGTCCAGTAATGGACCTAACAAGAGATCCGCGCTATGGCAGAGTGGAGGAATCATTTGGAGAGGATACATATCTGTGTGGGGAATTTGCGCGTGAGATTGTAAAAGGTATGCAAGGAGAGGATTTGAAACGTCCAGATACAGTAGCAGCGGAACCGAAACATTATGTTGGATATGGAACACCTGTAGCAGGATTAAACTGTGCACCTTCTGCTATGGGACGGCATGACGTTTTTGCGTGGTGCTTGCCAGTATTTGAAGAAGCTTTCATTAAAGGAGGCGCGTGGAATACGATGTGTTCTTACAATGCGATTGACGGCACACCTGTGGCGTCTGATCGTGAACTGTTGACAGAAGTTTTGCGCGGTCAATTTCATATGCCCGGTTTTGTACGGTCTGATATGACAGCAGTGTCCAGGCTTTATGGGAGTCATTACACAGCAAAAGACAAGCCTGATGCGATTCGGCAGGGCATGGAAGCAGGGGTAGATTTACAGTTATATGATTTCACTCATGAGGAGTGGGCACAAGGAATCCATTATCTGATTGAGAGCGGGCAGATGACAGAGGAAGTGTTGGATACTGCCTGCGGTCGGGTATTGAAATTAAAGTTTTCATTGGGGCTTTTTGAGAACCCTTATGTGGATATGTCTTTATACGAAAAAATAGCAAACTGTAAGACGCATCAAAATCTTGCGCTGGAGATTGCAAGAAAGTCTATTTGTCTTCTAAAAAATGAGCGGAAATTACTGCCTTTGTCGGAAGAATATCGGACAATTGCGGTGGTAGGACCGGGAGCGGATGTACCTGTTTTGGGTGATTATTGTACGGATTTTGACAAGTCTCATATGGTGACGGTAGTTGAAGGAATCAGGCATTTTGCAGGAGATGAAAGAACGATACTCTATGAGAAAGGTTGTAGTTATCTCGGTGAGAGTATTCAGCTGTTTCCTTCTGCATGGCTTACAGATGACGATGGGAATTCGGGACTGACAGGACGTTATTATAATGGCTGGGAGATGCAAGGAGAGCCAGTTGTAGTATGCAATGATCCTGCTATTCGCTTTAACTGGATTTATGCAAAACCGCATCCTGATTTGCAGGCGGATTGTTTTTCGGTTGTGTGGACAGGAAAATTAAAGGTTCCAGAAAATTTTACAGGTTGTATTGCAATTCCTGGACAGGACAGTATGCGTCTGTATGTGGATAGAAAATTAGTGATAGATGGCTGGAATCAAGGCCGCAGTGATGATAAAGCGAATGATCGGATAGCAGATTTTATCTTTGAGGCTGACAGAGAATATGAAATTCGGCTGGAATTTTGTAATGATGCCAGAGGCGCAAGGGTTTTTTTGGGTTACAATAAAGGTAGAGAAAATTGGAATCCGGCGCTAGAACTGGTGAGAAAGGCAGATGTGGCGGTAGTTTGTCTAGGCGACAATGTGGAGACGAGCGGTGAGAATTTTGACCGGACTGATTTAAGACTTCCTGGAAAACAACTAGACTTTCTAAAGGAAGTTGCTGCTGCTGGAAAACCTGTAGTGTTGGTGCTGCAAAATGGCAGACCGTTGTCTTTGACATGGGAACAGGAAAATATCTCCGCAATTCTGGAATGTTGGTTTCCAGGAGAAAAAGGAGGGCTGGCAATTGGGGAAATTCTGTTTGGAAAGACAGCGCCGTCAGGAAGACTTCCAATGTCTTTTCCAAAATCGGTAGGACAAGTGCCTTGCAATTACAATCGTCTGCCAGGCGGGGGTGTACGCTATGTGGAGATGGATTGGAATCCACTATATCCTTTTGGCTATGGATTAACTTACACAACATTTGCCTACAGTGACCTGCAGGTGGAGGGAGATGGTATCTCTGCTCGGGAAGTGGAAAAAGGCGCACAAGTACAAGTGTCTTTTACTATTACAAACACTGGAGATTGTTTTGGTGAAGAGACAGCGCAGGTGTATTTGCGGGATATGGTGTCAAGTACTGTAAAACCAATGAAGGAACTAGCAGGATTTATGAAGGTTGCGTTACAGCCAAGCGAGAGCTGTCAAGTAAAGATTGCAATTGGATATCGACAGATGCGCACATTGAATCAGAAATTTGAATGGCATGTAGAACCAGGCAGTTTTCAAGTTATGGTGGGGGATAATGCTGCAAATGTGCTTCTGACAGGACAATTTATAATTGAATAATTTTTATGAGAGTTGTAGATATTAATATGGTTATAAAAAGTGAGGAATAATTATGGGAAAGCAGATTAAAGAGGTATACATTGTACATCATTCTCATACAGATGTGGGATATACAGACTTACAGGAACAGATTATTTACAATCAGGTGAATAATATCCGTGATGTGATAGCAACCATTAAAGATGGATATGAGAATAATACTCCTGCGCAAGACTTTAAGTGGAACTGTGAAACTTATTATTGTGTGGAACAGTTTTTAAAGACTGCTAAAGAGCAAGAAAAGACAGACTTTTTTGAGTTGGTGAAAAAAGGAAATATAGGTATTTCTGCTACGTACTTGAATTTTAATGATTTGGTGGATGCGAATATGCTTGATCATAAAACTGCAAAAATGCAGGAGATATTTCAGGCAGAGAACATCTCTGTAAAGACAGCAATGAATGCAGATATCAATGGGATTTCAATGGGAGCACGAGATGTGTTGATAAAAAATGGCATTGAGTTCTTATTTACAAATATACATACACATCACGGAATGTATCCACTATATCAGAATCAGATACCTTACTTTTGGGAAAATGAAAATAGAGATAGAATTCTGGTGTGGAGTGGAGAACACTATAATTTAGGAAATGCTTTGGGTATAGTGTTTAACAAAAATATAAATTTTATGACAGACAGTTATTTTGGAAAAAATACTGATAGCACGGCACTGGAGGCCTTACATAACAAGTTGAGTGATAGCATTGCAGAATATGAGGGGAGCGGATATCCTTATGATTTCTATATTACGAGTGTCAGTGGTGTGTTTTCTGACAATGCACCGGCAAATCTGGATATTATCACCACAATAAACGCGTTTAACCAGCGCTTTGGCGAGGAAGAGATACTCCGCATGGTAACTTTGCAGGAGTTGTATACGCTGATTCGAGAAAAAGTGGCAGATGCGCCTGTATATCGAGGTAGTATTAATGATTGGTGGGGAAATGGAGTGGGCAGCACTCCGTTTGCAGTGAAGCACTATAAAGAAGGGCTGCGCCTTGCGCATATATGTGATAGGTTGGAGAAAAAGACAAATTATTGTAATGAAAAATTACGGGAAGTAGGAGAGGAGAATGCACTGCTCTACGCAGAACATACTTGGGGGCACTCAGCTACAATCACCAATCCATATGATACGATGGTGACGAATCTGGACATTCGCAAGACTAGTTATGCCTCGAAGACACATGAGGCGAACGTGATGCGCAAGAGTGAACAATGTCATTTGATGGGGGATATTCTGCGCTATTATAATACCAAAGGAAAGGTGAAAGCGGTTTCTCTGAGTAGCCAAAAGGGTGTGTTTCCAGTAGAATTTTATATAGAAACCATCTCTTTGCCTGCAGTGAAAGTGACAGATACAAAGACAGGAAAGACAATGCCAGTACAGATTTCTGCTCACCCAAGAGGGGTTTTAATAAGTTTTATTGCGGAATTTGAGCCGATGGAGGAGCGCGTTTTTATCTATGAGGAGCAAGCATCATTGCCGCATAATCTTTATACTCGTACAGCTTGGGTAGGTGCAGAGCGTGTGCGTGATATTGTCAATAATTATGATCAGGAATCGTATCAACTTCCCTATCGTTTAGAGAATGAATGGTTTTGCATTCAATATCAGATTGGGCAAGGAGTGATATCCTTTCAAAACAAAAAAGATGGAACAGAACTGTTAAGAGAAGGATTTGAAAAATTTTTTACGCCGCTTTATGAGTGCACAAAGATTCGCAATGGTATTTATGAGGAACGCCGTCTGTTAGGACGTAATATCAGAGGTCTTCATGCAACACAATATCAGGGAGTTTTACAGGAGATTAAGATTCTGGATCATGGATCGATATTTGACAGAGTAGAACTGATATTTGAAATGGAAGGAACGTATCATAACAGTGTCATTATTAAGATGTATAAGCAGTTACCGCGATTGGAGTTTACCTATCGCATAGCCAAAACGTTAAGTGAGGATATCGAAAGTATTTATCTGCCACTTAGTCTGAATCTGCCAGATAATGCACTCTATATTTACAATGGTGGTGTGGCGATGCGTCCGGGTATTGATCAGCTTCCTGGCAGCAACATGGAATATTATATGACAGACCAAGGATTACTATATCAAAAAGGAGCACAAGGGATATTGATCAATTCTTTTGATACACCGCTAATCTATATGGGACAGATGCGTCATCATCCGATTCTATTGTGTGATAATAAAGAACAGAATAATCACCGACCAGTGTACAGTTGGATTATGAATAATACATGGGAGACAAATTTTAAGATGGATCTGTCTGGATTTGGAGAATTCCGATATGCATTGGAATTGCAAGAGAGTTCTTTAAAAGAAAATCTGCAAAAACTTCAGGAGAATGATATGGGTGTTTTATCATTTATTGTTGGCTAAATGAACAGGCTGGAAAATATGAATAAATTTTCCAGCCTTGCTTGCGCATATTATTGTTTGATATGCGGTATGATAATGGAAGGCTTTACAAAGGTTAATTCCTGTGGTGCTTCTGGGTGTTCGGAACGAAACAGCAGTTGCAGAGCGAGTCGTTTGCCAAGAAGAGCAGTCGGAACATTTGCGGTGACAATGCGCCCTGCAACATTGGTGTATTCACCAGTGTTATCAAAGCCAGTCAGCACAACAGGGTGTGGCAGACGATATGAATTGTTATCAAGATAGGCTTGTACGAAATTGGCAACATAATCACTGGCACATACAAAAGCGCTGGGCCAAGTTTTCAGATCATCCAGAAAAGTATGTAGCTTTTTGTCATAGGAAAAGATATCAATGCGACCGGTTAGGCAGTACTCTGATCGGACAACAAGTTCATGTTTGTTCATGCAGTCACAGTAGCCAAGATAACGCTCCTTGTTAGTCATTGCGTAATCAATATCCCCTAGAAATCCAATTTCTGTATGTCCATTTTGTATTAATAAATCTGTGATTTTGGCTTCTGTGCGGAAACCCTCAATCAAAATCAAATCACCGTTAAGTTGACCGTCTGTCAGTGTAGGAATTGTGTCCAGAAATACTTTTGGAACGGATAGTTCATTCACCATATTTAGAATTTCTGGATCGTATACATTTAGTACAACAACACCATCGACATTCCCGTTTAAGAGGACAGAGGGCAGACAGAAGGATCCTGTGTAAACAGAAGGCACATAAGTGTAGAGTAAGTTTACATTATAATTGGCGAGTTCCTGCGCCATGCGGTGGATAATGTTGGTCCAGAATTGGGCAGAGTCCGGCCTTGATACAATCAATGAGATTGTGCGCTGTTCTTCCTGAGGCTGTTCTCTGACCTGATAGGGAATTTTAGCATATCCAAGTTCTTTTGCCTTTGCAAAGATTAAATCTCGGAGAGAGTCTGATACGCCTGATTGATTATTAAATGCTTTGCTGACCGTAACCCTAGATATATTGAGTGCATCTGCAATATCTTTCATTGTAATTTTTTCCATAATTAAATCTTCCTTTCCGTCAACGATTCTATATTAAGGTACATTGATAGAAACTTTCTATTTGCTCTATACATCTGTAAACCCGATACTGACAGGTGAAAAGTAAATCTATCTGTGCAGAATATAATTTATCATTATTATAACATAGTAAGACTTAAAATACAATCGATTGGTTTACAAATGTTAATACAAGGATAAAATTTGATGAATTGCTATGATATTCTTACAATTTTTCGTCAAAACGTATGATTAGACATATTATGAATAGATATGTCAAATTTAGACATATATAATATGACGATATTTATGTAGTATTAAGTGGAGAATTGTCAGCATATTTTATAGGGCTATGGCAAGATGAATTGTGTATTTTACAGGCTTTATTAGTTAATGTTAATAAATGTAATTGTGCATATTAAATATAATATTTGCAATTTGAAAATAAATTGAGTAAGTATTTACAAAATATAGCGATTTAAATTGGATAAAATAATGAAAATGCTAAAATTTGTTGACACAATGATTTATAAATGTTAATATAGCGTTAACAAAAATTAATAAAAGGAGGTACAACAAATGGGAAATCGCAAGACGACTGATGGAGGGAGGATAAGTGGTAAGCCCTGGTGGAAGCGGTGGTCGCGTGACGATACAGAGTTGTTTGTACTGTCTCTGCCAACGTTAATTTGGTTTTTAGTATTTTCATACTTACCAATGTTTGGTGTTATTATCGCATTTAAGAACTACAAGCTACAACAGGGCGGACATGGTTTTCTATACAACTTGCTACACAGCGAATGGGCAGGATTTGGAAATTTTAAATATTTCTTTACTTCCAATTCATTTACAATGCTGCTGCGGAACACCATACTTTACAATATCGCATTTATCATTATCAGTGCGAGCGTTGCAGTAGGGGGTGCGCTGATGCTCAGCAGTATGCGAAACAAAAAAGGTTCTAAAGTCTATCAAACCATGATGTTTTTACCTTATTTTATGTCATGGGTTGTTGTCAGCTATTTCGTTTATGCACTGTTGACCCCAGAGAGAGGATATATTAACGGAATTATTGCTTCTCTTGGCGGAGAGCGCATTATGTGGTATCAGGAACCAAAATACTGGCCATTTATACTGATTTTCCTAAACACATGGAAAGGTATGGGATACGGAATGGTACTCTACTTGGCAAGTATCACAGGAATCGACCCCTCACTCTACGAGGCGGCGGTGATGGACGGTGCCACAAAGAAACAGCAGGCTAGGCACATTACACTGCCGGCGATCAAACCAGTGTTTATCATGATGTTGATTCTGGACTGCGGTAAGATTTTCAACTCAGATTTTGGTTTGTTCTATCAGGTAACCGGACGTATTCCGGCATCATTGTACACGACAGTATCGACTTTTGATACTTATATTTACAATGCGATTCAGTCAACAGCGCCGATTGGACAGACAGCCGCTGCTTCATTCTTCCAGGCGATTTGTAGTTGTGGAACAATCTTGCTGGCAAACTGGGTTGTGAGCAAATTAGACAACGAAAACAGAATTATCTAATAAGGGGGTGCTCGTGTGGCAAAAGAAGAAAGTGGTCAGTCATTGAACCAAATTAAAAAATCCACCAATATCGTGTTCAATATCATATTTTTGATTTTGGCAGTGATGTGTGTGATTCCACTATTGTTCGTATTTTCAATCTCCATCACAGATGAAGAGGCATTGCGTACAAATGGATATCAATTGATTCCTTCCGTATTATCCGGTTCCGCTTACAAGTTTTTGTGGAATGAGCGCGGCATGATTTTGCGCGCAGCATTTATGTCAATTCTTGTTACAATCGTTGGTACGATTATTGCAATTGCGCTGGATACATCAATGGGATATGTTGTTTCCAGAAGGAATTTTAAATTGAAAACGCTGTATACATGGCTGATATTTATACCGATGGTTTTTAATGGCGGTATGCTTGCAAGCTATGTGGTAGTAAATAATATTTTAGGTCTGAGCAATACAATATGGGCATTGATTCTGCCTCTGGCATGTTCTTCTTTCAGCGTGACAATCTGCCGTACATTTTTTAGAACGACAGTGCCCGACTCCATTATAGAGTCCGCAAAGATTGACGGCGCAGGACAGTTTCGTATCTGGTCCCAGATCGTAATGCCAATCTCTAAGCCAGTTATCGCGACGATTGGTATGTTTGCAGCATTCGGATACTGGAATGACTGGTTCCAGGCTTCCCTGTACATACAGGACAAGAATCTACAGACACTGCAATCTTTATTGAACAATATACAAAAGAATATTGAGTACATTGCCAATAACCCTTATGGTGGTCTGTCTTTACAGCAATATAAGTCAGCTATGCCAACTGAGAGTGTGCGAATGGCAATTGCAATTGTTATTATTGTACCAATTGCATGTACGTATCCGTTTTTCCAAAAGTATTTCATTTCCGGTCTGACCATCGGTTCGGTGAAAGAATAAATTAATATTAGAAGGAGGAAGTTATTATGAAGTTAAAAAAAGTATTGGCATCAGGTCTTGTTGTAGCGATGATGGCAGGAATGCTGACGGGCTGTGGTGGTGGCAGTGGAGACACTGGAAACTCAGAGAACACTGGGAACTCAAGCAGCAACAATGCAGCGTCCTCGTCAAACAACCAAGACAGCAGCTCAAATTCAGAGAGTGCAAACAGCGGAGAGATTGTGAACCTGAAGTGGGTGACAATTGGAAATGGTATGCCGACAAACTATGATTCTTGGATTGCATCGGTCAACTCTTATATTGGCGAGAAGATTGGCGTAAATTTGGAGATGGAAGTGATACCATGGGGTGACTGGGATAACCGTCGTAACATTATTGTCAGCACAAATGAGCCATATGATATTATTTTTGGAAACGGCAATAACTATATTGCAGATATCAACTTGGGTGCATACGCGGACATTACTGATTTGCTCGATGCAAATATGCCAGGATTGCTGGAGTTGATGCCAGATAAATATTGGGACGGTGTTCGCGTAAAAGATAGAATCTATGGTGTTCCTACTTATAAGGACAGTTCTATCACAAACTATGCAATCTGGGATAAGGAGTTAGTTGACGAGTACAGCCTTGATATCAAGTCCCTGACTACTCTGGATTCTTTGACAGAGACTTTTGAAACACTCAAAGCTGACAAGAATGACTATCCTGTATATGTAAAGAATGACGGTCTGTATTATATCTTTGACGTTTATGATCAGATTGGCGGCGGTACACAGATACTCGGCGTGCGGTTTGATGATAAGGAAGGCAGAGTATGCTTCACCCTAGAAGAGGAAGACATTATGAGCCAACTCAAGATTATACATGAGTGGTATCAGAAAGGTATTATCAATCCAGATGCAGCGACATTGACAGAAGGACGTGTTTACAATATGTGGCGTGTTGCACAGGGTTGGGAATCCGCAGGTGTAACTTCGTGGGGACCACAGATGGGCAAAGATGTAGTAGTACAGCAGATTGAAAAGACAATTCTTTCCAATGAGACAGTGCGTGGCTCTCTGAACATGATTTCTATCAATACAAAGTATCCAGAGAAGTGTTTACAGCTTCTGGATTTAGTAAACTGTGATACAAAACTTCGTGACCTGTTCTACTTTGGTGAGGAAGGCGTGAACTTTGAGTACACTGCAGATGGCAAAGTGCACAAGATTAACAATGATTGGGCGCTTGCAGGCTATACACAGGGTTCTTTCTTTACTGTAACTTTGGAAGACACTGCTGAGTTTAATCAGTGGGACGAGGTAAAAGCTTTAAATGAGGCAGCAGAATCTTCTGTAATGCTTGGATTTACATTTGATACTAATCCGGTATCTGACCAGCTTGCAAACTGCCGTGAAATTTGGCTGCGTTACCGCAGTGAGGTTATGACTGGTGTGCAGGACCCAGAAGTGGTTGTGCCAAAGATTAAAGAGGAACTGCTGAAGGCAGGATGGCAGGATGTTATGGATGAGGCTCAGAAACAGGTTAACGAGTTTATGGGCAAATAAAATATTAATGGAAAACAGAGGTATCAGCGTATGGCAAAAATTATCGGAAAGAATCTGCCCAACATGCCATGGCAGGAGCCGGGAAATGCGGAAAGGCTGCCAGTATGGCGTTACAATGCAAATCCAATTATAGAGCGGTTTGCAACAAAAAATTCCAACAGTATTTTTAATAGTGCCGTTGTTCCTTTTGAAGATGGATATGCAGGTGTATTCCGCTGTGATAGCAAATCTATTAGCATGGATATCTTTGCTGGATTCAGCAAAGATGGTATTCATTGGGATATCTCTGATGAGCCGCTTATCTTCCAAGAGGCGCATCCTGAGGTCGCCAAAAGGGATTTTCGGTATGATCCCAGAGTTTGTTTTATAGAGGATCGGTATTATATTACATGGTGCAATGGCTATCATGAATATCCAACTATTGGTGTAGGATATACGTTTGATTTTAAAACTTTTTATCAGTTGGAAAATGCATTCTTGCCGTTCAACCGCAATGGCGTGTTGTTTCCTCGTAAGATTCGGAACAACTATTATATGTTGAGTCGTCCAAGCGATAATGGCCACACACCATTTGGAGATATTTTCCTTAGTGAGAGTCCTGATCTGAAGTATTGGGGTTGTCACCGCTATGTGATGGGTACAATTAAAGGCGATGCTTCGGCATGGCAATCTACAAAGATTGGTGCGGGAAGTGTACCGATTGAGACAGATGAAGGATGGTTGTTAATTTACCACGGTGTTATTAATACCTGTAATGGCTTTGTTTATAGAATGGGCTGTGCGCTGCTGGATCTGGATGAGCCATGGAAAGTAATAAAGAGAACAAAGAATTATATTTTGGGACCTCATGAAATGTATGAGTGTGTCGGGGATGTGCCTAATGTGGTATTTCCGTGTGCAGCGCTTACAGATGCGGCGACGGGAAGGATTGCTATTTATTATGGCTGTGCAGATACTGTGACCGGGCTTGCATTTACGACTGTAGACCGTCTGATGGATTATATGGATTGAGAAAGAATTTCATATAAGAACTAACAGGCTGCCGCAAAAAATTGAAAGCAAGGAATAATGTTCCATCGCTGAATTGCTTTTTTGCGGCAGCTTTTTTGGATAATAAATGAAATAGATTCTGCATAGGAGTGCAGATATGGAGGGAATTATGCATTTTTTAGACAAGAGGGTTAACGTAATCTGCGAGGAACTCAAAAAGCTTAAAGTGAAGCAGAAATTTGTGATTGATAACTGGATGTATAAGGAAGGGAACTTTATTCGCCCGGAGGAAGCCGAGGCAGACACTGCAGCGTGGGAAAATTTTGACTGTCAGAATATGCATTGGTATGGAAAAGATCGTCATTATTGGTTCAAAACGACTTACCAGGTGCCGCAGGAGCTCGATGGGAAGCGCATGTGGCTTCATGTCCGCACCCAGATTGATGAGTGGGACGACGCGAAAAATCCACAGTTTTTGCTGTTTGTAAATGGAGAAGTTATTCAGGGAATCGACATGAATCATCGTGATGTGTTATTGTCGACAGCGGCAAAAGCAGGTGATGTGCTGGAGCTTGGTCTTCAGTCATACACAGGAATACTGCACACAGAATTTAATCTGATCGTTGAGATGCAAGAAATCGACGCGCTCATAGAAAAACTTTATTATGATCTGTGGGTACCACTTGCTGCTTTTTCCAGAATGGATGAGGATGATAAGAACCGTAAGGATATTTTGGAAGTTTTAAATAATACCATCAATTATCTGGATTTACGTACACCGTATTCCGAGGAATTTTATCGCACGCTACAGGAAGCGTCTGATTATATTGACAAGGCACTATACTCTGACATGGCTGGGTATCAGGATGTGATTGCAACCTGTATTGGACACACACACATTGATGTTGCGTGGTGGTGGACTGTTGCGCAGACAAGAGAAAAGACAGGACGCAGTTTTGCGACCGTTCTAAAACTGATGGAGGAATATCCAAATTATAAGTTTATGTCGAGTCAGCCACAACTTTACGCCTTTTTAAAAGAGCGTTATCCTGAACTGTATGAAAAGGCAAAGGAGCGCATTCAAGAGGGACGCTGGGAGCCAGAAGGCGGCATGTGGGTTGAGGCGGACTGCAATCTGACTTCCGGGGAGTCTCTGGTGCGTCAGTTCATGCATGGCAAACGCTTTTTCCGAGAAGAGTTTGGCGTGGATAATCGGATTTTGTGGCTGCCAGATGTGTTTGGATACTCTGGTGCATTGCCACAGATTATGAAAAAGTGTGGAATTGACTATTTTATGACCACCAAGCTGGCATGGAATCAGTTTAATAAAATCCCATATGATACTATGATGTGGAGAGGAATTGATGGCTCAGAAGTATTGACCCACTTGATTACAACGTTGGGAGTAAACCAGCCAATTAAGGATTTCTTTACGACATACAATGGAATGCTTCACCCAGATGCGATTATGGGTGGATGGATGCGCTATCAGAATAAAGATATCAACAATGATATTTTGATTTCTTATGGTTATGGTGATGGCGGTGGTGGTCCAACCAGAGAGATGCTTGAGACTTCTATTCGTATGGAAAAGGGAGTAAAAGGGATTCCCAAAGTACGCCAAGAATTTGCACGCACTTACTTTGATGAGTTAAAGGAGCGCGTTGGCGGCAGCAAGCGTCTTCCGGTGTGGGAAGGAGAACTTTATTTCGAGTATCACAGAGGTACTCTGACTTCTATGGCGAGAAACAAACGTTCTAATCGTAAGTCGGAGCTCGGATTGATGGATTTGGAATTGTTGTCTGTTTTGACACAGGAGACAATGGGATATCCGCAGGAAGACTTGGATGCAATGTGGAAGGTAGTACTGCTCAATCAGTTCCATGATATTCTGCCTGGGTCATCAATTCATGAGGTTTATGAGGTGACAAAGGAAGAGTATGATGCGCTCGCAGCACAGCTTGCAGAGATGACTGCACAGCGCAGCAAAGCAATCGCTGGAGATGGGGATGCAGTTACAATCTTTAACACTACAGGTCAGATTAGAGATGATATTGTAAATCTGGGTGCACTGGAAGGGAGGGCATTAATCGACACAGATGGAACCATATATCCTATCCAAAAGACTGCAGATGGAAATGTAGCATTTGTGCGTAGTTTGCCGTCCAAGGGTTATAAGTCATTCCGGGTGAGCGATACAGCGGACAATAAGACGCCGTTTACTCTGGTTGGAGACAATCAGTTGGAGACACCCTTCTATACGATAAAACTTGACGAACAGGGAATGTTTACCAGCATTTATGACAAGGAGAATGATCGCGAAGTCATACAGGACGGACAGCGTGCAAATCTCTTGCGCATGTATGAGGATAAGCCAATTTATTTTGACAATTGGGACATTGATATTTATTATACAGAGAAATTCTGGGATATAGACAATGTGGAGTATATGGAATGGACAGAGATTGGTACGGTGCGTGCAGTGCTCGATATTACCAGAAAAGCATCACAGTCTACAATTCAGCAAAAAATTATTTTCTATGCGAACAGCCGCAGAATAGATTTTGTAACACATGTGGATTGGAAGGAACATCAGACACTGTTAAAAGTGCATTTCCCGGTGGCTGTGCACACAGATGAAGCGACATTTGATGTGCAGTTCGGCAACCTGACAAGAAAGACACATCAGAATACAAGCTGGGATGTTGCGCGTTTTGAGAGTTGCGGACAGAAGTGGATGGATTTGTCGGAGGGACATTATGGCGTATCACTGCTAAATGATTGCAAATATGGGCATTCAGTAAAGGATGCAAATATGGCACTTACGCTCATTAAATCAGGAATCGAGCCAAATCCGACAACAGACCAGGAAGAGCATGATTTTATCTACGCAATTTATCCTCATGCAGAAGGATGGCGTGCTGCGGGAACCGTCGCAGAGGCATACAAGCTAAATCAGCCATTGTTGGTACAGCCACAGGCGAAAGCGTTAGAAGTATTTTCTTATGCATCTGTCACAAATGCAAATGTTATTATCGAGACAATCAAACGTGCCGAAGATGGAGAAGGAACGGTCATTCGTATGTACGAGTCAGAGAATGCTTATACCAAGACAAAGCTGACTATGAATGCGGATTTCAAAAAGGCATTTATCTGCAATTTGCTTGAGGAGACAGAAAATGAGGCTGTTGTGTCAGGCAAGGAGATTGAAGTGGTGCTGAAACCGTATGAAGTGGTGACTGTAAAAATCGTATAAGCATAATAGCCTCTCGGATTCTTTTGGCAAAGAAGGTCTGGGGGGCTATTATAGAAAAAGGAGACACAAATTATGATACGAAAAAAATTATATAAAAAAAAGATAATGAGTATTCTTCTAGCAGCATCTATGACCTTCAGTCTTGCAGCGTGCGGAGGCAATAAAGGGCAGGATACGCCGCCGGCAGCATTACAGGAGCCGGTTCAGACAGAGGCAAATTCAGAAACAGTGCCAGAGACAGAAGCATCGCCAGCAGTGTCGGAGACAGCAAAGTATACTGTAACTGAGGAGAATGAGAATAAAGAGCTTACGATGACGCGTCAGCCGGAGTCTTCTTATTGGTTTCCAGCACAGTTGTTGGAGTGGAAAGCCACGGAAGATGAGGATTTGATTTTTAATGTGAGTACAGTACCACTTGCAGAGCGTGCGGATATAGCATCTCTTGAGACAGTTAATGCTACGCAGAATAAGGATACAAAATTGATGTCCATCTCTATTATGAATGGCAGTACAAGCGGAAATTCCCCACATGGACTGAACAAGGTGAATGCAAATACCTTTACATACTGGCAGTATGTCGATACGCTGGTGTACTGGGGCGGCTCTTCTGGTGAGGGACTGATTGTTGCGCCTAGCCCGGACGTAGTGGACGCTGGACATAAAAATGGTGTGAAGGTGATTGGTACTGTGTTTATGCCGCAGGCAGCGCATGGTGGAAAGATGGAGTGGCTTAACGATTTGCTGCAACAGACAGAAGATGGAAGCTATCCAGTCGTGGATAAACTGATTGAGGTGGCAAATACGTATGGATTTGACGGGTGGTTTATCAATCAGGAGACAGAAGGAACGGACGAGGCACCATTGTCAAAAGAACATGCGGATCTGATGCAGGGATTTCTTGCTTATTACAAAGAGAAGGCGCCAGATTTAGAACTGGCGTACTATGATTCTATGACAGTGGATGGCGAGATGGACTGGCAGAATGCACTGACAGAGAAAAATGCGGTATATTTGAAGTCGGAGGAAGGCGCTGATGTGGCGGATTCCATGTTCTTAAATTTCTGGTGGACAACGGATACGCTTGCGCCGGAAGAATTGTTAAAGACTTCCTCAGAACTGGCGGCAGAGAAGGAGATCGACCCATATGATTTGTATGCAGGTGTTGACATACAGAGCAATGGATATGACACACCAATCAAGTGGAATCTGTTTGAAAACCCAGATGGTGGAACCTATACTTCACTGGGACTTTACTGCCCTAGCTGGGCATATTTTTCTTCAGATATGATACAAGATTTTTGGAAAAAAGAGAATAAACTGTGGGTGAATGGAGCAGGGGACCCTTCCGCAGATGTGAGTGCAAGCGAGGATACAGACTGGAAAGGAATATCAACTTATATTGTGGAGCGTACCGCACTGACAAAACTTCCATTTGTGACAAATTTCTCTACAGGAAACGGTTATGGCTTCTATAAAAATGGAGAACTGATTAGTATGCTTGACTGGAACAACCGCAGTATCTCTGATGTGCTTCCAACCTATCGCTACATTATTGAAGATGGCGAGGGCAATAAGCTGGCGGCGGACCTTGACGTGGGTGATGCATATTACGGTGGTAACAGCATGATTTTGCGCGGTACAGTAAAACAGGGTGTGCCTTCCACAATCAAGATGTACAGTGCAGATATGTCAGTCTCTGACAAAATGACTTTTACAACTACTGCTAGAGCAAAGGGTGCAGAGATTGCATTGGATGCGGTGCTGACATTGGAGGATGGTTCTGAGTTGGTGCTTGAGGGTGATAAAAAGGTTGTAGATGAATGGACAACTGTTAATTATCAGACCTCTGAACTTGCAGGAAAGACGATAAAAGCGATTTCCTACAGATTGACATCAGATGCAGACAGCAGTTCTTTACAGTTCCGTTTTGGAAATATTACAATGATTGAGGCGGATACAGTGCAGACGGCGACTGTCAGCAATGTACAGGTACTTGACAGTGAGTTTGACGAAGATGGAATGTATGCAGGCGTGCGTCTCTCATGGGACAGCGACATTGCATCAGACTATTATGAGGTATATCGCATTAATCAAGATCAGTCAAAATCATTGTTAGGTGTATCTAACACAGACAGTTTTTATATCAACACCTTGCCGCGTACAGACGAGACAAACAAGTCCACATTTGAGGTAATTCCTGTAAATGCGCTGTTGGCAGAAGGCACTGGCGCGACTGTGACAATGGATTGGCCGGACAACAGCATTCCAAAGGCAGCATTTACAGCAGATATTACACTGGCAGCACCGGGAGAGACAATTACATTTGAGAGTCTGTGCTCGCAGAATACGCAGAAGGTAACTTGGACATTAACTGGATCAGATACAGAGACCGCGGAGGGGAACAGTGTGTCTGTGACTTACCCAGAAGAGGGTGTCTATGCAGTTTCTATTAAGGCAGAAAATGAGTCTGGCAGCAGCGATGCGTCTAAGGAAGGCTACATTGTTATTACAGAGAAGGCTTCAGAAGGGCTAGTATTGCTTTCACAGGGCGCTGGCACAGAAGCGGATGCTTATGTCAATGAAAATGAGGCACCACAGTTTGCGGTGGACGGTGATTACACAAAGAAATGGTGTGCAACAGGAAGTGCACCGCATGAGATTACATTGGATCTCGGTGCTGTAAAGACTGTCAGTGCAGTGGATGTTTACCATGCAGAGGCAGGTGGTGAAAGCGCAGATATGAACACGAAATCTTACGCAATTTTAACCAGCGAAGATGGCGCATCTTTTGAGGAAGTGCGCAGTGTGACTAGAAATACAGCGGGAACGACTCATGATGCGTTTGCGCCAGTTAAGGCACAGTTTGTCAAACTTGTGGTAAATAAACCAACACAGGGAAGCGACAGCGCAGCGCGTATTTATGAGGTAGAAGTTTTTGGGTTAGAGGAAACATTAGAATAGTTTTGTGCCACAGCCCGGTTTTCCGGGCTGTGATAATATAGGGGGATAACTATGTCAGATAACAAAAAACAGGTGGTCATTGGAATTGACCTTGGAGGAACTGCTGTAAAAATAGGAATTTTGGATGCATCTTATGAGATTTTGGCACAGACATCAATACCAACAAATGCCCAGCGACCATATGAAGAGGTTATAGCGGATATTGGAAAGACAGCAGCCGCGCTTTTAATCGAAAACGGATATGAGATATCGGATTGCTTGGGTGTTGGTGTAGGAAGTCCGGGCATTATTGACAGCAAGAATGGAATTGTGTTATATTCAAATAACATACGCTGGGATCATGTTCCTTTTGCGGAGACATTAAAGAAATACCTTTCTGTCCCTGCATTTATTCAAAATGATGCGAACTGTATGACACTGGGAGAAGTGCTGAAAGGTGCAGCAAAGGGATATAAAAATGCAATTTTTCTGACACTTGGAACAGGAGTTGGCGGTGGAATTGTAATTGATGGAAAGATATTTGAAGGCGGGCATTCTGGCGGCGCGGAGTTGGGACATATCAAGTGTGGCTCTGAGCGGCGCAGATGTACTTGTGGCAGATATGATTGTCTGGAAGCATATGCGTCTGCGACGGCGCTGATTGAAGATGCAAAGAAACTTGCAGAGCAGCACCCGGAATCACTTCTGTGGGAATTGTGTGGTCACGATTTGGAGACAATGAACGCCAAGATTCCATTTGACGCGGCAGATGCTGGTGACAGTTGCGGCGAAACATTGGTGGAACTCTATATTGGTTATCTGGCAGAGGGCATTACGGACCTTGCAAATATTTTTCGGCCAGATATTATTGTGCTTGGCGGCGGCGTGTGTGCGCAGGGTGAGAAACTTACCAAACCGCTCAACCAATTTTTACAGGAAAATTGTTTTGGCAATGAAGTTACCTATATTCCGAAGGTTGTGATAGCCCAGAATGGAAATAATGCGGGAATGATTGGAGCGGCAGGTCTTGTGCTTGGTGCCGATGAATAGTGCTTGTGCGATATATTGGGGCAGAATAAAAAATCTAATGCGGAGTAGTCTGCATTGGATTTTTTTCGTTGTTTTTCACACTCGCACCATGCACTTGCTGCATGGTGTCGGAGCCAGCGCCAAAATACCTGTTTTGTGGCATTTTGCGTACATTAATTGTTGCAATTCACACCAAATCATCATAAATGGACACGAAATCTGGCGTGAGTGTGAATTGCAACTTTTTTTGTGCACCAGCCATTTTATGGAATCTATAATATATATTACATTGACAGTGCTTTTTTTGGGTGATATGATAACAATATAGAAGGAACGCACAATTATTTAGATATTTTGATGTATATTTGCTGTATTTTATGTGCAGAATGTATATTTGAAATTGTTTTATATAGTACAACAGAGAGGGAGATTATATGACAAATAGAGAGGCACAGATATTTCAGTGGATAACAGAGAATCCAATGATCTCGCAGGAAGAACTTGCAGCAAAGGCCGGCATTGCTCGTTCATCCGCAGCAGTACATATTTCAAATCTGATGAAAAAAGGTTATATTCTTGGAAAGGGATATGTCACAAGTGGTCCGAGCTATTGCACAGTAATTGGGAGTGCCAATATTGATATTGGAGGAACACCTGAGGAAGCACTGACAGAAGGGGATTCTAATTCTGGAAGAGCGATACAGTCCCTTGGCGGCGCAGGAAGAAATATAGCGCACAATCTGAGACTTCTTGGCGTTGGAGTGAAACTGATTACGGCGATTGGTGATGATACTAATGCGCGCAGTATTATTGAAAGTTGTGAGGAGCTTGGCATAGATATTACACATTCCCTAAAGACCTCCAGCGAACCTACGCCGATTTATCTGTATATAGCGGACGAAAAAGGGAATGTAAAATTTTCTGTATCAGATATGCGGATTTATGATAAGCTGACAACGAAATTTATTTCTTCCAAGATGGAACTATTAAATAAATCGCGCATGGTAGTATTAGATACCAATATACCAGCAGGGACAATCCAATATCTTTGTGAAAAGTGTAGAGCGCCGATGTTTGCTTCTGCGGAGTCGCGTAAGAGAGCGGAAAAACTGCTGCCAGTTCTTGACAAACTTTGCGTTGTGATGACAAATGAGGCGGAGGCAGAGGTGTTGAGTGGTATTCGGATTCAGGATAAAGATTCCCTGGAACGGGCAGCAGATATCATTTTAGAAAAAGGTGTGAGGAATGTTTTTATTTTGCCAGAAAAAGGCGGTGTTTACTGTGCTTGTAATGAGGAGCAGTTTATGGTAAATAACTTTGGGGGAGAACATGTTCATTGTAATGGATCAGATCATGCGTTTATGGCAGGTGTAGTGCTTGGATATATGAAGCATTTAAGTATCCGACAGATGGCAAAACTTGGATTGGCAGCCTCAGGCATTACAAGTGAAGGAAAGATAGCAGTAAATCCACAATTGTGTGTTCCTGCGCTTGTGGAGAGAACCAAAATAGTAATTGAGTAGGGAAGAGTTATCTTCCCTACTCAATTACTATTTTATGCACACGCCGACGAAGAGGAAATATGTCACTAAAAGTGGCACATCGGCGGCGCAGCGAGTAGGGAGAAAATTCCCCCTGCTCGATTTTTATGGAATTGACCAGAATGATCCAAACGGATTAAAGTATCCATTTTCATTTTCTCTGGATTCTTGGCGTTGTTGATTACGTTGCGTGTTATCGGCATCGTCTCCAAAGATATCTTTTGTACCAAGAGTTATCTGAACAGTTTTTTCGATATAGCCTTCTGAACTTTGTACCATAACAACGACATTGACTGTCTCACCAGCACTGTAATAAGTAAGCAGTGATATCAATTCTTCTCGGGTTTTCACGGTCTGGCCGTCAAATTTTGTAATGATATTGCCCTTGACAAGTCCGGCAGCCTCTGCAGGAGAGTTTTCATAAACGAGATTGATATAGATGCCGACAGGCATACCATAAGTTTCATAAATATCATTTGTCACATCAATAGGCTGAATACCTAAATAGCCTTGTTTTTCTTCTGAAACCACATCTCTCGTCTCCTTTAGCATAAGTTCTTCAATAATAGATTGAACATCTGAGATTGGGATTGCATACCCCATACCCTCAACAGAACTAGAGGAAACTTTTACGGAATTGATTCCAATCAGTTCTCCGTCCATGTTTAAGAGTGCACCGCCAGAGTTGCCTGGATTGATTGCTGCATCTGTCTGAATCAATTTGTTTGTAATGCTGCTGCCACTTTCATCAGAGACAGTAACATTTCGACCAAGTGCACTGATAATGCCTGTGGTAACAGACTGACCGTAGCCAAGCGCATTGCCGATTGCCACGACTTCTTGTCCAAGCACTAAACTGGAGGAGTCACCGACAGTTGCGATTTTAATTTTGGAGCGCATCTCATCTGTGATGTCGTCGAGAGAGACAGAGATAACAGCGAGATCTTTGTCCGCTTCATAACCCTTAACTCTTGCGCTGACCAGTGAAGGTTCATCGCTATCCTCATCATAGCTAAATACAACGCTCAGTTCATTGCTTCCTGACACAACGTGATAGTTTGTTACAATCAAAAGTTCTGTGTCGTTTTCGCCGATTATAATACCGGAACCGCTACTTTCTGTATCTTGCTGGTATGTGCCAAACATAGTGCGAACTTCCGTCACACCTTTGTTGGTAATCGATACAACACTTGGCAGGCAACTGTCAGCAATCGCAGACACTGTAGCAGATGTATTATTGTTGTGGAGAGTGTTGGAGGTTGTCAGTGAGTCCGCTGTGGTTGAGAGTGATGTTTTGCTGGAAGCTGCACTCTGATTGTCCTGCATCTGCTGTATTTCCAGTTTTGCTTGTTTCAGCTCTTTTGTGGCAATCGATGCAGGAATGCTGAAAGCTGCGCCAGCAGAAACACCAAATACCAAGCCAAGACAGACAATGGAAACTGCTTTTTTGCCAAAACCGTTTGTCTTTTTGGGTTTGCTTTTTGGCGCGTTCACTGGAGGGCGCTGTGTCTGCTCGTAGTTGATGTTTGGAGCGCCTGTAGAATAGTAATATTCTGGATATCCATTGCCAGTGCTTCCTGAGTTATTCGACTGCTGTGAGTAGTTATTGTTGTTTTCGTACATAATAGAATCTCCCTTCAAAATTAAAAAGAATCGTTATATTTATCATTACAATATTTTGATGTTTTATTTCGTTGCTATGGTTATACTATAAAATGAATTTGTGTTTCAATTGTTATCTAATTGTGATAAAATTGTGAAATTCACAAGGATTTTTATTTGATATTTTTGCTTTTGTATGTTAATATATACAATGTAAGAGCTTACACCAGCAAAGAACGAAAAATATGAGACGAAGAATCGTTTCGGAGATAAGGAGCTGAGCATATGGATACAAACGCAAATACAAATAAGGAAGTATTCAAACGACGAGAATTTGACTTGCTGGCATTAGGAGAGATTTTACTTCGTCTTTCGCCGCCAGTGAATGAGCGGCTTACCAGAGGAGATGTGTTTCAGAAACAAGCGGGCGGCGCGGAATTAAATGTGGTGTCAGGAACTTCGCTGTTAGGTTTAAGAACAGGAATTATTTCACGGGTTCCAGCAAATGATTTGGGAAGGTATATTCAGAATAGGGTGCGTTTTTGTGGTGTGAGCGATGACTATCTAGTGTATGATAGCACAAAGGATTCCAGATTGGGTATCTATTATTATGAATATGGTGCACACCCAAGAAAACCAAATGTTGTTTATGACAGAAAGAATACAGCATTTACAGAGATCTCCATTGATGATTTCCCAGAGAAAATGTTTACCTCTGCACGTTGTTTCCACACGACAGGAATTACATTAGCACTTGGACAGAAGACCAGAAATACTGCGGTCGAGATGATTAAGCGTTTTAAAGAAAATGGTACTCTGATTTCTTTTGATGTGAATTTTAGAGGAAATTTGTGGACAGGTGAAGAGGCAAAAACGTGCATTGAACAGATTCTTCCATATGTAGATGTATTTTTCTGCTCGGAGGATACTGCCAGACTAACCTTTAAAAAAGAAGGCACTGTGCAGCAGATGATGAAAAGTTTCACAAAGGATTATAAGATTAGTGTGGTTGCATCAACACAGCGCGTAGTGCACTCGCCAAAAGTTCATTCTTTTGGTTCTTGTATTTATGACGCAATCAACGACTGTTATGTGCAAGAGCCAGCATATGAAAATATTGATGTAGTGGATCGGATTGGAAGCGGTGATGCCTATATATCTGGTGCATTGTATGGATTGCTTGCGCACAATATGGATTGCACAAAGGCAATGGAGTATGGAAATGCTACGGCGGCAGTTAAAAATACGATTCCTGGAGACTTGCCCTCCTCTGATTTAAAAGAGATTGACGGAATAATCAAGAATCACCATGCGACAGGACCACAGCTTGAAATGAACCGATAGATAATGAGATTGTGATAGGAGATAACGAGAAATGAGCGTTATCTCCTTTTCATATCAAAAAACGCAACGGCTACGGCGAGGCTTTTTGATATGCGATGTTCTCAAGAGAATCTATAAATCGATGGTTTGCAGTTTCTAAGATAAGGGTTTACTTTATGTACAAAGAGCTTGTCTTGATTTTATGGAAAACGAACAACCGATGGAGTGATAAAAGTCAGCTCGTAGGGGGCATCTGGGTGCTGCGTGCGGAACAGTAGCTGTAGTGCAAGGCGTCTGCCGAGCAGTTCGGTTGATACATTGGCTGTGATAATGCGGCCCGCGACGTTAGTGAATTCACCAGTGTTGTCGAAGCCCGTCAGTACAACGGGAGATAGCAGTTGTTTTGACTTCTCATCTATATAACTCTGTACAAAGTGCGCGACGTAGTCGCTGACGCATACAAATGCGGTCGGCCAGATGGTCAGGGAATCCAGAAAAGCGCGCAGCTCTTGACCGTAAGAGAAGACGTTGATGGTCTTGGTGAGACAGTATTCGGGGCGGATGGGAAGACTGTGTTTTTGCATGCAGTCACAATAGCCGCGGTAACGTTCTGCGTTGGTGCGGGCGTAGTTGATATCACCTAGAAATCCGATATTCCTGTGTCCCTCTTGGATGAGAATTTGGGTGATATTCCACTCTGTTTGATATCCTTCGATCAAGATTAAGTCTCCCGTCAATTTTTGTTCGGACAGCGAGGGAACCGTGTCGAGGAAAATTTTGGGAACAGGCAGATAATTAACCATTTCCAAAATTTCGGGAGCATACACGTTTACCGTGATGATACCATCTACACTGCCATTTAACAGAATAGAAGGCAGCATAAAATCTCTGGTGTAGATGGAAGGGACGTAAGTGTATAGGAGATTGATATTATACTTTAAAAGTTCCTGTGCCATGCGGTGGATGATGTTGGTCCAAAACAAGGTAGAGTCAGGTCGCGAGACAATTAGAGAAACAGTGTGCTGCTTCTGGACAGATGGTTCGACAAACTGGTAGGGAAGCTTGGTGTATCCCATTTCGCCCGCTTTTGTAAAGATTTGTTCTTTTAGTATCTCGGACACTCCGGTCTGATTGTTGAATGCTCTGCTGACAGTCACTCTCGAAATATTGAGTGCTTCTGCGATATCGTTCATTGTCACTTTTTCCATAGAGAAACTCCTATCTGCTGGTACACCATTTTGTCAGTGAATACGCGGATAAAGGTGTGCAGCGGGTATTAATTTATGGATGTAAAAAGTAGTAATATTATATATTTATCATACCATATCAAAATACAAAAAACAATAATAAAGTGTAAAGTAAAGGCATGTTCAGCGGCATAGAACATAGATAAATAGGACATTGAGCGGACAAAATAGACATATTTACTAAAAAATAAAAGAAATAATAAATTCTACTTGCAAAATGTAAAGTAAATTGTTATAGTGTGATTAACAAAATGTAAAGTGTTTTAGTTACATTTCAAAATATTTTTAGTCATAGTTTATAATTTAGGAGGAAACGGAAATGAATCTAATGTCCACACCAGTCCTTATAGAGAGGATACTGGCGTATTACCAGAGCGGGATGCCTTATTGTGACAAGGTTGATGTACCCGAAGAAGTGTTGTATGCTTTTGCGGAACATGCAGCCTGGTTGCGGGAGCATGTGGCATGGTGCAGTGAATTGCCCGAAGAGATTTTTTTAGAGAATGTGGCAGCATATAGGGTGAATAGTGAGCGCATTGAGGATTGTTTCAAGTTATTTTATGACATGGTGATGCCTCTGTTGGAAGGGCTTTCCCTGGAGGAAGCGATTCTGCGCGTAAATTTGTGGTGTGCCCAGAATGCGACATATCATCAGGCGGACGCGCGCACAGCGAATGCAGTGACAGTCTACAAGAGCGGTTTTGGACGCTGCGGTGAGGAGAGTACCTTTGCGGTGACTGTGTTGCGCAGTGTGGGTATTGCCGCTCGTCAGGTATATGTTCCTCTGTGGGCACACTGTAATGACAACCATGCGTGGGTGGAGGTATACTGTGGCAACCGCTGGCAATATTTTGGTGCTTGTGAGCCGGAGCCAGTGCTCAATCAGGGATGGTTCAGCCTTCCGGCATCTAGGGCGCTTCTTGTACATACACGAAGTTTTGGCCGGCAGGAGTACGGTGAGGACATTATTTCTCACAACGGTGTTGTTACATATCATAATGTTACAGCGCATTATGCAAAGACCGCCACTGCAGTTCTGACATTGTGCGCTGGAGATGGTAGTGTGCTTGCCGATGCGCAGGTGCGTTTTGAGGTGCTCAATTACGCACACTTTGGGATGATAGCTACGCTGTGTACTAATGAAAACGGCGAGGTGCAAGTGCAGTTTGGATTGGGGAGTATGCGAGTTAGTACGGTGAAAGATGATATATATTACGTAGGCACAATACAGATGATGAAGCCAGGTAAGCATAGGGTGGTTCTGGAGCCGGTCGCTTTTGATACATGGCTGAAAGGGGAGTTTACTGCGCCGGAGGGCGATAAAAGTATAGATGTGAATCCACATGTGCCAGATGCATTCAAGGAGGAGCTTGATCAGGCGAAACGAATGCGAGAGGAGCGAATAGCATCTTATTATGATGCGGTGCGCAGCGTACAGTTTCCGCAGGCGGAGGAGCTTTTGAAAATGGCGGGCGGCAATTTTGAGGAAGTGATAGGCTTTCTGGAGAAGGACAAGAATCTTTGCCGCATGAAGATGCTCAAGGCGTTGTCAGAAAAAGATTTTTACGATCTCGATGCTGTCGTGTTGGAGGATCATCTGACAGGAGCGCTGGAGTATGAAAGTGGCATGGACGAGCAAATTTTCGCAGAGTATGTGCTTAATCCACGCATTGAGTACGAAGAACTTTTTGCATGGCGCAGCGGCATAAAGGAAATGATGGGGACGCGTGCAGCAGTATTTCGACAGGAGCCTGCACGTATCTGGAAGGAAGTGTGTGCGAAGGTGGAGATTCCGGCAGGAGATGCATATCCTACGCTCCGCATGAATCCGCTCACAGTGCTCAAGGGTGGCAGAGGAAGCGCGGCGGACCAGAAGATATTATTTGTGGCAGTTGCACGTAGCTGTGGCATTCCGGCGCGTCTGCATTCTGTGACAGGGGAACCACAGTATTATCAAAACGGTGTGTTTTGTACTGTGACAGAGTACGGCAAGTGTCCAGAGCAGGAGTACAGCAGCATTGTATTTCTGGCAAACGGAAGCAAGTGGGTGTACCTTACGGACTGGAGTGTGGAGTACATGGAGGACGGTGCGTTCCATATGCTAGATATGGAGAAAAGTGTCTGGGAACAAGAGCGGCTTGCACTGGAGGTTGAGCCAGGAGAGTATCATGTGACGACCACAGTGCGCCTGACTGATGGCAGCCAGCGTTTTATGGAGTACTTTTTCACACTTTGTCCAGGAGAACACAGAGAGATTGTGCTTGAGCGGAGTAATGCGAGACAGGAGGAGACACTACATATCGAACTGCCCGAAGTGAGGCTGCATCTGGCAAAAGCAGATACAGAGCAGGCTGCTGAGAATACGCTGGAGTCGTTGAGAGCGGGACAGCGCGCGATTTGTGTCTGGATTTGTGAGGGTGAGGAACCTACGGAACATATTCTGAATGAGTTACTCGAGCGCATGCCAGATGTGCTAAACTGTCAGGATCGCATTTTTCTGCTAAGTAGGCAGGTGCAAAAGCAGGATGGAACACTCGCAAAACTCATGCACGCCGCGCCGGACATTCGCCTCGCATATGTTGACGATATGGAGGCAGCCGCGCAGATTGCAGCAGCAGCGGAACTGTCGAAGGAAACATATCCTCTTGCGGTTGTACTTGACGAGGGTGGTAGCGCAATCTATGCGACTTGTGGATATAATGTGGGAAGTATTGCACAGATGCTGATGCGGGTTTAGTGTTTATACTAGTACAACGAATATTAAGTAATCGGCACCTTAACTTGCCTGATTGTTCATCTGTAAAAGGACTGCAGTCCTTTTGCTGTCGTCAATCGCCGTAGCCACTGCTACGACTCATTCTCCGCCTTGCATATGAAACAATTATTCTGTGTCAATATACCAGAAACTTAATATTTGTTGTACTGGCGGTCAAAAAACTGATCACTCAGTATAGGGTGATGCACACAGCCGGCATAAGGAAATATGCCGCTTTGCGGTCGCGACTGGCGCGATACACACGGCAAATTCATTTACCATGAGTATAATAGAAAAAAGAAAAACGGAGGTAATAAGCATGAATCGTTTAATAGGGTATGTAGGTGAAAAGGAACTGGCAAATATGCTGGAGAAGGATGTTAGAGCACTCGATATTATCAATATTGCATTTGGCCATGTGGTTTCTGGGCGTGTTGTGTGGGAACATCCTGAGTGTTGTGAAGCGATTGAAAGGATTCGCACAATTCACCCTGAGGTGAAATTGGTGTTGTCCATTGGAGGATGGAGTGCGGGTGGATTCTCTGATGCGGCAAGCACGTGGGAGGGAAGGGAGACTTTCGCAAAGGATTGTGTGGCGTTAGTGAAAAAGTATGGGTTAGATGGTGTGGATCTGGACTGGGAGTATCCATGCATGGATTTTGCTGGTATTGACGCGAGACCGGAGGACAAAGAGAACTTCACATTGTTGCTGCAGGGAATACGAAAGGCGTTTGAGCAGGAGGCATCAGGGCACTATCTTCTGACAATCGCGGCAGGGGGAGATAGCTATTATCTTAAAAATACACAGATGGCGGAGGTGGCAAACTGTCTCGATTATGTACAGCTTATGACATATGATCTGCGTGGGAGTTTCCAGGTTCTCACAGGACATCATACCAGCTTGTTCGCAGACCAGACAGACCTGTTTGACCCTTGCGTGGAGAAGGCTGTGCAGGTTTTCCATGAGGCGGGTGTGCCTCGTGACAAGATTGTAATTGGCGCTGCGTTTTACAGCAGGGAGTGGGAGGGTGTTCCTGATCGAAATCACGGTCTGATCCAACATGCAAAAAGCCCTGTTCCAGGACATCCATTCCATGTGTTGATGGCAGATTTTATCAATAAAAATGGCTTTACTCGTTACTGGGATGACGAAGCCAAGGCACCCTGGCTTTTTAATGGGGAGCGGTTTATCAGCTATGATGATGAAGAGTCTCTTTCATGCAAGATTACATGGCTCAAGGAGCAGAAGCTTTGTGGAATCATGTTCTGGGTTTACGAGGATGATGGTACACACACGCTGGTTTCTCATATGCGTAAGGAGCTTGACAAGGAATAGTGAATTCTGGCGTGGGTGTGAATTGTAACTTGTTTTGCGAAAAAACTTACATAAGAGAATGGATGAGAATTTAGCATTCTCTGCAATAACATTTAAATTATAGGAGGAATAGATTATGGATTATAGGATACCAAAACCAGACATTAGCTTCAATCCGCCGGTATATTATTGTAGGCGTGCCACAAAGCCTTTTGAGTTAGATGGACGTTTGGATAAGGAATTTTGGGAGGACGCGGAGTTTACAGACGCATTTGTTGATATTGAAGGAGACAAGCGGGAGAAGCCTCGTTTCGTGACACGTGCCAAGATGCTGTGGGACGACGACAATCTTTATGTCGGTGCAGTACTTGAGGGAAATGAAATCTGGGGACACCTGACAGAGCGCGACAGCGTAATTTTTCAGGACAATGATTTTGAAATTTTTATTGACCCAGACTCAGATACACATCAGTATTATGAATTTGAGATGAATGCTAAAAATACAGTGTGGGATTTGTTTTTAACTAAGACCTATCGCGACGGCGGCAAGCCACTTAACGGATTTGACTTGCATGGTATGAGGAGTGCAGTGTATATCGATGGTGTACTGAACGACCCATCTGCGGACAATCAGCGTTGGTCAGTGGAGGTGGTGATTCCGTTTTCTGCTGTCAATGAGTGTGCGAAGGAAAAGAGAAATCCTAAATCGGGCGAGTATTACCGCGTCAACTTCTCACGAGTGCAGTGGAAGGTGGATGTAAAGGACAATACGTTTGTGAAGCGCTGTGATGCCAATGGAAATACGTTGCCTGAGGACAACTGGGTGTGGGCGCCTACCGGAATCGTAAACATTCACTATCCCGAGCTGTGGGGATTTGTGTTTTTCACGGAAGGGACAGAGACTTATGAGATTCCGCAGGACGAGCGCGACAAATGGGAATTGCGCCGCCTGTATTACGATGTGAATTGTTACTACGACGAAAATGGTCATTTCCCCGAAAGTTTGTCCTCCTTTATGGAAGGAAAAGATTATACGATTAATCCGTCTTATGCAGCGACATGCCACACCTTTGAAATTTGGTGTGACAGCAAAGACAAAAAACGCCAACTCGCTGTGCAAGGAGACGGCAGAGCTTATGTGTACGAGAAGAATTGATGTGTACAGAGCGAATATGTATACTGGTGGTCAAAAGGTGAGCGCTCAATATAAACGGAGATGATAGGCACAGATACGTATTTGAGTACTATGTATAAAAAGGATATGATGATTTAAGAAAGGATTATAGATATGGAAGCCTTAAAGGAAGAAGTGGATATGAAGGAAGCACTGTCCAACATAGAACAGGATAGTGAGCAGGAACCGGAAGAGGAAATTGTGAAGAATGGCGTTCACAACTACAGCACAAAGGACCGCTATGTGTGGACCGAAGATCCCAAGGTACTGCAAAAGATTGAGTGGTTTCGTGACCAGAAGCTGGGATTGATGATGCACTGGGGTGCTTATAGTCAACTTGGAATTGTGGAATCGTGGGCACTCTCGGACGCGGATGCCTGCTGGTCAAGACATTGTATTGACTGGGAAGTGACAGGGGAGGCATTCAAGAAGCAGTATTTTGATTTGAATAAAACCTTTAATCCAATTCGTTTTGAGCCAGAGAAGTGGGCGGATATTGCGAAGGCAGCGGGCACGAAGTATCTGCTGTTTACGACAAAGCACCACGATGGATTCTGTATGTGGGACAGCAAATATTCCGACTATAAAATAACAGCGTCAGATTGTCCGTTTCATACAAATCATTATGCAGATATCTGTGCGCACTTATTTGAGTCTTTTCGCAAGCGTGATTTGGGTATTATTGCATATTTTTCAAAGGCGGACTGGCATGTGGATAGCTACTGGAGTGAGAATTTTGAAAGAGGAAGTTATCAACACAGAGGGCCATCTTACAACCCAGCGGAAAATCCAGAGGAGTGGGAGCACTTTGTCACATTTACACAGAACCAGATTATGGAGCTGGGGAGCAGATATGGACAGATTGATGGAATGTGGTTTGATGCAGGCTGGGTGTGTGCACACAATGGGCAAGATATTCGTCTTGGCGAAGTCATTGAGCGGGTGAGGAAGTTCCAACCGGGAATGCTTTGCGCCGACAGGACAGTGGGAGGTGTGTACGAGAACTATGTCACTCCAGAGCAGTGTGTGCCTGATGAGCCGCTTGACATTCCATGGGAGAGTTGTATTACGCTTGGAACGTCGTTTTCCTTTGTGTATGAGGACACCTACAAGGCACCAAGGGAGGTTATTTGCCTGTTGGTAGATATTGTGGTGAAGGGTGGAAACCTCGCGCTTAATGTGGGACCGCAGCCGGACGGGCGTCTTCCAAAGGGGGCGGTTGAAAGCCTGCGCGGAATCGGTGAATGGCTGGGCGTGTATGGTGATGCCATCTATGGTACGCGGCCATGTGCACCATACAAAAAGGACGGGATTGGCTTCACGCAGAAGGATAATGTGGCCTACGCGATTCAGACTTTTGCTGTTGAGACAGACGCAGTTTCCGAGACGGTCTGGATTCCTTATGAAAGCAGCGTGCAGAAGATTACAGCGCTGGATACAGGCGCGGTGCTCTCCTTTGAGCGCAAGAATGGCGGCTACCTTGTTACGGCGGAGCCGTGGGCAGGTGACAAAACGCCGATTGGAAGAGTGTTTTGTCTGCATTAGTTTGATTTGTGATCAGTGGAGGATTATTATGGTAAATGTTATATTCCGGGAGACTGTCCCAGAGCAGTTACAGATACAGTTTTTTACAAAAGAGCAGGCGAAAGCCGAGAACTATGGTAAGTTTTTTGAAGGTGACTATCTGCAGACCTGTCTGATTCCAACTGTAGGCGGCACATTCCGTCTGCTGGTCGGCATTGGTGATGGTGCAGCAGACTGGATGGAGGTCAAGAATGTCTACGCGAAGGCGGTCAACGTGTCCAGACCATATACAGATGCGTTAACCCTCCCGCTTCTGACTACTGGTCAAGTAGCGGATACACTCGCAGGAAAAGAGCGGGAGCTTATAGGGGCAGCGCTTGAAGGGGTGTTGCTTGCCTGCTACCAGCCTGCAAAATACAAGTCCGAGCAGGATACCTCTAGCGCAGTTCGTGAGATTGTGCTGTGCGGCGTGATGTCGAATGAGGAGAACGGGCGCATATTGGATGAGAAAAAGGCGTTTGCGGAGGGGATTTACTTTGCGCGTGATGCGGTCAACAGTCCATCAAACTTGCTTCGTCCCATGGAATATGCAAGGCGGGTGAAAGCGCTTTTCGAGGGATTGCCTGCGCAAGTGGAAGTCTACGACCGCGCAGCGCTTGCAGAGCTTGGAATGGAGGCGCTTTTGACAGTGGGGAAGGGTAGCAGCTATGAGCCGTGCCTGACAGTAATCCGCTATCTGCCGCAGAAAGATGGTGTCATTACTGCGCTGGTTGGCAAGGGTGTCACAGTGGACACAGGTGGCTACTGTGTGAAGGCGGCAAACTCTATGGAGGGAATCAAGGGAGATATGGCCGGTTCTGCTGGCGTGATTGCTGCTATGTACGCATTGGTGAAAACTGGTGGAACGAAAAATACAGTGGCGGTAATTCCTATGTGCGAGAACCGCATTTCGCCGGATGCTATGCTTCCGGGTGATGTGATTTCCTCCTACAGCGGTAAAACGATTGAGATACTGAACACAGATGCGGAGGGACGCCTGATACTGGCCGACGCGGTGTCGTTTGCAGTCCGGCACGAGCAGGCGCAGCGTGTGTTGGACATTGCAACGTTGACTGGTGCTGCGGGGATGACCTTTGGTAAGCATATGGCACCTATGCTGGCAGATGGCGAGGAATTCTACGAGGAGTTTGCGCGCGCGCAGGAGATTTCCGGTGAACACTATGTGCGACTTCCGTTCTATAAAGTGCATGAGCGTATGATTGAAAGCAAATGGGCGGATGTTAAGAACACAGGCGGGGAGACTTGTGGCACCATTACGGCGGGGTTGTTTATTCGTGTGTTTGCCGAGGGGCGGCAGTGGATTCATCTTGATATAGCAGGTATCGCGGAGTCATATGATGCCGAAAACGCTCCAGCATTCTACTCCTATGGCGGTACTGGGGCAGGTGCTTCTACAATGTATGCACTATGCTGTTAACACTTGTATAGAGCCATGTAAATTAAAAATAGCAGTCTTTTTACAGAAAAGGCTGCTATTTTTTGGTAATTTTTTCAGAAATAATAAATAGATGAAAAAAAAGCTGTAAAAAAAGACTAAAAAAATACAAAAAAATGCTTCCATAAGTTCAAGTTTTATAGTATAATAATGAAAATGAGATAAACGTTTGTCAACATGCAACTATTAACAAAAGTAACTTAGTGTTACGCTTTAAAGAACAGAGGGGTGATTATTTGAAAACCAAAACAACCAAAAGTTTAAATCAGCCAGCTATTCCGGTCAAAAAGCGCGGTTTCGTTGAGAGCATCAAGAAAGACTGGTCTCTGTATATGTTCTGTTTGCCAGGAGTTATTCTGACATTTATTTTCAGTTATATTCCAATGTATGGCGTGCAGATTGCATTTCGGCGTTTTAACGCGAAGCAGGGAATTTGGGGAAGTCCGTGGGTAGGTCTTCGCTACTTTCAGCGGTTTATTGAGTCCCCATATTTTGGACGGACGATCACGAACACGTTGATCCTAAGCCTATATGGTCTGCTGGTTTCATTTCCAATTCCGATTATTTTGGCTTTGATGCTGAATGCATTTCGGCACAAACGCTACCGAAAAGTCATCCAGACCGTTACCTATGCACCCAACTTTATTTCAACTATCGTTATGTGTGGTATGTTGATTCTGTTTCTGTCCCCGAGCGTTGGTATCATTAACACAGTGATCAAGATGTTTGGCGGTGATGCGGTCAACTTTATGGCGAAGAAGGAATATTGGCGCCATCTGTATGTATGGTCCGGCATTTGGCAGGGCATGGGGTGGAGTTCCGTTATTTATTTTGCTGCTTTGTCTGGAATTAGCCCAGAGCTGCATGAGGCGGCAAAGTGCGATGGTGCCACGAAATTCCAAATTATTCGTTATATTGACTTCCCATCTATCCTTCCGACAGCAACGATTCAGCTTATATTAAGCTGCGGCAGCATCCTGTCCATTGGCTTTGAGAAGGCATTTGCTTTGCAGAATGACTTGAACCTTTCCGTATCAGAAATTATTTCTACATATGTGTACAAAGTCGGTCTGCTCGACAATAATATGTCTTATTCTTCAGCGATTGGTCTATTTAATACTTTAATTAACATGGTCATGCTGATAATTGTCAACAAGGTTGCGGATAAGATGTCTGGAACGAGCCTATTCTAAAGGAGGGATACAGCATGAAAAAAGAAAAAGAAGTGGAAATTGAATCTAAAATCAAACGTTGTAAGGAAGACGTGATTTTTGATACAGTCATCTTCATTGTCCTGACAATCCTGCTTCTGATTGTCGCGTATCCACTCTGGTGGGTTATTATCTCTTCTGTCAGTGATCCCAAAGCTGTGTCTGGTGGTCAGGTAATCTGGCATCCTATCGGTTTTACGCTAAAGGGATATTTGGAGGTATTTAAGGACGACTCGATTGTGCGAAGCTTTCTAAATTCTGTGTTATATACAGTATGTGGTGTTCTAGTGAATTTAGCTGTGACGTTGCCTACTGCGTATGCGCTTTCAAGAGACAGATTTTCAGGCAAGAAAGCTATTACGATGTTTTATGTGATTACTATGTTCTTCAGCGGTGGTTTGATTCCTACCTATTTAGTAGTGCAAAATATGCATTTGCTTGATACTATGTGGGCCTTGATTCTTCCAGGCTGCTTGAGCGTATACAACATGATTGTGGCAAGAACGTTCTTTAAGACGAATATTTCAGAGGAGCTTTATGAAGCGGCGGAGATTGACGGCTGCACACAAGGACGATTTTTCTTCCAAATTGCGTTACCGCTGTCTGGTGCGATCACAGCGATTATGGTTCTGTACTATGGGGTAGGCCATTGGAACTCCTACTTCTCTGGTTTGATTTACCTGTCAGATCAGAATAAATACCCATTGCAGCTTGTGCTGAGAAGTATTTTGATTACGAATGAGTCCGCACTACAGCAAGCGGCAACAACTGCGGAGGCAAGAGCGGCGCTCAATGAAAAGAAGGAACTGATTGAGGTTATGAAATACTCGTTAATTATTATAAGTAGTATTCCCGTGTTGGTATTGTACCCATTTATTCAGCGTCACTTTGTAAAGGGCGTTATGATTGGTTCTGTAAAAGGCTAGAATTTTATAATAAGGAGGATATATATATGAAGAAAAAGTTAGTGGCAATGCTCTTGATAACAGCGGTGTGCGGAACAACACTTGCAGGTTGTGGCGGTGGTGGTACCGACAATAGTGCGAAGAACAAATCGGATTCTCAGACATCTGCAGAACCAAAGGAAGTGGATGCAGACGGAAAGATTGATGGTCTTATGTATGCAGAAGGACTTCCAATTGTAGACGAAGGTACATATAGTTTTTCTATTTTCTGTGACGACTCCAGTGCTACCGGTGAGTTTTACATGATGGATGAGCTTAAGAAACAGACCAATGTGGATGTTGAATTACAGCTCAACGCTTATGAAAATGCGACAGAGAAGATGAATCTGGCGTTGAACTCAGGTTCTTATGCAGATGTGCTCGGTGGATGGATATTGACTGACGCGATGATTCTTACATATGGTGTGGAGCAAGGTGTATTTATCCCACTTGAGGATATTTTTGAGCAATATTGCCCGAATATTTCTGCAATTTTGGATCTTCCCGGTGTGCGGGAGAAGATGACTGCGCCAGATGGTCATATTTATTCGATTCCTTATGTGTGCGGTGATACCACAGTAAATTATAGTCCATATATCAATAGCGAGTGGTTAGCGAATGTCAATATGGAGATGCCAACTACTACGGATGAACTTGAGGAAGTTTTGAAGGCATTTAAAGCACAGGACGCAAATGGAAATGGTGATCCAAATGATGAGATTCCGTTTTCAACAGACCCAAATAACAAGTATCTGGAAGGGATGACAGGATACTTTGGTATGCCTATGACAAAAGAGGCACTTACCGTTGTGGATGGGGAGACTGCTTATGCTGGTCTTAGCAAAGAGTATAGACAGTGCTTAAGCTGGCTCAATAAGCTGTATGAGCAGGGACTTATTGACACAGAAATCTTTACACAGGATTCCGCGACATGGGAAGGAAAGGGTAACAGAGATATGTATGGTGTATCCATCGCATATGGTTCCAGTGAATTTTCAGGACTTGAGCAGACCACTGAGAAGCCTAAGTATGACCCGCTCCCTGTTCTGAATGCGGACCAAGGCGGAAAATGGATGAGAGCAACACTTGGAAACTCTACTTACAGAACACAGGCAGTTATCACAGATAATGCAGAGCATCCTGAGATTATTGCAAGATGGTTTGACAATGCGTTTGAGTTTGAGAATGGTATTGGCTGTACCGTGGGACCTGTAGGTGTTGTATGTTTTAAGGAAGGCGAAGGAGATCAGTATCGCAGAATTGATACCAAGACTTTAGATTCGGAAATGCAGGAAAAGATCAGTTGGTCAAATCTGTGGCCACAGTCTTTACCAAAGTATACTCCAATTGGATGGAAACCAATTGAAGACAATCCGCTCTATGATGAGAAGAAAGCAGTAGAAAACTATTATGAGCCATGGCTGACAAAGGATGTTGTGGAGTCAATTTGGGTAGATCAGGATTCTGTTGAAATTTATTCTGAGTACAAGACTGCAATTGATGATTACTTCAGACAGCAGCAGGCACTGTTTGTCTCTGGTGAGCAGGATATCGATGACGATGCAGCTTGGCAGGCTTATAAAGACGGTTATGAAGGTCTTGGACTATCCAAATACCTTGAGATTCGCGGTATTACAAAGATTATTGAGTAATGGTTGTTTTGTTTGATGTATTATAAATAAGAGTGCAGTAATTTGACAATTATGTGTTAGCTGCAATGCTGTACTGAATGGGGGCAGGTTACAGTTTTGGCTGTGACTGCCCTTATTTTATCAGTATGGTATCATTTCATACAAATACAAAAGGAGGGTTTTCCTTATGATGCAGCAGTGGTTTCGAGATGCAAAGTTGGGAATTTTTATTCACTATGGAATTTATGCGGTGGGGGATGTTTCCGAGTCGTGGTCTTTTCACAATGGAGCAATTTCCTATGAAGATTATATGAAGCAGTGCGAGGGTTTCACTGCGTCTAAGTTGGATATGCGCAGTTGGGCAAAATTGTTTAAAAAGGCGGGTGCGCAGTACGCGGTTATGACAACAAAGCACCATGATGGCGTGGCGCTGTTTGACACGAAGTACAGTGATCTGAGTGTCGTGAAAAAGACACCGGCGGCACGGGATCTGGTGCGGGAGTACACGCAGGCATTGCAGGAGGAAGGGCTTAAGGTTGGTTTGTATTATTCCCTGATTGACTGGTCGGACGCGCGTTATCGCAGCGTTTATCCAGATGGAAAGACGAAAGAGGAAAGTCTGGAGGATATCTATGGCTCGCCTGCAGGAAAGGACGAGGAGCCAGAGCAGTGGGAGCGCTTTCTCGAGTTTAATAATAGTCAGTTAAAGGAACTGATGACACAGTATGGTACAATTGATCTATTGTGGTTTGACGGTGACTGGGAGAGAAGCCCAGAGCAGTGGAAAATGCCAGAGTTTCGGAAGTATTTGCATACGCTGAACCCCAATGTGGTGCTCAACTCAAGAATGCAAGGCTACGGGGACTACCAGACGCCGGAGCAGGGCATTCCTATCTACGGATTGGAGGGCGAATGGGAGTTCTGCACGACCATTAATGACTCATGGGGATACAGACCTTCTGATAATGCCTATAAGACGCCAGGGCAGATTGTGCGCATGTTCTGTGACTGCATCACGCTGGGTGGCAGGATGTTGCTGGATATTGGACCGCGCGAGGACGGCACAATCGATGAGCGCCAGGAGCATGTACTCACGGAGCTTGGTAGTTGGATTGATGATAATAGAGAGGCGGTGTACGGCACAACAAAAGGGCTGAGCTATCATCAGTTTCTGGGCGGAAGCACCATCTCGGCAGACAAGCAGACATTGTATCTTTTTGTCTATGATAAACCGCAGGAAACGCTGTGTCTTAAGGGAATTAAGACGCCGATTCGGCGTGTCAGCGTACTACATACAGGGGAGGAGCTCAAAGTCACCTACACAGGATCTCTGCCGTGGAGCGGTATCCCTGGAACTGCATGGATCTGGGCAAAAAACATGAAACTTCATCCTTATGCGACTGTATTGAAGGTTGAATTGGAAGGAGAAATTACGTATAATTTAGGTCATGGAGAAGGATGGATGATGTCGGAAGCATGACAGCGCGGAGGATATGGGATATGGAACTAAATCAAAATGAAAAGAAACTTGCTGCCTATCGGGAACGTGCGAGGGAGCTTGTAAAACAGATGACGTTGGAGGAGAAAGTAGCACAGATGCAGAACCAGTCTCCAGCGATAGAGCGGTTAGGAATTAAGGCGTACAATTGGTGGAACGAGGCATTGCATGGTGTTGCCAGGGCAGGTACAGCAACCGTGTTTCCACAGGCAATCGGCATGGCGGCGACATTTGACGAGGATTTGATGGAAAAAGTGGGGGATGCTGTCTCCACAGAGGCGCGCGCGAAGTTCAACATGCAGCAGGTGGGGGACGACACAGACATCTACAAGGGACTGACCTTCTGGGCGCCCAATGTTAATATATTCAGGGACCCACGCTGGGGGCGCGGACAAGAGACATTGGGGGAGGACCCTTATCTGTCCGGCCGTATGGGATTGCGCTACGTGGAAGGTCTGCAGGGACATGATGAGAACTATCTCAAGACAGCCGCATGTGCAAAGCACATAGCAGTGCACAGTGGTCCTGAGGAGGTACGTCATGAGTTTGATGTGCATGTCAGTGAGCAGGATTTGCGCGAGACATATCTGCCTGCATTTGAAGCCTGTGTGAAGGAGGCAAAAGTGGAGGCAGTGATGGGGGCGTACAATCGTCTGGACGGTGTTCCGTGCTGCGGAAACCGTCGGCTGTTGATAGACATTTTACGGGAGGAATGGGGCTTTGAGGGCCATGTGGTATCTGACTGTGGGGCGCTGGAGGACTTTCACCTGAGACATCATGTGACTGTGACGCCGACTGACACTGCGGCTATGGCAATGAACAATGGATGTGATCTAAACTGTGGCAAGACTTTTGGATTTCTGGTGCAGGCTGCGAGGGAAGGACTGGTGGACGAGGCGCGTATTGATGAAGCAGTCATTAATCTTTTCACAGCGCGGATGAAGCTTGGGGTATTTGACCACAAGGGGGACAATCCGTTTGACGCGATTCCTTTTAGCGTGGTGGATTCCAAAGAGATGGAGGAGCTGAACGAGGAGGCAGCAAGGCGCTCTATTGTGCTGCTTAAAAACGACAATCACATGCTGCCACTAGATTTATCAAAGATAAAGACAATTGGCGTTATTGGACCAAATGCGAATAACCGACGTGCCCTTGTCGGTAATTATGAGGGTACTGCATCCCGTTATATCACAGTGCTTGAGGGCATTCAGGATTATGTGGGGGAGCGTGTGCGTGTACTTTATTCTGAGGGAGGTCATCTCTATAAAGACCGCACCACCAGGCTTGCACAGGCAAATGACCGCGGGGCGGAGGTGCGCCAGGTGTGCGCGGACAGTGACATTGTCATTGCCGTGATGGGTCTTGACGCCGGTGTTGAGGGCGAACAGGGGGATGCTGGTAATGAGTATGGAAGTGGCGACAAGCCGAATCTGAATCTGCCCGGTGTGCAGCAGGAACTACTAGAAATTGCAAAGCAGAGTGGGAAACCGGTGATATTGATTATACTGTCGGGTGGCGCGCACGCAATTACGTGGGCGGACGAACATCTGGATGCGATTCTGCAAGGATGGTATCCGGGCGCGAGAGGAGGCAGGGCGATTGCACAGATATTGTTCGGGGACGCGTCGCCAGAGGGGAAACTTCCGGTTACATTTTATCGGACAACAGAGGAGCTTCCACCCTTTGAAGACTACGCAATGGCGGGTAGAACATACCGTTATATGGAGCAAGAAGCGTTGTATCCGTTTGGCTATGGTCTGACTTACACCACGTTTGTATACAGCAACACACAGCTTCTGACAGGAAGTACGCTGACGGAGAATGGGGTGGAGATTCAAACCACTGTGAAAAATGTGGGAACGATGGACGCGGTGGAAACTGTTCAGGTGTATGTGCGTGCAGAGCATTCCAAGATGCCACATGGACAGCTCAAGCATATTGTGAAGCTGCCACTGAAGGCGGGGGAAGAACAGACAATTGCAATCCATCTGCAGATCGACGCATTTATGTTGTATAACGAAAACGGGAAAAAGGAGTTGTGCAGTGGTCGCTACACTGTATATGTGGGTGGTCAGCAACCAGATAAAAGAAGTGCGCAACTTACAGGGCATACTGTTGATAAACTGGAAATTGATGCCTAAATCAATGCTTAAAAAGTAAAAGAAGAAAATGATGAAGTGAATGAGAATGGAGGGAAATGAAAATGGCAAAAATAATAGGAAAAGGCCTGCCCAACATGCCTTGGCAGGAACCGTCAGCGAACAGTAAGCTGACGGTGTGGCGATATGACAAGAATCCGATTATCGACCGTTTTGCGACAAAGAATTCCAATAGTATCTTCAACAGCGCAGTGGTTCCGTTTCAAGATGGATATGCAGGGGTGTTCCGCTGTGACAGCAAATCCATCAGCATGGACATTTTTGTAGGATTCAGCAAAGATGGTCTCCACTGGGATATATCGGACGAGCCAATTACTTTCCAGGGTGCGCATCCTGAGGTGGCAAAGCGCGATTTCCGGTATGACCCAAGAGTTTGTTTTCTGGAGGATAGGTACTATATTACATGGTGTAACGGATATCATGAGTACCCTACAATCGGGGTAGGTTATACTTTTGATTTTCAAACATTTTACCAGATGGAGAATGCATTTTTGCCATTTAATCGCAATGGTGTTCTGTTTCCGCGGAAAATTGGTGGCAATTACTATATGTTGAGCCGTCCAAGTGACAATGGGCACACACCATTTGGCGATATCTTCTTGAGCGAAAGTCCTGATTTGAAGTACTGGGGATGTCATCGTTATGTGATGGGTGCAATTAAAGGGGATTATTCTGCATGGCAGTGTACCAAAATTGGTGCGGGCAGCGTCCCAATCGAGACGGATGAGGGGTGGCTGTTAATTTACCATGGCGTTATCACCACTTGCAACGGGTATGTGTACCGCATGGGATGTGCACTGTTGGATTTGGGAGAACCATGGAAAGTATTAAAGAGAACGAGAAATTATATTTTAGCACCGCATGAACTCTATGAGTGCATGGGAGATGTACCCAATGTGGTATTTCCGTGTGCTGCCTTGACAGATGCTACTACAGGCAGGATTGCCATTTATTATGGGTGCGCGGACACCGTTACCGGTCTGGCATTCACCACTGTCGACCGTCTGATGGCAAGTATGGAGTAGCGAGAGGAAGGTCGCCGTAGAAAAAATGAAGGCTTTGATTTGTTTTGCGGCGGCTTTCTTTGCGAGATTTTTGTTATAGAAATTTTTGGATAATAATAGGAGGAAGCATTATGGATTTGCTGCCAAAACCAAGACAGGTGGAAGAAAAAGAGGGATTTTATGAGCTGGGATGGAACAGTGTTATTGTGGTCGATAGCGTGATTGGCGACATGGCGGAGGAGCACGGGACGGTTTACGCCGCGATTCTGCGGGACAACCTGCAGCAGGGAACGGGGATTACCTGTGCAGTCACAAAGGGAGCGGGTCGCGGAGGAGATATTGTACTGATGAAGGATGCCGCGCTCAAAGCACAGGAATATCATCTGTCGGTGACAGAGAATGGAATTGTGATTGCGGGTGGTGATGGTGCAGCAGTGCTCTACGGGGTGCAAACACTGAGTCAAATTGTGGCACAGAGCGGCGGCATGATACCATGTGTAGAAATCACAGATGCGCCAGACATTAAGAACCGTGGATATTTCTTCGACGAGACAAGGGGACGCATACTAACGCTTGACAGGTTAAAGGATATGGTTGATCGCATCAGCCGTTATAAAATGAATCAGTTTCAGCTTTATGTGGAACACACATACTTATTTCGTGATTTGACAGAGATGTGGCGTGACGAGACGCCGTTAACGGCGGAGGATATTCTGGAACTGGACCGCTACTGTAGGGAGCGCCATGTCGAGCTAGTTCCGGCACTGGCAAGTTTTGGTCATTTGTATATGCTGTTGTCGACAAAGAGTTATGGTGATTTGTGCGAGCGTGAAAATTCATGGAAAGAACCATTCTCCTTCTGGGACAGAATGCGCCATCACACGCTGAATGCTACAGACGATAGAGCGTTGGCATTGGTAAAGAGTATGCTTGCTGAGTACGGCGCACTGTTCACTTCAAACAAATTTAACATCTGTGCCGACGAGACCTTTGACCTAGGTAAGGAGAAGTCGAAGGAGACAGCGGAACGCGACGGCGTTCATGAGATGTATATCCGATTTGTGAACGAGCTGTGTACCTTCCTGACAGCGCAGGGCAAGCAGCCACAGTTTTTTGGCGATATTATCTGTAAGAACCCAGATTATATTAGCAGGCTTCCTGAGGACACACTGTGCCTGACATGGGGTTATGCGCCCGAACAGCGCGAGGAGGAATGCCGTCTCATGGCAGAAGCGGGCGCCAGACAATATGTTTGCCCGGGTGTTTGTGGCTGGAATCAGTGGATGAATCTGATAGAGAATTCGTACAAAAACATTACTAGAATGTGCGGGTACGCTCGCAAATATCATGCGGAGGGCGTATTGAACACGGACTGGGGTGACTGCGGTCATGTCAATTATCCCGCATTTTCCGTGCCGGGCATGATTTATGGTGCATGTTTCTCATGGAATCCGTTAGAGATTGGTTTTGAGGAAATTAACGAGCAGATTTCACGTCTGGAATACCGTGACCGCTCTGGTGCGCTTGTGGGATTGATGGCACAAATCTCGAATTATAGTAAGTTTGACTGGTGGGCGGCAAATGTGTTTTACGAGAAATATGTGTTGGGTCATGAGCCGGAGAATGACAAGCTGCTCCCAGATACAGTGCAGCAGGAGGACACCGTGGCGCAGGCTGACCGAAAGTTACGTGACATTATGCGGCAGATGAAACAAACCGCTACTAGCATGGACTCGCAGATCAGATCGATTGTGGCGGAAGTCGATCTTGCAGTAGAAGCAATACGCATCTGGAACATGGTCGGAACTATGCTTGCGGTAAAGGAGCGCGGAGAAAACTGGGATGAGGTGCAGGCGTATGGGCTGGCATCCAAGATGGAGCGCTGGTTTATGGCGTACAAGCAACAGTGGCGTGCAATTAGCAAAGAGGGCGATCTGCATCACATTGCAGAGATTGTATTCTGGTATGCAGACTATTTGCGGAGCAGAACAGATGTGGTACAGATAAAGTAATATGTGCTTTTATAGGTAAGGAACTATTAAGTAAAATAAACCAATTAAAAAAGATTGAGAAGCAGTTGAGAATATTTGAAAATCTCCCTTTTCGGAATTGTGTACCCAGATAATATGAGCCTATAAATATACATTACGGGTGGCAGGCAAATATTTTATATTCAAAATATTAAATCAGGTTTTGGGGAGGTGTGACCATGATTTTACAAAATGAAATATGTCACATTGAAATCAATATTGACGAAGCATATACTGTTGACTCGGTAGATAATCGCCATTACGATGTAACATTGAATCCAGAACATTATCGGCACAACGATTTGTCAAAAACACTGTCAATTCATATTGGCTTATATGCAAGAGAATTTCAAGTAGCGCTGATTGGACCGTATCATTCATATGATTTGGATTGTGCCGTTCTGCAAGATGACATTCTTACAGTTCTACAAGACAATATGATAACGCAGATAAAGATTACCGATGCCTATATAATTCGCCATGTTGTGCTGGACTGTTTGGGTTGTAACTTTGCAATATATAAAGTTGAAAAGGGATATATTATCTATGGAGAAATTGAAATAACGATGTTGGACTTGGATTTTAAGAAACAATGGTCATTTTCTGGAAAAGATATATTTGTTTCTATTTCAAACAGAGAACCATTTACAATACGTGAAAACTTGATTTGCTTGTACGATTTTGAGAATAACTACTATGAAATAGATTTTAATGGAAAGCAAATTATATAGCTTCCGTGAGTTGTTAAGCGGATGCAAAAACAGTAATTATATGCACGAATATGTACTACATTTCAAGCTTTGTGCAGTAGGAACACTTTTCCGAAAAGGGAGTTGAAAATAATTGAAGAGGGCGTTTATGCGTCCTCTTCAATTTTAAGATTGGTAATATTTCGCCTGCGCGTGCCATAGTCTGTGATACAGACCAGTGGTGGCAAGTAACTCCTCGTGTGTGCCTGTCTCGACAAGTTGTCCACCCTCAAACACCATAATACGATGGCAGAAGTGACAGCTAGACAGGCGATGGGAGATGTAGATAGCTCCCTTTGTCTCGATAAACTGGTTCATTCGCTGGTAGATGTCAGCTTCAGCCACTGGGTCAAGTGCCGCTGTTGGCTCGTCCAGAATCGCGTATGGTGCGTCCTTGTATAGGCACCTTGCGATAGCGACTTTCTGTTTTTCACCGCCGGAGAGTTCAACACCATCATCATAGAAATATTTGTAGAGTTGCGTATGTAATCCGTTCTGTAGCGTTTTCATCCGCTCTTTAAATCCGGCATTCTCAAGGGCGCGCACCACGTCTTTCGCGTCAAAGACACTCTCTGATGCTACATTTTCGCCTAGTTGTAGTGCAAAGATGCAGAAGTCTTGGAACACAGTGGAGAAAAATTTTAGATAGTCCTCATAACGGTATTCGCGAATGTCTGTTCCGTTCAGCAGGATTGCGCCTTCCTGCGGGTCATAAAGGCGGCAAAGTAGTTTAATAAACGTCGTCTTTCCAGAACCATTTCGCCCGACAATAGCGACCTTTTCCTCTTTTCTCAGTACACAGTTGATGTTCGTTAGACTTGGCGCTTCTGCGCCAGGATACGTGAAAGTCACATTGCGAAACTCAAATACATAGTCGTTTAAAATATCTTCAGTGACCGGCTTGGTGCCTGTAGACGTGCGGTTTTGCAAATCCTGGTATGCAAAATAGTCATCAATGTAATGGATGTTCTGCCAGACATCTCGAATAGCATTGCACATGCGTTCTATACCGCCGCTCATCTGTTCTACCATTCCCGTGTATTTTAATAGGCTTCCTGCGCCGAATGCCCCATATAATGCTTTTAATCCTACAAAAATATATGTGAATAGATTAAAAGCGCGCGCCGAGATTAATGACACAAGTGTCATTTTTTTGGCGTATTTTTTCGCGTTTGTCTGGAGTGCTGCAAGTTTATCAAACAGCGCTAGAAGGTGACGGCGCACCATTCCTTGCGCACAAAACATACGCAAATCCTTTCCGCGCTGGTATTCCGTGCAACATGATTCAAAAATGCCAGTGACCTGATTAAAGGGTTGTTCAATATCGTTGTCTGTCTGGTAGCGCACCTTCTGTGTCTTGGCAGCCGCCCAGATATTGTGGTACGCCGATAGCCCGAACAGTGCTAGGAAGATCACTAGCGACAGCCAGTGGTTTAGTGCCTGTGAAAGTGTGCTGTCTCCTGTGGTTTTGAGCGAGAAAAATTCAATGACCAACACCGTTGAAATAGCGATTGTAAACAAGGCACTTAGGAGTTCACTCATTTGTTTGACGAGGGCGAGTACCCCATGGTCATAACCCCAGTGGGGAATAATATTTGCCTTCTCATGTACTTTAGGGTCACAGACAGTTTCATAGTCCATCTGCCACGATTTTTCCGCGACTTTTCCGTCGATAATCTTCATTTGTCGATACTTGAGCACATCCTGAAACTGATATAAAAATGCTAGTAGAAGTCCAACTACACAGTTTGTTACTGCCATCACAATGGCAAGAAAAAACAGATGCTTTATATCCCGGTTCGGCAAGGTGAGTTCTGTGACAATTTCTGCTGAGAGCAGAATGCTGATATAGGGGGAGACTGCCTCAAACGCCGCCATGACAAATGTGCAGGGGATCAGTAACGGGGAGTCTTTCATTAGCATTTTCAACGCTCGTATTAAACTGGTCCACGCACTTCCTTTTTTGATTTTCATCAGATAACCATCTCTCCTTCCAATCCCGCTTCTGCCAGTTGGTAATACTTGCTCTGCAACTGGTACATCTCGGTGTATTTTCCACCTTTCTCAATAAGTTCCTTATGGGTTCCCATCTCTGCAATCACACCGTTCTCCATTAGAAGAATTCGATCACAGAAGTGTGTGCTGGCAAGTCTGTGGGAGATGAAAACGGTGGTTTTACCTACTGAAAAATCGCGGTAGCGTTCATACAGTTCATTTTCCATTAGCGGGTCAAGTGCGGCCGTGGGTTCATCCAGAATCATTAGCGGCGCCTGCTTATACAACGCGCGGGCGAGTATCAGTTTCTGGAATTCACCGCCAGAAAACTCGACTGCACCGTCAATGATTCCCATGCCAAACACTGTGTCTAGCCCGTCAGGCAGTTTATTAATTTTTTCATCCAAATCAGCTAGCCTCAAACATTCCCATAAACGCTCCTCGTCCACATCGCCTTCGGGCACTAGATTTTCACGGAGAGTAAACGAGAAAAATCCTGTATCCTGGAAAACGCCAGTGAAGTAATGGAGCCAAGAGGAACTGGTGTATCTGCGGCGATCTGTTCCGTCAATTAGTATCCGACCTGATGTGGGATGGTAAAAGCCGCACAAAAGTTTGATAAACGTTGTTTTGCCTGCGCCATTGAGTCCCACTATGGCAAGATTTTCGCCCGGTTTAATAGTGAGATTCATATTGCGAATGACAGGTTCGTCAGAACCTTCATATTGAAAAGTGACATCCTCAAAGCAGATTTCAGGAACGTAGTTTTCTGGAAGTTGTAGTTCTTCTATTTTAGAATGTTGGCTGGCATTTCTGTCAGAGTAGTAACTGCTGCTTTTATCAGTGCTTTTGTCATTGTCTTCGTTGGATTGAAGGTCAGTGATATACTGTTCATTCTCTTCGATATTCAGTGCTGTCTCGTGCAGATTTTTGAACTGCCACACAACTAGATTGCAACACATGGAAAAATTATTAATGGCTCCAAAGTAAAAGACACACTGCGCAGCAGTCAGATTTCCTTGGCCTGCACAGTAAATCAGATACAGAGAAGCGGTTATCTCGGTCACAAGCCAAATAAGCCGCCAGGAGAGTGTCATCATAAAATAGTTTGCCTGTTGGCGCACTGTACAGCGCAGTCGTGCTGCGAGTACTCCGTGATATAGTTTTCCGAGCCATGACGGCATATGGTACAAATGTATATCTTTTGCCGACTCATAGGACGAGAGTGTTAAGCTTAGGTATTGCATTTTGTTGTCCAATGCCCACCATCTGTGTCGGTTGTTGACCTCCCAGCGGTTGCACCACATGCTTACATAGAAGTTGAGTAATGTTCCGCCAATACACAGAAAAGGAATCCATAGAGAAATTTGGGTCAGAATACCAATATAGAGTATCATGCCACCGATGCCGGTTAGCGCGAACCTCAGGGAATCCATGAGCTTCTTTGTGAAGGCGTCGGACCATAGATGCATTTCCTGCAATTTCTCGAACACATGCTGCCGCTTTGGTTTTTCTGTCTTGGCGTACTCCGTACCAATGACCGCCTCTGTGAGTTCCATAGAATGCAGATAGCGTATTTTTTCTCCGGCAACCATCTGCGTCTGTTCCGCCCATTTTTGGGTGAGATGCATCAGGTTGAGTCCACCGCCTAACAGTACTAAATCGACAAGTACTAGACCGAGCGTTTTGTGTTCTGTGATGTCTGCTACTAGCGCGGAGGGAAAATATGTTCCCAGCAGCGAAAGTCCAATTTCTAGTGGCACCTGCACCAGAAGTAGCAGGACAAAGAGGGGGGATTCATGGTAGAGTTTGCAAAGCCAGTTTTTCAGACTACGCAGAAAGGTGAAGGCTTTTTTCTTTTTGGATTTTTGTGTTTCGTTTTCTTTTTCCATTTTTGTGTACTCCTATTTCTTGGTATGAAACGGTTTGCAGATAAAATGAATAATTTTCGTTTTGTATGTTATGACAGTCGTGCCTAGATAGATGAATCATAGCATATTTTAATGAAAAGGTGAAGGTTTTCTTCCTTTTTGATTTTTGTATTTTCTTTTCTTTTCCGTTTGCGTATTTGAATATAGGAGATGAATATTGTACAAAAGTACTAAAAAGGAGTGCGTATTTTCTCACATAGAAGTTTAGGGTGGATGTATTGACTTTCTTTTGGCGTGATGCTATGATAAACATACATGCGCAAGCGGTTGCGCAAAACAATCTATTTACGATTATTTGACAATAAGGATCTGTAGAAAAATAAGTGATACAGCTCCTAAGACAGATTATTACAATTTCTAAAATAATAAGATTGGAGAAAATTATGTTGGATTATATTAAAGGAATGGATATCTCATCATTAGATGAGATTGAAAGGCTTGGCGCGAAATTTTATGATCATGGCAAAGAGAGAGATTTGATTCAAATTCTAAAGGATTACGGCATAAATTATATTCGATTACGGCTTTGGAATGATCCGCAATCTCCTGATGGAAAGCCATATGGTGCTGGAAATACAGACTATGAGACAATGCTTCGCATGGCAAAACGTGTAAAGGCGGCAGGGCTTGGCTTTCTTTTGGATTTCCACTATAGCGATTTCTGGGCAGACCCTGGCAAACAGCGCAAGCCAAAAGCATGGGCGGACTTTAATGCAGACCAGCTTGAGCAGGCAGTATATGATTTTACCAAAGAAATAATGAATCGTTTGCAGAAAGAGGATATCGTGCCAGATATGGTACAGGTTGGAAACGAATTGTCTAATGGATTGCTCTGGCCAGAGGGTCAGACGCCAAACTATGCAAATATTGCGCGGTTTGTCAGCGCAGGTATCAAGGCAGTGAAAGAGATTTGCCCTACAGCAAAGATAATGATTCATTTGGATAATGGCGGGAACAATGCGCTGTATCGCGCATGGTTTGACCAATATATCAATGTCAACAAAGGGGCAGATTTCGATGTGATTGGATTGTCTTACTATCCATTCTGGCATGGCACACTTGATGATTTGTCAAATAATATGAATGATATTGCGGTTCGTTATGGAAAGGAACTTGTTATCGCGGAGGTCTCAATGGGACATACGCTTGAGGATTATGCTGACTATGAGAAACTCGATCCAGAAAATAGAAAAGGCATGGCAACAAAACCTGCGCTCTGTGAGAAAGTGCCATTTTCAATGACAAAAGAAGGACAGTGTGCATTTATGAGAGCATTTTTTGAAGTGCTTGAGAAAGTGTCAGAACAGAAGTGCAGAGGTTTTTTTTACTGGGAGGCAGGTTGGCTTCCAGTGGCGGGAAGCGGCTGGGCGACAGAGCAGGCACTCGCCTATATTAAGGAGGCAGGACCGGGCGGAAATGAGTGGGCGAATCAGGCATTGTTTGACTATGACGGAAATGCACTTCCTGCATTGGAAGTTATTAGAGATTATACTGGCGGTCAAAAAGGCTGACCGCCAGTATAACAAGATGCGCACAGCCGCATAAGGAAATTTGCCGCTTTGCGGCTGCGGCTGGCGCGATACTCACGGCAAATTTCATTGACCGTGAGTATACAAAATATAAATTATAAAAAAGGAGGGATTTTTATGATTACAGAAAACATTAATACTCTTGTGAACTATGGCATTGCAGCAGGGCTTCTTGCAGAAAATGACAGGATTTATACCATCAATAAGCTCTTAGAATTGTTTGGGGTGGATGACTATGACGCGTCAGAAAGTGCAACGATAATCGTCAATCCAGCAGAATTTGATTTGGAGGGACTTCTGAAACAAATGCTCGACTATGCGGCGGAGAAGGGAATTCTTTCTGATGACAGCATTGTGTATCGGGATTTGTTTGACACAAAGATTATGGGAATGCTAGTTCCGCGTCCATCAGAGGTAATTTGTCAATTTCAGAAGCTTTATGATGAAAAGGGTGCCAAGGCGGCGACCGATTGGTATTATACATTTAGTCAGAATACGGATTATATCCGGCGATATCGCATTGCACGGGACAGAAAATGGAAGGCAGATACAGAGTATGGAGAGATGGATATTACTATTAATTTGTCCAAACCAGAGAAAGATCCAAAAGCGATTGCGGCGGCGAAAAATGCAAAACAGAGTGGTTATCCAAAATGTCAGCTCTGTATGGAAAATGAGGGGTATGCTGGGCGCGTAAATCACCCTGCACGGCAGAATCACCGGATTATTCCTGTTACGATTCAAGGGAATCAATGGGGATTTCAGTATTCGCCATATGTGTACTATAATGAACACTGTATTGTGTTTAACAATAAACATATTCCTATGAAGATTGAACATGACACCTTTGTGAAGCTCTTTCACTTTGTAGAGCAGTTCCCGCACTATTTTGTAGGGTCCAATGCGGATCTTCCAATTGTGGGTGGTTCCATATTGAGTCATGATCATTTCCAGGGCGGCAACTATGAATTTGCAATGGCAAAGGCGCCGATTGAAAAGGAATTTACCGTGAAAGGTTTTGAGGATATTGCGGCAGGCATTGTCAAGTGGCCTATGTCTGTCATCAGACTTTCCCATAAGGATTACAATCGGATTATAGAGCTTGCGGACGTGATTCTTGCAAAGTGGCGCGGCTATACAGATGAGTCCGCATTTATTTTTGCTGAGACGGATGGAGAACCACACAATACAATCACGCCGATTGCCAGAAAACGCGGAGAGAACTATGAGCTGGATTTGGTGCTTAGAAACAATATTACAACAGAGGAGCATCCGCTTGGCGTATATCATCCACATGCGGAGTTACATCATATAAAGAAAGAAAATATAGGTTTAATTGAAGTGATGGGGTTGGCAGTGCTGCCGTCAAGATTAAAATCGGAGTTGGAGCTGCTTGCAGATGCCATTCTTACAAAAGAAGACCTGCGCAAAAATGAAGTGTTGGAGAAACATGCAGATTGGGTGGAGGCGTTCTTGCCAAAGTACAATGGAATCACAAAAGAGAATGTGATGGATATGATTCAAAAAGAAGTAGGAATCGTGTTTGGAAAGGTGCTTGAGCACGCGGGCGTCTACAAGAGAGATGAGGCTGGCAGAGCGGCATTCCAGCGATTCATAGACGGTTTGTAAAATGAGGGATTCCAAGATTACAATCGCGGATGTGGCGGAGGCGCTCCATGTATCCAAGACCACTGTATCGCGCGCGATATCTGGGAAAGGGCGCATCAGTGATGAGACGAGGCAGCGCGTTCTTTCCTACATCGAAGCGAAAGATTTTAAGCCGAATGTGATTGCAAAAGGACTTGCGCAGAAAAAAACATACAATATTGCATTTGTGATTCCTGGAGACTGTAACCTTGTGGATATGCCCTTTTTTCAGAACAGTATGCAAGGCATCTGTGAAGAGGCATCTGCAAATGATTATGATGTTATGCTTGTGCCAGTAACCGGTCGTCATTCGGGAAATCTTGAGCGCATGATAGCAAACAAAAAGGTTGATGGTGTAATACTTAGCCGTTCTCTAGTGAGAGACACAAATGCTGCTTTATTGAAGGAAGAAAAGATTCCATTTGTGATGATGGGAACTTCGCGGGATGCAAAGATTTTGCAGGTAGACAATAATCATCAAGCGGGATGCTGTGCGCTGGTAAGCCGTATGTTAAATAGTGGAACTGTAAGAATTGGACTGATTGGCGGCAGTAAAAACTATGTTGTCAACCGGACCAGAAAACAAGGATACGAAGATGCATTTCAGGCGGTGGGCATAGAGCCGGACGCGGCATTGTGTATAGAGGATTGTGACAGCGTGGAAAAAGTTGCGTCTGCGACAGAAAAATTGGTTCAGTTAGGTGTTGGGGCGATTGTCTGCATGGATGATTTTGTCTGTTCCGTGGCATTGCAAGTTTTGGCGGGGAAAAAAATTCAGGTACCGCAGCAGATTCAGATTGCATCGTTCTATGATAGTACGTTGTTAAAATATGCAAAGCCGGCAATTACTTCACTTTGGTTTGATGACAGAGCGCTTGGCGCACTTACATGCAAAGTATTGTTGCAGTACATTCAGGGGATAAAGGCGGAGTCAAAAACGTTGTTGGGTTATGAATTGGTTATTCGAGAATCCACACTTTTTTGAGAAATATTTCTGGAGGCAATAAGATGGCGAAGAAGAAAAAGGGGTCTGTGGAGTTTCGGTTTTATGAGGTGCCACAGGGAGAAATTGTTCTGGCATTGATGGGAAAAAAGTGGATACAGGTTTACGGCGAAAATATTGACAAGATGCATTTTCACAATCTGATTGAGATTGGATACTGTCATTATGGGGACGGGGACTTAATTATTGAGGACGGTCAGTACCGTTTTGGAGCGGGTATGGTTTCCTGTATTCCAGCAAATTTCCTGCATGTAACGAGAAGTGACACAGATGTTATGGCATTCTGGGAGTACATATATCTCAATCCGGCGGACATACTAAGGCAGCAGGGCAAATCTACACAGGAAATCAAAGCGATTATTGATGCCATCAACGGCAGAGCATTTTTTATAAAGGTTGAGGAGAACCCAATGATTGTGACATTGATTCGCGCTATCTTTGAGGAAATGCAGGATAAAAACACCTATTATCGCGAGTGCGTTGGCGGTCTTGTGTATTCGTTGCTGTTTGAAATTGCACGGTTTAATGGAAAAGATATTGTGCAGTCTTGTGAGAAGAACAACAGTTTGCAACTAGAAAATGCAATTGAATATGTGGATAAAAATTATGCAAATAATTTTAAAATTGCGGACTTGGCAAATGAGTGTCATATGAGCGAGACACATTTTCGTCGTGTTTTTCAGGAAAAAATGAATATGACACCTGTTGAGTATGTAAACTTTGTGCGGATTCGCAAAGCGTGTGATTTGATTGATAAGACGGATATTAGCATGGAAGATGTGGCGGAAAAAGTGGGATTTATCACGCCTTCAACGTTTAACCGGAATTTTAGGCGCATTATAGGAACGTCTCCCTATCAGTGGAAAAAACGTCCAGACAATCACGAAGGGAAACTTTTAGAATATAAAATATCTGCCTTAAAAGGGTGGTAAACATGAAGTTTTGCAATAAATTTGCGCGAAATAAAGGTGATTATAAAAACATAAAAGAAAAGACGGATGTTATAGTAGATGCATACAGATTATTGGAATCCGCTAGGGAGATAAAATATGCAAGAGAAAATAAAAAATCCTCTATTTTATGAGGAAAACAGGATAGCAGCACATTCGGATCACAAATACTATGTGAATGAAGCCGAATGTGCACAAAAGATGCAAAGTTTAAAAAGGTCTTTGGATGGTGTTTGGAAGTTTCGATATGCAAAAAATATGGAGGATTCTTACAAAGACTTCTATCAATTAGAGATAGACTGTCGGGATTGGGAGGATATCCGTGTTCCAGCGCACATACAACTTGAGGGTTATGATAGACCGCAGTATGTAAATGTACAATACCCGTGGGACGGACATGAGGTCATTGTTCCTGGTGAGATTCCAACACGGTTTAATCCCACAGCAAGCTATGTCAAATATTTTACAGTGCCAGTGCAGTTTGTGGGAAAGCGAATCTTTATTTCTTTTCAGGGGGTTGAGAGTGGATTTGCACTGTGGTGCAATGGCAGTTATATTGGATACAGTGAGGACAGTTTTACGCCGTCGGAGTTTGAATTGACAGATGCATTGCAAGAAGGCGAGAATAAACTGGCAGTTCAAGTGTACAAATGGACGAGCGGAAGTTGGTGCGAGGATCAAGATTTTTTCCGGTTTTCAGGAATTTTTCGGAGTGTTTATCTGTATGCAATACCCGATACTCATGTCAGTGATATAAAGATTCGGACAGATTTAAATGCGGATTTTATCAAAGCAGATTTGGTGGTTTCTCTGACAGTGACGACCAAACAAACAGCGAAACCTGCAAAGGCAAAGCTGGTGCTCTCAGATATCTCAGAAGTTGCTGTGACAGAGACTGCGCTTGCAGATGGTGAAAATCCGGCGGTTCATATGCCAGTAAATGCGCCAATGCTCTGGAGTGCAGAGGAGCCAAATCTGTATGAATTGCTGATTACAGTGTATGATGTGGACGGAAATATAGTGGAAATCATACCGCAAAAAGTCGGATTTCGGCGTTTTGCAATTGATAATGGCATTATGACTATAAATGGAAAGCGTATTGTGTTTAAGGGGGTTGACAGACACGAATTTAGCGGGCGCTTTGGCAGAGTGCCAGATTATGATGAAATGCTGCAGGACATTATCACAATGAAACAGCACAATATCAATGCAATCCGCACCAGCCATTATCCAAATGATTCCAAACTGTATGAACTTTGTGATATATATGGGCTGTATCTTATTGACGAGTGCAATATGGAATCTCATGGAGCTTGGGATATGGTTATTCGGGGGGAATGGCCGATAGAGCAGGCACTTCCAGGTGATAGGAAGGATTGGGAACCACTTTTGCTGGATAGGGTTCAATCTATGTATCAGCGGGACAAGAATCACCCCTCTATCTTAATTTGGTCCTGTGGAAATGAATCATTTGGCGGTTCTGTCATTCATGCAATGTCAGAAAAATTCCGCGAACTGGATGATACAAGACTCGTTCACTATGAAGGCATTTTTCATGACAGACGTTACAATGACACTTCGGACATGGAGAGTCAAATGTATCCAAGTGTTGCTTCTATTAAGAATTTTTTGGCAGAGAACAGAACAAAGCCAATACTGCTCTGTGAGTATACCCATGCAATGGGGAACTCGTGCGGCGCTATGCATAAATATACAGATTTGACAGATGAGGAACCACTTTTCCAGGGAGGATTTATCTGGGATTATGTGGATCAGTCAATTTACCATAAAGACAGATATGGAAATGAAGTACTTGGCTATGGCGGGGATTTTGACGACAGACCTTGTGACTATAATTTTAGTGGAAATGGTATTGTCTATGGTGGAAACAGAAAGCCATCGCCTAAAATGCAAGAAGTGAAATTCAATTATCAAAATATACAGATTCGAGTGGATGGTGACAGTTTTGAAGTCATCAACAAAAATTTATTTACCAACACGTCAAAATATCAATGCATTGTCACGTTAGCACTAGATGGGGAAAAGCTTGCAAAAGCAACGGTTGTCACAGAAGTGGAGCCGCTTTCTGCAAAGGTTTATAAACTGCCTGTGTTTGGATATATGACCCCGTGGAGCAATGAGGCGCCTTGGAAAGCAGTCCAGGGTGGGGAGTATGTTGTGACCGTGAGCTTTGTTTTACTGTATGACACGCTCTGGGCAAAACGCGGTCATGAGGTTGCTTTTGGACAGGGTGTGTATCCAGTAGAGAGAACAGGGGACTTGTCTGACATGACAGATGCAACTGTGTTTGAAATTGCGGAGGGCACTTATAATATTGGCGTGCGTGGAATGCATTTTGAAGCTTTGTTTGATAAAGGTGGAAAAGGTTTGGTTTCTTATGTGTATGCAGGAAAGGAAATGATAAAAGCAATTCCAAAACCGAACTTCTGGCGTGCACCGACAGATAATGACTGCGGCAATCAAATGCCATATCGCTATGCGCAGTGGAAGACAGCGAGTTTGTATCAGCAGCCCAAAGAGACAGTGATTACAAAAAATGACACAAGTGTCATAATTCGTTATTGTTATGTGTTGCCCACAATCCCTGAATCTGAATGTTTTGTGACTTATAAAGTAACAGGAGATGGAACAATCAACACTACATTGGAATATGAGGCACCAAAAAATATCACAGATATGCCTGAGTTTGGTATGTTATTTAAATTTGATGCAGATTTGGAAAACCTGACATGGTATGGTCTTGGTCCAGCGGATACTTACTGCGACCGCGAGAAAGGTGGAAAACTTGGTACGTATCACAAAAAAGTAGCAGAAAATTTGGCGGAATATCTTGTTCCGCAAGAGTGTGGTAATCACACGGGAGTGCGCAGTGTGCGTATCACAGACAATAAGGGACGCGGTATTTGTTTCACGGGAAAAGATTTGAGTGTGAATGTACTGCCATATACACCGCATGAGCTGGAAAATGCCGTACATGTCTATGAACTGCCGCCTGTTTATTACACAGTGGCGCGCATTGCCCTAAAACAAATGGGTGTTGCGGGTGATGATAGTTGGGGTGCAAGGACACACGAGGAGTACTTGTTGGATACCACCCAAAAATTAGTATTATCTTTTGATTTTAAAGGGATATAAAAAAGCAAAAAGGAGGAGAGAAAAGTGGATAAATTTGTAGTAAACATTATCCATCGACCAGAGATGGTTCCGGAGTATTCTGCAACGGTTACGGGACAGGGAAAGGAGGAGGATATCGGGGACAAGGCACTTTTGACAGAGTCGCTTGATATCTTTAAGACACAGCAGAGACTGGCACATGAAAATGGTCTAAAAGTGACAATTCAGATGACCTACGCTTCATTGTTTAATGATGAGGCGGTGGAAATTGCAAAGCATGACCATGAGGAATATGGAGATGAGATTGCACTTTCTTTGCTCGGACTTCCCTGTGAGGAGTTCCGTGAAAAGTACAAGACAAAAGACTTCTGTATCTGGATGTTCTCAATGGAGGACAAGAAGGCAATAGTAAATGATGTTTTCGAGAAGTTCCATGACAGGTTTGGTTTCTATCCAGAGTCAACAGGCTCTTACTATATGGATGCTGAGCTGACAAATTATATAAAAGAGAAATATCCGACTGTGAAATGTGCAGTTGCGACTTGCTGGGAGGAGGGACCAAAGGCATATCATACCTGCAATAACTCCTGGTACACGCTGTTTGACGGCGGTCCGTGGGCACCGTGGATTCCATCGAAGCAGAATACCCATGCTCCGGCAGCAAACGCAGAGGAGGATTCTGGAATTGTTGCTATTCCGCATCTTTCCAGAGACTTGATTGCATGTTATGACGGAAATGGTTCCAATTTTGGCACACACCCGCAGAATGTACTCCGCGGCATGATTTATGATACCAAGACATGGGAGTATCCATATCTCTACAACTTGATTGACCAGTATCGTGACCTTGCAAAGTACAATAATGGATATTCCTACAATATGATGTTTGTTGGACCAGGCTGGATGAACAAAATGGGACGCTGGGAGCAGCCATATGAGCTTCTATATAAATCCTACAGTGATGGCTGTAAGTACTATGGTGACTTGAAAAAAGAAGGCAAACTGATTGATATGACAATGGCAGAGTTTGCAGATTACTATAGAGAAAAGAAAGGTGTTAACGCAGGAAATTACAATGAGCCAGAGTGTGCACCTTGGAGAGACATCCTCTATGGTTCGGACAAACAGTTGTTCTGGTATTGTGATCCTTATATGAGAGCTTGTGTCAACATGGACCAGGGCGGTGCAATTGTCGATTTACGTCCATATGTGGCAAAATTAAATTGGCCTGTTGGTATTGGCACACCACATGTCCAGGATGCTTCCTATCCGTTCTTAATTCAGGAGAAATACCGCGCAGGATACTTTACACACTATGCAGGAGCTGGTACGGTAAGAAGTGCAAAACTTTCGTACAAGGGTGAGGAAATTGACCTCTGTCTATGCCCGACACACAGCCATTTTTCAGAGGAAGTGATTGATGGCAAGAAGACACGTATTTTGACGCTTGATCCCGTTGAAATTCAATTTAATAGCGTCACAGTGAAGTTACAGACAAAGGAATATTTTGAGGAAGGTGCTTCTAATATTAAAATTGAGAGAAACATTCTTGAAATCAGTGATCCTTCTGCTGAGATTACGCTAGATGAGTATATCACAGCATGTTATGGCACAACAGAGTATCCAGAAGATATGACTGGAATTACTCTTGCGTGCGAGGGAGAAGGCGGCGAGACAATTAATTATGAATACAGATGTCGTGATGCGAAGCTTGACGGCGCGAGCGCAGTGAGCGCAGTAATTCCAGCAATTGAGACAAAAGTTTCCCTCACTGCCTCTGACAAGGCACTTGGCTATATTGAGGAAGGATACGCATTCTCACCGATGTTCAAGCTTGGCTACAAGAAGACAATTTCTGATAAGGAGGTATTTGCAACATGGCTCAACTTGGAAAAGGCAAATTAAATTATAGATGTCCATCCTGCTTTATGCGAGACCTCGACATCGATATGTTTTACAATAAAGATACGGGAATCTATAGCTGTATCCGCTGCCAGTATAGAGGAACTGAGGATGATGTGCTTAAGAAAAATGAGATGGTAAGATTCCGATATCTTGACAGGGCAAAGCGGTTTACGAAGTTTGATTTTGACTAAGAAACTGTGAATCAATAAGACGTATAGACTATTTGTTAAATCCTGAAAGGAAGATAAGGGCAGGTTCTTTTGTGTGAGGACCTGCTCCTTTTTTATGCACATGAGAACCTGGTGGCATCGTTGACTGACGACAACGTGGCAATGATGCAAATAGCGAGTGCTTGGTATATGAGGAATTAAAAAACGGTGTACTAGCAAAGCTGGTGGGTGCCCAGCGTGGCAAGTAGGGGAAGTAGCGTTCCTAATTCGATTTGGTAAAAATTTTTCTTGACGATATATCAATTTAGTTGAGCCATATATCCAGGTTCAATAGCTTGTTGATTGAGAATTTCTTTATGGTGTGATAAACTTTATTGTAACAGGAAATATTATAATATGAGACTGTAGGGGAATAAGTCTTAGATGCGGAGGAAGAGAATAATGCTCGATAGAGAGAAAGTCGGGAAGGCACTTTTAGAACAGAGAAAGATAAAAGGCATGACACAAAAGCAGCTTGCGGATCTGTTGAATGTGTCTTATCAGGCAATTTCAAGATGGGAACAAGGAATTAGTCTGCCATCAGTGGATATGATGTATAATATTGCGCAGGTTCTTGATACGACCGTTGATTCGCTGCTGAATGGTCTTTCTGGGGAGAGAAAAAGCATCAGCTATATGGACACCGGACTTGACACCAAAAAGCTTTATATGGTCAAAGATAGGTTAAACAGCATGATCACGCCGGATGATAGGCTGATTTACACAAGTGTTACAGCTCCTGTGTTTTTTAAGCCAAACTTAGCAGGAATGGAGGAACCAGTGTGTTCCTTTGCACTTCATGTTCCTGGTTCCAAAGAGCGCTTTGCCATGAAAAATGGGTACGACAAGGAAATCTGTATGGATTTGGTGGCAAATGCGTCCAATAATTTGATACGCTTTGGCGTGAGACCATCAGTTTTATTGGCAAATATTGTCTGTGGAAACAATGACAGCAGCCAGTTACTGCTCATGGGTGAGTCACTCAAGAAAGCCTGTGAAAACAATGGAATCATATTTGCAGGATTGGAGGTAGCAGCGCAGGCTGTCAATTATCCTGCAAATGAATACAAAATAGGAGCTGTGGTAATGGGGATTTCTGACAAAAAGGATATCATAACCGAGCACAAGATTGTGGAGGGTGATATGCTGATAGGCTTACATACAGATGGCATATCATCACTCAGCTATCCTTTTATAAAAGTAATTCTCGACAGAAGACCTGACATTATAAATACAAAGTTTGCTGGGGAGAATACTTTTATAGACGAGCTGATGAAGCCAAATACTTGTTATGTTACTGTAATTCAAGAACTTAACAAGCAAAATCTTATTCATGGGATATTTGTCATCAAAAAGTCATTACTTGACCCAAAAAGCTATGCCCAGATGCCCAAAGGTTTCGGGGCAAGTATTTCTTTTGCATCGATGCAGATGCCCGCACTGTTTCAATATCTGTATGACTTGAATATGATGGATAGGGAGTGTTTTCTGATCGATTTTTCACTTGGGATTGGTATGCTTTTGGCAGTACCCCAAGAGCAGTGTGACAAGGCACTGAGACTTATTGAAAAGTATCATAAATGTTATTGCCTCGGAAGGATAGAAAAGGATGAGGAGCATCCTGGTGCGCGTGCTTGGATTGTGTAGGAAGCATCCGTGGATCAAATTATTTCTGAATAGTTCCTAACAATGGAGGGATAAAATGATGGTTATGACAAACGGTAATTGTATTTGCCCAAAACATTTAGAGTCTGAGAGAATCCAACTGTACCCGATTTCTAAATGGGATGAGATGAATAGGGATATGAATATATGGTATTTGATTGTCTGCAAAGAAGGCGAGCAGTCAATTGGCAAAATAGGAATGGTGCATTGCCATCCAGAATGGAAAAATACGCAGCTGCAGATTGTGATTCAGAATAAGGAAAAGCGTGGGAAAGGATATGGCACGGAAGCGCTAAAACTTTTGGAGAAGTACATCTTTGATGTTCTTGCATATCAGCGAATTGCAGTACAGATAACGGATTCTAACAAGGAAGCAATACAGTTTTTTAAAAAAGCAGGTTACAAATTGGAGGGGGTTCAGGAACAGGGATATTTTTACAATGACAGATTTTACGATGTGATATTGTTTCGGCTTCTTTGGAAAGAGTATATGAAACAAAATTTTTTATAGACAAATGAAGAAATTTGTGATATGATAACAAACGTGATACAGCATTGAGAGTATGCAGAATCCAAGCACCCGTAGTCTAATGGATAGAACGAAGGCCTCCGACGCCTTTAATGCAGGTTCGATTCCTGTCGGGTGTATTTTCTTTGAAAAGTTTGATGCAGATATGTGTTTTGTTGATATCGTCTGCGAAAGTGCAGGAATTTCATGATGGAAGTTTACTGTGAAGGTTATTAAGGACTTACGATCAGAACCACGCACCTGCTGCGTGGTTTGTGTATTCCCACTACAGTTGTGTGCATAAATTGTTATAATTTACACCGAAATGGCTTAAAATAAACCCAAATCTATAGGGATGTGAATTGTAATAAATTTGTTTGTAGCAGGGAGATTTGCAATAGATAGGAGCAAGAATGGATAACAAGAAATTGAATAAAGAAGTACAAAATATAGAGAATACAGAAATTATGAACAATAATTCATCAGATACGACGATAGAAGATAAAAAGGATCAGCAGATTTTAGAAAACAGTCAGTCAGAAGTGCATTTGGAGAACAATACCTCACAGAATAATAAAAAAACAGAAAATACGCATAAAACAGTGCACTTTGGCATGGATTTCCACTCTGGCAATATGCAACCTGTTGTTATAAATGCATTGAAGATTTTACTTCCAGTTGCGGCGTGTGCCATTGTAATTGCTGTGATTTTTTCTTATATGGGAAAGCAAAAAGAGCCGCCCGCAGAAACGGTTAATGTGAATCCTTCAACAAGTGTGACGACTGAGATACCAGCATTAAAAGAAGATCCGTTGGCTGAAAATGCATTTACAAATGTCAATGAACTGATGAGCAGATTCTACAAAGCGCTTGCAGAGGGTGACTTGGAGACGGTAAAATCTGTCAAAGATTACAACAGTGACAAGGATCTTATCACTTACGAGAAGAAGAGTGAATTTATTGAAGAATATGACGACATCAAGTGTTATACTAAGTCTGGTGTGGAGGAGAATTCTTATTTTGTTTATGTAACGTATGCTGTTAAGATTAAGGATATTGCAACGAAAGCACCAGGACTCAATGCGTTCTATGTTTATACTGCGGAGGATGGGAATCTTAAGATTGATGGGGATACCGAGGAGAATATTAAGGCGGCATTTAAACTTGTTACTAGTCAGGATGATGTGGTCGACCTATATAACAAAATTGATGTAAACTATAAGGAAGCAATCGCATCTGATGATACATTGGATCAATTTATGGAATCACTGCCGACGACAATTAAGACTTCTGTTGGTGAGGCCTTAGCGCAGCTTGAGGCACAGGAAGGAACAGAGACACCAGAGACGGAGACAAATGTTCCTCCAGCAGAGACAGAGGCGCCAGCGCCAGCGGAAAGTGAGGAGCCACCACTTCAAAATCAAGTTGTTAATCAGATTGTAAAGACTACAGCGACTGTGAACGTGCGTTCTTCTGACAGCGAAGAGGCGGACAAGATTGGCAAGGCGGAGACAGGAACACAGCTTACCAAAATTGAAGACAGAGTGAACGGATGGAGCAAGGTAATATTTGATGGAAAAGAGGCTTATATTAAGAGCGATTATCTGGAGGTAGTAACCACAGAATCTGAATCTTCCACGTCTCCAATTGGAACAGTAAAGGCTGCGACAAATGTAAATGTTAGAAGCCAAGCAAGTCAGGAATCTGCAAAACTTGGAACTGCCCAAGGAGGAAATTCTTATGAGCTGTTGGAAGACCAAGGTGAGTGGTACAAGATTAACTATAATGGTACAGTCGGATATGTTAAAGCTGAATTTTTTGAGTGACACCTTGAAAAGACATACATAAATCTAAAGATATCAATGAAAACCCATGGGCTTTATGCTGCATGGGCTTTCGTTTAATTTATTTGAAAGGTAAGGGCACATGTATGTTTAAACAAAAGCGTATTGGTATTTTGGGAACCGGTAAAATTGCAGGAGTTATGGCGAGCACCATCAAGAAAATGAAAAATGTAAAGTGCTACGGTGTTGCGTCAAGAAGCGAGGAACGAGCACACAAATTTGCGAATGAGTATGGAATCAAGGTCGTTTATACTTCTTATGAAGAATTAGTGTTAGACGATAAGATTGATTTGGTTTATATTGCAACGCCACATTCAGAACATTATGCCAATATGAAATTGTGTATTGAAAATGGCAAAAATGTGTTGTGTGAGAAGGCATTTACTGCAAATGCCGAGCAGGCTGAAGAAATTTTAATGCTTGCAAAGGAAAAAAATGTTTTTGTGACTGAGGCGATGTGGGTTCGGTATATGCCAATGCTTACAACCATTAAGGGTGTTATTAATTCGGGTATTATTGGAGAACCGACGATGCTTACAGCCAATTTAGGGTATGCTATTTCTGACAAAAAAAGACTGATAGATCCTGCGCTTGCGGGTGGAGCACTGCTTGATTTAGGTGTGTATGTGTTAAACTTTGCAGCGATGGTTTTTGGAAAAGAAATCAAAAGAATGGATTCTTCTTGTATTCTAACCGCGTCTGGAGTAGATGCTTCAGAAAGCATTACGCTTACATACAAAGATGGTAAGATGGCAGTGCTGAACAGTACAATGAATGGATATAGTGACAGACGAGGAGTGATATATGGACCTAAAGGATATATTGTGATAGAAAATATTAATAACTTTGAGTCCATTACTGTGTACGATGCAGGAGGCAAGGTGGGAAAGTCCATTAAGGCTCCCAAACAGATTACAGGGTATGAATATGAAGTTTCGTCTAGCCTAGAGGCTATTGAAAAAGGAGAGAAAGAATGTTGGGAAATGCCGCATAGTGAGACAATTCGTATTATGAAACAGATGGATGAATTGCGTGCACAATGGGGTGTTGTATATCCTTTTGAGCAGGAAAAAGAGAAATTGGAAGTTCTGACAGGTGAGGTGGAGAACACCATATGGGAGAATACAGATATACAAGCATAAGCTGTTAAATACTGGTGATAATATAGCTATCACGAATCGTTTAATAAGAAAGGATGATAGCTATGAAAAAAGATGATCAGGAGATTTTAAAAGAGGTTCAGAAAAATTCTAGTATGGCAATCAATGCCATTGAAACAGTATCTCAGATGGTTCACAATGATGAGCTGTTGCAGGAACTTTCAAAAGAAAAGCTTTTGTACTCCGTAATACAGAACAAGGCAACAGATCGGTTACAACGCGAGCGGGCGGAAGGATATCATGGCAGTGGCGTACAGGATATGATGCTCAAGGGTAGTATTCAGATGAATACACTTGCAAACTGTAGTACCAGCAAAATTGCAGAAATTATGATACAAGGCAGCAGCAAGGGTATTACGAATATGTGGAAATCAATGAACCATCATCAAAATTCGGGAAATACATCAATGGAAATTGCACGAGAGCTGGTTGCGTTTGAAGAAAAAACAATCAACAAACTTAAAAAATTTTTGTGATTAGAAATGATTTTATTGAGAGGAACGAAATGACCCGATTAAATAAATACCTAGCAGAATGTGGTATCTGTTCCAGACGAAATGCAGATAAGTTAATAGCCCAAGGAAGCGTAACAGTCAATGGGAATAAGGCGGTTAATGGTATGCAGGTTTGTGCGTTAGACTGCGTGGAAGTAAATGGAAAAAAAGTGCAGCCAGTTTCTGCAAAGGTGGTACTTGCATATTATAAGCCAGTCGGGATTACCTGTACAGAAAAAGACCAACATGCAGAAAAGACGATTGTGGAGGCGGTGAATTACCCCGTAAGGCTCACCTATGCGGGGCGCCTTGACAAGGAATCTGAAGGGTTGATTCTTATGACAAATGATGGAGAACTGATACAGCGAATGATGAAAGGTGCAAACCATCATGAAAAGGAATATCTTGTCAAGGTGGACAAGGAAATAACGAAAGAATTTTTGAACGAACTGTCAAAAGGAGTATATTTAAAAGAATTGCATGAGACAACACGATCATGTAGTGTACAGTACATAGGAAAATATACATTTAAAATGATATTGACACAAGGATTAAACAGACAGATTCGACGCATGTGTGCGTGTTTTGGGTATGGTGTAAGGTCACTCACACGCGTGAGAGTGATGAATATTGAACTTGCCGGATTAAAATGTGGTGAGTATCGAGAACTTGGCGGGGAAGAGCTATCAAAGCTTTATCGTTTGTGTGGAATGTCCAAGTGGTAAGAAGCTGTAGAAAAATAATAAGTGCAGAGGAGACCAGTTATCTTTCTACAGAATTTAATGATAGACTCTCAGAGTTTTTTGTACCTGATGTTACAAGAAGATTCCGAGAAGCTATAGAGATTAATGGAGGGAAGTATGGAAGCAAACACTGAAAAAATACGTCAGATGAAAGTACTTGTGGAGAAACTGAGAGCGGCTTCAAAGGCATATTATACACAGGACAGGGAAATTATGAGTAACCTGGAGTATGATACCTTATATGATGAATTGGTGTCTCTTGAGCAGGAAACAGGTATGGTTCTTGCAGGCAGTCCTACGATTAATGTGGGATATGAGGCTGTGGATGAGTTGCCTAAGGAAGCCCACGAGAGTCCAATGCTCTCTCTTGACAAAACCAAGGAACGTGAGGCGTTAAAAGATTGGATCGGCGATAAAGAAGGACTGCTCAGTTGGAAATTAGATGGTCTTACAATCGTATTAACTTATCAGAATGGAGAATTGTTAAAGGCGGTTACGCGCGGAAATGGTGAAGTGGGAGAAGTCATTACCAACAATGCAAAGGTGTTTAAAAACATTCCGTTAAAAATTCAGTTTCAGGGCGAGTTGATTCTCAGGGGGGAAGCAGTTATTACATATCAGGATTTTGCGGAAATCAACAGCCATATTGAAGATGTGGAAGCTAGATATAAAAACCCAAGAAATCTCTGTTCTGGATCGGTTAGACAGTTGAATAATCAGATTACGGCAGAGAGAAATGTAAGATTTTATGCCTTTGCACTTGTGAAGGCTGAGGGTGTTGACTTTGAGAATTCACGGGAGAAACAGTTTGAATTTCTTGCCAGCCAAGGATTTGATATCGTTGCATATGCAAAAGTGAATGCGGATAATATTGTTGCGGCTGTATCAGATTACGAGGAACGTATCAAGACTTATGAAGTTCCATCTGATGGATTGGTATTGATTTATGATGATATTGCTTATGGTCGTTCCCTTGGAAGAACGGCAAAGTTTCCGCGCGATTCCATTGCATTTAAGTGGGCAGATGAGATTCGGGAGACTACTTTGAAAGAAATTGAATGGAGTCCAAGTCGTACAGGACTGATTAATCCGGTTGCTATTTTTGAACCGGTGGAATTGGAAGGCACTACAGTGAGCAGGGCATCTGTTCATAATATTAGTATTTTGAAGGCATTAAAACTAGGCATTGGAGATAAGATTACTGTTTACAAGGCAAATATGATTATTCCGCAGATTGCCGAAAACCTGACTGGAAGTGAGAATATAGAGATACCATCTGTCTGCCCTGTTTGCGGCGGTGCGACAGAGATACACGCAGTAAATGAGGTGCAGTCACTGTACTGTTCAAATCCTGACTGTGATGCCAAGAAAATAAAATCGTTTACACATTTTGTAGGTCGTGATGCCATGAACATTGATGGATTATCAGAAGCAACACTTGAGAAATTCATTGCAAAAGGATTTATTCATCAATATCAAGATATTTTTCACCTTGACAGATATAAGTCTGATATTGTGGCAATGGAAGGATTTGGAGAACGTTCTTACAAGAAGTTAATCAATAGCATTGAAACTGCCAGAGATGTGGAATTACCCAAGCTAATCTTTAGTTTAGGAATCGCAAATATTGGTTTGGCGAACGCAAAAGTCATCTGTCGATTTTATGATTTTAATCTGGAGAGTCTGCGTCGTGCAACAGTGGAAGAGCTTGCGATGATAGATGGTATTGGAGAAGTAATTGCAAAAGCGTTTGTCGATTATTTTTCCAATGAGGAAAACAATAAAAGATTTGAGAATCTTTTAGCAGAAGTTCATATCCAGAAAGAGGAGATAAATGAGGAAGAGCAGACGCTTGAAGGGAAGACTTTTGTAATTACAGGTAATTTAAATCATTTTGGCAGTAGAAATGAATTAAAAGATTTGATTGAGAAAAAAGGTGGAAAAGTGGCAGGAAGTGTATCTTCAAAAACCCTTTGCCTAATCAATAATGACAGTACTTCCAATTCCTCAAAAAATAAAAAGGCAAAGGAACTGAATGTTTCTATTGTTACAGAAGAACAATTTATGAAAGAGTATTTGGATATGGAAGTGTAGAAACAAGATAAGAACGGGACTGGAAACTATTTAGACAGGAGTGTAAAAAATGCCAATTAAAGTACAAAGTGACTTGCCAGCAAAAGAAATACTTGAGAATGAAAATATATTTGTGATGGATGAAAATCGCGCTATGCATCAGGATATCAGACCCTTGCAGGTATGTATTCTAAATTTGATGCCTGTCAAACAGGACACAGAGTTGCAACTTTTGCGCGCACTGTCCAATACGTCCTTACAGGTGGATGTTACTTTCCTTATGGTAACAAGCCATGTATCACTCAATACATCAGCAAATCATTTAAATCGATTTTACACAACGTTTGAGCAGATTCGAAACAAAAGATTCGATGGTTTAATTATTACTGGTGCGCCAGTGGAAGATATTCCTTTTGAGGAAGTTGATTATTGGGCGGAAGTGTGTGCAATTATGGATTGGGCCCAGGAGCATGTGACTTCTACGCTTCATATATGTTGGGGAGCTCAGGCAGGTTTCTACCATTATTATGGCATTCAGAAACGTCAGCTTCCTGAAAAATTGTTTGGATTGTACTCTCATAAGGTGCAGAATAGAAAAGTACCCCTTGTACGCGGTTTCGATGATTATTTTCTGGCGCCACACAGTCGGCACACAGAGACTCCTGCTGCTGATATTCATAATTGCGATAAGATTACTGTGCTTGCAGAATCAAACGAGGCAGGCGTATTTCTTGCATATGCCGAGAACGGTAAGAAAATCTTTGTAAATGGACATCCAGAATATGACCGATATACTCTTGATGCAGAATATAAGCGAGACATGCATAAGGGATTGCCCATACATATTCCTAAAAATTATTATCCCAATGATGATTCCACTCAGAGACCAAAATTACAATGGCGTTCGCATAGCAATAATCTGTATACGAATTGGTTGAATTACTACGTGTATCAGGCAACGCCTTATGAGTGGTAGAAAAATGCTTGAAAATGCTGTATTTTCTGGGATTCCAGCATATTTAACATTTTGTAAAACTATCGTAAATTATCGCATTTTAACGTCTTTTATTGCAAAAATGGGGTACGAATGGGGTACGATATATCTTAAAATGGGGTATGAAAAATAGGCTCATATAACATAAATTGTAATTCCCATAATTAAATATTCGGACAAATACATAAGTCCATTATCAGTTATAAAAATGTAATTGATAGTGGGCTTATTTTGATGTCTGAATCCACTACCTATATCTCTACCCGTCACTCATTAAACCTTCTTAAAATAGCCTACAGAACACCACAGAGGTATTCTAGGACACTATAACATTCCAATTTCAATAATCCAAATATACTAAATAAAAACTATATTTTATTGACAAAGTAACTAAATCAATAAAAGACAATCACATTAATTAACCAAATTTAAAACATTTGTAAGAAAATTTATGAAAGAAAAGGAGAAGAACAATGTCAGTAAAGAAAAAAGAATTTGCCGATAGAATGGCAGCAAAGGGCGGCATAAAGAAGAAAGACGCTATGAAGGGATTAGAATTATTTATTGATACACTTATAGATTGTATGAGTGAGAATGAAAAAGTAATGATTATGGGATTTGGTAGATTTGAAATGAAAACAGCAAAAGAGAAAATAGGCAGAAATCCACAGACCGGACAGCAATGTATCATACCAGAACATAAGAATATAAAATTTGTTGCAAGTGAAGGACTTGCAGACAGAATAAAAGAAAGGGGGCAAGAATAGTTCCATGAAATTAAAAGATAGAGTTGTAATAATCAGTGAAAAGAATATGGATCGTATTAATGTTTTATATGGTAAATGTACTACAGAAGAATTAGAAAGGATAGTGAATAACATGATTGAAAATGCAATTATAGAGATAAATGAGGATAAGAGTATGACAGATAAGGTGACTAACTGCAATCAGTGTAAATATATGAAAGCATATGATTATGGGAACAAAATATATTATTGTGATCATGAAGATAGAACAGATGATATGGGGAAATTGAGTGTAGTAGTAAGTCCTAAATGGTGTCCATTGCGAGATAGAAATAAATAATATCCCTGCTGCTAATTGCTATTCTGGTTGTGTGTATCTGTCAGTGAGACTCCATTTAGATAATGATGAAAATTAAATATTTGAAAAGAGAAATAAAGTAAAAGACCGCGCTGTTTTGGTGTGGTCTTTTTATAATGCAAAAATCTAACGTTTTTGAAATTCTATGAATCAAGTTAGATATACGAAAAGTTTTGTTAAATCTAATATATTTTATGAATCTTTAATAATTGAGGAGGTTGTTTTAATGGGTAATGACATAAAATGTATGTATTTTAACCACAAATTCAAAGATAAGCCACAAGGTAAACAGTGTGGATGGGTACAGAAAAACTTGACACAAGTAAATATCACAATAGAAAATTTGGCAGATGCTTTAGTTTATGGGGCATCATTTAAGCCAGGAGTATTAGCAGGAGGAAATAAAGCTGAAAACTGGATAGAACAACAATTATTTGGATTAGATTTTGACAATGGCATACGGATAGAAGAAGCCTATAACAAAGTGATTTCTCTAGGAATTATGCCATGTTTCATGTATACAACATTCAGCCACGAGGAAAAACATCATAAATTCCGCATGATCTTCTGTAATAATATTATAATTACAGATGGGAATATCAGGGATAAATTACAGGCTACGCTTATGGGAATTATCGGTGGTATTGATGAAGTATGTTTTAACCGTGACAGATTATTTTTTGGTGGTAAAGGACATACAGTATTATATCCTAATTATGATATAAGGATTAATGCAGAATCTATTATTAAAAAATATTGGAATGATGAATTTGAACAGTATATATCCAATGCAAAGCCGAAATCAAAAAAGAAAAAGGATAGGACTGATGCTGGTATCAAAAATAAAACTGTTGATACTGCAAAAGAACGTACTACATATGAAAATCCGAATGTAAAAGCAATCAAAGAACATGATATTGAGTATTTACGTAAGGCGTTAGCGCATGATCCAATAGAATTTGAGAATAAAAATGAGTTTTGGGATTATATCTATTCCGAATTGGATATAGCAGAACTGATTGATATAGATGATCTGAAGTCATTTTGTTGTGTTTTGCATGATGACCATAATCCATCTGCAAATATCTTTACTACGCAAAACGGCATACAGAAATATAGATGTTGTTCTGAAAATCTTACTCTAAATATTAAACAGTTAATTGAGGTATTAGGTGATTTCAAGTCAGAATATAAAGCGATACAATTTATTATGAATATCTATAACCTATCAATTAAAGAATCTCAATGGAGCATAGAACAGAGAGAAAATATTGATCTTATGATAAGCAATATCACGTTGAATAAGTTTAAAGAATTGTGTCCACAAGCTGATAAAAATATTAAATATGCAAAAGATACATTCCTTATGATGCTTTCTATTGCAAGGAATAATGTCTATAGCGAGAAATTCTCTAATGATGATGGTGAGATTGTATTTTATGTGACCAATAAGAAGCTATCTGAATATTTGGGAAAGGACAATGGTCAAAAGAAGATTGATAAAGTCAGTAAATATGTAAAAATGCTTGTATATCATGATCTGATTAGGATTTTGGATAATGACCAGATACCAAAAGAATTATTGAAAAATGCTTTAAAATATACGAATAGTAATAAAAATCGTGCTAATTTCTATGCTATTCTATCATGGGTAATTCAGCAGTTAAGCACGATTGAAAATAATGGTGTCAGATGGAAAGAGAAAGGCTATAGGATAGCAGGAGTATCATTTGATATGTTCTACCGCTCTGAAGGATTCGATGTGGCGGCTTCCATATATCCACAATATAAGAAAAAGAAGAATGAATATGGTGAAATTATAGACTGTTCTACCACAAAAGCCAGTGATGAACGTACTTTGAAGATTTCAAAGATTATATTACAGTGTATCCAACAAAAAGGATATTGCACAGAAAAAGAAGTTGTCTATATTCTTGGCAATAAATATAGATATGAAATCAATGAAACGCAAATTAAGCGCAGTTTGAATGAGATTATGGATTTATATGGATTGAAAAAGGTCAAAGCGAATGAAGCATTGAAAGAGCAGTACCATATTAAATCAGAGGGTTATCCAAATATAATTATTGAAGATATTACTTAATGAGCAAATAGGGAGGTAAAAGGGGAGGGTAATATAACATATATATCTTAGTTATATTACCCCCTCCTTTTACCTCAATGCTTGTCAATACCAAATTTGAAGAATATCAAAATATATTAAAAACTGGATAATCAATCAAAATCAGAAATGGTATGAATCAATAGTATTGTCTCATTTTATGATGAAATTGACAAGGATATTATATTATTGGCAGATAATGATGATATATTAAATATTGAACAGACTTTTGGTGATAATGGCAACTGGGAAGAACCTGTTTCAATAGAATATGATTTTTCTATAGAAGAAATACTGGATATGCTAACAGAGAGTGAAGTTCAAAATGAGTCTACCAAATATTGATTGTGTAGGACAAAATGAACTAAGCAAAAAGAAATCTCATAGTCGAAAATTCGACCGTGAGTTATTTTATATTACTGAAAAGGATTTGGATCTTATTGATATAGAGGCTTTACTTTAATTAATATAACATTTATGAAAAATAGTATAAATAAAAAGTATTAAAAATAGGTTGAATATATCCTATAAATTACATATACTATAATAACAATATAATATAGATAGGAGTTGTTTGATTATGAAAATTGATACAAATACAATGGTCTCTATTACAGAGGCAAACCAGAATTTTTCAAAAGTAGCAAGATTGGTTGATGAACATGGAACAGCAATTATTCTGAAAAATAATGTTCCTAGATATCTTGTAATAGATTTTAATAAGATTGAAAGTGATTCTGCTGCATCAGATGAAGATATTATGAATCTCTCAAAAAGATTAATAGAACAGAATAAAGAAGCATATGAGATATTGGCAAAATGATACGTCTTACAAAAGAACAGATTTTAATGCTTCATAATCAGTTAATAGAATCTTTTGGAGGAAGTATCGGTGTACGAGATGACGGATTATTGAGTTCCGCGTTAGAATGTCCATTTCAATATTTTGGTGGTGAAGAATTATATCCAAGTATTCAAGAAAAGGCAGCTAGATTATGTTATGGACTGGTAAAGAATCATGCAATGTTAGATGGTAATAAGCGGATAGGTGCCCATACCATGTTAGTATTTTTAGAAGTAAATGGATATAAATTGAAATATACACAGAAAGAATTAATTGATTTGATTCTTGATGTAGCAGATGGCAAACAGGGATATGAGGATATATTAGCATGGATTTTAGAACACCAAAATTGATAGTTAAAAGGTGTGCTAAATTTGACGCTGCTATAATAACTGTAGCCTCCGTCCAAATGGATGGAAGCCAGAAGTAACGCACTGGCTTTTAAAAGACACTGTAAATATATATCCAACATGTACGAAAAAGTACGGGTTCGGCAGAATTGACAGAGTAAAGATAGGGGTAGGCGTTTCGCCGATACCTTTATTATATGCTAAGTAGTTCTCAAACTGTTAAGTCCTGAATCATTAGGGTGTCGTGTTTCACGATATCCCTTTAAAGGGAAGCTGTATTTGTGTCCATTGTGGATATTAATGTTAGGGGTACCCTGATTTAGGGTACAGTATCCAACAATTAAGGGTATGCATTATTGATATGACTGTGACATTATGACATAACTGCTGCCATTATAAATTTTAGGTGGACGGTATTTTTACCATATACCTGTAAGACAATAATCTTTATTGGCAGCAGGTGTATATTTGTATGTATTTAAAGATTTCTATTTATATATTATGAATATATATTGGTGGGTAACGATTTGTTCATACCTTTATATAACAGAAATAGTTTAAAAAGATTTTCGTTCGTTTCAAAGTGAACGCTTTAAAAGGTTTGTTTACCCTGTTTTGACAGACGAAAATTTATTTTACTTCAAAATGAAAATTCTTAAACATTGTAAAGGGTTTACCCCTATCATCTATAAAGAGATAAGTTTTCTACAGAAGTGTGTAAAAGGTTGTTTTACGGTAGTACAACAGCATATCATTATTAAATAGTCCATGATGGTCTAATTTGGATAGGTGTACTCTGCATATCTGATATTTCTATTATTTCCCCCATAAGTGGGGAAGATTTCGTGTTTCCAAATCTGGAAATGTGATAATCACGATTACACAAAAATGTGAAATCGCGACTTTTTGCGAAATCTGAAATTTAACAAAATTGAATACATGAATTATTTTAAGGGAGTATTTTTGTGCTCTCTATTTTTGACGTTTACCAAAACGGTAAATGTATTTATATATTATATCAAAAATTGAAAGGAAGTATGAAATATACAATGAATAATACAAATACATTAGAAAACGGAACAACAAAAGTATGTAATAAATGTGGCAGGGTATTGCCTATAGAAAAATTCAGATTAGTAAAAGGACAATTTTATAATCCATATTACTTATCACAATGCAAAGAATGTGAATATAAATACCAGCGTCAATATATCAGTGAAAACAAAGAAGTCAAATTTTCTAATGATTTGGAAATATTAATTGAGAGAAAATACAAGGATATCAGACCAGAGCGGATACTTGACATTTTTAATACTGATATTATTCCATTAGGTACAGATGAGATATTTGTAAAACTTATGGATTATAAAGATATATGGTTGTCAAATTATGGCAGGGCAGTTAGATGTTATTATGGTGGTTATAGCCTTTTACAAGGAAGCTGTGACAGTAATGGAGCATTATTTTACAGGGTAAATAAAAATGTATTTTTTGATGGTAAATGGATTTATAAGAAAGATTATCTATATGCAGCAAAATCAGTAGTAGAAGAATTTATTGTAAATCCAGATAAAGTAAATAATATATACATATGGCACAGTGGATTTGATAAACAGGATTATTATTACAGAAACCTATATCCGCTAAATCAAAAACAATATATGGCAGTAAGAAATCACTTCAACAAAACAGGTGATGATTCAGAAGAGTTTATTATAAAGGTAATGAATGATATCAAGTATAAGCCTGATAACTGGAGCAAACGGGCAATGCAGCCTATAATGTGTGGGATTGGCTATCGTGGACTTGAAGGCATTAACTGTACAGAAGAATCCTATATAAAATGGCATGATATGATACACCGTTGCTATAATGCGAAATTTCATAAGAGACAGCCGCAATATAAGGGGTGTATTGTCTGTGAGGAATGGCTGAATTACAGTAATTTCAAGGTATGGTATGACCAGCATAAGATTCATGGAATGGAGCTGGATTTGGATAAGGATATTCTTTTTAAAGGCAATAAAGTTTATAGTCCTGAAACATGCTGTTTTGTACCTCATGGAATTAATATATTGTTTCTGAATGGTAAGAAAAACAGGGGCGATTTGCCGTTAGGGGTTTATTTTGATAAGAGTAAAGGCAAATATCGTGCTGAAATGTCATTCATGGGTGAACAAATCAAGATTGGAACGTTTGATACTGTTGAATCTGCTTTTGGAAAATATAAGGAATACAAAGAGGATTTTATAAAAAAGATAGCAGGGCAGAATAGGGAGCGGATACCATATAAGGTATATGAGGCAATGATGGGCTGGAAGATTGAAATTGATGATTGATATGGTGATGATGAGATAGTATGTAAGTGTTTATAAGGCATATCGGATAGGGTAAGATATCTGGTATGCCTTATTTTTTTACAAAATTTAACAAAGAAAAATAAATTTAGACATTTTTAACAAAAAATAAAAGAATTGAACAGATTTTTATAGTTTTGTGATTTATAATTCTACGGTTACGACTTACAATATGTTGAAAATATAGATTTGTGTAAATCGTATAATACAAAATTTTTATATATTACTTGGAGTATTTACAAATCTAAAATAAAATGATATAATTTTTTAAAATTGAAGATACACATATGTAAACATTTTCAATTAATTTTCTATTATTTTATAAAGCATGGAATAGCTTAGGAGTTTATGCTAAATAAATATCATTTATAATATAGATACACCAGTTTACAATTTTTTAATAATGTCAATATTTCTTGAAAGTTAAAAGTTCTCATGTTTTTATGAAAAATAGTGCTATATATAGTAGTCTTTTGATTCTTTAACATATAATATATAGTTTGAAAAATAGAACTTTTAATTCACCAGAATATTCAAAGCCCTTTGAATTAATGTGTTTTATTAATTTTTCTGGTTTTCTGGGCTTGGAGATTTAATCCCAAAGTGGCAAAGAATATTTTGATGACAAATTTTAACTTTTTGAGTATCAAATATTGTATTCTATAACAAGGAAAAATAGTATTTTCAAGGATTTAGGTAACATTATCTATGAAAAAATTATAAAGTAGCGATATAAATATTAAACGTATAAATAAAAATTTTATATAGTGTAAAGGAATTATAAATATGAAAAAAGAAAAAAGTATTGAAACAAGTGAGTTAAAAATTAAGGGAAATATTTTATGTTGGCATGATGCAATGATACAGCTTTCAAATATTTCTTATATTTCTACAGCACCATTAGAATTAATTGAATTTCCGAAATACTCTATTTTAATGCTTATTGCTGCTATTTTATTATTTGGAATTAATATTTTAGTAAGTATAGTTTTATTAGTTTGTGCAATAGTTTGGATATATAGATGGTTTAATATAAATGAAACAAGAAAATATAAAACTGTTTTAAATATTTGCATGAATTCTGGCAATAATTTGTGTATACTTTTTAGTAATGGAAACTTTCTTGATGATGTTCTAAAGGTATTAGAGGAAATCATAATTGATGGTGGTGTTGGAGAACAAAATGTAGATATTAATATACATCATTGCAAAATATCTGGAAATGCACAGGTTTTGGATAATTTGAATATATCATAAGGAGGTTCTTTATGGCAGTAGAAATTAACATAGGAAACACAAAGATTAGTGATAATGCAAGAGTTTTAACTGAAACATTAATTAGGAATAATAGTGATGTTAAAATTAATGTACTAGATTCCGAAATAAATGGACAAGCAGTTGTTCTGGAAAACTTAAAAATAGATTCAGTATTAGAAGAATTAAAACAAAAAGTAGAATATATAGATAGAAATTCAAAGGAATATTTAGATGTTCAAGAAATATTAAACGTAGAGCAAGGGAATAATAAAAAGATTATTGAACGCATTAAAAAACATCTTTTAGAGTTTTCACAAGGAGTTTTAGCAAGTATAGTGGCTAATATGCTTACATAGACATAGTTATCCAGTTTGATTACAATTTTAATATAAAAGTAGTGGTATACATTAGGTATTTAAATATTTCAAACAGTAACATACCCCTACATTATGCCCATTCCGTTTGAATATGCAACAAATGTTCGATAAAATAAAGCGTTCCATATAGGGGTATATACTAATATAGAGTAGTAAAATATCTATAGAATTGAAACCTATCCCATCCCCCTGTTTGGGGACAGCTCGACTGAAAATAGAACAGGAAACACCAATCAGTAACATGCCGTTTACGCTCGCTATACTAATATAAATATAAGAATTTTGGATAGAATGATTACAGGTGGAGGATTGTTAGGGGAAATGGTGTTGTGTCTGAAATTCTTTTATATATATTAGATTAGCGGAGATAAAAGGGCGTATTTTTATATGGGGTATATGGTATATATGGAGTTTTATATTTTGAATTGAAACATACCCCCCCTTGTGGGGTTCATTCGATATCAAATTTAGGGCATATTATGTGGATAGATCAGCTAGGCACTTTATCAGATTAAAGTGTTTCAAATCAAATGTAAACATACCCGTCTACATGTATCACCCATGTACTAACTGACTACCTTATACAATAACTGACACCAATCAATTACAACTAATCAAATATAAATACACACTTAATTACTCCAATACCTCTATAATGCATTATAAGCCTCATACAGCAATAATATATATAAAAGCATAATTTCCCACCAATATAATATAAAAGTGTTGCTATAACGCTTGTAATACGTTACAGGGGTAAGTTAAACAACATACATATCATACAAACATATTTTCTAACATGAACAATTACTTGCATTACACCTGTTGCCGACTATACTCAATCATTCCAATACCTCTACAACGCACTACAAGCCCCGTAGAGCGATTTTACACCATCAGACGATAGATTGTCCATCAATATACTTTGAATTGCAAATTAAAGCTTAATTAATAACATAGCAAAGCAATCAGACGCAAATACGCAATCACAGCCAAATATGCACTTTACAATACATTCAAATTACAAACAATAATAAAAGGCTACGAGTATTAAACTCATAGCCTTAATCATATTATATACACATAATATCAATTCACCTGAATCAATTCCCATCTGCCATCAAATAACATTCTTTCTTGTCCTTCGTTTTATTGTTACAACCTGTATCACGTGCAAAGTTTATTAGTGCTTGCTTTACACTTTCATGTGCTGCCTTTAATGCTTTGTTGTCCCTGTCATCACACAATGCATAAAATAGTCTTGATTCATTCTCTGATAACAATAACATTTTAAATATTTCTTGATTTGTCATAATCGTTTCTATCCTTTCCTTATTATAATAGGGTGCAGCAAGCATCTACTACACCCTTGTTTTCTGTTTCTATTATGCTTCCAGTAATATCTTTGAATCTGCATACACCTTTGTGCTGCCGTAATAGCTTCTTATATCTTCCATGCTCAATGACTTGCGACTTTTCTTGCGGTATTCATCAGTATGAAAGTACCATTGTTTCTTGTTACTAGCCCATTTGAATCCGATCTCTTTCAACTCTTTCTTGTAGCTGTATGTATTACCAGACACCCACAACCATGAGCCTACAAGTTCAATTTCAATCCCGTCAAAGTTGATGATCTTCTGCAATACTTCTCGTAAAGCTTTATCATTCTCCCAGTCGTACATGTTAGCATTATAGCTTGTCTGCTTATGTGCTGTACTGTCTGCCGTCTTGTCTGACTTGCTTTCATGCTTGTCTTTTAATAACTTGAACAGCTTATCATACTCAGCATTGATATCTTGTGTCGCTGTCGTGCTGCCGTTTGCATTGTCTGGGTGGTACTTCTTTAACAGCTCTTTGTACTGTCTTCTTAGCTGCTCTAATGTATTGACGTTTGTAAAATACTTCATATTTCATGACCTCCTATTCTATAATAACTACTTACCAATAACAACGATTGCTGTGCTGTCGTTTGCCTTTAGTACTGTAACTTTCTTTCCGATTACCTTCAAAGCTTGATACTCGAAATATGTAACTTCTTTAATCATTGTGGTTCCTCCTAAAATAAAAAAGTGCAAAGTCCTTGATAATTCAATAAAGACTTTACACTTTTCTAAACTATGAGTTACTATTTAATTGTTATAAGGTGATATCCTCAACATTAACACCTAAAGAGGATAGCTTTGCAGTAGTTACCTTGATTTGGTAATCAAGTTCTTTGTTTTCTTGATTGCCATTTTCTCTTTTTATACGCTGTAAATCCGTGTATCTATCAATTGTTATTAGCTCTTTATCGGTCATTTCTAATATCTCCATACAATCACCACCTTTATATTGAAACAATTGTTAAATGTTACAATTATTATAGCGGTTTTAAAGAAGAGTGTAAAGCCTTTATTCAATTATCAAGGTACTTTGTTGTTTGCTGTTAAGACTATTATGACATCTTGTACAAGATAACAAATATTAATCTTGTACAAGAATTAAAAATATTTATTGTACATCTTGTACAATACTATTGAAAGCATTGTTTTTTTGTGGTAATATAAAGAAAAGAAGTTGAGAAAGGTATTTTTATTATAGAAATAGGAGGTGGTACAAATGGCTGATGAAAAATTTGATGCAACCAAATATAAAAATGATTTTCAAAAAGAAAAGTATGATCGAATAATTGTTAATGTTCCGAAAGGTCAAAAACAAATTATAGATGAAAATGCTAAAAGATTGGGGTATAAAAGTTTAAATTCATTTGTAGTAGATGCAATAAATGAAAAATTAAAAATAAATGAATAGTTCCCTCATTATAATAGTAGAGCCATTTTATATGGCTTTATTTTTTTGTCTATATAGTTCTTGTACAAGACATACAAAAATTAAAAGTTATTCTTGTACAAGATTACATATTTACATCTTGTACAAGATGATATATCATAGTCTTACAAGGTCACACAAAACAACAAGCAAATTACACGACATAAGACCTTAGCACAAAGTACCTTGACAATTAAATAGACTTTATATCTGAGTTGTGATATACTTACATCAAGCACAGAAACAACAACGCATAGCAATCACAACAAAGGAGTGGTATAAAATGGCATTATCAAATGAAGACCTTAAAGCAATTGAGGCAATGTTAGCACCGATAAAGCGCGATATAAAAAGTATCCAGTTAACTCTTGAAAATGAGACTAATCGCAATATAAAAATTATTGCTGAAGGTCATCTTGATTTAAGTAGAAAACTTGATGACGCTTTAAAGGTAGAAAATGAAAAAGAAATGCTTTTGATTCGTGTAAATTCGCTCGAAAACGAATTACGGAAAGTAAAAGAGCGCATTGAAAGCATAGCATAACAACTACATAACGAAATATATCACAATAAGGGTGTAAAGTCTATTTAATTCAAGGCTTTGCACCTTTTAATTTATAAATGTAGAAGTAACAAGTAAACAAACCAACAACCACAAAGAAAGCGAGGCAATAAAATATGGCAGTTAAATTATTGAAACCATACAAAGGATTTGAAATTGAAAAATCCTACGAAGAAAAAGCAGACGGTACAATTAAAAAAGATACTATTATTTATACAGCATATGCAGATGATGAAGACAACGCTTTATTTGATGCTGCAACGACTCTTTTAGAACTAAAAAAGAAAATAGATGTTTATTTAAAATAAAATATACTATACACCAAATCCCCTGAAGAGTCTTTGAGAATTAAGACGAAACTACCAAGATAAAGGGTAGTCGGGATAGTAATTTTATCTAATATAATGCGCACCTTGACAATTTAATAAGGCTTTACACCTTTTACATAATCTGTTATGATTAAGATGTAACAATCAGTACAGATTAAAAGAAAGACAGGTGATTGTATGCCAAGTAATGCAGAGATTGCAAAAGATACGATTGAACAATTCAAAAAGATTCAAAGATATATGACAGTAGCAAAGAAAGAAAATGCATCTGAAACATATGAAGAATTGAAGTCAGAATATCTTTCTTTAAAGGCATTGCTAAATGTCATAGGCGTAAACTTGATTGATATTGACATAATCAAAGAATAACAACTGAATAGCAACCAATTAACCAAAAAGGTGTAAGGTCTTATTAAATTATTAAGGCTTTACACCTTTTTAATTTGTAAATGTAGAAGTGTTAAAGAAAGCAACACAATCCTATTAACAACAGCAACCGAACTGACAACATTCATAAATCTGTATCACGTACTTGTGAGCCGACGATTACGAAGGCAATAGACATGCAAGTGGTATAGAGGTTGCAACCAAATTCAATATGAAAAGGAGAATAAGACATATGTGTATTTCAGCTAAAGAAATGAATCAGGCAATGGAAGAAATAAAAAGTCTAAAGATGCTTATTGAGGAGGCAGAAGGTCAAATCAAGGCACTTGAAAGAGAAGTGATTATTTTTCTTGAAGAAACAAAGGAGTGTCAGACTGTGGACAAGAAAGGAAATTCAGTTCTCAAATTTATTGGTAACAGTCGTAAAGCAACCTATTCATGGAGTTCAAGAGAGTCAGTTGACAAAGAGAAAGTGAAAGAACTGCTTAATGATGAAGACTATCAGAAAGTGAAAAAGGTAAGTACATACCCTGTTTTACGCATTAGTTAATTCTATCATACGGCATTGGGTGGACAGTAAACCACCCAACGCCACAAAGCTATAATGCAGCCGTTGAGCGTTCCAAGCCGCTATGAAAAATGCAGAGGATAGCAGCATAATAACCATGTATCATTATCTTATAATGATACACCACACAAGAAAGGAGTTAAAGCAAAATGATAAACAAAGATTTATCACCATTACAAATGCAAATCTTAGATGCTTATTATGCGAACAATGCAAAAAGATTGCATAGAATGGTAGACAGAATTTTATTTAAGTTTGGTGGGATTTCTGAAAAAGATACAGAGGATTTCTATTCACTTGCAAATGAAGTATTCGTGGACGTGATAAGAAGATATGACGAATCACAATCATTTGATGGCTTTCTGTATTCGTGTCTGTATAAAAAGTTTTGTTCAGAAATAACACGAAGATGTAGAGAGAAGCGCAGGGCGGACAGAATGAGTATCTCTCTTGATTCACCTGTTGGAAATGACGGCTTGACAATAGGGGATATTCTTGCGGATAACTTTGACATGGAAAAAGAAATTTTCGGGGAAATTAATACACTCACATTCAAATTAGAAAAGTATCTTGCAATGCTTTCTAAAAAGCAAAGAATTGTATTAGAGCTTTTGTCATATTGTTACAAGGCAGCAGAGATTCAAAAAATACTGCATGTATCACAAAGGGAATATGCAGACATGATTGAGTGTATTCATTCCTACGAAAAAATAAAGATATTATTGTGAAAGATAGAGGGATTAGAAGATGACAAAACCAAGAAAGCAGACCTACACAATGGATTTGTTTCTAAAAAATATTAAGGAACAAGACATTCGTCAGGATCAGGACGTGCAAAGACTGTCCGACCAGTGGAGCAACAGCATGATGAATGAACTGATAGTTACAGTTTTAAATGATGGTTATATTCCGCCTATTATTTTAGCACAGGAGCCTAATTCACAGAAGTGGACTGTAGACGGGCTGCAACGTGGCAGTACATTTATGAAATTTAGATATGGAAACTACAAGGTTACAACATCAGTGGAGGAGCCTATAATTACATATTGTGCAAAGGTCAAAGATGCAGACGGAGAAATTATGCTTGATGGGAATGGCGATATTGTTTGGGAAGACAGACAGTTTGATATAAGGAATAAGACATATGATAAGCTGCCAGAAGAACTAAAGAAAATTTTTGATGAATATCAGATTGAAACAGTTGTTCATGAAGGGTATAGCATGGCAGAAATTTCAAAATTTGTACGCCGCTATAACTTCCACAAGTCAATGAATACATCACAGAAAATGTTTACCTTTGTTGACAGACATGCACGAAAAATCAGGGAAATACTAAGGAAACGTTTCTTTGTGGAATGTACAGGCTATACAAAAGGTGAGCGAAAAAATGGTACGCTTGAGCGGATTCTTTTAGAATCTGTAATGTGTATGTTCCATCTGGATAACTGGAGGAGGTCTGGACAGATAGGCGAGTATATTAATGAAAACGCAACTGAGACAGAATTTAATGTGTTGGAAAATGTTATAGACCGTCTGGAAAGCATTGTAACCCAACAGTATTACAGCATCTTTAATAGTCGGGATTCTTTTATATGGTTTACGCTTTTTTATAAGTTTTCAAAGATGGGCTGCGATGATGAGAGATTTGCTGATTTCCTTACTTATTTTATAGAAACAATAGATGGAATCCATATGAATGAATTTTGTGGTATTGACAAAAAAGATTCAACAAAAAATAAGTTAGTGATTGTCAAAAAGTTAGACAAACTGGAAAACATGATGTGTGCATTTTTGGAGATTCCAATAATAAGAATAGATGAGGATATGATATCTTCTATATTAGAGTTTGTTCATGAACATGTAACATCATCTGCCACATTGGAGGACATAGAGCAGTACACAGAGGTACTTCAGGCATTTGTACGAGAGATAGGACAGTCAAAACTCTGGGAAAACGAAAACATGCCATCTCTTATATCAATTGTTGCATGGTCATTTGAACACGATATTGATTTAGATGATTGGATTGCTGATTATTGCAGTAGAACGGATTCTTATTTTGAAAATCAGGTAAGAAACTATGAGAGTATGTGTGAGGATTTGGAACAGTTTATAAAATCCGCAGATGTTGCATAGGGGTGTCAGAATAGATAAAAGGTGGGGGATATATTTTCCCCTACCTATATTGAGACGTAATGAAATAAAACGAAAGAAGGAGTTGATAAGAATTGACATTTGATTATTATTATGGAGCAGAGGCAGAACAATTTTCTTTTTATCGTATTCCCCGACTGTTAATTAAGGATAAGCAGTTCAAAGGACTTAGCAGCGATGCGAAACTTTTGTATGGATTGATGCTTGATAGAATGTCATTGTCTATCAAAAATGAGTGGTTTGATGACAAAAGCAGAGTATATATCATATATACAATAGACAATATCAGGGAAGATTTAGGATGCAGCAAGGAAAAAGCAGTAAAGGTTCTTGCAGAGCTGGATGCAGACAAGGGTATAGGGCTTATTGAAAAAATACGTCGGGGACTTGGACAGCCAGATATTATTTATATAAAGAACTTTATCACATCAGATGAAGACAAAAAAGAGTTTTCAAATGCTGATATTTCCACAGAAGTCGGAAAAACCGACTTCAGGAGGTCGGGAAAACTGACTTCAGGAGGTCGGGAAAACCGACTTCAAGAAGTCGGAAAAACCGACCCTAATTATACTGATTATAATTATACTGATATGAATTATAACAATCCTATCAATCAATCAGAGAAGAATATAGTAGATGACATGCTGGTAAATGAAAAAGAAGATAGGATTGATGAGATAGATGAAACAAAAATATATATGGAATTGATTCGCGATAATATTGAGTATGAGCATCACATGAAGTATGACCAGCGCGGAGAAAGGGAGATGTACGAGGAAATCTATGAAATAATCTGTGATGTGGTATGTGTGAAGCGTGAAAAAATCCGTATCAATGGGGAGGATTACCCGTATGAGCTTGTAAAATCCTGTTTTCTTAAACTAAACAGCAGTCATGTAGAGTATGTTATGAGGTGTATGAAAGATACTGTTGCAAAAGTTTTCAATATCAGGGCATATTTGATTACAGCTCTTTATAATGCCCCATCCACCATGAATTATTATTATCAGCAGGAGGTACAGCATGATATGTATAGTGGTTATGGATAAGGCTATAAAAACTAATAAATTGTAGTACCAATAAACTTGAAAATTCAACATGTAAAAAATGTATGAAGATTATTGAGGATATGGAGGATAGAGTCAATGTTTGATTTTAAGATTGTCAATTTATCAGATGGAAACCAAGTCATAGATAGGAATCTGAAAACGCCGTACAATGTGCTTACAGCCGTTCAAATGGTGGAGTATATAGAAGTAGATATACTGCTTACAATAGCAGATAGAATGAAGCGGGAGAAGCAAAGAGAACAGGAACATAGACGAAGACTTGCAAGAAATCCATTCTATAGATTAGCCTGTTTATGCGGGATTGTCTGAATGTGTTGATAAGTGGCAAACAAAGCAGCAAGAGAAAAGGAATGCTATCAATGAAATATAAGAAATCAACTTCAAAGAAAATGAGTAAACAGGACAGAAAAGATTTACAGACATTAGCATCTGATTTTTGCCTCTTGAATAGGAAAGAGATACAAGAGATATGCAGAAGGTCAGCAAAAAATAATGAGAGTATATATGGCTGTATATTTGTCATGAAATAGGATATTGCAAAACATTTAAAGAAATATTTGTTTGAAAAAAGCAAGCGAATTAGTAGACGAAGTGTATACAGCTTTATATATTTAAAAAAGTAGCATTCATTTTAGATAAGGAATTCTATTTTTTTAAGAAGAATATCGCAATACCAAATATTTTGTAGAATATTAATTAGAATTTTAATGTAAATTTTAATGAAGTTATTGCATATAATAATAACAAGGTATATAATCAGAATAAATAAGGAGGTTGATATTATGGGTTTAACTTTATTAGATTTGACAGAACGACTTGTTCCAATATCCGATTTTAGCCAAGGAAAAGCAGGCAAAATATTTAATGATGTGGCAGAAAACAATAATGAGTATATTATATTGAAAAATAATCAGCCAACGGCTGTACTATTATCTATAAAAGAGTATAGAGAAATACAAGAAAAATCTGCCCAATTAGAAGAATTATTGGACAAGATTGAAAATATAAAATTGTTAAAGCTTGCGGAAAGTCGAGTAGATGACAGTACATCTTCTTTTGAAGCATTTATAAAGGAACAAGGCTTTTCAATAGAAGAACTAGAGGAAATTTCTGAAAGTGTGGAATTTGAATAATGGCATGGAATATACGAATAACAGATGAGGCGAAAAAAGACTTTGAAAAAATTGAAGGAAGTATACGTAAGCAAGTATTAGCGGGTATCCTTAAGGTATCAAAAGCACCATTGCCAAGTCCAAATGGTTATGGAAAACCACTAGGGAATAAAAAGGGTAATAATCTAACAGGATTTTTCAAAATAAAATATCGTGGAATTGGAATAAGAGTTGTATATACTTTAGTTCTGGATAAAATGACAATGAATATTATGGTAATTTCACAAAGAGATGATAATTATTGTTATGATTTCGTTGCAAAATTATATGAAAAGTATGGTGATGATGTTTTTAAAGATATATTTGAAAAATTTTAGTTTGTTATACATTGATTATTAAATGGTGTTTTGTTGAAGAAATCTTTCTGTACTTATTTTGATATATTAATTATTGTTATAATCATTATATCAATACAAATGTTCTAATAATGATGCTTGTAATAAGAGAATGGGAATGATATAATATCTAACAAATAAGAAATTAATGTAAAATGATTTATCGAGCATGAACACATATATTGATTAAGATTATATGAGGAGGTATTCTTGTGTTGGTAGCAGTAAAAGGAATTGTACAAGGGAATACAGTTGTCATTGAAGATGATGATATAAGAGAATATGATGGAGCAGAGGTTGTTGTTACCCTATTAAATTATCCTCAAAAGAAAACAACAAAAGCCTCTGTTGATTGGGACAGTTTTGTTATTCCAAGTGAGCGCGGGAAAAATGTTGATGATTATATGAAGGAGATGCGCGAAAATGATAGACTTTAAGAAAGCTTTTGTTGATACATCGCCGTTTATATATTTCATTGAAAAAGATATCAACAACCCACAATATCATGAAAAGGTAAAGTTATTTTTTAAATATGGATACGATAATGACAGAAAATTTGTATCATCTGTAATCACTATGGAAGAATATTTTGTATTCCCATATAGAAATAAAGCCTATTCTTTTATAGATATGTTTAATCGTTTAATAGCAACAACTGATATGGAAATTGTGGAAATAAATCAGGAAATTGCGAAAAAAGCAGCACAAATAAGAGCGGAATACAAAGGGTTTAAGGCTATGGACGCTTTGCAGTTGGCAGTCGCATGTTTATCTGAATGTGATTTGTTTCTGACAAATGATAAACAGTTAAGGCAGTTTAAGGAATTAAAATGTGTCACAGTAGAGGAATTGGTATGATTGCAGAACCGATTATCAGTCCAGATTTTACAATTGAAGATATTCATAAGATTAGGGAATATCATTATGAGCTTACAAAAGATATGACTACACAAGAAAGAATCAACTTTTATAATGAAGGTGGAAGAGCAGTTTTAGCAGAGATAGAAAAAAGAAAACAACACAAAGCACAACTCTAAAACTTAACATTTTGAAATCAGTCTAACTTGTTAGGTCAGAAAATTCAAATGTTAAAAATATGGAAAGCACCATAAGATGTATTGAACATCAGATGGTGCTTTCCATATTTTTATACTGACGGCAGGGATTTTATATAATTGTTATATTGTATATAGTGTAGACTAAGTTCGGTATGATACTCGAAATATTACAAAGGTAGGAAAAAAGAATACATAATTCATAGTAATTAGATAGGAATTATGGGAATTTGTGAGAGTTTATTTTTATTGTTGAATAGCTAGTTCATGAAATAATTTATGTGTTCGGTGGGATAGTGATTGAATGTTAGAAAAAGCCTTTATTTTCAAGGATTTTTGTTGATTGGAATGTCTACAAGCGTAGTCTAAAAGGGTTAATTTAGAGGGTATTTGGGGAGACTTCGAGAAAATGTTGATTTTATAGGGAAATTTTAAGTTTTTTGATGGATGAGGTTGGAGAGGGGATTATGTGAGGAAATGGCTGAAATGCTTGATTTATAAGGGATTTTTGAAATTAGGGAAAATCAAGAAATGAAAGAATTACTGTTCGACGATAAACAGAAGAAAAAATAAGAGTAGAGGTATATTTACATGCTTATGCATCTAGTATATAATTATAAATTAGATATAATATTAGTAAATATGGATGCCAAAAAGTGATTTGTTATTTTTGAGGAAAAATATATGACAGATATTATTAATAAGGTATTTAACCAAAAAGATGAGATAATTAATTTAACAACTCAATATCAAAAATACAATATAAATAAAAAATCAAATGTGAATTTAGACGAATATGAAAAAATGTTTGAATATTTTAATAAGAATTTCAATGAAGACGAGATAAAGATAATTCAATCTATTATGTATTTTGGTAGGGAATGTTTTACTGGGAGTGGAGTAGAATATAAGGGAAATAAGTATAAAGTCGTTTCAATTTGGATGAGAAATCTCAATTTTTTAATTGACGAAAAGATAAAAAAGGATGTAGAGATTAATCAAATGTTAGAAAAAGGACAAATGATAGGCACATATTTTGAATATGGATTTAAGGAATTAGAAAGAGTCTAGGAGTTTATAATACATAAAAATATATACTCAAAGATTACCAAAGATAAAATATCAGACATTATAATATAAAATTATAGTAATAAAGTTTAAGGGGGATTAAATTATGTTTGAAGGCATTGTAACATATGTAAAAGAGAATGATGAAACTATTCAATATCATTTTCATGATATGTTGGATAATGAAACAATAGAAGAATACATGATTAGGAACAATTTAAGATATAAGCGAATTATTGAATGTTATAAGGAAGAAATTTAATTATTTTCAAAATTAAGCTAAAAACGGGTGAATCAAATCTGCAAGTAAGAAATATATCAATAAATACAATCTGTCAAAAATCTGTACATATTATCTATAAAAAGTTATAGCCAAATTGGTTATAGCTTTTTCTTTTTCCAATCATTATTTTTTTAAATCACTTTCAATAAAAACTTAAACACAAAAAGAGAATATAAAGGTGAAGCATTTCAAAAACAAATTGTAGGCAATTGCGAAACAAGTTCAAAATCTTGATTCCAATAGGACAAAGGTCCGGTTGAGCCGGACTTACAGGAGGTGGATGTGGATAACAAGAGTTTTAAGACATGAAAACAAAGCAGATAAGGATATCTG